>Ga0209594_1000422_pt1 | contig 26326 bp, 22 predicted proteins | sample AshMeaCrysSpring_FD_184126 | JGI IMG/M metagenome (GOLD analysis project Ga0209594, IMG submission 184126) | Groundwater microbial communities from Big Spring, Nevada to study Microbial Dark Matter (Phase II) - Ash Meadows Crystal Spring... | ecosystem: Environmental > Aquatic > Deep subsurface... | reverse complement strand
TTTCTGGCATTTTGTTATTTTCATAACTTCTGACTATTTTCTCTATTCGGTTGCTAATGTCCTTTTCTACAATTCTTGTCGGCGGTGTTTCCCGCTGACAAAAATTATAGTACCATAAATTTTAAAATTCGTCAATAACTTTTTTTATTTTTTTAAAAAATTTCCATTATCTTATCTATAAGCTTCTTTTTTTCTACGTCTCTTTTTACAATTAATTTATCTTTAAACACTACTTCACCATTTACTAATACTTTATAACTTCCAACAACTGTCCCAGCCTTTATAGGAGCTACTAATTTTTTTTCTCTTTCAGTAACTATTGAAACGTCAGCATCTTTTTTTACAATTTTAGAAAAAGATTTAGTTCCATAAGTTTTTACATCTGCAACATATCCACCTAAAATTGGTATTGATACAATTGGTATATCTTTTTTTATAATATATAGCAATAGGTAAGACTTTGATGCTTTCTCCACCTTTTCCCCTGCTCCACACCGTGCGTGCGACTTTCACCGCACACGGCGCTCCATCAAAATTTTATACTACGTAATATAATTTAAACGTAAATTTATGTCATATTTTAGTTATGATACCGAGAAGAACCATTTGCTTATACATTTTCTAAAAATATAGACTATACGCACTATTGGAATTAATAGCAAATTGTTTTCTTTATTTACGACCATTCATCTATTAGTTACCATATATTACTTTCTAAAATTGTTGACTTGGGGCTATCCGTCCACCACTTATTATCATGGCTTCATTCGTACTATGCCCCTACTCTCACAAGACTAAAGAAATTTCGTTAAATTCTTAACTTATATTCACCAACCCTCTAACTAGGTTTTGTTGTGTCTTGCTTTCCACGTTCCATATTTTCTATCATTAAATCTACTTAGGTTGTTACTATAAGCCTGTAAGCTAGATACTGCCTGTAACAGCATAGCGAGTTTCATAACAAAGATTTTTACTAATCGCCACTTACACCACAATTTTGCAGTTATAACATTTCTGTTATATTAAATTTTAGACCCTTACATTCGCAACTTTGTCAGCACCCTCGTGCATTCTAACCATATAGATTTGACTCCCGATCTATCATTATCTCGACCACCTCTGGTTCGCATTTCCTCATCATTACATGTTAGGGATAACTCTCAATCGACTTTACCGAGCTTTACACCATTAAGTTTAGTTAGAACCTAATCGCATATCGGAGTATCAGAGGAAGCATTTCGGGACGTTACTCCTTCATTCTACTTCTCGAAAATATAGTTCTCTGTTAATTCCCTTATTCCTAAGCTACTTTTAACATGTCGTAACTTTTCATTACGAAACGTGTCGCACCTTTATTTTTATAATTCTCATGAAATTTTTCATTTAACTCAAGTATTTTCCCATCTCTTATTTTAGTAGATTTTCCTCCCAGTACAACAGTTACTATATTAGCATTATCTTTATCACTTAAAACCGTTATATTAAATCTTGATTTTGTATGATATCCTGTTTTTAAACCATAAATACCTTCTTTTCCCAAAAGATTAATTGTACTTTTTAACTTATAACTTCCATTTTTTATTTCAGTAGTTTTTTGTCTTGCAATTGCTATATATTCAGGATATTTTAAAGCTTCTATAGATAATCTATATATTCCGTTGGCTGTTCCCATATCTATTTTTTTTCTAGTCATATGATCTGGTAATCCTGCAGGAGTATGAAATTCTAATTCATTTTCTAAACCTAAGCTTTTAGCCTTTACATTCATCATGTCTATAAATCTTGAAATACTACCTTTTCCAGAATGTTTAGCTAGAGCATAAGCAGCATTATTAGCAGATTTTATAGCTGCTGATTTAAGTAAATCTAGTACTATTATTTTTTCTCCACTCTCCATAGGAATAGAGCTTCCACCAGCACTTAAAACTTCCCAATCAACCGTTACTTCGTCATATAAACCAATGTTTCCTTTTCTTATTTCATCCAAAGTCACTAATATAGTCATAACTTTAGTTACAGAAGCTAGCGGGTATTTATGGGTTGAATTCTCTTGGTAAAATATATTACCCTCACCATCTCCCAATACATAAGCTCTATAATCTCGAATATTATCTTTTGCTACTTTGTTTTGAGTACTTTTTGAAAAAGATAAAGTTGATGCAATTAATACGAAAACCACAACTAATTTCTTCATAGTTTCTTCCTCCAAATAAAAAAAGCTGTGCCACTTTGTGACAGAGCTTTTTTTGATATAATAGTTACATTATCTATACTATTAAACAAATTTTTACTTCTGTTAATTATACTAATATTTTAAATTCTATTCAAGATTTTTTTTAAGACCATTTTAATTATATTAAAGATACTGTCTTTTAATCTATCAATTGCAAAAATTTTGATTTTGATAGAATAAAATATCAATGCCCTCATTGTGACTCATGCGCACACTTGTAAAATTGGTACAGATTCATTAAAGTATCTTGAATACGAATCTAATCTGATTTTAACTATATTTTTTCCATAAAAAATATGGTATTTTTGATTTTAGGCTCTAGAAGAAAATTTAAATTTTCTAACCACAGATAACTGTGGTATTTTCCTTTTCTACGAACTAAAATAACATATCAACTTTTAATACATTTTTAACTACATCTTAATTTTCGGTGTTTTTAAGAATAATTTGAAAAAATTATAATTTCCTAAATAATAAAAAAATTTAGGAACTATTTTTTGATAGTTCCTAAATTTTATACATTATTTTTGTTTTTTAGCCAAATAATTTTCTATAGCTTCTTTTAGAGCCTCTTCTGCTAGAACAGAACAGTGCATTTTCGTAGCTGGTAATCCACCTAAAGCTTCTGCAACAACTTTATTTGTTATCGCTAATGCTTCGTGAATATTTTTACCTAAAACCATTTCAGTTGAAACTGATGATGTTGCTATTGCTGATGCGCATCCAAAAGTTCTAAATTTAACATCTGTTATTATATCGTTTTCTATTTTTAAAAATATTTCCATAATATCTCCGCAAGATGGATTTCCAACTTTACCATATCCATCAGGATTTTGCATAGTTCCTACATTTCTAGGGTTCATAAAATGATCTATTACTTTTTCTGTATATTGCATAATTTTCTCCTTAGTTTTTATTTGTTTTTATTTTCTATATTCATTCCATAAAGGTGATAACATTCTTAATTTTTCAACAACTTTTACAACTTGCTCTATTGTATAATCTATTTCCTCTTTCGTATTATACTTTCCTAAACTAAATCTTATAGTTCCGTGAGCAAATTCTGGTTCAATTCCCATTCCTAATAGAACGTGTGACGCTTGTAATTCATCAGATGAACATGCTGATCCAGAACTTACAGCTATACCTAAATAGCTTAAAGATAAAAGAATTGATTCTCCTTCTAAATATTTAAAAGTTATACTTGAAGTTCCTGGTAATCTGTCTACTGATTTTCCATTCACTACAACTTCTGGAACTCTTTTAACTATTTCATCTTCAAAATAATTTCTTAATTCTTGCTCTCTTTTTATTTCAATACCCATGTCTTGACAAGCAATTTCTAGAGCTTTTGCCATTCCTACTACTGCAGGGGTATTTGTTGTTCCTGGTCTCAGTTTTTTCTCTTGTCCACCACCAGTTATTGTTCTAGCAACTCTAACACCTTGTCTTATATACAGAGCAGCAATACCTTTAGGTCCATGAAATTTATGCCCTGAAAAAGTTAGCAAATCCGCTCCTAATTCTTTTGGATAAACAGGAATTTTTCCAACACTTTGAACTGCATCTACATGCAATAAAATTCTATTTTTTTTAGCTATTTCACCAATTGCTTTTATTGGTTCTATAGTACCTACTTCATTATTTGCATGCATCATTGATATTAAAATCGTCTGAGGCGTTATCGCTTCCTCTAAAGCTTTAACATCTATTACTCCATTACTATCAACTGGTATAAATGTTACTTCATATCCATCTTGCTCCAAATCTTTAAAGGTATTTTTTATAGCTGGATGCTCTATCGAGCTTGTTATTATATGATTTCCTCTATTTTTATATGCTTTAGCTACACCTCTAACTGCAATATTATCCGATTCAGTTCCAGAAGCAGTAAATATAATTTCTTCTGGCTTAACTTTTAATAAAGCCGCAATCTTTTCTCTCGCTTCTGAAACAGCTATTCCCGTTTCTTTTCCAAAAAGGTGCATACTAAAAGCATTTCCATATTCCTCAGTTAAAAAAGGCATCATTGCTTCTAATACTTTAGGGTCCATTTTTGTAGTTGCATTATTATCCAGATAAACTTTCATAGTTATCGTCTCCTTAAGTTATCATTTATATTCTTACACCAAAATAATAACATTCTTTACCATATATGTCAACAATTAAAAACTTTTTTTGTATACTTTTTCACCATGCTTACAATATACTTTTATTTCGCATTCCAAACATTTTGGTCTTCTAGCTATACACTTATCTCTTCCTTGAAGAATTATATAATGAGAAAAGTCTATCCAATACTCTTTCGGTATTATTTTCATTAATTCTTTTTCTATTTTTATCACATCTTGCTCATTAACTAATCCTATTAAATTAGTTAATCTTTTTACATGAGTGTCAACTGTTACTCCATCAGCCAACCTCCATATTTCACCTCGAACTACATTAGCAGTTTTACGCCCTACTCCGGCTAATCCAACCAAATCATGCATTTCTCGAGGTACTTTTCCATCATATTTTTCAATAAGTTGCAGGCTACATAATTTTATATTTTTAGCTTTATTTCTATAGAAACCAGTACTTTTTATTAATGTTTCAATATCTTCTAATGGCATTGCTGCAAATTGTTCTGGAGTATTCACTATTTTATACATATTCTCTGTTACAATATTTACTCTCACGTCTGTACATTGAGCCGACAATATAACCGCTACTAAAAGTTCAAAGGGTGTTGTGTAATTTAAAGCACACTTTGGATGCCCAAATTTATTTTGTAAGACCTCTATTACTTTTAAAGCTCTTTCTTTTTTTCTCAAAATGCCCTCCACTATTCAAAAACTTTCATATATAAAAAATAATCGATACCTCCATGTTCTATTTGCCCTTTAAACTTAAACTGAGCCTTTTCAAAACATAAAATGGACCTATCATTTTCTTCTAAAATATAGGCTACAACATATTTTAAATTTTGATATTTAAATCTTAATTCATCTATACTTGCATTTACTATTGTTGTAGAATAACCTCTCCCTCTTATACATTCAGCTAAATATAGGGAAATTTCTGCTCCTTCAAAATCTTCATCTAGTTGAAATTTTACATTTCCTAAGAAAGTTCCTTTTAAGTCTTCGACAGTAAACATTGCATAATTAGGAGAACTTATTAAGAATTTATACCATCTTTCATGATTCTTTTTTTGTTCTTCCTCATCATTTTTACAATATTTTTTTACATAGTTCAAATTTAAATGATTATATATATTTTCTATGTCATCCGTCGTGGTTTCCCTTATTACTATCACTACTTTATAACAATCCTATTATATTTTTTCTTTCCTTGTTTTATCATCATAGCTCCATCTATAAACAAGTCATTTGTTATCTCCATAGCAAAATCCGTTACTTTTTCATCATTTATAGTTAAACCATTTTGCTGAACTAATCTTCTTCCTTCACTCTTCGTTTTTAAGAATCCTAATTCAACCATTAAATCTATCACACCTTTTCCTAAAACTTCCTCTGTCACTTCTGATGTTGGTACATTTGTTAAATCAAGTCCACCTTGACCAAATAATGCTTCTGATGCTTGTTTTGCCTTTTCAGCTTCTTCTTTTCCATGAACAATTTTTGTCACTTCATAAGCCAATACTTTCTTAGCTTCGTTTATTTCTGCTCCCTCTAATGATGAAAGTCTTCTAACTTCATCCATAGGTAAGAATGTTAACAATGCTAATGGTTGAGCTACGTCTGCATCTGGAAGATTTCTCCAATATTGATAAAATTCATATGGAGATGTTTTTTCTGGATCTAACCACAAAGCTCCTTTTGCTGTTTTTCCCATTTTATTACCTTCACTATTAGTTAGTAAAGTACATGTCATTGCATAACCTTGTTTTCTATCTTTTTTTCTAATTAAATCTACTCCTGCAATCATATTAGACCATTGGTCATCTCCACCTAGCTGCATAGTACATCCAAACTTTCTATTTAAAACTAAGAAGTCATATCCTTGCATTAACATATAGTTAAACTCTAAGAAAGATAATCCTCCTTCTTCCATTCTTGATTTAAAACATTCTGCAGCTAACATTCTATTAACTGAAAATTGCGATCCTATATCTCTTATGAAATCAATGTAATTTAATCCTCTTAACCAATCAGCATTATTTACTAATAAAGCTTTATCGTCAGAAAAATCAATAAACTTTTCCATTTGTTTTTTTATAGATGCTACATTATGAGCTATGATTTCATCTGTCATCATTTGTCTCATATCTGTTCTTCCACTAGGATCTCCTATTTGTGCAGTTCCTCCACCTATTAAAGCTATTGGTCTATGTCCATGTTGCTGCATATGAGACATAAACATCATAGCTATAAAATGTCCCACATGTAAGCTATCTGCTGTTGGGTCAAACCCTATATAAAAAGTTACTTTTTCCTTTGCAAGCAACTCTTTTATCTCCTCTTCGTGAGTCATTTGTTTTATGTATCCACGATCCTTTAAAACTTCAAAAACATTTGACATTTTTATTTCCTCCATATTTTAATTTTATTTCTATTGTAACATAAAGGGTCCTATTTTTAAAGGGTTAATAAAAAAGAGAGACCCTTAAGTCTCTCTTTATATAAAATCAATTAATTACTTTGTTGTATTATAGAATACTTCGATTCCGTTGTATTGAGCAACTGATTCTAATTCCTCTTCAATTCTTAATAATTGGTTGTATTTAGCCATTCTATCAGTTCTTGAAGTTGATCCAGTTTTAATTTGTCCTGCATTTGTTGCAACAGCGATATCAGCTATTGTAGCATCCTCAGTTTCTCCAGATCTATGAGAAATTACAGCAGTCATGTTAGCTCTTTTAGCCATTTCAATTGCATCTAAAGTCTCAGTTAAAGTTCCAATTTGGTTTAACTTAATTAAGATTGAGTTAGCAGCTTTCATTTCAATTCCTCTTGCTAATCTCTCAGTATTAGTTACGAATAAGTCGTCTCCAACTATTTGAACTTTCTTTCCAACTTTTGCAGTTAACATTTGGAATCCAGCCCAGTCATTTTCTCCTAATCCATCTTCGATAGATTTAATTGGATACTTCTCACATAATCCAGCATACCACTCGATCATTTCTTCAGTAGTTCTTACTACTCCACCTTCTCTTTTGAAGTGATACTCAAATGATCCATCTTCTTTTTCAACACAGAACTCAGTTGCTGCTGCGTCTAAAGCAAATGTAATATCAGTTCCTAACTCATATCCTGCTGCTTTAACTGCTTGACATATAATATCTAAAGCTCCCTCTGTTCCGTTGATTTTAGCTGGTGCATATCCACCTTCGTTTCCAACGTTTGTTGAATCTCCATTAGCTTTTAAAATTTTTCCTAAGTGGTGGAATATTTCACATCCCATTCTCATAGCTTCAGCAAATGTTTTAGCTCCAACTGGTTGAACCATAAACTCTTGAACGTCTACTGCAGAATCAGCATGACTTCCTCCGTTTAATATGTTCATCATAGGTAAAGGTAACTCTTTAGCGTTAACTCCTCCTAAGTATTTGTATAAAGGTTGTCCTAAAGCCTCTGCTGCTGCTTTAGCTACCGCTAGAGAAACACCTAATATAGCGTTTGCTCCTAATCTATCTTTGTTTGGAGTTCCATCTAACTCGATCATAGCTTTATCGATAGCTACTTGGTTAGTTGCATCCATTCCGATTACTAACTCTTTAATTTCAGTGTTTACATAGTTTACTGCCTTTAAAACACCTTTTCCTAAGTATCTAGATTTATCTTCATCTCTTAATTCTACTGCTTCGTAAGCTCCTGTAGATGCTCCAGATGGAACTGCAGCTCTTCCCATAGCTCCACATTCTAATATTACGTCAACCTCAACTGTTGGGTTTCCTCTTGAATCAAGAATTTCTCTTCCTTTAACTTCAACTATTCTAGTCATTTTCTTTAAATCCTCCTTAGAATTTTATAAAAGTTTATACTTTAAAATTAAGTCTCAAAATTTATGTAATGTTTATTTTACTTTAATAACTTTCATTGAGTTACTTGTTCCTGCTTTGAATACTTCTTCTCCACATGATGCAACTATTATATCTCCTGATTTAACAAGTCCTAATGCTAAAGCTTTTGCTTCTGCTAAAACATAGAACTCCTCTAAATTTTTAGCTGTTGTATCTAAACATGGGATTACCCCTCTTGTTAAAATCATTTGATTATATGTTTTTTCGTTATTTGTTATTGCTAATATAAAAGCCTCTGGGAAATATCTTCTTAATGCAGTTGCTGATCTTCCCGATGCAGTTCCTGATACGATTAATTTAGCTCCTAATGCTTCTGCTACATCTACTGTTCCTCTAGCCATAGCTTCAGTTATAGTTACTCCATCTTCATTTTCTATTTCAAAAGCTACTAATGGATCTGTTTTTTCAGCTATCTTTCTCATTACTGTTACAGCCTCAACTGGATATTTTCCTTTTGCTGTTTCTCCAGATAACATTATTGCATCTGTACCATCTAATATTGCATTAGTTACGTCTGTAGCTTCTGCTCTAGTTGGTCTTGGGTTTTTTATCATTGAATCTAGCATTTGGGTAGCTGTTATTACAACTTTTCCTGCTAAGTTACATTTTTCTATCATCATTTTTTGTGCAAATGGAACTTCTTCTACAGGAATTTCTACTCCTAAATCTCCTCTAGCTACCATTATACCATCAGATAATTCTAAAATCTCATCAAAGTTGTCTAATCCCTCTTGATTTTCTATTTTAGAAATTATTTTTATTTTCTCTCCACCGTTAGCATCTAATACTTCTCTAACAGCTCTTACATCATCAGCTTTTCTAATGAATGATGCAGCTACGAAATCTACGTTTTGCTCACATCCAAATTTTAAATCTCCAATATCTTTTGGCGATAAAGCTGGTAATTGAACTGAAACATTTGGTAAGTTTACACCTTTGTTCTCTCCTAAGTCTCCATTATTTTTTACAATACATCTAACTTCGTTTCCAACAACTTCTTCAACTTCCATTTCAATTAATCCATCATCAATTAAAACTATGTTTCCAGCTTTTAAGTCATCTGTTAACCCTTTGTATGTTACAGCAACTCTTGTAGAATCTCCAATTACTGTCTCATCAGTAGTTATAGTGAACTTTTGTCCAGCTACTAAAGAAACATCATTTCCTCCTACTAATTTGATTGTTCTTATTTCTGGACCTTTAGTGTCTAATAAAACAGCTCCATTAATCCCTGTGTTTGCAATTGCCTGTTTTAAATTAACTATTCTTTGTCCGTGCTCTTCGTGGCTTCCATGAGAGAAGTTCATTCTCATAACGTTCATTCCAGCTTCTAATAACTGTGATAATACCTCAACCGATTCTGTTTTTGGCCCTATTGTACATACTATTTTTGTTTTTTTCATAGTTCCCTCCTATAATGAGTTTTTAATCTATATCTTAATCTTTTACATCCCTACATTTTGTATTCAAATTCTATCTAATATACTAGCTAAAGTCAAGAAAGTTAAATATCTATTTTTTACCTTTTTTTGACTCTATTATTCCCACTTTTTTATAAGCTCTTTATTTTTAATTAGTTTTATAAAATATTTCTTATAGTTCTTCTTATTTTTTTAGACTTTTCCTTTTTATTTTCAATAAAAAAGTCCTAGTTTAACTAGGACTTTTTTTTAAACAAATAGTGGTACTAAAACTAAAGAAACTATACTCATTAATTTAATTAATATATTTAAAGATGGCCCTGATGTATCTTTAAATGGATCTCCTACAGTATCACCAACTACTGCAGCTTTATGTCTTTCAGAACCTTTTCCATCTCCTTTATATCCTGCTTCAATCTGCTTTTTAGCATTATCCCATGCTCCACCAGCATTAGCCATCATAATAGCCATTAAAATTCCTGTTACTAAAGCTCCAGCTAATAGTCCACCTAATGCTTCAGGTGACCATAATCCTATTACTACAGGTGCTAAAACTGCTAATACACCTGGTAATAACATCTCTTTTAATGAAGAGTGTGTCGAAATTTCAACACATCTTTTATAATCTGGTTTTGTCTTTTTTTCCATAATTCCTGGAATTTCTCTAAACTGTCTTCTCACTTCCTCAACCATTTCCATAGCTGCTTTTCCTACTGCAGTCATTGTTAAAGCAGAGAATAGGAACGTTAACATTCCACCAATAAATATTCCAACTATTACATCTGGATTTATTATATCAAGAACAAAATCTTTTCCTGATAATTTTTGAATAGATTCTTTATAAGCAGCAAATAATGATAAAGCTGTTAAAGCTGCTGATCCAATAGCAAATCCTTTCCCCACTGCTGCTGTTGAATTTCCTACTGCATCTAGTTTATCTGTACACTCTCTAACTTCATGAGGTAATTCAGCCATCTCCGCTATACCACCGGCATTATCTGCAACTGGTCCATAAGCATCAACTGCAACTACCATTCCAGTTGTTGAAAGCATTCCTACTGCTGCTATTGATATTCCATATAGTCCTGCAAATTTATAAGCAACAATTATTGCTATTGATATTATTATCATTGGTGCAACTGTTGATTCCATTCCTACTGCTAATCCTTCAATTATTGTTGTTGCTGGCCCTGTTTTTGCCGCATCTGAAATTCTATTTACTGCTTTTTTTCCTGTATCTGTATAAAGTCCTGTAAAATAAGCTATTACTAGTCCTGCAACTAATCCTGCAACTATTGCCCAAAATATACCCATTGGTAAGTTTAAATATTTAATAACTCCAAAAGAAGCAATTATTGATAAAACTCCAGCTATTCTAGTTCCATTTTCAAGCTTATGATAAACTTCATCTGGATTTTCAGTTTTAACTGTTAATGTTGCTAATATTGATGCTATTATTCCAAATGCTGATATCATAACTGGAGCTAATAGATATTCTTTTGTTTCCATTGCAGCACCAATAGCTAATGTTGCTATTATTGATCCTACATACGACTCAAAAAGATCTGCTCCCATTCCAGCAACATCTCCTACATTATCTCCTACATTATCAGCTATTGTAGCTGGATTTCTAGGATCATCTTCTGGAATTCCTGCTTCTACTTTCCCCACTAAATCTGCTCCTACATCAGCTGCTTTAGTATATATTCCTCCTCCAACTCTAGCAAATAGAGCTATTGAAGATGCACCCATTCCAAATCCTGTAATTATGCTTACATCCCAATTAAATACTAAAATTAATATTGTAAGACCTAACATTCCTAATCCTACAACTGAAAGCCCCATAACTGCTCCACCAGCAAAAGCTACATCTAAAGCTTTAGATAAGCCCCCTTCTTTCGCTGCAATTGATGTTCTTCCATTAGCTTTTGTTGCTATTCTCATACCGATGTTCCCTGCTAAAGCCGATGTTAATGCTCCTATCACAAAAGTTACTGCTACCATTGGAGATAAAAATACCCCTAGTAAGATTGCTACTGCTGCAACAAACCAAATTAAAATTTTATATTCCGCCGAAAGAAAAGCCATTGCACCTTCTCTAATTGCTTCTGTAATTTCAGCTACTCTCGGAATATTAATCTCATAACTTTGAACTTTCTTGGCGTAGAAAGATGCCGCGAATAGTGCTATAATACCACCGAAAATTCCCAAATAGATCATTTGTTCCACTTTTAAAACCTCCCAGTATGTTTAGTATGATTAAAGTATACGAGAAAGTTCAAGATATTTCAAGCAAAAACAAAGTTCTTTTTTTCTTTATTTTAATCTACTTTTTATTGAATTTTAAGTTTTCCGAAAGATAAATTTTGTCATTTTTATCAACTATTAAAACATCTAAATAAGGCGTACTATTAGCTTTTTCTAAAACTTTTTCAATAGGCATTAAAAAAAATGTTGTTGAATATAAATCAGCTTCTAAAGAATTTTTATTCACAACTACCACCATTTTCTTGTCTTCTACTGGATATTTTGTTTCTTTATCTAAAATATGATGATATCTTTTTCCATTTATTTCTACGTAAGTTTGATAATCTCCTGAAACTCCCATACTTTGATTATTTAACTCAACAATTCCAAGAATTTCTGAAGGATTATTAGGATTTTGAATTCCTATTTTCCATGGAGTTCCATCTCCTTTAACACCAATAGCTTCTATACTTGATATAGCTGAAATAAATCCACTTTTCACTCCAGCTTCTCTTAATTTTTCACCAGCTTTTTTTACTGCATACCCTTTTAAAAAAGAACCTGTATCTATTTTTACTCCATCTTTATTTATAGAAATATCGTTTCCTATTATCTCAATCTGAGAAAAATCAACATTAGAAACTGCTTCTTCAAGTTCTTTTTTACTTGGTACACTGTCCCTTGGCGGAACTTCTTCTGAAAATCCCCAAACTGTCATCAAAGGTTCCATCGTTATATCATATTTACCACCTGATAGCTCATAAGCTTTATTCACTTCATTTAAAAGAAATACTCCTTCTGCATCAAAAGTTTCTTTTTTTAAAGTATTTAGATTATCTGTTAAACTTCCTTTTACTTTACTATTATATTTTGAATCAATCCTTTCTATCTCAACAAAAGCATTTTCTATAGACTGCTTAGCTATTTTTTCATCATTTGAGAAAATAGAAATTTTAAAAAAAGTTCCAAACGCAAATCTTTCATCATCCACTCTTTTTACTTTTTTTTCACAACCTAAAAGTAACAAAAAAAGCAAAAAGAGTAGAAAAATATTTCTACTCTTACTCATTTATTAAATCCTCCGCTTGTTCACCGAAAGTTATTTTCCCATCGATAATCTCTCTAAAAGTTTTCTTTACAACTGTATCTTTCTTAGAAACTTTTGTAAGTACTGGTGCCCCTTTTCCAATATCTCTTGCTCTTTTTCCAGCCGTTATTGTTAATGTATATTTATTAGGTATCTTCTCTAATAATTCATCATAAGTAATTACTTTTTTCATAAAATCCTCCTAGTTTTTAGAATTTATTATTTTTTCTAACTCATCACATGATTTTTCAACAGTATAGTTAATAATTGTTATATCATAATCCTTTTCATATTCTAATTCTTTTATTGAATTTTTTAATCTAAGTTGTATAGTTTCTTCACTATCTGTTTTTCTTCCTCTTAGTCTTCTCTCTAAATCTTCCATTGTTGGTGTTTTGAAGAATATTAAGTGTGCATTTGGATAAGCCGCTTTTACTTGAAGCCCTCCTTGAACATCTATCTCAAGAATTACATTTTCACCTGATGCTAATCTTGATTCTACTTCAGATTTCAAAGTTCCATAGTAGTTAGTATGAACAGTTGCGTATTCTAAAAATTCATTATTTTCTATTTTGTTTTTAAACTCTTCCACTGATAGGAAATAATAATCTCTCCCGTGTAACTCTCCCTCTCTTGGAGCACGAGTTGTAGCTGAAGTTGCTAAATTAATACCCAGCTGTTTTCTAACTATTCTACATATTGTTGATTTTCCAGCACCACTTGGTCCTGATACAATAAATAGTTCACCCTTTTTCATTTTTATTCTCCTTTATTCTATATTTAGAGCTTGTTCTCTAATTTTTTCTATTTCATTTTTACATTCTACAATTAATTTTGAAATATCATATAAGTTACATTTCACACCTGAAGTATTTAACTCCCTAAAAATCTCTTGAAGAATAAAATCAATTTTCTTTCCTACACCTGCATTTGGAGAATCTAACTCTATTTTTAATTGAACAAGATGACTCTCTAATCTAGAAACTTCTTCTGAAATATCAGATTTATCTGTAAATAAAAGAACTTCTCTCAAAAGAGTTTCATCGTTAAACTCTATATTACTTATTTTAGATAATCTTTCTAAAAGTTTTTCCTTATAGTTTATAACAATATTCTCTTTTAATTTTTTTATTTCATTTACATTATTTTCTATAATAGCAATACATTGTAGAAAATAATCTTTCATTCTAGCTCCTTCGGCCTCTTTCATCTCAACAAAAGAATCTAATAACAAGTGAAGATTTTTCACTATAAAATTTTCATATTCTTTTTCATCTATCTCTAAATCATTTCTTCTAATGACATTTAAATTCTTAACTAATAAATCAAGTTTGTTACTAAACTTTTCGTTATATTCATTTTCTATAGTATTTAAAACTTTCAAGTAAGAAGCTGTCATATTTTTGTCATATTCAAAAAGATTATCTACTTCTCTCTTATCATGAAATTCAATTTTTAAATCTATACTTCCTCTTGTAACTTTAGAAGCAACCTCTGTTCTGATTTTATTTTCCAAAAAATTTAGCATATGAGGTGATTTTATTTTTAAATTTAAGTTTTTATTATTAACACTTTTTATCTCTAAGGATATAGCATACTTCTCATTTTCAAAATATTCTTTAGAATATCCTGTCATACTTCTCATAACATCAACCCCTCATAAATAAAATGCTAAAATAGGCGACAAAGTCGCCTATTTTATTAGTCCTCTATCTCAACTGGAACTATGTTTTTATAAGCTTTATACCCAGTTCCTGCTGGAATTTTCTTACCTATAATTACATTCTCTTTAAGTCCCTCTAAGTAGTCCTCTTTACCTTCTATTGCTGCATTTGAAAGTACTTTTGTAGTTTCTTGGAATGATGCTGCTGATATGAAACTTCCTGTATTAACAGCTGCTTTTGTAATACCTTGGATAACAGGCTCATATTTGATCTCTGCTTTTCCTTCAGCTCTTAATTTGTTGTTTTCTAATTCAACAACTCTCTTCTCTACAACTTCATCTTCTAAGAATAATGAAGCTCCAGATTCTACTATTCTTACTTTCTTAAACATCTGCTTAACGATAATCTCTATATGTTTATCATTTACAGTAACTCCTTGGTCTCTATATACTTGTTGAACAGATTCTAGTATAAACTGCTCTGCTGCAACTAATCCTTTGATGTTTAAAACGTCAAATGGTGATATAGCTCCATCTGTTATTTTATCTCCAGCTTTAATTAACATTCCATCTGTTACAACTAAATGTTCTCCAACTGGTGCTAAGTATTCTTTAAAGTTTTCAGAATCAGAAGTAGATCTTATGATTATTACTCTCATACCTTTCTTCTTTCTTCCTGTTACTTCAACTTTTCCATCTATTTCTGATAGAATAGCTTTTCCTTTAGGGTTTCTAGCTTCAAATAGCTCTTGAATTCTTGGAAGACCTCCAGTGATGTCTTTGGTTCCTTCTCCCTCTTTTATAATTTTTGCTATGATTTGTCCTGTTCTTACTGACTCACCCTCTCTAACCATTAAGTATGCTCCAAATGGTATTGAGTAACTTTCTTTTGCAGTTCCATCTTCATCGAATATAACTACTCTTGGGTTTGAATCTCCAGATTCTACAGTTTTTATAGCCATATATTCTGTAACGTTATACTTTTCATCAAAGTTTTCTTTTACATATAATTCTCTATATTCAATTCTTCCATCTTGGTTTGCAATAATAGGAATATGATATGGATCGAATGTTACTAAAACATCTCCTGGTTTTACTTCTTGACCCTCTTCAACTTTTAAGATAGATCCTGAAGCAATCTCATAGTCATAGTTTCCTATTAAGATTTTAGCTGACTGAGAAACTACAATTTTCTCTTGAGTCTCTTGATTTTCTAGAAGTTTTATATCCTTGAATACAACCTTTCCAGTATTTTCAGCTTTAATACTTGTTGCAGCAGCAGTCGCTGTGGCAACTCCTCCAGTATGGAATGTTCTCATTGTAAGCTGTGTACCAGGTTCTCCGATTGATTGAGCTGCTATAACTCCAACCGCTTCTCCTAATAATATCTCTTTATGGTTAGCTAGATCCATTCCATAACATTTTTGACAAACTCCTTTTTCAAGGTCACATGTTAATGGAGATCTAATTTTTATTTTCTTTATTTCTAGTTCTGTAATTCTAGCGATTTGCTCTTTTGTAAACATCTCATTTCTTCTAGCAATTACTTCTCCTTCATATATTACATTTTCAGCAGGTACTCTACCAATTAATCTTTCAGATAATTTTTCGATTACTTGTCCATCTGAAACTAGTTCTGCTACCTCAATTCCTTCGTGAGTTCCACAATCAATTGAGTTTACAATAACTTCATGTGATATATCAACTAGTCTTCTTGTTAAATATCCAGAATCGGCAGTTCTTAGTGCCGTATCTGCTAGACCTTTTCTAGCTCCGTGTGATGACATAAAGAATTCTAATACTGTTAGTCCTTCTCTAAAGTTCGCTTTAATCGGAACCTCGATGATTCTACCTTGTGTATCAGCCATGTTTCCTCTCATTGCCGCAAGCTGTCTCATCTGTGCAATCGATCCTCTAGCTCCAGAGTTCGCCATCATATAAACTGGGTTAAACTGATCTAGTCCACTCATCATTGCATCTGTTACTTTAGCTGTTGTTTCTGACCAAAGAGCTACAGTTTTTCTATATCTCTCTTCGTTTATGATTTTTCCAGCTTTATAATCTGCTTCAATTTCTGCAACTTTTTGATCTGCTTCTTCTAAGATTGATTTTTTAGTTTCTGGAATCTCTAAATCCTCAATACCAACTGAAACTCCCGCAAATGTTGCGTAGTGATATCCAAAGTTTTTAATATCATTTATTAACTCTGCAGTTTTTGTAAATCCGTGCATCTCATATAATTTACCAATAAGTTTTTTTAATTGAGATTTTCCGAATGTTACATCATATTGCTTATTTACTTCTGGTAACATCTCATTAAACATGATTCTACCAGCTGTAGTTTTAACCATTTCACCATTTATTCTAACATTTACGATAGCATGAGTATCTAGGATATCTCTATCATAAGCTGTTAAAACTTGCTCTTTATTAGAGAAAGATTTTCCTTCTCCTTTTGCTCCAGGTCTATCTTTTGTCATATAGAAACATCCCATAACCATATCCTGAGATGGTACAGCTATTGGTTCTCCATTTGATGGAGATATTATATTATTTGGAGCTAACATAAGAAGTTTTGCTTCCATTATAGCTTCTGGTGATAACATTAAGTGAACGGCCATTTGGTCTCCATCGAAGTCCGCATTAAATGCTGAACATACTAACGGATGTAATCTTATTGCCTTTCCTTCTATTAATACTGGTTCGAAAGCTTGTATTGATAATCTATGTAGTGTTGGAGCTCTGTTTAATAAAACAGGGTGGTCTTGAATAACATCCTCAATTACATCCCAAACTTTATCATCAGCATCTTCAACTAATTTTTTTGCTGTTTTTATATTAGAAGCTAACTCTCTTTTTACTAACTCTCTCATTATGAAAGGTTTGTATAACTCAAGAGCCATCTTTTTAGGAATTCCACACTGGTGCATTTTTAAAGAAGGTCCTACAACGATAACCGATCTTGCAGAGTAATCTACTCTTTTTCCAAGTAGATTTTGTCTAAATCTACCTTGCTTTCCTTTTAACATATCAGAAAGTGATTTTAACTCTCTGTTATTTTGAGCAACAACTGGCTTTCCTCTTCTTCCGTTATCAATTAGAGCGTCAACTGCTTCTTGAAGCATTCTTTTCTCATTTTTTACAACAATTTCTGGAGCTTTTATTTCTAAAAGTCTCTTCAATCTGTTGTTTCTATTGATAACTCTTCTATATAAATCATTTAAGTCAGAAGTAGCAAATCTTCCACCATCTAATTGAACCATTGGTCTTAAATCAGCTGGAATTACTGGAACATTCTTTAAAATCATCCATTGAGGTAAGTTACCAGATGCTATAAAGTCTCTAGTTATCTTTAATCTTTTAACTAACTTCTTTCTCTTTTGTGCAGAATTTACATCTTCAAGCTCTTTTTCTAGCTCTACTCTTAACTCTTCTAAATCTATCATCTCTAATAGTTTTAAAATAGCTTCTGCTCCCATTTTTGCTTCAAATTGCTTTCCGTACATTTGCTTATATAGCTTGTACTCTTTTTCAGTTATGATTTTACCAATTTTTAAAGTTGGCTCTTCACTAGCTGTTACTATATATCTAGCAAAATATAAAACTGACTCTAACTCTTTTGGAGAAATTCCTAAAATAAGAGACATCTTATTCGGTGTTCCTTTAGAATACCAAATATGAGCTACTGGGGCAGCTAATGCTATATGCCCCATTCTCTCTCTTCTTACTTTAGACTTAGTTACTTCAACTCCACATTTCTCACAAACTAGTCCTTTGTATCTCATTCTTTTATATTTTCCACAAGAACATTCCCAATCTTTCGATGGTCCAAATATTCTTTCACAGAACAATCCATCCATCTCTGGATTTAATGTTCTATAATTTATTGTTTCTGGTTTCGTAACTTCTCCGTACGACCACTCTTCTATCTTCTCTGGAGAAGCTAGTTTAATTCTAATCTTCTCAAAACTTTTAATTCCCATATTAAATACAAAGCCTCCTTAAATGAGATAAAGCTTTCATCTATCATCATATTCAATTTTACTTAAATTTAGTTTATTTGGTCAGATAAAGAAAACTCAACGATTGTTTCGTCTTTTCCTAACTCTTCGTTAACGTTAATTAACTCATTGTCAGAATCAAAAAGTTCTACATCTAATGCTAGTGCTTGGAACTCTTTTAATAAAACCTTAAATGACTCTGGTAGATCTGCCTCTGGCATTTCTTCACCTTTTACAATTGCTTCATAAGTTTTTGTTCTACCTGTTACATCGTCAGACTTAACTGTTAACATTTCTTGAAGGATATTTGAAGCTCCGTAAGCCTCTAAAGCCCAAACCTCCATCTCTCCAAGTCTTTGTCCTCCGAACTGTGCTTTTCCTCCAAGAGGTTGCTGAGTTACTAGTGAATAAGGACCAATTGCTCTTGCGTGCATCTTATCTTCAACAAGGTGATGAAGCTTTAACATATACATTCTTCCAACTGTTACTGGATTATCAAATTTATCTCCAGTTCTTCCATCAAATAAAGTAACCTTACCTTTTCTTGGATATCCAGCTTTTTCTAAATAATCTTTTACTTGCTCTTCTGTTGCACCATCAAATACTGGAGTTGATAAATAAGTTCCACCATTTAATTTACCCATTGCCATTCCTAAGTGAACCTCTAGAACCTGTCCGATGTTCATACGCGAAGGAACTCCAAGTGGATTGATTACAACGTCTAAGTGTGTACCATCTCCTAAGAATGGCATATCTTCTGCTGGTAATACTCTAGAAACAACACCTTTGTTACCGTGTCTTCCTGACATTTTATCTCCAACAGTTATTTTTCTTTTTTCAGCAATAAACACTCTTATAGATCTATTTACTCCAGCTTTTAACTCGTCTCCATTTTCTCTTGATAACTCAAGAACTTCAACAACTGTTCCTTTCGATCCATGAGGCATTTTTAATGATGTATCTCTTACATCTCTTGCTTTTTCTCCGAAGATAGCTCTTAATAACTTCTCTTCTGCTGGTGGCTCTGATTCACCTTTAGGTGCTGTTTTTCCTACTAGGATATCTCCTGGTCCAACCTCTGATCCTACTACAATTATACCTCTTGAATCTAAGTTCTTTAATGCTTCTTCAGAAACATTTGGTATTTCTCTTGTAATCTCTTCGTCACCTAATTTAGTATTTCTAGCTTCTATTTCATATTCTTCTATATGGATAGATGTAAATACGTCATCTTTTCTTAATCTATCAGATATAAGAATAGCATCCTCATAGTTATATCCTTCCCAAGGCATAAATGCCATTAGAATATTTCTTCCTAGAGCTAAGTCTCCACCTTTTGTTGCAGGTCCATCAGCAATTACTTGTCCTAATTCTACTTCTTGTCCTAGGTCAACTAATGGTGTTTGATGTAAACACATTGCTTGATTTGATCTTTCAAAGTTTAATAATCTATGTCTGTAAGATTTTCCTTCTGCATCTTCTATGATAATCTCTTTTGCATCCACGTAAATAACTTTACCTTTTGCTTTAGCTGAGATTACTGCTCCTGAATCAACTGCAACTTTTCTTTCAAGTCCTGTTCCAATGAATGGAGCTTCTGTTCTTAATAATGGTACCGCTTGTCTTTGCATGTTCGATCCCATAAGTGCTCTGTTGGCGTCATCATGCTCAAGGAATGGTATTAATCCTGCTGAAACTGATACAACCTGTTTAGGTGATACATCTAAATAATGAACTTTTTCTCCTGAAATATTTACTATTTCATGTCCATATCTACATACAACATCTCCTAAAAGCTCTCCATTTTCACTAAGTTTAGTATCCGCTTGGGCTATGAATAATCCTTCTTCTTCATCTGCTGCTAAATAATGAATATCATCAAAGTTAGCAATTCCATTTTCTACCTTAACATATGGAGTTTCTATAAATCCATATGAATTTACTTTAGCATATATAGCTAAAGATCCGATAAGTCCGATGTTTGGTCCCTCTGGAGTTTCTATAGGACAAATTCTTCCGTAGTGAGAGTCGTGAACGTCTCTAACCTCGAATCCTGCTCTTTCTCTTGAAAGTCCTCCAGGTCCTAGTGCTGATATTCTTCTCTTATGAGTTAATTCAGCAAGTGGATTTGACTGGTCCATGAATTGTGATAATTGCCCTGATCCAAAGAAGTCTAATACTAAAGCATTTAACGGTCTAGTGTTTAATAATGATTGTGGAGTTAATGTTTCAACATCTTGAATTGTCATCTTCTCTTTTACCATTTTACCCATCTTAGAAAGTCCTGCTTTAATTTGCATTAACAATAACTCTCCAACACCTCTAACTCTTCTGTTAGATAGGTTATCAATGTCATCTGTATGTCCTTTTCCGTTGTTTAAACTAATTACATATTTTATTGTTGCAATTACATCCTCTTTAGTAAGTAAAATTTCATCTTCTGGAAGATTTAATTTTAATCTTTTATTCATTTTATATCTTCCAACAGGCTCTAAATCATATCTTTGAGGATTAAAGAACATCTGCTTTATTAAAGATCTAGCTGAATCAATAGTTACTAAGTCTCCAGGTCTTAATTTCTTAAATACCTCTGTTACAGCTTCTTCTTTCGTATCTCCAGTATCATTTACTATTGTATTTGCAAATACTTTATCTTCTGGTTTTACTTCCCAAACTAAAATATTTTCTATTTTTTGGTCTACTAAATCAAATATTATAGCTTCTGTAATTAGTTGTTTAGTTTCAAATAAAATTTCTCCAGTTTCTTCATTAAAAATATCCTCTTTAACAAAGCTTCCTTCAATTTTTGTTTTAAGAACACTAATTAGTTCTTCTTTATTTGAATATCTTGAGTAGTATTCAGATAAATTAATTTCTTTTTCATCTAAAAACTCCTCCATTATCTCTTCGTTTGTATCGAAGAAATCAACTGCTTTTAAAAATACAGTTGCTAAAACTTTTTTCTTTCTATCAATCTTTACACTTAAGAAGTCATTTTTATCAGTTTCAAACTCTAACCATGTTCCTTTATAAGGAATAATTTTTCCAGAGAACAAATCTTTACCTGTTTGGATATTAACTTCTTTATTAAATGATACTCCAGGAGATCTGTGTAACTGTGATACTACAACTCTCTCAGCACCATTTATTATAAATGTTCCTCTTTCAGTCATTAAAGGAACTTCTCCAAAATAAACAAGTGTTTCTTGGATTTCGTTTCCACTTTTCTTATTAGTAAGTCTTAATCTTACCTTTAAAGATGCAGAATAAGTCTTCCCTCTTTTCTTACATTCAAGCTCATCATTCAATGGAGCTTCCGCTTCATGTAACTCATAAGAAACATACTCTAATTTTATATCTCCATTTGAAGATTCAACAGGGAATATTTCTCTAAAAGCAGATTCAAGCCCCTTATCTTTTCTGTTAAGTGGAGCCTCCTTAGCTTGTAGAAAATCTTCATAGGAATCCAGTTGGAATTCTAAAAAATGAGGCATAGTTCCTCTTTCTTCGATTCTTCCAAAATTCAATCTTTCAACGAGTTTCCCCATCAATTCACACTCCTTACTATTTCATATAGTGATCAATACCTAATCTTTGGAAAATAAAAGCCTTTTATTTTCAAAAGATTAAGTATTAACTTACTTTTAATAGATTATTTAATAATTTTCATTATAATGAGTAAAAAGGCACCCATTAGAGTGCCTATTTTTTTTATTTAAGTATAACTAGTTGCTTTGCAACTTTGTAAGGGTTTATTACTTAACCTCTACTGTAGCTCCAGCTTCAGTTAATTTAGCTTTTATAGCTTCAGCCTCTTCTTTAGAAGCTCCCTCTTTTAATGTTCCACCGTTATCTACTAATTCTTTAGCTTCTTTTAATCCTAATCCAGTAATTGCTCTTACCTCTTTGATTACAGCTATTTTGTTAGCTCCTGCAGCAGTTAAAACTACGTCAAACTCAGTTTTCTCCTCTACAGCTGGTCCCTCAGCAGCAGCTACAGCTACTGGTGCAGCAGCAGTAACACCGAAGTGCTCCTCTAAAGCTGTTACTAATTCTCTTAACTCTAATACTGACATAGCTTCTAAATCAGCTATGAATTGCTCTTTATTGAATGCCATTATAAATCCTCCTTAAATTTTCCTAATTTTTCTTCTTTTTATTAAATCAATAATACTCTAAAATCAACAAGTGATTACTCAGCAGCTGCTTCTTTCTTCTCAGCGATTGCCACAGTTGCATAAGCAAGTTTTCTAACTGGCCCAAGCATTCCGTTAAGAACCATAGAAAGAAGTTGCTCTCTAGATGGTAATTTAGCTAATGCTACTACCTCTGAAGCTTCAACCCTCTTACCAGTTAATACTCCACCTTTTATAGTGAATATAGTCTTCTTAGCTTTTGCGTTTGCTTTTGCTTGAGCCGCTTCTACATCGTAAACTACCTTTGCTGGAGTTACTGGATCAGCATATCCGAATGCAAATGCAGTAGTCCCCTCTAGTAAATCATCGAATTTATCAGCGATACCAGCCTCAGCTAGTGCTATCTTGAACAGTCTGTTCTTAGCAACTAAGTACTCAGCTCCGTTTTCTCTCATTTGTTTTCTTAACTCAGTCTCTTGGTTTACTTTAAGACCTTGATAGTCAACTAAAACGATTGATTGAGCTTTAGAAATTTTTTCAACTAATTCAGCTACAAGTTCCTTTTTTAATTGAGTTGCCATTATTGATTCACCTCCTCTTTTACTCTAAAATTACCTCCGCTCCAAGGTAGGAACGGAGGTTCAAAATCTAACTATTGAGGTTAGTGAATACCTTCTTCCAACCTCGGTAGGATATTTAAGACTTGCGTCACCTACGGTCTTTGGTTTGGATCTATATTTAATTATTTATCCAACTTTTTAAGTTATAATTTTACAACTTTATAATTATAACACATAATTTAAATTTTTGCAAATTTTAATTAAGCATTTTTTGCAACTAAAACTGGATCCATTTTAACTCCTGGTCCCATTGTTAAAGAAATTGCAACAGTTCTTAAGTATTGACCTTTAGATGCAGATGGCTTTAATCTTACAATCTCATTGATGAACGCTGTGAAGTTCTCTAATAAAGCTTCTTCAGAGAAATCTGCTTTACCGATTGGCGCATGGATTGATCCTAACTTGTCTACTCTAAATGCAAGTTTTCCTTTCTTGAACTCAGATACTGCCGTTGCGATATCTGGTGTAACTGTTCCTGACTTAGGGTTAGGCATTAAACCTTTAGTTCCTAGGATTCTTCCTAATCTTCCTAATTTAGGCATCATATCTGGAGTTGCAATTACGATATCAAAGTCAAACCAACCTTGTTGAATTTTCTCGATATACTCTTCTGCTCCAGCATAATCTGCTCCAGCCTCTAAAGCTTTCTCTATATTAGCTCCTGAAGTTATTGCTAATATTTTAACTGTTTTTCCTGTTCCGTTTGGAAGTACAACTGTACCTCTAACTTGTTGATCTGCATGTCTAGGATCTACTCCTAATCTTAATGCTATTTCAACTGTTTCTACGAAGTTAGCAGTTCTTGTCTTTCTTACAAGTTCTATAGCTTCTTTAACCTCGTATAGTCTTCCTTGCTCAACTAATTTAGCTATTTCTAGGTATTTTTTACCTCTTTTATTTGCCATTGAAAATTTCCTCCTCCTGTGGTTAAACGGATGTTTACATCCTACCACTTAATATCACATAAATAAGAATTGACTTCTAATTAGTCCTCTATTTTGATTCCCATTGATCTTGCTGATCCAGCTATGATGTTCATAGCAGCTTCTACTGATCCAGCATTTAAATCTGGCATCTTAGTTTCAGCGATTTCTCTTAATTTAGCTGTATTTATAGTTCCAGCTACTTCTTTTTTAGAGTTTTGAGCTCCTGATTTAACTCCTGCAGCTTTCTTTAATAAGTCAGATGCTGGTGGAGTTTTTAAGATAAATGTGAAAGATCTGTCATTATAAACAGAGATTTCAACTGGGATAATCCATCCTGCTTTATCTTGAGTTTTTGCATTGAACGCCTTACAGAATTCCATAATGTTAACTCCGTGTTGTCCTAATGCTGGTCCTACTGGTGGAGCAGGGTTAGCTTTTCCAGCAGGTAATTGTAGTTTTATTAATCCGATTACTTCTTTTGCCATTGTTTAAATTACACCTCCATAAAATTGTGGTATTGATTTTGCAATCTCCCACTGGCTTAAATCTATTTAATTAAGCCTTCTCTACACTGTTAAGATCAACTTCAATAGGAGTCATTCTTCCAAACATCTCCATCATTACCTTAACTTTTCTATGTTCCATATCGATTTCTGCAACTTTTCCTTCTTGGGTTTCAAAACCTTCAGATAGAAGTTTTACATAGTCTCCCACTTCATAGTCAACTTTTATAACTTCTTTTATTGCTTTCTCATCCTCATCATTTTTGTATCCTATAACAGAGAAGATATTTTCTACTTCATCATCTTCCATTGGAATTGGATCAGATCCTACACCAACAAATCCTGTTACACCATTAGTATTTCTAACAACATACCAAGCATCTGAATCTACTCTAAAGTTAATCCCATCTCCACTTTCTTCTCTAGTAGCTTCCATTTCTAGCATAACATACCCAGGAAATAGTTTTCTTGAAATAACTTTTTTCTTTCCTCTTCTCTCTTCGATAGTTTCCTCTTCAGGAACTAAAACTTTAGTTACTATATTAGATAATCCTAAAGTTTCTATCTTCTGTTCTAAGTCTGTTTTAACTTTTTTCTCATACCCCGAATAAGTATGAATCATAAACCATTTTTTCACTAAGCTTTTTTCCATTTTATCCTCCAAAGAGAGATACAAGCATCTTTAAAAGTCTTGAAGCAATTATATCGAAAACTCCTAAGTATATTCCTAAAAATATACTCATAGCAACAACCCAACTAGTTGCTGCAACAATCTCTTTTCTTCTAGGCCATTGAACCTTAGAATACTCTCTTCTCACATCATTAATTAGTCCCATTTTGCACCACCAGTAATTTTAATTTATAAAAAAATGGCAGGTCAAGAGGGAATCGAACCCCCAACCCTCGGTTTTGGAGACCGATGCTCTGCCAATTGAGCCATTGACCTGCATGTTGTTGCAAATGTTTTACTTTAAATAATTAATCAAGAAGCGCATAGGCTTCTTAGACTAAGAATTATTTTTTAGTTTCTTTATGTAATGTTACTTTTTTGTCCCATTTACAGTATTTATTTAATTCTAATCTTTCAGTAGTGTTCTTCTTATTCTTTGAAGTACTGTAGTTTCTTCTTTTACACTCTGTACACTCTAATTGAATATTTACTCTCACTCTTTACACCTCCACTCATCTAACGGATATCACAAATCCTCCCATACCTCATAGCTTATTGTATGGTAAACAAGAGTTTCCTTATTTATTGCTTTCTTTTTTAAGACATAGATGATAATACCACTTTTTTCCGTTTTTGTCAACATTTTTTTCTTTACTCCAAAATAAAAAAAGATTGGCAACTTCCTATCCTCCCAGGGGGCTGCCCCCCAAGTACTTTCAGCGTTTATGGGCTTAACTTCCAGGTTCGAAATGTTACTGGGTGTACCTCCATAGCTATCGTTGCCAATCAAT
>Ga0209594_1000421_pt1 | contig 26326 bp, 26 predicted proteins | sample AshMeaCrysSpring_FD_184126 | JGI IMG/M metagenome (GOLD analysis project Ga0209594, IMG submission 184126) | Groundwater microbial communities from Big Spring, Nevada to study Microbial Dark Matter (Phase II) - Ash Meadows Crystal Spring... | ecosystem: Environmental > Aquatic > Deep subsurface... | reverse complement strand
CGCGCGTTCAGGCCGACTTCGGCGCATGGGTAGCCTGCGAGGACGGGCCCTGCCTCGGGCTCGGGCCTCTAGCTCAACTGGCAGAGCAGCGGACTTTTAATCCGCGGGTTGTGGGTTCGAGTCCCACGGGGCCCACCCCTTCTGAAATGCGGTTCTTCTGGACCAGGTGGCACGAAGGCCTGCGGATTCTGGGCGTTTTCGCGGCGACTGGGAACGGTGCGGGAACGGACCTGCTCGTTTCTGCTGCTGGCGGCCAGGTTCTGTGGGAACGGCCCGTGCATGATCGTTTAGGTGGCCCGAAATCCGCGGGGCCATTCGCCGGACGTGGTGGCACGCGACAGACCTGGGCGTCAGCAGCCGGACAGCGAGTGACGGGGTGGGCGCGGATCGAGGTCCAGGCCAGCCCCGTTGCTCATCACTTGTGTGGGCAGCTCGTCCAAGCAGTGCCGAACCAGTGGAGGCCGCACTTATCTGTGCGGTCAGGTGTGACTGGACGCGAGCCAGTCCAGCGCTTCCGTCTGGGTTGCCGGGGACAGGAAGAAGCCCAGGTGGGACCCGTCCTCGATCCAGGAGAGTCGTGAGCCGTCGATGCGTGCGTGTGCGCGCTCGGCGTGCTCGGGGACCACGTCCCAGTCCGCCGTGCCGTGAACTGTCAGGCTGGGGCACCTGATATCGCTGAGCGGGAGGTCAGGCAGTTGCGTGAGCTGCGCCATGTCGTTGGTGTAGCCGTCCCGTCGGACGGGCCACCCAGCCCCGGACAGGGTGAGCGCGCGGACGATGCGCACCAGGTCCTCGCGAGGAGGAGTATCTGCTGTGGCGGTGCCGACGAACATCCGGATCATCAGGCCGGGCAGGTGGTCAAGCAGCCACAACACGGCTGACACTCCGGCGCTGCTCCAGGCGAGACGTTGCATCGTGGGGTGCTTGTCGACGTAGCGCATGCCGATCGCGTCGATCTGAAGCAGGCAAGTCACCCGGTCGGGGTGGCGGGCGGCAAGTAGCTCGACGGGCCACCACTGGAGATCCCCAGCACAGCGACACGGTCCACCCCGAGGGCGTCTAGTGTTGCGCGTCATTAGTTAGTTGACAGTGTGGGACGATGGCGTATGCCGACTCCTGCCCTGGTCCTCAGCGATGACGAGCGCGCGAGGCTGGTCTCCTGGACCCGCTCGCGCACCCTGCCGGCCAGTCGTGCCGAGCGGGCCCGGATCGTGTTGGCGGTCGCTGATGGCGAGGGCACGTCGGCGGCGGCCCGCCGGGTCGGGGTGTCGCGCCCCACGGTGATCAAGTGGCGGGACCGCTACCTCGCCCACGGCGTATCAGGATTGGAGGACGAGGAGCGCTCGGGGCGGCCGAAGACCATCGAGGACGCCGCGATCATCGCGGCCACGCTGGAGCCGCCGCCGGAGTCGCTGGGGGTGACGCACTGGTCCTCGCGGCTGCTCGGCAGGCACCTGGGCATCGGGGATGCCACCGTCGCGAGGGCGTGGCGCAAGTACGGGGTCAAGCCATGGCGGCGGGAGACGTTCAAGTTCTCCACCGATCCGGAGCTGGAGGGCAAGGTCCGCGATGTCGTGGGCCTGTACCTGAACCCGCCGGAGAACGCGGTGGTGCTGTGCGTGGACGAGAAGTCCCAGATCCAGGCCCTGGACCGCACCGCCCCGATCCTGCCGATGCGACCCGGACTCCCCGAGAAGGCCACCCACGACTACCAGCGCAACGGCACCACCACCTTGTTCGCCGCGCTCGAGATCGCCACCGGCAAGGTCACCGACACCTGCTACGACCGGCACGGCAAGGCCGAGTTCCTCGACTTCATGAAGAAGGTCGCCCGCGCCTACCCCGGCCGCCAGCTGCACGTGGTCGTGGACAACTACCACACGCACAAGCACGACGACATCAACCGCTGGCTGGCCCGCAACCCTCGGGTCACGCTGCACTTCACCCCGACCTCAGGCTCCTGGCTCAACCTCGTCGAGGTCTTCTTCGGCATCATCACCCGTCAAGCGATCCGCCGCGGATCCTTCGCCAGCGTCCAACAACTCGTCACCGCCATCCGCACCTTCATCGACGGCTGGAACGACCGCTGCCACCCCTTCGTCTGGACCAAGACAGCCGACGAGATCCTGCCCCACGCCACCCGTCAACCAACTTCAGACGCGCGACACTAGCAGCCCCACCAAGGCCTCGGCCCGGGCGTCGCAACTCAGCCCGGTGGCCAGCGGGGTGCCCAGGTAGCCCGGCCGCGAGGGGGCGATCACCCGGAACCCGCCCGCGCGGAACGTCTCCCCCGCCATCAGCCCCTGGTCGCAACCGCCGGGCGCGCCCTGCACGGCCAGCAACGGCGGGCCAGTTCCCGCTCAACGTGCTGATCGTCGATGCGCTGGAGCGCTTCCACCGCTTCCTCGGTGATGAGTACACCGTGGAGATGCCGAGCGGGTCGGGCCAGCACTGCACGCTGACCGAGGTCGCCGCGCAGCTGCGTCGCCGACTGGTGTCGACGTTCCTGCCCGGCCCGGACGGACGGCGTCCGGTGTTCGGCGGGGTGGAGCGGTTCCAAACCGACCCACGCTGGAACGACGCCCTGCTGTTCTACGAGTACTTCAACGGCGACGACGGCGCCGGGCTGGGAGCCAGCCATCAGACCGGCTGGACTGGCCTGGTCGCCACCCTGCTCGCCGTCCCGCCACACGGCACCGGCCGGTTCCTGGTGTCCCCACCGCAGCAGTGAGGCAGGACCACCGGCAAGGACCTTAAGGTTACCCCCGCGCCTCAGCCCGAGACGGGGTCGTCGACGACGCGAGGTCACGGGAAGCCTGTCCGTCTGCACGCCACGTGGAGCCGGGCACGAGCGCGGGTCGAAGCCGCTCCACGCTGGGGGCAGCGCTGTCGACGTCCTGGGGTGGGGGCGGTGTGACCATCCTCCGCCGGACGACCCATTCGAGGTCACCCTGGCACGTCACCCTCAGCCCGCTGGTCTGCTCGAGTGCCTACGTTGGCCGGGTACATCGACCCCGTCAGAAGGAGCAGAGATGGCCACGATCCTCGCGTTTCCCGTCGCGTCCAAGCAAGAAGGAGACGACGCGCTCGAGCGGCTCGAAGGCAACGTCACCGACGTCGCGCTCGTGTACAGGAACAAGCACGGTCGGGTGAAGATCGAGCAGACCAGCGACATGACCGTCGGCAAGGGCGCCGTGCGCGGTGGCCTGCTGGGCGCTGTCGTCAGCATCTTCGCCGGTCCTCTCGTCGGCGTTGCGGTCGCCGGGGGTGCCGCCGGTGCCGCCTACGGAGCGCTGCGCGACAAGGGCGTGAGCGACAAGATGATGAAGCTCGCCGGCAAGCAGTTGGACGGCACCGGTGCAGCCGTGTTCGTCCTCGCCGACGACGACGTGGCGGCCAGCATCCAGCAGGCTGTCATCGACGCCGGAGTGCCTGAGGTCGAGGTGGAGGCCTTCCCAGCCGAGGCCGAGGGTGTCGTCAAAGAGGTGCTCAAGCTGGGGTGACCTCACCCAAGCCAGCGCGGCCCCAGTAGAGGGTGCAGCAACGTCGGACGCTGTCGCACGAGTGTCCCGATAACTCACTGCCTCGACAGGCGAAACGCGGTGTCCCACTGCGGGCCCGGTACGTGGCGCCCAGACGGACCATTGGTCATGTCGTCGCAAGCACCACGGCCCGTCTCGCAGTGGGGCACGATGCGGGCAGGCGCGGCCGCGGATGGGCAGCCGGCGACATGGCCGTGAGAGGGCAGCGAGTGGGACAAGGGGATTGGGGCAGACCCGTCCTCGAGCATCGTCAGCGGGTGCCGGCGGTGCCTGGGTTCATGGTGCCGCGTCCGGCCCTGGTGTCTCGGGTGCTGTCGACGCCACCCGGTGGACTGTGCCTTGTCCAGGCGCCTACGGGATGGGGCGGAACGGTCCTGCTGACCGAGGTCGCCAGGGCCTCGCCGGCCAGCGCGGTCTGGGTGTCATGCCGCCCACATGACCCCGATCCCGTCGCGTTCTGGCATGTCCTTCTGGCAGCGCTGAGGGAAGGAGGCCTGCCCACGGGGGCGACGCGGGAGGCGCTGGCACGTGCCGACGACGACCGAGCCGACGTCGTCACGACACTGTTCAACACGTTGGCTGTTCAGCAAGACGTGCTGATCCTGGTGGACGACCTGGACGGGCTCGCGCACGAGCCGATACTGCGCGATCTCCAACTGGTGATCGACGCGCTCCCGTCGACGGTCCGCCTGGTGCTGCGCCTGGAACATGGGACGAACCTGGACCTGCGACGGCTGGCCTCGAGCGGCCGGCTCGTCATGCTGCGAGCCGATGATCTGGCGTTCGACGACGACCAGGCGCGACAGCTCGTTGGGCTCGCCGCCCCCGACCTCGACCCGGCACGGGTGCAAGCCCTGCTGACTCTTGCCGAGGGGTGGCCCGCCGCCGTTGCGCTGCCGTTCGTCACGGCAGACCGCGAGGTCGACATCGACCCTGCCGGTTGGCTGCTCGACAGTGGTGTGGAGATGCTCGCGGGCTCTGTCTGGGAAGCGCTGCCGGCGGCGGACCAAGGGTTCCTAGCGACCGTGACGGTGCTCGATGACCTCTCGGTCGACGGGTGCGCGGCGCTGACCCAGGAAGACACCCACGAGACGGCCGAGCGATTGCGGCGCCTGCACGCCTGGGGTCTGCTCAGGCGGCTCGGCCACGCCCCGTCCCGGTTCGCGCAACGGCCCCCCCTGGCCGAGTATGCCCGGCGTGTGCTGGCCGACAGGGGTCGAGCGGAGGGTGCTCGGCTGCACCGGCTGGCCAGTCAGCATCTCGCGCAGTCAGGTGACGTCGAGTCGGCCATCGCACATGCTGTGGACGCCGGTGACGTGCCGTGGGTGCTCATGCTCATGGAGGGCTCCGTCGGTGCGTTCCTCGAGACGGGGAGGGCATCCACGGTACGGGAGGTGTACGCCCGGTCGACGGAGCCTCTGGTCGCGGCCGATCATCTGCATCTGCTGGCGGCAGCCTGGTCCGAGCTGCTGGCCGGCGACCTCTCGGGGGTCCAACGGTGGCTGCCACAGCTCGTGGCTGCCGTGGCCGAGCTGCCGGCCCCGGTGACGGATCTGACAGCCGAGTCTGTCGGGGAGTTCACGCAGGACGTTGAGTCCGGATCAACCTGGTTGCGGTCCGAGACGCTCTACCTTCAGTCGCGTGTCGCCGAATGGCAGGGACGGCCAGCGCTCGCGCGCGAGTTCGCGGACCGGGCCATCCGGTACTTCGGGGACCGCTGGACGCGCATGGTCCACCAGGGCGCAGCGATGCAGGCTGCCCGGATGCGGCTGTGGTTGGACGAGCCAGACGTGGCGCGGTCCATTCTCGTCCGAGCCAGTGCCCGGCCGGGGACACGGGAGTACTTCCGTCGGGTGGCGCTGCCATCCCTGCGAGCCTGCCTGGCCTACGAGGAGGGACGCGCTTACCGGGCCCGACACCTGGCCGAGCAGGCCCTGCATGGCACGGCGGCGCTGGGGCGGCTGGGCCAGTTCGACGATGCCGATGCCCTGATCGCACGGTCGAGGGCGCACGTCGATCTGGACGAGCCAGCCCAGGCTGCGGCGGATGCCGAGCTGCTCGTGGCACGGGCGGAGGCGATGGGGCATGTGACGTATCGAGTCCTGGCAACGCTGGCGCTCGCTCGAGCTCACTGCGGCCAGGGTGCCGTGGCTCAGGCTACCGAAGCCTGCGAGCAGGCCCGCGCCGTTCTGCGAGCCGAGGCCCCGGGTTCGGAGCTGCTGACGATGGTCGACCGGACCGAGCTGTCGGTACGCATGGACGCCGGCGACCGTCCGGGAGCGCTCACCGTGCTCAGGCGTTCCCCACCAGGCCCCGCGAGGGATCGCGCCACGGCGCGTCTGGCGCTGCGAACGCTGACTGAGCCAATTCGACGACCCTCGATCAGGCCCCCCGCCGAACCTCGCCTCGAAGTCGAGTCGCGGTTGCTGAGCGCCGGGGCCAACGTGAGGTCTCGTCCTGCGGAAGCGGAGCGACAGCTGCGGGCAGCCGCCGAGATCGCCGTCGAGGCCGGGATGCTCACGGCACTACGCGGCTACCCGGAGCCGCTCACCGTCCTGGCCGATCTGGTGTCGGCCCGTCCCGACGCCGGAGCCGTAGCGGTTCTGGCTGCGCACGCACATCCGGCATCCGCCACCACCCTCGCACCCCCTCCAGAGGCGGTCCGCCTCAGCGACGGCGAGAGGCAGCTGCTGTCGGTCATGGCCACCCATCGCGGGCATGCGGAGCTGGCACGCGCCCTCGGCGTCTCGGTGAACACCGTGAAGACCAGGCTGCGTCGGCTCTACCGCAAGCTCGGAGTCTCCGACCATGCTTCGGCAGTGAGAGAGGCCCACTCCCGGGGCCTGCTGACGGCCACGCAGTGACGGGTCACGCCGTGGACCCGGCCACGGCTGGGACGGCCACGGGGGTCGTCCGGCGACGCCAGGCCTTCTCGACTTCGACGGCGATAGGGAAGACCAGGGCGAGACCCAGGCAGATCAGCCACTGCTCCCCGGTGAGGCTGGTGGTCAGCAGCCACCGCTGCAGGACGTCGAGCTCGGTCGCGGCTACCGTCAGCACGGCACCTGCCCCTGTGAGCAGTGCTGGCCGCGCCAGGGGGCCTGCGAAGGCCGATGCCGAGGTGCGACGCATCGTGAAACCGGCGAAGGCGGTCGCCAGACCCATGACGGCGAACCCCATGGTCACCGAGGTGCTGGCCTGGTCCGTGGCGGGCGCGTCCGGCCCCAGCGCGACCGGGAGCAGCGACAGAACCCCGAGGAGCAGTCCGAGCCCCACCCACCGCACCCCGGTGGTGCGGTTGAAGATGGTGGCGCGGGGGTCCCGCGGAGGAGCGTTCATGACACCCGGGTCGCTCTCACCAAGGGTGATGATGATGACCGGTATCACCGCGAGAGTGAAGTTGAGGAACAGCACCTGCAGCGGCAGGAGCGCCACCCCGGAGTTGACGTTGAACGCCGTCGCGAGCAGGAACATCCCGACCAGACCGAACAGCTGTGACAGCTGGTAGCCGATGTAGGCGGTGATGCGGGCGTAGATGCCTCGGCCGAGTTCGACAGCGTGGACGAGCGTGGCGAAGTTGTCGTCGGTAAGGATCATCTTGGCGGCCTGCTTCGACACCTCGCTGCCACTGCCCATCGCGACACCGACGTCGGCTTGCTTGAGCGCGGCTGCATCGTTGACGGCGTCCCCGGTCATCGCCACGACGTTGCCCTGCTCCTGCAGCAGCTGCACCAGGCGCAGCTTGTCCTGGGGGGAGACACGTCCGAACACGTGCAGGTTCGGCAGCTGGTCGAGAAGGGTGGCGTCGTCGGTGGCGGCGAACTCCTGGCCGGTCATGCCCCCAGGTTCGAGACCGAGCTCGCTGCCGATCGCCTGCGCGGTGACCAGATGGTCGCCGGTGATCATCCGCACGTCGATCCCCGCCGCGCGGGCGCTGCGCACAGCCTCGATCGCCTCGGGTCGAAGGGGATCGATGATTCCCACGAGTGCGACGAAGACGAGGTCGTGCACTTCTGCCATCGGGTCGGCGGCAACCGCGTCGGCCTGCTCGACAGGTAGTACCCGGTAGGCCAACGCGAGCACGCGAAGTCCGAGGCTGCCGAGCCGCTCGTTGGCAGAGTCGATGCCCGCCTGAGCCTCCTCGAGCGGGACCTGCTGGCCGTCTGGCCCCAGAGCGGCCGAGCAGCGGGCAAGGACGACGTCCGGGCCGCCCTTGACCAGCAGGGTGACTTGTTGCTGGCCACCGATCGGCACGGTGTGCGCGGTCGCCATGAACTTGTAGGAGGAGTCGAACGGGACGGTGGCGAGCCGGGGGTAGGCGCGCCGGGTCTCTTCGACCGAGACCCCCAGCTTCTCGGCCAGCACCACCAGCGCGGCTTCGGTGGGGTCGCCGACGACCTCACCGGTGCGGCTGACGGTGGCATCGTTGGCCAGCGCCGATACGTAGGCGACGGCCTCGAAGTCACCGGGCGCGGCCCCGGCGACACCGCGCACCTGCCCGACCCAGGAGTAGCCCTCGCCATCCACCTCGTACCAACGTCCCTGTAGGTACAGCGCACGAGCGGTCATCTGGTTGAGGGTGAGGGTGCCGGTCTTGTCGGTGTTGATCTGGCTGGTGGCGCCCAGAGTCTCGACATCGGACAGGTTGCGCACGATCGCCTTCGCCTTGGCCAGCTGTTGGGCACCGGTGGCAAGCATCGACTGCACGAAGGTGGGCAGGCCCGTGGGGATGGCCGAGATCGCCATGGAGATGCCGAGCAGCATCAGCTCGGAGAATCCCAGTCCTCGGATGAGACCGACCACCAGGATCACCGCGAGCGTGCCCCAGGCGATGAGCCCGAGCGTGCGGGTCAGACCGTCCAACTGGCGTTGCAACGGTGAGCGGGTGCGGGTGACGTCACCGAGCATGCCGGCGATCCGGCCGACCTCGGTGGACATGCCGGTGCTGGTCACGACCATGCGGGCGCTGCCGCGCGTGACCGACGTGTTCTGGAAGAGCATGCTGCTGCGGTCGCCCAGGGGGGTGTCGGGCCGGTCGACCGGTGCTGGGTCCTTACCGACGGGTGCGCTCTCCCCGGTGAGCGCAGCCTCCTGGGTCTCCAGTGTGGCCGACGTGAGCACGCGGCCGTCCGCTGGGACGATGTCGCCCGCCTCCACCTGCACGACGTCCCCGGGAACCAGCCCGGACGCGGGGATGCGCTGGATGCTTCCTTCTCGCATCACTGTGGCTTGCGGCACCTGGAGGGTCGTCAGGGCGTCGACGCTTGCCTGGGCCTTGAGCTCCTGGTTGGCCCCCATGATGACGTTGAGCAGCACCAGAGCGCCGACGATCATGGCAGTCGACGACTGGTCGATCACGAGGCTGACGGCCATCACGGCCAGCAGCATGAGGTTCATCGGGTCACGCAGCTGGCTCAGCGCGACTCTTGCTACCGAAGGCTTGTCGGGGCGTGCGAGCTCGTTGGGTCCGAGCTCGGTGAGGCGTCGGGCCGCCTCGGCAGCCGACAACCCGTCCGGACTGCTGCCGAGTCGTTCCAGGGCGGTCCCGGCTGGAAGCCGGTACCAGTCCTGGGGCGGATAGCCCGCAACGGCATCAGGTCGCAGACGGCTGCTGTCTGTCGTCATGCCTTCTCCTTGGCTTCAGTGGTCTCAGTGGCCGACTGCGGCCTTGATCTCGACGATCGCCAGGGCGAGGACGAAGACGACACCGGCGGTGATCGTGCTGCTCACCCACCGACGGCCGCGCATGCGAGCGATCGCCAGCCCGGTCAGCGCCGGCATCGCCGCGAGCAGCAGCAGGGCGATCCGCAGTGCCGCGGCACCGTCGAGAAACACGAACGGTGCGGAGGCGACCAGCGCAACCACGACACCACCCGCTATCTGGGCGCCGGCCTCCTCAGCCGCGGATGCAGCCGAGAACCCGCCCTCGGTCAGGTGCGAAGCGAGGCGAAAGGCCAGCCAGTGCGCCAGGACCAGACCGACGGCGGTGCCGATCAACGTCGCGATCAGCACCTCGTCGTCCGGGAGGCGTTCCACCGGCAGGGCGACAAGAGCGGCCAGCAGAACCAAGGCCATGTACAAGGAGGCGGAGTAGAACTCCCGGGCCGCCGGGTTCGGGTCACGGGTCCCGGGCGTGCCCCTGGTCGAGGGTGTCGACGAAGCCATCACGGTCCTTCGCTTCGGGGGATCTCACCTCGTGCGATCGCTGCGACGAGGTCGGCATGGTCGGTCTCGGTACGGTCTGCGTAGCCGACGGCGAACTCGGCCACCGCTTCGTCGAAGGTCGACGTGGCTCCCAGATACCCGCTGATCGTCGAAGCGTCCCCGGCACGGGCGTGCGCCCGGGCCAGGACCGCCCCGCACAGGCGCGCATAGAGCACCAGGTCGTCGCCGTGGAGCCGCTCCAGGTCGATCGCTCCCTTCCGATCCCGAAGCTGCCGCACGTAGAAGTCGAACGGGGCCTTCTCACCGCCCCGCGACCAACCGAGGAAGGGGTCCCCGGTTGCCTGCAGTAGCCGCTGACCCAGCACGACGCGCTCGCCTGCGTGAGTCACCGTCCTGCTGCCTAGGTACGGTTCCAAGACGGACGCACCGGCCTGCTTGAGCTGCAGGATCAGCGGCTCACCTTCGCCAGACTCCAGGAGCAGCACCAAGGCCCGGGTGCCGACACTGCCCACGCCGACGACCTTGTGGGCCAGGTCGACGAACGAGTAGCGCAGCAGCAGAGCTGCTCGATCCGCCGGGAGCGTGGACAGGTACTGCTCGTACACCACTGCGACGTCTGCCGTGATTCCTGAGACGTCGTCCTCCCTGATGGGAACAAGCAGGGGTGGGTCGGTGCGGAACCGGCGCTGACCGTCGACGACCTCGGTGAGCTTCGCGACCGCGACGTCGCCGGTGTTGCGTGCGGAGGAGCGTCCGGCGCGTTCGGCATCGGAGGCGAGGCTGGTGCCGCGCAGCTGCTCGACCATGTCCTCGACGTCCACGCGGGCGTACCACACGTCGAGTGTCGACATTGTCGACAACCGCTCCATGGTGGTGCGGTAGGACTCGACGGCAGCTGTGGCCGCCCGACGCTGCCGCTTGGGCTTGACCCCGACGTGTCGCCCGGCCACAACCACACTGGCGGCGAGGCGCTTGACATCCCAGTCGAACGGGCCGGGCAAGGTCTCGTCGAAGTCGTTGAGGTCGAACACGAGTCGGCGGTCCGGGGAGGCGAACATCCCGAAGTTGGCCAGGTGGGCGTCTCCGCACAGCTGCACCGGCAGACCGCTGTTCGGCAGCCGACTGAGGTCGTCAGCCATCACCGCGGCCGAGCCGCGCAGGAACGCGAAGGCTGAGGCCGCCGTCCGCTCGTAGCGCAGGGGCAGCAGGTGGGCCTGACGCGAGGCCTCGTCCGCGCGCAGCAACGCCACCGGTCTACGCCCATCCACCGGGTCGTCGATCGCTGCGTGCGCCTCCAGGGGCACCGCTGCGCGGGTCGACCGACCGACGTCCCGTCGCTGCTCTCGGGACTGCCGGTGCTGGACGAAGGCGCGGTACGCCACCGCCCCGGTGGCCCGGTCGTGGACGACGCTGCTCATGGTTCTCCTCGCTGCGCGGTGTCGACGGGACGGACACTGCCCCGGATCCATGGCGGCTTCGTGCCGGGGTGACATCCGAGGGTGACGTCGTCGCCTGTCTCACCCTGGGGCCAGGACACTTGCCGCCCGTGGTCGACAACACAGCGGCGTCCGACGACCTGGCGCTGCTGCGCCGCTTCGAACCGGTCGTGCGGTTGACCGCCGGAGAGATGTTCCAGCCCGTCTCGGTCGAGGACTACCTCGCCCGGGCCACCCTGCTGCAGACCGGGGCGGAACAAGCCGTTCTCTGCCCAGCCGGGACCGTCACCCCGGAGCGGCTGGCAGCCGTCGGGCGAGAGCAGCACCACGCGGAACCCCTGTCGCTGCGCTACGTGTCCCGGCCGCTGTCGCGGCGGGAGTACCGGGCATGGCTGTCGAGCGGAGGTCGCCCGCCGTTCCGCGCGTCGAGCGCCGCCACCGCCGTCGGGCTGGTCGGTCGGCTGTTGGCGGCCATCACCGGGCTCAGCCTTCTCGTGCGCGGGAGGGTGCCGGGCGGCTGGTCGGCCGCGGCAGCCGAGCAACAACGTGAGGCAGGCGCGACCAGCGCGTGCCACTACTACGGACACGTCACTCGTGACGCGGGCTACGTCAGCCTGCAGTACTGGTTCCTCTACCCGATGAACGACTGGCGTTCCACATTCGGCGGGGTCAACGACCACGAGGCCGACTGGGAGCAGATCACGGTCTTCGTCGCTGAGGACGACGCGGCACTTCGGGCCTCCTGGGTCGCCTTCTCCAGTCACGACGAGCAGGGAGCGGATCTCAGGCGGCGCAGTGACGACCCAGATCTGGAGTGGCACGGGGAGCATCCGGTCGTCTACGCCGGTGCAGGCTCACACTCCGGGGCGTACCTACCAGGGGAGTACCTGGTCACGGTGCCGTTGGCGCTGCCGAGCTGGCTGGAGTCCTTGCGGCGCAGGGTCCTTCGCGTGCTGCCGTGGGGTGACCCGGACGAGCCTGGCATCTCCGTGCCCTACCTGGACTACCGACGCGGCGACGGGCAGAGCATCGGGCCGGGGCAGCACCAGGAGTGGCACGCGTGCCTCATCGATGACGACACGCCGTGGGTGCGCGACTACCGGGGGCTGTGGGGCCTGGACACCCGGGACCCGCTCGGTGGGGAACGCGCGCCTGCAGGGCCCCGCTACGAGCGGGATGGGACTGTGCGGCGCTCCTGGGGTCAGCCGGTGGCGTGGGCTGCCCTGGACGGGGTGCCACCCCAGCCCGTGCCCGACTGCTCTGGCCAGGTGGAGGACGATCTGCGTCGCCGCCGGGCCGACCTGGAGCACCGTCTTGACCAGGAGCGGGAGGAGCTGCGTCGGCTGGTGACCCTCGATCGGTTCCGAGGCCGACCTGTTCTCCCCGCGTCAGCGGTGGTCCAGAATCAGCAGCGTGTCGTCGAGGAGACTCGCGACGAGCTTGCCGCGCTGGACTCAGACCTCGACGCGATCAGTGCTGCGCCGATGCCTCCAGCCCCCGGCGTGCACGACCACCTGCACCACCGCGCAGTGCCGCTCGACATGGACCGACCAGCCGCCGCTCCGCTGCGGCTGTGGGCGTCCATCTCGACCACGGTGATCGTCGCGACCCTCGGTCTCGTTCTGCTCCTGGGCGAAGGATCCGTGGTCGTCCCGTTGTTGGCTGTGGCGGGGGTGGCCGTCGTGATCGAGGCGTTCCTTCGACGCAAGCTGGTGACGCTGGTGGTCAGCGTCGTCCTGACCGTGGCTGTGCTCGGGGTGGGGTATCTGGTCGTGCGCGCCCTCGTCGAGAACGTCCGGGATGCTGCCGGTGTCCTGCTGGTCGTCATCGCCGCGTATCTCGCCCTGCGCGCGCTGATGGACGCGGCAGCGCGACGATCACGCGCCTGACCTTGGCCACGCCGCGCAGTCGCACGTCACCCTCAGGGTGACGTCCGCGGCGGAAGGCCGGGCATGGTCCCTAACGTCCCCGAGCATGGACGAACCCATCGGGTCGCCGGACGTCCCAGCCGTCGACACCCCACTCGATTCGCGCACCACCGATCCGCTGGCCATGGCCCCGCCTTGGGTGTCTGCGGTGATCCGGCAGACCATCTGGAGAGTCATCGGGATCGGCCTCGGCGTGACGGTCTTCGTGTTGATGCTGCTGCAGGCCCGGAGCCTGGTGAGCATGCTCGTCATCGCCCTGTTCTTCGGCATCGCGATGGACCCCGCCGTCACGGCGCTCCACGCTGGACGGGGCTGGTCCCGCGGCCGGGGGACCGCGGTCGTGTTCATCGCGGTGATCGGCTCAGTGATCCTGCTGTTCGCCGTCCTGATCCCGGCGATCGTCCAGGTCGCCGGAGAGATCGCGAACCGCATCCCGCAGTGGATCAGCGACATCGAGGCCGCGTTCGGAATCACCCTCGACATCGCCGGCGCCCGCTCAGGCGAGGAGCTCGAGGCGGCCGTCGCCGACTGGGCTCAGGACAACGCCCAAGCCGTCCTCGGTCTGGCCAGCACCGGCGTCGGAGCGGTGTTCCAGTTCTTCACGATCGCGATGTTCACCTTCTACTTCGCCGCCGACGCACCACGCATCCGACAGACCGTGCTGCGTCGCCTCCCCCCGCACCGCCAGCAGCGACTCGGTTGGGCCTGGGACACCGCCATCGCGCAGACCGGTGGCTACTTCTACTCGCGGCTGCTCCTGATGATCATCAACGGCGGCCTGTTCTTCTTCGTGCTCATCGCTGTCGGCGTCCCGCCCCTGGTAGCCCTCCCGCTGGCCGTGTTCGAAGGCTTCGTGGCCGAGTTCATCCCCGCCATCGGCACCTACCTCGGGGCGGCCATCCCGCTGATCGTCGTCCTGGGCACCGAGGGTGGATGGCAGGCGCTGGTGGTGGTCGTCTGGACCGTCATCTACCAGCAGGTGGAGAACTACTGGCTCAGCCCGAAGCTCAGTGCCCGCACCATGGAGATCAACGGCGGCGTCGCCTTCGGATCGGCGTTGGCCGGCGGCGCCATCGCAGGACCGATGGGCGCGTTCATGGCCCTTCCCGTCGCCGCCCTCATCACCTCCTTCCTGTCTCAGTACACGCGCACCTACGACCTGACCTACCAGTCCTCCTACGACCGAACCCCCGGCACCGCGGATACGTCCATCCCGGTCGCTGCACCGTGAGCGCGACCAACCGCGAACAGCCCGGCGCCACCCGCGTCGTTGCCCGTTCTCTGATCACAGGCGCGCTGGTCGTCGTCCTCTACGCCGTCCTTCCTGCGGACCAGGCGCAGAGCACCTCCAGCCTGGTCGTCCTCGCTGTGGGGCTTGTGCTCCTTGGCCTGCTCGTCGGGATTCGTGTGTGGCAGATCCAACGCGACGATCGCCCTCAGCTTCGGGCCGCCGAGGGCCTGGCCCTCGTGGTGCCTCTGTTCGTCGCCCTCTTCGCCTGGGCCTACCTACTGCTCTCGCAGGCCGAACCGGCCGCCTTCAGCGAGCCGCTCAACCGCATCGACGCCGCGTACTTCACCCTCTCGATCCTGTCCACGGTCGGCTTCGGAGACATCAGCGCGCAGAACGACCTTGCCCGTCTGCTCGTGTCGGCACAGATCGTGCTGACCTTCACGCTGCTGGCCGGCGTGGTGCGGCTCATCCTGCAGACTGGCCGTGCTCGGGAGAGCCGGGGGGATCGCTGAGACCGACCTCGACCGACACGACGACCCGCTGCCGCGCCTGAGCCAGGTGATCGGCGGGGGTGGTACGGCGCCGACCCCACGCGACGAGCACACGACCCAGCAGACCGACCCGCTCCGCCACCACGAAGCCCGCAGCAACTCCCGCCGGCCCGAGCACCGCTCGCGTGAGAGTCACACCCGGGCCCCTCCGATGGCTGCGAAGCGTCCACCAGGCCCAACCCGCAGGGAAGGCCAGCGTCGAGGTGAGCGGCTTGAGAGTCGCCATCGTCGCAGGAGCCACGGGCACCCATCCCACGACGGCGGTAGCCAGGTAGCCGAGCGCGTTGGCGGGCACCCCAGCGGCCGCGACCGGAAGTGCCGCGACCAGCTCGAGCACCCGGCGCTGCAGCTGGGGCACCAGCGTCGCGCCGGCCGCCACGTCCGGGTCGGACAGCCCGATCAGCGCCAGCTCGCGGCGGTAGTCATGGATCGTGGCGACGACAGCGTCACATCGCTCCGCCGGTCCAGCGGCCAGTCGCGACGCGACCTCGACGACATCGGCGTACGGCGGACGCTCCAACGGACTGCTGCCCACGGGGCGCAGGGCAACGGCAGCGGCGTCCTGCAGGTCCCTCGCCAGGTCCCAGCTCCGGTACCCGGGGACGACGGGTCGCATCCGCCGCGCGAACTCCTCGGTGAGCGCGCGCACCACCGCATGCTCGTCCGCGCAGGTCGACCGCAGACGTGCGACGAGGTCGGCCGCCTTGACCGGTTCGCCCACATGCACCAGGACGCTGCTTCGCAGGCCCGTGCGGTCGCGGTAGTGCAGGCCGACCGGGACGACACGCAGATCGCCGGCGCCTGCGGCGAGGCCGGCCAGCGCCATCCGCGCTGCGCCCGTGCGCAGCTGGTGCAGGCCCGGCTCGTCGACGCTCTCACCCTCGGGGAAGATCGCCACGCTCTGCCCTCCGGCAAGGGCAGCGGCAACGTCCATGAACGCCGCGGTGTTGTCCTTGGGGCCGCCGTCAGCGCGGCGGTGGACCGGGACTGCGCGGATCCCATCCATGAGCCTCCGCACGCCCGGGACCTGCCAGATGACGTCCCGGGCGACGAACCGGGGCAACCGGGGCCACGCCGCCACAAGCACCACCGGGTCGGAGAAGCCCCCTGCGTGGTTGACCAACAGCAGCTCGGCCCCGACCGGAGGCGGGACCTGACCGCGCACCTCGACATCGCGGTAGAGCGCCACCCCCAGGCGATCAGCTACACGGTCGGCGATGCGATCCACCCGATTCGACGGCTCGGCATAGCGAGCCTTCGCCCGCTCCCACGAGCCTCGGTCACTCATCCCGATGATCTCGGAGCGTCGGCCTCGGGCAGGACCGCCCTCGCCCAGAGCAGCAATGCCACCGCCGAGCAGCCGTGCCACACAGCATGGCCCTGCAGCAGCGAGTCCGGACGACACCACGGCCCACCGCTGCGGCTCAGAGTCAATGCCGTTGCCCCCGCCAGACCGGCCCCGGCAGCGGCCGCCAGGAGGACCCCAGAGCGTCGGCGAGGTCCGGGGCGCCGACCTCGCCGCCACAGCGCGAGCTCGGATAACCCCAGCACAAGCGCTCCCACGCCGCCTGCCGCCGCCCCGACCCGCGGACGACGCGCCAGCAGGAGACCTACGGCTACCAGCGCGCCCATCGACACCGCGGACCGAAGCCAGGCGGGCACCCCCGGCAGCAGCTCGCCCGCGTCGGCGTGGACGGCCGCGACAACCGGCGCCGCGACACCCCAGTCATGGCCCCACTGGGCCAGTGGGCTCTGGAACCCGTGGTAGTCCACACTCCCCAGGCCCGCCGTCACCAGGCCGGCGGCGACGGGCCAGGCTGTGCGTGCATCCAATGATGGCTGTTCCCGCGCCCCGCCCAGCAGGGCGAGGCCGGCGGCAACGTAGGCGAGGCTGCTCACGGTGTTCGCGGGCTGAGCCACCCATCCGTCGTGTAGCCGCTCGCAGTCGCTGATCGCCAGCGTCCGGCTCACGAGGCGCCTTCGTACGATCGACCGATCGGCGCGGGGGCGTCACACACCCGCGCGCTCCATCGCGACCAGCAAGAGGACGATCAGCGCTGCCACCGACACGACGACGACCCACTCGTTGACTCGCAGCAACTGGGGCAGAGTCACATCACCGAAGTACCCCAGTTTCAGGACACCCCGGCTGAGCCGTGGATACAGAGCCGCAAACAGTCCGCTTCCAATGAGAATGCCCGTCAGGCCTCCTACCAAGGCATCCAGATAGCCGTTCCCAATAGCGCCTGCGACTGTCCCGGGACAGAAGCCCAAGATGGCAAAGCCGACACCGAAGATCAGTCCACCGATGACGTTCATGCCCACCGAGCCGGACTTCAGGTGCAGCTGCACCCAGCCTCGGGACTTCATCGCGTAGATGCCGATCATCCCGGTAAGTACTGCCGAGAGCATGACCTTGAGGACGGTGAAGTCCTCGAGCAGGAGCTGACCGACGATCACGTCGTACTTCGTGACTCCCCCCTTCTGGAGGAGAAAGCCGAACACAACACCGAACGTCAGACCCCAGATCAGGGTGCTTCTGTCGGGGAGAAGGCGAGTCGTCACAGTCTGTGCCCGCATGCGTGCCTCGACTAGCCGAGAACCCTGAAGATCACGTTGGCCGCCGCTATCCCACCGGCGAAGAAGAAGATGGCGGATAGCCAGCTCGCAGCATCAAGCTGGAGCGTCCCGCTGATGCCATGCCCGCTGGTGCAGCCACCGGCCCACCGAGCACCGAAGCCGATGACGATGCCGCCCAGCAGTGCGACGGCGACTCGGAGGACTGCACTGGCGCCAAAAGTGGACTCCCACAGTGGGCTGACCCACTGCCACTGGAAGTCACCAGACAGCAGTGCGGAGCTGGCTGACCCGATGACAATGCCCAGCAGGAGCATCACCTCCCAGCTGACGACCGGCCTGAACTGCTGGTAGTACTCCTTCTGCTCAACTGCGCGTCCGCGGAACAGCATCTCGGTCATGCCGCTCATCTGGGACAGACCGGTCGAGCAGCCGATCGGTGTCTTCGAGATCAGAAACGTGAACCAACTCAGCACACCAATACCGACCCCAACGGCATACGGCGACCATCGCACGGCGGTCAGGAACTCCATCTCGCGCCCCTCACTCTCCTCTCGCCCCCATCGATCGTGGCGCCCCGCAGCAGTGACGTACACCCCATGGACGAGAAGTGGTGACTGGAGGCTAGGAGGACTGCGCCGCAGGGTGACATGCCAGGGTGACGTGCTTCGGTAGCCCTCCGCGGTCGCAGTGCGCGGCGAACGCGCCGCCGTGGCCTGCGACTGAGACCAGCCCCAACCGGACGACGTATGCGCTGCCTCAGGCTGCCTCGACCAGGAACCTGACGATGCCAGCCACCATCGCCACTTCGAGCACAACCAGGCGCCAGCCCCTCATCGCAGTCGTGGAGCAGCCCACCACCAGGAAGATGGTCACCAGGGTGATCTGCACCCACGGCGGCCATGCGTCGCCCAGCAGGCCGCTCACCGGCGCACTCCCGCGGCGATCGCCGACCCGCTTCGCAGGACCGCGAGAAGGGTGCCGGCGCGAACCGCCCGTTCACAGGCAAGAGCGGCGACTGTCCGAACAACGGTGTAACTGGCCTGACTCGCCGACCGGTCGGCAGGAAGGTCGGTTGTGATGACCGAGACACTGGCGGGCATGGGCTCGCTGAAGAAGGCCGCGAAGACAACCACCGCCGCTACGCTGCCGGGGCAGGCTGAGCAGGCCGCGGTGCGGGAGCTGGTGCGAGCGGCCCGGGACCGGGGGGAGGAGTTGACCGGCCCGGACGGGTTGCTGAAGTCGATCACCAAGCAGGTGCTGGAGGCTGCGCTCGAGGAGGAGATGAGCGAGCACGTCGGCTACGACAAGCACGCGGTGGAGGGCCGCAACGGCGGGAACTCGCGGAACGGCACCCGGGCCAAGACGGTGCTGACCGACAACGCCGGCGCGGTGCAGGTGCAGGTGCCGCGGGACCGGGACGGCTCGTTCGAGCCGGTGATGGTGAAGAAGCGGCAGCGGCGGGGTGTCTGACGTGGACGCGGTGGTGATCTCCCTCTATGCGCGGGGGTTGACCACTGGGGAGATCTCCGCGCACTTCGCCGAGGTGTACGGCGCGTCGAGTTCCCGAGTCCCTACGCACCGCCGCCGAGGAAGCCGCTGCGCGCGAAGGGAAGTCCGTGTCCGAACTCGCCCGCGAGGCCCTCGAGCAGTACCTCGCCTCCTGATCGGGAACACCTTCAACGGCTTGATGAGAGCGCCTCTCAGGCAGGAGGATGCAGTTCCCTCTCATGTACGAAAACGGCAAAGTTCTGTACGATACGCGCATGGTGACCATGAGCGTGAGCGCGGCGCGGGAGCAGCTGGCCGAGGCCGTGGAGCGGGCCAGCCGTGAGGCCGTCGTGATCGAGCGGTATGGCCGCGCGGCCGCGGTGATGATCAGCCCGGCGCGCTACGAGGAGTTGATGGACGCCCTGGAGGAGGTCGAGGACATCGCCGCGTTCGATGAGGCGATGGCCGAGGAGGGGCCCACCATCCCGTGGGAGCAGGTCAAGGCTGACCTCGGGTGGCAGTAGCCCAGTACCGGGTGGAGCTGCGCCCGGCGGCCGTCCGGGCGCTGCGCAAGGTCGACCCGCAGATGCGGGAGCGGATCCAGGGAGCCATCGCGCTGCTGGCCTTCGATCCCCGACCGCCGGCGTCTCGCCGGCTCACTGGACGCCCAGGGCGGCGTGTGCGAGTCGGTGACTACCGCATCCTCTACACCGTCGCAGACGACATGCTGCTCGTCGTCGCCGTCACGGTCGGACATCGCCGCGAGGTCTACGACCGGTAGCACCCAACCGATCCCTGCCCGCCCATGCCGAGAGCGGGTGTTCGGGGGGTGCGGCCCTCACTTCGCCTGGTCCGAGCGGTCCGGGTAGCGCTGGTCCACCAGGTCGTCTCGCTCCTGGCTGATCGCAGCGGTCTGTCGGCGAGACTGCTTGAGCTCACGCGCCGCGGTTCTCGGTGAGCGCATGCTCGGCCCCCGCGTTCCCCAGGACCCCGGCCGGACCCACGACCAGCCCAGCCCACCAGCAGAATGAGACCGAGGACGACCAGCATGACCTCACCTCCGCTCCTCCCGTGAACCCCCTCGCGATCCCGGCGCCAGAGGCGTCGCATGCCAACAGCGGCTTGTGGCATGAGCCGGGACGGCCGGGGACATGTCGCCGCTCCTGCCCCTGAAGCCCGTGGGGCGCTTCAGCGTCGGACACAGCAGGAACACGCGAGCAGACCGCAGGACACGGAACCCGACCGACGTGGGCGAGTCAGCGTGGGCAACAGGCTGGATGCCCGACGATCCCCGACCAGGGCGCGGATCAGTGCCGCGTTCGACGGCTGGCGCGACCCGGCTCCCTGCGTGCGGCGGCGGTCACGCACCCGAAGGCGAACCCCACGAGACCCAGACCTGCGATGAACGCGCACATGCCGCGGACAGTGTGTCTCGGTCCTCCGGACAGTTGAGTCCAGGGGCGTCGTTGGTGTACGACGTCGATCTGTTGGCTCACGACTCGTGTCCGCCTGGCGCTGATCATCGACTGACCGACAGGGAGGCCGTGGACGGACTTGCCTGCTGCCGCGCCCACGCCATCCGTGCCCGCGCCGACAGCCCGCGCGGGTCGGTGACGTTCTCGCTCAGGCCGGCACGATTGCAGACCTCGTACTGCCGACGCCCCGCGCCATCGACAACCTTCACCGTCACGCCGAACAAAGCGAACTCTGGCCCGCTGGGATCTACATCGGTTCCAACGACGCGGAGTCTGCCCGCCCACCGGCGCAACGGCCCCCCACCCAGCGCGCCGGCCGATCGCGAAATAGTCCCAACCTCGGCGCGACAGGTCGTGCAGGTCGATACTGTCGTCCCACGCCACGTTTCTGGAGGTCATCGATGGTGGATGTGCGCAACCTGTCGGCGATCGAGATCCTCGACTCCCGCAGTCGGCCAACGTTGCAGGTATTCGTCGAGCTGGAAGATGGGACGAAGGCGTCGGCCGGCGTGCCGTCCGGGGCCTCGACCGGCTCCCGGGAGGCAGTCGAGCTACGCGATGGTGACCCGGCCCGGTACAACGGTCAGGGCGTGACACAGGCGGTCGCGAACGTCAACGGTGAACTCGGCGACCTGCTCAAAGGCCGGTCGTGGACCGATCTGGCCGAGGTCGACCGGGCGATGATCGACGCCGACGGCACGCCGAACAAGAGCCGACTCGGTGCCAACGCGATCGTGGGCACGTCGATGGCGATGGCGCGGGCGATGGCGACTTCTGCCGGGACCCCGCTGCACGCCTGGTTCCCGGGGTTCGGGCAGGGGACGCGGATGCCGGTGCCCAACTTCAACGTTCTCAACGGCGGGGAGCACGCGAAGAACCCCCTGGACTTCCAGGAGTTCATGATCTCCCCGCTGGGTGCGCCCTCGATGGCCGAGGCCGTTCGGGCCGGGTCGGAGATCTACGCCGCGCTCAAGGCCCGGCTGTCCGCGGCCGGGCAGCCGGTCGGCCTCGGGGACGAGGGCGGGTTCGCCCCCGACATCGCCGAGCCAGAGGACGTTCTGGTCGAGATCGTGGGAGCGATCGAGGCTGCCGGGTACACCCCGGGCCGCGACGGCGTGGCGATCGCGCTAGACCCGGCCGCGACCTACTTCTGGCGCGGGAACGGCCTGTACGAGGTGAACGGGCAGTCCATCACCTCAGCCGAACTGGTCGAACGGTACGCGGCGATGGTCGACCGGTTCCCGATCTGGAGCATCGAGGACGGCCCCGGGGAGGACGACGACGAGGGCTGGCGGCTGATGACCGAGCGACTGGGCGGGCAGATCCAGCTGGTCGGCGACGACAACTTCTGCACCAACCCCGTGATCGTCGCCAAGGCCATCGCTGACGGGATCGCCAACGCCTGCCTGATCAAGCTCAACCAGATCGGCTCGGTCACCGAAACCCTGGAGACGATGCGGATCTGCCACCAGGCCGGGTACAGCCAGATGGTGTCCCACCGCTCCGGGGAGACCCCCGATCCGTTCATCGCCGACCTGACCGTCGGCACCGGGTGCGGGCAACTCAAGACCGGCGCCCCAGCCCGCGGCGAGCGGGTAGGCAAGTACAACCGGCTCATCCAGATCGCGGCGAGCAACCCCGACCTGCCCTACGGGCTGGCCTAGCAGGCGACGACAACGGCGCCGTCCCACCATGCCCGCTGGTTGGAGGCACCTGGTCGTCCTCGTTCCCCCGCCACCCGCGGTGGGACGCGCGATCGACCTGGCGGTCGACGGGCATCGGTGGGGCCGATCCTGTGCACCCGCCGCGGGTCGCGGATGGACCGGCCCGCCGCCACCCGCCGGTTGCGCGGGCTGGCCGAGGCCTCGGGGATGCGGCTGCTGCGGCTGCACCCGCACATGCTGAGACATACCTTCGTCACCACCATGCTCGACGCCAGGGTGGACCTGCGCGACGTGCAGCGCGCCGCCCGGCACGCCGACTCCCGCACCACCACGCGGTACGACCGGGCCCGCACGAACCTGGACCGGCACCCCACCTACATCCTCGCCGCCTTCATAGCATCGGGCTGCGGACCCGGTCCTCCACCTCGGGGTCGAGGAACACCTCCCACCCGGATGCCACTTCCCCACCACAGAACTCTCGTGTTCTGAGGGAGAGACGTTCCCAGGTCGGGAGTCCTCGACCGGATTCCCCGCAACCAGCGCTTCTCCTACCGTTTCGATGGGCATCGTGTTCCATGTCGGCCAACGACGGCCGTCTGCCTCTGGGCCCGGCTGGGGACCGGTGTCGCGTGGAGGAAACCCCAGGGACGTGTCGGGCGGCGTGGAAGAGGGCAAGATGATGATCAGCGTCGTGGGGCCACTGAGCAGTTGGGTGGCCGGATCGTTCAGCGGATGGTCGAGGGTGGCGCTCGTGGGTTCTCGCCGCAGGGCGGCTGACCCCTGTTCTCGTTCTCCGGCCGGCGCCTGTCAGCGGCCAATCAGGTACTATTCAATGGATTACTTGAGCAAGAGGTCGTGATGGACAGTCGGCACTACAAGGACGAGGTGTTCGGGCACTTCGCCCGGATCGGCGCTGCGTTGGGGCACGCCAAGCGGGTGGAGATCGTCGACGTGCTGGCCCAGGGGGAGCGGTCGGTGGAGTCCCTGGCCGGGCAGATCAACTCCTCGGTGGCGAACACATCGCGGCACCTGCGAATCCTGGCAGCGGCCGGACTGGTCGTGCGTCGGGTCGCGGGCACGTCCAGGATCTACCGCCTGGCCGATCCGGGAGTGGAGACCGCCTACCAGTCGTTGGTGGGTCTGGCCCAGGACCGGATCTTGGACGTGTCGGCTCTCACCGAGGCGTTCTTCCGCGAGGCCGACGGGGTCAGCCCAGTCACCTTCGAGCAGTTCGACGAGCTCAGCAGGAAAGGCGGGGTCGTCCTCGTCGACGTCCGCCCGGCCAGCGAGTTCGCCGCCGGCCACGTCGAAGGTGCGGTCAACATCCCGGTGGCCGACCTGGCCGACCGGATGGCGACCCTGCCGGCCGATGCGACCGTTGTGGTCTACTGCCGGGGGCCCTACTGCGTGATGGCCGCCACAGCGGTGGCCCGCCTGAGGGAAGCCGGCCATCCTGCGGTCCGTCTGGCCGGCGGCTTTCCGCAATGGCGTGACACCGGGCGACCGATCGCCTCCTGACCTCCCGGCCGCCGTGCTGGGGACAAGAGCGTCATCCGCGCATCGAGAACGAGAGGTAGGAGGCATGGCAACCCTGTTCATCCTCAACGACCCCCCGTACGGCACCGAGCTGGTCTACAACGGCCTGCGGCTGGCCGGCAACATGCTGCGCATGGACGAGGGGCATGACCTGACGGTGTTCCTCATGGGGGACGCGGCCAGCGCGGCCAAGTCCGGGCAGATCACCCCGAACGGCTATTACAACGTCAACAAGATGCTGGGCAACGTCATCCGCCGCGGTGGCAAGGTCCTGGTCTGTGGCACGTGCATGGACGCCCGAGGGCTGACCCAGGACGACCTGATCGAGGGCGCGACGCGCTCCACCCTCGACGAGCTCACGCAGGTCACTCTGGTCGCGGACAAGATCCTGACGTTCTGATCGACGTCCCGGGGGACATGCGCACTGTGCACGACCCCGCGCGGTGGTTCGGACCGTGCGAGGCGAAGTCCGAACGAGACGTGAGGTGTCGGCGGCGATGACGCAGAACCTGATCTACCTGGACCACAACGCGACCACCCCGATCGCTGCGGAGGTTGCCGAGGCGATGTGGCCGTACCTGACCACCCGATTCGGCAACCCGTCGAGCGACCACGCGTTCGGTCGGGCCGCGAAGGCCGCGGTCGACACCGCCCGCGAACAGGTGGCTGCTCTGATCGGCTCGCACCCGGAGGAGATCGTGTTCACCTCCGGTGGTACCGAGTCCAACAACCTGGCGATCCGCGGGGTCGCGGCAACGGTGGCCGGGGAGCGCCGGCACGTGGTCACCACAGCGGTCGAGCACCCGGCCACCGCGCAACCGACGCGACTGCTCACCGAGGCGGGCTGGCGCGTCACCACTCTGGGTGTGGACGGTGGCGGCCGGGTCGACCCGGCCGCCGGTGTGGGGGACACCCCGGTCGGGTTGGGCACGTTCATCCTGGCCCAGAACGAGGTGGGCACGCTGCAGCCGGTCGCCGAGCTCGCCGAGGTGCTGCACGCGCGAGGCGCGGTGGTGCACACCGACGCCGCGCAAGCCATAGGCAAGATCCCCGTGGCTGTCGAGGACCTCGGGGTTGACCTGCTGTCCATCGCCGGGCACAAGTGCTACGCCCCCAAGGGCGTCGGTGCGCTCTACGTCCGGCGCGGCACCTCGATCTCGCCGGTCCTGGTCGGGGCCGGCCAGGAGCATGGGGTCCGGCCCGGCACGGAGAACGTGGCTGGCATCGTGGGCCTGGGGGTCGCGTGCGCCCTGGCGTCCGCCGATCTGGGAACGGAGCCCGAACGGATCCGTGGCCTGCGGGACTACCTATGGGAGCTGCTGAGCTCCCGGATCCCGTGCGCGGTCCGACTGGGAGACCGCGATCACGCCCTGCCCAACACCCTGAGCGTCTCGATCCCCGGGCGACGTGGGCTCGATGTGCTGGCCGACTGCCCGAGCCTGGCCGCGTCGACCGGCTCGGCTTGCCACACGGGGAGGGTCGACCCCTCGGCCGTCCTGGTCGCGATGGGAGTCCCCGATGACGTCGCGGCCGGGGCGATCCGGCTCTCCCTGGGCAGGCACACCACGACCGAGCAGATCCTCACCGCGGCCTTCGCCCTGGCCGGGGCTGCACAGAAGTAGCCACGCGGGGTCCGTGCAGCGAGCAGGGAGTTCCACACCGTGCGCTGCCACGAAGCGCTCGGCTGGAACCGCCCCCGAGGTCCCGGCGCATCGCCGGGCCGGGGTCAGTGTCCGGTGTGTGCCGGCAGCGGAACGCCAGACATGGACAGCGCGTGCGCAGCGAGCGCGGCGAGCACGGCCGCCTCGACGAGTGCCAGCGCCCATGGGGTGAGGCGCTGGTCGCGGATGCGTCCGCTGCGTTCGGCGAACAGGTAAGCCGTGCCGGCGGCGAGGACGAGCAGCCCGCCCGAGGCCATGACGGCCAGCATGACCGGCCACGACGCCTGCACGCACTGCCAGCCCGTTCGGATGCCCTCCTCGACGCAGTCGCGATCTGCACGCCAGCCGGTCAGGACCAGTGGCCGAGTGGCCGAGCAGCGCCGCAGGTGCCGCCGATGTGCGGCCGACCCGGCGAACAGGACGACGACCGCGCCGAGCACGACGACCAGCGGAACCGGCCCGGTGATCGGAAGCACCGCATCGAGGGCGAGCATCATGGCGGCGCCCACGACGGTCCACAGCCCCAGGTAGCCCGCGAGGTAGGCCAGCACGGCCCGGTAGCGGCGGCGCCACAGGCTCGACCCGGCAAGGTCGTGCACGTTGGCGAGGACGAGGGGCCCCATCATGGCGGCCGCCATCAGTGCTGCGTGAGCGAGCACAGCCACGCCGGAGGCATGCACGCTGCGCAGGAGGAGCGCCGGCTCCGTCGCCGCCGGCACGCTCACGGCGAGCCACCCGCTCGCCGCCACCACCATCGCGACCCACTCGGGGTGATGCCAGTGCACCCGTGTGAGCGGGTGCGGCGCAAGGGTCATTGCCGTGGCCTCACGCGTAGAAGACGCTGACGCGGCCGACCTTCACGTCGCCCTGCTGGACCCGGCCGCGGGCGTCGGGGATCGGGACGAACGTGACGTCGACCTTCGCGGGATCCCACTGGCCGGACGTCGCCAGGGCACGCGCGACCCGGGTGATGTCCAGCGTCGTGGTCTGTCCCGACCCGCTGTGGGTGTCGTCGCGGCGGGATGTCTCGATGACACCGAACATCGGCAGGACTCCGGCGCGCCGGTCC
>Ga0209594_1000420_pt1 | contig 26524 bp, 22 predicted proteins | sample AshMeaCrysSpring_FD_184126 | JGI IMG/M metagenome (GOLD analysis project Ga0209594, IMG submission 184126) | Groundwater microbial communities from Big Spring, Nevada to study Microbial Dark Matter (Phase II) - Ash Meadows Crystal Spring... | ecosystem: Environmental > Aquatic > Deep subsurface... | reverse complement strand
CCGCGGCGGCGCGGGCCGACCGCTCGGCCTTGCGGACGCGCGCGGCCGCCGACTCGGCGTCCGACAGCGCGCGGCGCAGGCCGGCATACTCCTCCACGTCACCCCGCTGGCAGGCCATCGCCTCGGCGTAGCCCGTGATCGCCTCCTCCAGCCGCCGGCGGCGGGCGGCGAGCCCGACACTGGCCCGGTCGGCCTGGAACTGGGCGAAGGATGACTCGAGCAGGGCCCGAGCCCGGTCGCGGCCCAGCTGGTGCACCAGGTTGACGGCCATGTTGTAGGACGGACGGAACGACGAGCGCAGCGGGTAGGTGCGGGTCGAGGCGAGGCCGGCCAGCGCAACGGGGTCGAGGTCGGCCTGCCAGAGCACCACCGCATGCCCCTCGACGTCGATGCCGCGGCGCCCGGCCCGGCCGGTGAGCTGGGTGTACTCACCGGGCGTCACGTCGGCGTGCTGCTCGCCGTTCCACTTGACCAGTCGCTCCAGCACCACCGATCGGGCCGGCATGTTGATGCCCAGGGCCAGTGTCTCGGTCGCGTAGACGACCTTGAGCAGCCCGTGCACGAACAGCTGCTCGACTGCCTGCTTGAACACCGGCAGCAGGCCGGCGTGGTGGGCGGCCACTCCCCGGCGCAGGGTGGCGCGCCAGGCCTCGAAGCCCAGCAGGGCCCGGTCGTCCTCGCTCATCCCCCGCACTGCGTCGGCCACGATGGCGTCGATGCGGCTCACCTCGTCGGAGGTGGTCAGGCGTACCCCGGAGCGCAGCGCATGTTCGGCGGCGGCGTCGCAGCCGGCCCGGCTGAACACGAACACGATCGCCGGGAGCAGCCCCGAACGCTCGAGCCGCTCGACCACCTCGACGCGGTTCGGGGTGAGGTGGTGCAGCCGGGGCCGGGGACCGCCCCGCTGCGGGCGGCGGTCCCCGGCCCGGGCCAGCCGCGCGGCCTCCCGCTGCAGGCGCACCAGCTCGGGGTTGACTCGCTGGCCGGCGGCATCGACGAACAGGTCGTGCAGCGTCGAGGAGACCATCACGTGCTGCCACAGCGGCACCGGCCGGTGCTCCTCCACCACCACCTCGGTGGGTCCGCGCACGGTGCCCAGCCACTCGCCGAACTCCTCGGCGTTGGAGACGGTCGCCGACAGCGACACCAGGCCCACCGACTCCGGCAGGGTGATGATCACCTCCTCCCAGACCGCGCCGCGGTCCTTGTCGGCCAGGTAGTGCACCTCGTCCATGACGACGTGGCCGAGCCCGGCCAGGGTGGCCGACCCGGCGTAGAGCATGTTGCGCAGCACCTCGGTGGTCATCACCACCACGGGCGCCTCCCCGTTGACACTCACGTCGCCGGTCAGCAGACCCACCTCGTGCTCGGAGTAGCGCGTCCGCAGGTCGGCGTACTTCTGGTTGGACAGCGCCTTGATCGGGGTGGTGTAGAAGCACTTGCGTCCCTGGGCCCGGGCCAGGTGGACCGCGTACTCGCCGACGACGGTCTTGCCCGACCCGGTGGGAGCTGCCACCAGCACGTCCTGGCCGCGGTCGAGGGCGGCGCAGGCGCGCTCCTGGAAGTCGTCCAGGCGGTACGGGTACAGCGTCCGGAAGGACGTCAGCGGGCCGGTCACAGCCACCCTGCGGACCGGAACCGCCGGTAGAGCGCCACCATCACGCCCGCCGTGAGCGCCAGCACCGCTGGGTAGCCCCAGCGCCAGGTCAGCTCGGGCATGTTCTGGAAGTTCATCCCGTAGATCGCCCCGACCATCGTCGGGACCAGCGCCAGCGCCGCCCAGGCCGCCATCTTGCGCTGGTCGTTCGACTGGTTGAGCTGGGCCTGGGCGTTGGCTGCGGCCATCAGCGCCAGCAGCAGGGAGTCGACCGACTCGGACTGGTCGGCGACCCGGAGCAGGTGCTCGCCGACGTCGCGGAACGAGTCGCGCATGTGCTCGGGCAGCACGGTGAGCAGCTCGTGCGCGAGGTCGGTGGCCAGCGGCAGCAACGGGGCGACCGCGCGGCGGATCTCCAGGTTCTCCCGCTTGAGCAGGTAGATCGACGCCGAGATCTCCTGGCGGTGCGGGGCGAACACCAGCTCCTCCAGGTGCTCCACCTCCTGCTGCACCTGGTCGGCGACGGCGATGTAACCGTCCACGACGAGGTCGGCGATCAGGTGCAGCACCCCCAGCGGCCCGGTCGCGAGTGCACCGGGGTCGGCGGCGACGCGCTCCCTGAGCACCCGCAGGTCGCGGGGGCTTCCGTGCCGGACGGTCACGACGTAGGTGGGGCCGACGAAGATCGAGACCTGCCCCGTCTCCACCTGCCGGGTCTCCCCGCGGTAGACCAGGGTCTTGAGCACCAGGAAGCCGCGCTCGTCGTCGATGTCGGCCTTGGCTCGCTGGTGGGCGTTGCCCGCGTCCTCGACCTGGTGCCACTCCAGGCCGAGCACGTCGCGCACGACGCCCAGCTCGGCCACGGTCGGCTCGAACAGGCCGACCCACACGAAGGCACCGGCCGGGTCGTGGTGGGCCCGCTCGTGCGCGGCGGCCAGCGCGGCCTGTGCGTCACGCACCAGGGGGGAGTCGTAGATGGCGTTGGCCCAGTCGTCGTCGACGACCGAACCGCCGCGCCGGAAGTACCCCATCGAGCGGATCACCCGCTCATCATGGCCTCAGCCGACGCGACGCGGCGGCAACACCCCGGGGGTGACCACCCGCAGCGCGTGGTGCGCCACGCTCACCCGCAGCGGCAGCCGGGCCACCGGCTCCCCGTCGGCGAAAGCCAGCACGTCCGGCGCGCTCACCTCGGCCTCCTTCACCCGGCGCACCTGCACCGCAGGGTGCGACAGGTGCGTGCCGCGGTAGACCCGCGGGAACACGCGCAGGAACTCCGGGATGGGGATCGGGCGCAGCAGCAGCACGTCCAGCATCCCGTCGACCGGGTCGGCCTCCGGGCAGACGAGCATCCCGCTGCCGTAGGACGGGCTGTTGCCCAGGGCCACCAGCATCGCGTCGGTCCGCACCGGCTCGCCGTCGAGCACCAGCCGGTAGCCGATCGGCCTGAACCCGCGCAGCTCGCCGGCAACAGCGACCAGGTAGCGCACGGCCGGGGGCACGCGGGTGAGGCGAAGGGACCGCTCCGACACCCTGGCGTCGAAACCGGCCGCGAGCACGGTCGCGAACCAGGTGACCTCGCCGGCGGCGGTCTCGGCCCGACCCAGGTCGACCGGCACGATGGGAGCCGTCAGCAGGATGTCGGCCATCCGGTGCGGCTCGCCGCGCCCCAGCCCCCAGGACCGCGCCGCGTCGTCGCCGGACCCCGCGGGGACGACACCGACGGGCACCCCGGACTCGCCGACCGCCTGCAGCAGCAGGTGCACCGACCCGTCTCCCCCGGCGGCCACCACGACGTGCTCCACCTCGGGCTCGGCCAGCGCCCGGGCCACCGCCTGCGCCGCCTCCCGGCGGGCGTGCTCGACGTCGTCGGTCGTCCGGACGAGGATGCGGGCACCGGCCGCGCGCAGCACCCGCTCGACCACGCCCGCATGGGCGTGCGCCCGACCTCCCCCCGAGGTGGGGTTCACCAGCAGGGTGAAGACACGCTCAGACACGCGGGTCGGTCTCGGCCGGCGGGGGCTGGTCCAGCGGCGAGGCGATGTCGTCCTCGCCCGCCCCGGTGGCCTGGATCGAGGACGCCTCGTCGTCGTCGAGGTCGGCGTAGTCGGGCTCCCCGGACGCCCGCACGCGGCGCCGGTCGTTGATGCGGCAGATCACCACGGCGCCCTCGAACAGCAGCCACATGGGCACGGCCAGCATGAGCATGGTGATGGGGTCGCCGGTGGGGGTGGCGACCGCGGAGAAGGCGAAGACGCCCACCACGATCCAGCGGCGGGCCGAGGACAGCGTCTTGCCGGAGAAGACACCGACCGCGTTGAGCAGCACGACGAACACCGGCAGCAGGAACGCCAGGCCGAACACCAGCATGAGCCGTACGACGAAGGAGAAGTACCGGGTGAACGAGACGATGTTCGCCACGCCCTCGGGGGTGAAACCCAGCAGCACTCCCAGACCCTTGGGGAGCAGCAGGTAGCAGAGCACCACTCCCGCGACGAACAGCGGCACGGCGGTCAGCATCACGGTGGCCGCCCAGCGCCGCTCGTGGCCGTAGAGCCCCGGCACGACGAACATCCACAGCTGGTAGATCCACACCGGGCTGGCCGCGACGATCCCGACGAGGATGGACAGCCGCAGCGGCACCGTGAAGGGGTCGGCGATGCCGTCGAAGTTGATGGTGGCGTCGATGTTCTGCTGGTCGGCGAGCCGTTCGACGGTGGCGGTGAACGGGCCGACGAACAGCTGGAGCAGCGGCTGGTAGAACACCAGCGCGAGGGCCATGCCGATGGCGATCGCGGCCGCGCTGATCACCAGCCGACGTCGCAGCTCGCGCAGGTGGGCGGTCAGCGGCATGCGACCCCCGTCGTCGGCAGGTCGACCGCGGGTGATGGTGGCCATGCGCCGAGGGCGCCTGCTCAGCGAGTCGGGCGGCTCAGCGCGGGTCGGCCGCCGGCGGCTGCACCACCGGCGGTGACGCGGGCTCGGCGACCGGCTGGACCACGGGCTGGGCCACTGGCTGGGCCACTGGAGGTGCCTGCGCGGTGATCTCGAGCGGAGCAGCGGGCTGTGCGCCAGAGGCGGCAGGGCCCGCCGCCGCGGCGGCCGCCTCGTCCTCGGCCAGGCCCTTCGTCTCGGCCTTGAAGATGCGCAGCGAGCGACCGAGGCCGCGGGCGGTCTCTGGCAGCTTCTTCGCCCCGAAGAGCAGGACGATGATGAGCAGGATGATGATCAGCTCGGGCGGACCGATCTGACGGAACACGGCAATCCTCCTGACGGCGGGCGAGTCGCACGCGTGATGCTACGCGGTGCGACCGGGATCCGGGGTGCTGCGACGGGCGGGCCGCAGCGCTCGCTCCCGACGCTACCGGCCCGACGGCACGGTGCCCAGCACGTCGAGCACGAGCGCCACCGCCTGCCCGCCCTCGGGGCCGGCGGGCAGCAGCAGCAGCACCCGGGTCCCCGCGTTCTGCCCGGCGACCGCGTCGGCCAGGCCCGGCAGCGAGTCCGGTGGGATGACCTCCGGCGCGGCGCCCCAGGTCGAGAGCACCTCCTCGCCCGTGTCGTAGGACGTCGCGACGGCCGCGACCACGAGCGCCTCGTCGGCGGGAAGGGCATCGCCCTCCCCCGACACCAGCACGTAGGCCTCGGGCTCAGTCGGGGCGGGGGCGTCACCGAGGGTGATGGTGGGCTCCGTACCGGGTTCGCCCTCCACCGTCGGCAGGCCCGGGGGCAGGTCGGTGGCGGCCGTCCCGCCCTCGACGGCGGTGGGGTTGAAGGCGTCGCGGATGTCGACCGCGAACACGAGTGTCGCCCCGCCGGGGATGTCACCCGAGCCCTGCTCGCCGTAGCCGAGGTCGGGCGGCACGACGAGCAGCACCCGGCTGCCGACCGTCTGGCCGACCAGACCCTGGTCCCACCCGTCGATCACCCCACCGGTCCCGATCGGGAAGGTCGAGGGTCCCTCCCGCTCCCAGGAGGAGTCGAACTCGTCCCCGCCGTCCCACAGCACCCCGACGTAGTCCACGACGAGCAGGTCGCCGTCGGACACGGGGGCACCGTCGCCCTCGACGACGGTCTCGACCACGAGCTCGTCGGGCGGGTCGGTGTCGGGCACCGTGATCTCGGGCTTGGTCGCCGTGTCAGTGCTCACACTCACGCCGCTGGCGCCCGTCGTAGGCTCGGTGTCGGCCCCGGCCGAGCCGCAGCCGACGAGCACGAGCAGCAGCGCGGGAAGCAGGGCGAGGAGGCGGGCTCGGGGCACCGGCGAAGGGTCTCACATGCCCGCGATGAGCCGGTCCACCCGCTCGTCCACCGCCCGGAACGGGTCCTTGCACAGCACCGTGCGCTGGGCCTGGTCGTTGAGCTTCAGGTGCACCCAGTCGACGGTGAAGTCCCGCCGCTTGAGCTGGGCCTGCCGGATGAACTCCCCACGCAGCCGGGCCCGGGTGGTCGCCGGCGGCACGCTCTTGGCCTCGAACGTCGCCAGGTCGGAGGTCTCCCGGGTGAGGGCGCCCTGACGCTGCAGCAGGTAGTACAGCCCCCGGTCTCGGTGCACGTCGTGGTAGGTGAGGTCGAGCTGGGCGATGCGCGGCGAGGCCAGTCCGAGCCCGTGCCGCTCCCGGTAGCGCTCGATGAGCCGGTACTTGATCACCCAGTCGATCTCCCGCTCCACCAGGGACAGGTCACCGGAGTCCACCGCCTTCAGCGTGCGCTCCCACAGGTCCAGGGTGCGGCGCACCACCGGGTCGTCCCAGCCCTCTCGGTCGACCAGGTCGCGGACGCGGCCGAGGTAGGCCTCCTGCAGCTCCAGCGCGCTGGCCTCCCGACCGTTGGACAGCCGCACCCTGCGCCGCCCGGTGGGGTCGTGGCTGATCTCGCGGATGGCCCGGATGGGGTTCTCCAGCCCGAGGTCGCGCATGGCCATGCCTGCCTCGACCAGCCGGATGACCAGGTCGGTGGAGGCGACCTTGAGCAGCGTCGTCGACTCCGACATGTTCGAGTCGCCGACGATGACGTGCAGCCGGCGGAACCGGTCGGCGTCGGCGTGCGGCTCGTCCCGGGTGTTGATGATCGGTCGTGAGCGGGTCGTGGCGCTGGAGACGCCCTCCCAGATGTGCTCGGCGCGCTGGCTGACCGAGAACACCGCGCCCCGTGGGGTCTGCAGCACCTTGCCGGCCCCGCAGATGATCTGGCGCGACACCAGGAACGGGATGAGCACCTCGGCCAGCCGGCCGAACTCGCCGTGCCGGCCGATGAGGTAGTTCTCGTGGCAGCCGTAGGAGTTGCCGGCCGAGTCGGTGTTGTTCTTGAACAGGTACACCTCGCCGACGATGCCCTCGTCGGCCAGCCGCGCCTGGGCGTCGACGAGCAGGCCCTCGAGGATCCGTTCGCCGGCCTTGTCGTGCGCCACGAGCTGGGCGATGTCGTCGCACTCCGGGGTGGCGTACTCGGGGTGGCTGCCGACGTCGAGGTACAGCCGGGCGCCGTTGCGCAGGAACACGTTGCTGGAGCGACCCCACGACACCACCCGGCGGAAGAGGTAGCGCGCGACCTCGTCCGGCGAGAGTCGCCGCTGACCCTTGAAGGTGCAGGTGACGCCGTACTCGGTCTCGATGCCGAAGATGCGCCGCTGCAGGGGGGCCATGCGCTCCCAGCGTAGGGGCAGCCGGGTCAGCCGGCGCCGAGCAGCCGGTCGATGTCGGCGACGCGCAGACGCCGGAAGGCCCGGCGGGGCCGGTCCCGCTCCAGCACCGCGACCTCGAGCTGGGCTCCGGTCAGTGAGCGGGGTGCCTCACCGCCGCCGTCGCGAGCGAGCCCGTCCACCGCCAGGCGCAACGCCGCGGCCAGGTCCAGCCCCTCGCGGTAGCGCTCGGTGAGCCACGAGCCGATGACGTCGGACGACCCGCCCATCACGGCCCAGCCGTGCTCGTCGGCCACCGACCCGTCGTAGGTCAGCCGGAACACCTGGTCGCGTCGGGGTTCGGCCCCGACCTCGGCCACGACGATCTCGACCTCGTAGGGCTTCGGCTCGGTGGTGAAGATCGTCCCGAGCGTCTGCGCGTAGGCGTTGGCCAAGGCCCGGCCGGTCACGTCGCGCCGGTCGTAGGAGTACCCGCGCAGGTCGGCCAGCCGGACCCCGGCGACCCGAAGGTTCTCGAACTCGTTGTACTTGCCGACGGCGGCGAACCCGATGCGATCGTAGATCTCGCTGATCTTGTGCAGCGAGGTGGACGGGTTCTCCGCGACGAACAGGATCCCGCCGGCGTACTGCAGCACCACCACGCTGCGACCCCGGGCGATGCCCTTGCGGGCGAAGTCCGCCCGGTCCTTCATGTACTGCTCGGGAGAGACGTAGAACGGCATCGACATGCGTCAGTCCCTCCCGGCCTGCAGGTCGGCGGACGGCCCGTCCGGGCGGTCCTGCCGGGCGGCGACCACCGTGCGCACCGTGGCGCCCACCTCGTCGTCGGGCAGCCGACGGAAGCCATCGGCGTCGACCACCGCGACCACCGGGAAGATGCCGCGGGCCAGGTCGGGGCCGGCGGTGGCCGAGTCGTCGTCCGCGGCGTCCCACAGCGCCTCGACGCACACGCGTACGGCTCCGGCAACGTCCAGGCCGCCACGGTGCAGCTTCTTCAGTGCCCCCCGGGCGAACAGCGACCCCGACCCCACCGAGTAGTGGTCGTGCTCCTCGTAGCGACCCCCGGTGACGTCGTAGGAGAAGATGCGCCCGACCTGCTGGTCGAGGTCGAACCCGGCGAAGAGCGGCACGGCGGCCAGGCCCTGCATCGCCATCGGCAGGTTCGCCCGGATCATCGTCGACAGCCGGTTGGCCTTGCCGTCCAGGGACAGTGAGGTTCCCTCGATCTTCTCGTAGTGCTCGAGCTCGACCTGCAGCAGCCGCACCAGCTCGGTGGCCACGCCGGCCGAGCCGGCGATGCCCACGCAGGAGTACTCGTCGGCGGAGAAGACCTTCTCGATGTCGCGCTGGGCGATCATCGAGCCGATCGTGGCCCGCCGGTCACCGGCCATCACCACGCCGCCGGCATAGGTGACCGCCACGATCGTGGTGCCGTGCGGAGCCGGCCCGAGTCCGTGGTCACCCGACCCCGACGTCCCGACCGTGAGCCGGCTGCGCAGCTGAGGCGCGACCGCCTCGACCAGCTCGGTGAACGACGAGGAGCCGGGGACGAAGAACGCCGGTGGCAGGGGTCGACCGGTCACTGCCCGCCCTTCTGCACGAAGCCGCGGACGAAGTCCTCGGCGTTCTCCTCCAGCACCGCGTCGATGTCGCTGAGGATGGCGTCGACGTCGTCGGCCAGGGCGTCCTGGCGCTCCTTGAGGTCCTCGGTCGCCTCGGCGGTGTCGGCCTGGTCGTCGGTGCGGTCACGCTGGCCGTGCCGCTGCTGCTGACCGCCCGGGTCGCGTGTGGCCACGAGGCACCTCCTGGTGTCGGTGCGGATGACCCTACTGGGCCGTGCCGCCCGGCTCACCTGCGGGACTCCTCCGCTCCGCGGGCCAGCCTGGCCAGCAGGTCCATCGCGGTCGGGCTCTCGGCCAGCAGCCGGCCCACGTGCGCCTTCGTGCCGCGCAGCGGCTCCATGGTGGGGACCCGCTGCAGGGCGTCACGCCCCGGCACGTCGAAGATCACCGAGTCCCAGGAGGCGGCGGCCACGTTGTCGGCGTACTGGGCCAGGCAGCGGCCGCGGAAGTAGGCCCGGGTGTCCTCCGGTGGGTCCACGACCGCGGCAGTCACCGCGGCGTCGGTGACCAGCCGGCGCATCCGGCCGGTGTCGACGAGGCGTCGGTAGAGGCTGCGGTGCGGGCGCAGGTCGTGGTACTGCAAGTCGACCAGCGCGAGCTTGGGGTGCGACCAGTCCAGGCCGTCGCGCTGCCGGTAGCCCTCCAGCAGGGCGAGCTTGGCCGGCCAGTCCAGCTCGTCGGACAGCTGCGAGGGGTCGTGCCGCAGCCGGGTCAGCACGTCCTCCCAGCGGTCCAGCACGTCCGCGGTGCGTTCGTCGGTGTCCGCGCCGTAGCGGTCCTGCACGAACCGACGCGCCTGCTCGGCGTAGTGCTCCTGCAGGTTCAGCCCGCTCATCGACCGCCCGTCGGTGGTCGCCACCGTCGCTCGCAGGGTCGGGTCGTGCGAGAGGGCGTGCAGGGCGGCTACCGGCTCGGCCAGGGCAACGCCGTCGCCCAGCCAGCCGGCCTCGACCATGGCCAGCACCAGCGAGGTCGTCCCCACCTTCAGGTAGGTGGCTGTCTCGGCCATGTTGGCGTCGCCGATGATCACGTGCAGCCGGCGGTACCGTTCGGCGTCGGCATGCGGCTCGTCCCGGGTGTTGATGATGGGTCGCTTCAGCGTCGTCTCCAGGCCGACCTCGACCTCGAAGAAGTCGGCCCGCTGGCTGAGCTGGAAGCCCGGCCGACGGGTCTCCTGCCCGATGCCGACCCGCCCGGCTCCGGCGATCACCTGACGGGAGACGAAGAACGGGACGAGGTGCGCGACGATGGACGCGAACGGGGTCTGCCGCGACATCAGGTAGTTCTCGTGGCAGCCGTAGCTGGCGCCCTTGCCGTCGGTGTTGTTCTTGTAGAGCGCGAACGGGCTGCCGTGGGTGGCCTCGGCCAGGGTCGCCGCCTCCGCCATCACCAGCTCCCCCGCCTTGTCCCAGAGGACCGCCGCCCACGGGTCGGTGACCTCGGGGGTCGAGTACTCGGGGTGCGCGTGGTCGACGTAGAGGCGGGCGCCGTTGGTGAGGATGACGTTGGCCAGCCCCACGTCCTCGTCGGTGAGCAGGCTCGAGTCGGCCACCTCCCGGGACAGGTCGAACCCCCGCGCGTCGCGTAGCGGGCTCTCCTCCTCGAAGTCCCACCGGGCCCGCCGCTGGCGGGCGTGCACCTGCGCGTAGGCGTTCACCACCTGCGAGGAGGCCGTCATCGCGTTGGCGTGGGGGTTGCCCAGCACCGAGATGCCGAACTCGGTCTCCAGGCCCACGACCCTGCGCACGCTCACGCTGCGAGCGTACGTGGACGACCACGCCCCGGGTCGGGTCGGCGCCGACGCCCGCGGTGACCGTCCGGCGACAGCAGCGGTGATCCACGGCACCTCCGCCACAGATCCTGCTTGATCCACGTGAACCGAGCACCGCCGGCGGTGGCCGCCTCGCCGTGGATCACGGGGCGGTGGTGGCCAGGTCACCGTGGATCATCCCGTTGCGCCACGGGACGTGCCTCGGCCCGGGCCGGGGACGGGCCGAGACCGCAGGCGGCACCGCCGCTACAGGTAGTGGCCGGTACTGCCCACGTTGGCGATGGAGCGCCCGGCCTCGGTGCCCTGCTTGCCCTGCACGAGGGTGCGGATGAACACGATCCGCTCGCCCTTCTTGCCCGAGATGCGCGCCCAGTCGTCGGGGTTGGTGGTGTTGGGCAGGTCCTCGTTCTCCTTGAACTCGTCCAGGCAGGCGGCGAGCAGGTGCTGCACCCGCACGCCTTTCTGGCCGGTCTCCAGGAACTCCTTGATCGCCGACTTCTTCGCCCGGTCCACGACGTTCTGCAGCATCGCGCCGGAGTTGAAGTCCTTGAAGTACAGCACCTCGCGGTCGCCGTTGGCGTAGGTGACCTCGAGGAACTGGTTGTCGTCGGTCTCGGCGTACAGCCGTTCCACCGCCCGCTGGATCATCGCCGCGACGGTCGCGTCCCGGTCCCCCCCGTGCTCGGCCAGGTCGTCGGGGTGCAGCGGGATCTGCGGGACCAGGTACTTGGAGAGGATGTCGCGGGCCGCCTCGGCGTCGGGCCGCTCGATCTTGATCTTCACGTCGAGCCGGCCCGGCCGCAGGATGGCGGGGTCGATCATGTCCTCGCGGTTGCTGGCACCGATCACGATGACGTTCTCCAGCGACTCGACGCCGTCGATCTCGCTGAGCAGCTGCGGGACGATGGTGTTCTCCACGTCCGAGGACACCCCGCTGCCCCGGGTGCGGAACAGCGAGTCCATCTCGTCGAAGAACACGATCACCGGTGTGCCGCTGGAGGCCTTCTCCCGGGCCCGCTGGAACACCAGCCGGATGTGCCGCTCGGTCTCCCCCACGTACTTGTTGAGCAGCTCGGGGCCCTTGATGTTGAGGAAGAACGACTTCGCCTCCCGCTGGCCGGTCCGCTCGGCGACCTTGCGGGCCAGCGAGGCGGCCACCGCCTTGGCGATGAGTGTCTTGCCGCAACCGGGCGGGCCGTAGAGCAGCACGCCCTTCGGCGCGCGCAGCTGGTGCTCGGCGAACAGGTCCTGGTGCAGGAAAGGCAGCTCCACCGCGTCCTGGATCTGCTCGATCTGGGCGGCCAGACCGCCGATGTCGGCGTAGGCGATGTCGGGGACCTCCTCGAGGATCAGCTCCTCGACCTCCGACTTGGGCACCCGTTCGAGCACGAAGCCCGAGCGCGGCTCCAGCATGAGCGAGTCCCCCGCCCGCAGCACGATGTCGCGCAGCGGCTCGGCCAGGCGCACCACCCGCTCCTCGTCGGCCCGGGACAGCACGAGTGCCCGCTCGCCGTCGGCGAGCACCTCCTTGAGCATGACGACCTCGCCGACGTCCTCGTAGGAGAGCACGCCGACGACGTTGAGAGCCTCGTTGAGCATCACCTCGTTGCCGGGTCGCAGCGAGGATGCCTCCACCGCGGGGCTCACCCGCACCCGCAGCTTGCGTCCGCCGGTGAAGACGTCCACGGCCCCGTCCTCGGCCGCCCCGAGGAAGACACCGAAGCCCGAGGGCGGCTGGGCGAGCCGGTCGATCTCCTCCTTGAGCGCGACGATCTGGTCGCGCGCCTCACGCAGCGTCGTGGCGAGCCGCTCGTTCTGGGCGGTCAGCGAGGCGAGTCGACCCTGCAGCTGGGAGACCCGGTCCTCGAGCAGCCGGGACGAGCGGGGCGAGTCCGACATCCGCCGCCGCATGGCGCGCAGCTCCTGCTCCAGGTAGGCCACCTGGGCGGCCAGAGCATCCGGGTCGTCCTCGAACGGGCCCGGGCGGGTGACGTCGACGGGGTCCTGACTCACCGCTTCCTCCTCGCGGCTCGTGCAACGGGCTCGACACTACTCAACCGGGTCGGCAGCCGCCCCGCGCGCAACGCCTGCGCGCCAGTCCGGGCCGTAGGCGCCCGGCGCCGGCCTGCGCCGGCGGGTCGGCGCCACCACGCCGGGGGCCAGCCGGCGGGCGGTGACGAGGAACCCGGTATGACCCACCATCCGGTGCTCGGGACGTACCGACAGGCCCTCCACGTGCCATCCCCGCTGCAGCACCTCCAGCGCCGACGGCTCGGTGAACCCGGTGTGCTCGCGCAGGGTCTCCACCACCCGGGACAGCTGGGTGGTGGTGGCCACGTAGCAGCACAGCACGCCCCCCGGCACGAGGGTGTCGGCCACCGCCGGCACGCACTCCCACGGTGCCAGCAGGTCCAGCACCACCCGGTCGACGGTGCCGGGAGCCAGATCCGCCGGCAGGCGCTCGACGACGTCCCCGACGAGCAGCGCCCAGGAGTCCGGGAGGCGGCCGAGCTGGGCGGTGACGTTACGGGCGGCGACCGCGGCGAAGTCGTCCCGGCGCTCGTAGGACACCAGCCGGCCCTCGGCACCGAGCACCCGCAGCAGCCACATCGACAGCGCGCCGGAGCCGGCTCCCGCCTCCACCACCGTCTGGCCCGGGGCGATGTCGGCCAGGCCGAGGATGGCCGCGGCGTCCTTGGGGTACACGACGGTCGCGCCGCGGGGCATCGCCAGGGTCACGTCGGCCAGCAGCGGACGCAGCGCGAGGTAGCTGCTGCCGCTGCTCGCGGTCACGAGGCTGCCCTCGGGCCGGCCGATCAGGTCGTCGTGGGCGATCTGGCCGTGGTGGGTGTGGAAGACCTTCCCCGCCTCCAGCCACACGGTGTGGGTGCGGCCCTTGCGGTCGCGCAGCTGGACCCGGTCACCCGGCTGGAAGGGCCTGCCCGTGCTCACGTGGGCAGCGTAGAAGTGTCGGACCCCTCGCCTACTGTCGCACTCATGGACGGGCCCGCCCTGGCACTCGCGCCGCTCACGCTCTCCCCGTCGCGCGCCTCTGACTTCAAGACCTGCCCGCTGCTGTACCGGCTGCGGGCCATCGACCGGGTCGTCGAGCCGCCGAGCCCGGCCGCGACCCGCGGCACGCTCGTGCACGCAGTTCTCGAACGCCTGTTCGACGCCCCGGCGGCCCAGCGCACCCCCGAGCAGGCCCGCCGGCTCGCCGTGGCCGAGTGGGCCCGGATGGTGGCCGACGACCCCACGCTGGCCTCCGTGGTGGCCGAGGGGGACGACGGTGAGGCGAGGTGGCTGGCCGATGCCGCTGCGTTGCTGGACGCCTACTTCGAGCTGGAGGACCCCACCCGCCTCGAACCGGCCGAGCGGGAGCTGCTGCTGCAGGTCGACCTGGGCGACGGGCTGCGGCTCAAGGGCATCGTGGACCGGCTGGACGAGGCACCCGGCGGGGACCTTCGGGTCGTCGACTACAAGACCGGGCGCGCCCCGAGCCAGCTGTTCGAACAGCGCGCCCTGTTCCAGCTGCGCTTCTATGCCCTCATGCTCTGGCGGGCCCGGGGCCGGGTCCCCCGCCTGCTGCAGCTGATCTACCTCGCCGACGGCCAGCTGGTGCGGCTCGAGCCGCACCAGGCCGACCTCGAGGCGCTCGAACGCACGCTACGGGCGCTCATGGCGGCCATCTCCCGCGCCACTGCGAGCGGCGACTTCCGCCCCCGGCGCAGCGCGCTCTGCGGCTGGTGCCCCCACCAGGCGCTCTGCCCGGAGTTCGGGGGCACCCCGCCGCCGCTGCCCGAGCCGGGCGGGCAGGGCGAGCGGGCCGAGCACGCGCCGCCTGCCTAGGCTCAGCGCCCATGCACTCCCCGCAGCCTGTGGCCGAGGCGGTCGACCTGGTCAAGGTGTACGGCCAGGCGTCGACCCAGGTGCGCGCCCTCGACGGCGTGACGGTGACGTTCCCCGGTGGCCAGTTCACCGCGATCATGGGGCCGTCCGGCTCTGGCAAGAGCACGCTCATGCACTGCATGGCAGGCCTGGACACGGCGACCTCCGGCCAGGTACGGCTGGGATCGGTCGAGCTCACCTCGCTGTCCGACGACGAGCTCACCCGGCTGCGTCGCGACCAGGTGGGCTTCGTGTTCCAGTCGTTCAACCTGGTCCCGACACTCACCGCGGCCGAGAACATCACGCTCCCGCTGGACATCGCCGGGCGACCGGTCGACCAGGACTGGATGGACACGGTGGTGGGCACCGTCGGCCTGTCCGACCGGCTGGACCATCGGCCGAGCCAGCTCTCCGGCGGCCAGCAGCAGCGAGTGGCCTGTGCCCGGGCGCTGGTGAGCCGGCCCACGATCGTCTTCGCCGACGAGCCGACGGGCAACCTGGACTCCCGCTCCGGAGCGGAGGTGCTCGGGTTCCTGCGACGCTCGGTGGACGAGTTCGGCCAGACGGTGGTGATGGTCACCCACGACGCCAACGCAGCGTCCTGGTCCGACCGGGTGCTGTTCCTGGCCGACGGCCGGATCGTCGACGAGCTGGCCGACCCGAGCTCCGAGCGAGTGCTCGAGCGGATGGTGCACCTGGACCCGGGGCACCATGCCGCGCCCACGCCGCGGCCGACGCCGGTACCGACGGCCGGCGCCCCGGCTCGGCCCCGGCACGCCGCGCCCGGGGTCTGACGTGCTCCGCGCGGTGCTGCGGACGGCCGCCGCCCACAAGGGCCGGCTGCTGCTGTCGGCGCTCGCCGTGGTGCTCGGCGTGGCCTTCGTCGCCGGCACCTACGTGTTCACCGACACCCTCCAGCGCACCTTCTCCGACCTGTTCGGGCAGACCCAGCCCGACGTGCTGGTCACCGCCGCCACGGAGTTCGAGGTGCGGCAGTCCACCGGGACCGCGGCGTCGCTGCCCGGGTCGGCACTGGACGTGCTGCGCGACGTGGACGGCGTGCAGCGGGCCGGTGGGCTCGTCCAGGTCGGCGGGGTGACCCTGGTCGGCTCCGACGGCACCGCCGTGGGGGCGGCGGGAGCGCCGACGTTCGGCGTGAGCTGGGGCGACGACCCCGACCTGTCCCCGCTGAGGCTGGTGGACGGCGTCGCCCCCGCAGGCCCCGACGAGATCGCCGTCGACACCGAGACGCTTCAGGCCGGGGGGTTCGCCCTCGGGGACACCGTGCGGGTGCTCACGCCTGGTCCGACGGTGCAGGCCACCCTCGTCGGTGTCTTCCGGTACGGCACCAGCGGCAACCTGGCCGGCGCCACCCTGACCGCGTTCGAGCCGGCCCGTGCCCAGGAGCTGCTGCTGGGAGGGGACCGCTGGACCGACGTGCGGGCTGTGGCCGCTGAGGGGCTCGGGCAGGCCGAGCTCGCCGAGCGGGTCGAGCAGGCCTTCGCAGCCGCCGATCTCGCCGACGTCGAGGTTCGCACCGGTGAGCAGGCCAGCGACGAGGCGACCGAGTCCCTCACCGCCGGGCTCGGCTTCATCACCACGTTCCTGCTCGTGTTCGCCGGGGTGTCGCTGTTCGTCGGCGCCTTCATCATCGTGAACACGTTCAGCGTGCTGATCGCCCGTCGGACCCGCGAGCTGGCGCTGCTGCGCGCGGTCGGTGCGAGCCGGCGGCAGATCACAGCCTCGGTGCTGGCGGAGGCGTTCCTGGTGGGGCTGGTCGGCGGCGTCGTCGGACTGGGCGTGGGTGTGCTGCTGGCCCTCGGCCTGCGAGCCCTGTTCGCCCTGGTCGGGTTCGAGATACCTGCCGGTGGCATCGTCGTGCTCCCGCGCACCGTGGTGGTCGCCGTCGCGGTGGGCGTCGTGCTCACCATGGTCGCGGCCTGGCTGCCGGCCCGCCGGGCCGGCCGGGTGCCACCCATGGCTGCGCTGCGTGACGACGTGGTGCTGCCCACCCGGTCGCTACGGACCCGCTCGCTGGTGGGGGCCGGGCTGCTGGCGCTGGGCACGGGGCTGCTCGGCGTCGGCCTGTCGGGCCGGGTCGAGAACGGGATCGCCTACGTGGGGGCTGGGCTGCTGCTGGTCTTCGTGGCGGTGGCGCTGCTGGCCGCCGTTCTCGGCGGGCCGGTCACCGCGGCCCTCGGCTGGCCGGCCAGCCGCTCGGCCGTCGGCCGGCTGGCGGTGCGCAATGCCCAACGGGACCGACGCCGCACCGCTGCGACCGCGGGGGCGCTGATGATCGGGCTGGCCCTCGTGACGATGATCGGCGTCCTCGGAGCCTCCTCGACCCGCTCGATCGAGGCGACCCTGGACGACGTCCTGCGGGCCGACTTCATCGTCACGAGCACGACCTTCCAGCCGTTCAGCCCCGAGCTCGGTGACGCCGTGGCGGAGGTGGAGGGGGTGGAGGTCGTCTCTCGGATCGCCTCCGCCCCGGTGGTGATCGGCACGCCGCCGGCCGACGGCACCGGGCCCGGCCGGCTCGGTGGCGCCGCGTTCGCCTCGTCGGTCCAGCCGGAGTCCGTCCTCGCCGTGCTCGACGTACCCGTGCTGGAGGGCTCGATCGACACGCTGGCAGACGCAGCGGTGGCGCTGGACCGCGACACGGCCACCGCTCAAGGACTGGGTCTGGGCGACCGGGTCACGCTGACCTGGGCCTCCGGGCCTCGCGAGTACGAGGTGGGCGCCATCCTCGGGTCAGGCACGCAGCTCACCGGAGCGACCGTGTCCAGACAGGAGATGCTGGGTGCCGGTGAGCCCGAGCAGGACCAGGTGCTCTACGTCTCGTCCGAGCCGGACGCCGACCCCGAGGTCGTGCGGGAGGACATCGACGCGATCGTGGCCGAGTACCCGGTGGCTCAGCTGCTCGACCAGACCGAGTTCGCCGACCAGGTGCGCGGGCAGGTCGACCAGCTGCTCAGCCTCGTCTACGCGCTGCTCGGGCTGGCGGTGGTGATCGCGGTGCTGGGCATCGTCAACACCCTCGTGCTGTCGGTGCTCGAACGCACCCGTGAGATCGGCCTGCTGCACGCGGTCGGCACCAGCCGCCGGCAGCTGCGCCGGATGGTGCGCGTGGAGGCGGTGCTCATCGCGTTGTTCGGCGCCCTGCTCGGGCTGGGTCTGGGGCTGGCCTTCGGGGTGGCCGTCCAGCGGTCGCTGGCCGACGAAGGTATCGACCGGCTGGCCGTGCCGTGGGCGCTGGTCGCGGTCGTGCTGGTCGTGTCAGCGGTCGTCGGTGTGCTCGCCGCGATCCTGCCCGCCCGGCGCGCGGCCGGTCTGGACGTGCTCGCTGCCATCGCCTCCGACTAGGCCCAGCAGACCACGCAGCATGCCCGGCGTCACGTCGCGCAGCGAGTCGCGCTGCACCCAGGGATGGCCGTCGGGCAGCACCGGCTGGTCGGGGACGACCACCACCGCGCAGCCGGCGGCGCTGCCCGCCCGGGCCCCCGTCGGCGAGTCCTCCAGCACGACGGCGACCGATGCAGGCAGGCCCAGCAGCGACAGCGCTCGCGCATAGGGGTCCGGCGCCGGCTTGCCGCGCGCGACCTCGTCCCCGGCCACGGTGGCCTGGAACGAGCCCGCGGGCAGCCGGTGCAGCACCGCGTCGACCAGCACACGGTGCGACGAGGACACCAACGCGGTGGCCGCCCCGGCTGCCCGAACCCCCATCAGGAGCTCGCGGGCGCCCGGCTTGAACGCGACCCCCTCGCGCATCCGGGCGGCCATGCCGGCGACGAGCCAGCCCACCACGTCCTCGGGAGGCCGGCCCGAACCGGCCCAGCGCACCATCGCCTGCGCCGACGCGTCGATGGAGCCGCCTACGAGTCGGTGCTGGTCGGCCGGCGTCCACGGCCGGGTCGCTTCGAGCCGGGCGAACACCTCGCGCTCCACCGCGAACCACGCCGGCTCGCTGTCGACCAGCAGCCCGTCCAGGTCGAACAGGACGGCCCACGCCCGCCCGTCAGCCGACCCGGCGCTCACCGGGCGTTGAAGTAGACGGCCTGCGGGTGGTGCACCACCAGGGCGTCGGTCGACTGCTCGGGATGCAGCTGCATCTCCTCGGAGATGCTCACCCCGATGCGCTCGGCTCCGACCAGCCGCACCACGTCGGCGCGGTACTCCAGGTCGGGGCAGGCCGGGTAGCCGAAGGAGTAACGGGCCCCTCGGTAGCCCAGGTCGAGCAGCTGTCGCAGCTCGCCCGCGTCGGCGTCGGCGATGCCCAGCTCGGCCCGCACCCGGGCGTGCCAGTACTCGGCCAGCGCCTCGGCCAGCTGCACCGACAGGCCGTGCAGCTCGACGTAGTCGCGGTAGGCGTTGCGGGCGAACAGCTGCGCCGCCGCGTCGCTCACCGTGGAGCCGACCGTCACCAGCTGCAGGGCCACCACGTCGAGCTCGCCGGCATCCTTGGGCCGGAAGAAGTCGGCCAGGCACAGGTGGCGGTCCCGGCGCTGGCGGGGGAAGGTGAACCGGGCCACCTCGTCGGCGGGGTCATGGGAGTGGGGGTCGACGAGCACGAGGGTCTCGCCTTCGGCGTAGCAGGGCCAGTAGCCGTAGGCCACGGCGGCCTCCAGCAGGCCTTCGGCCTGCACCCGGGCGAGCCAGGCCCGCAGCCGGGGCCGTCCCTGCGTCTCGACGAGCTCCTCGTAGCCCGCCCCGTCGCCTCCGCGGGTGGGCTTGAGCCCCCACTGGCCCAGGAACAGCGCACGCTCGTCGAGGTAGGCGGCGTAGTCGGCCAGGGCCAGGCCGCGCACGACCCGGCTGCCCCAGAACGGAGGGGCGGGCACCGCGACGTCGGTGGCGACGTCGGAGCGGGCGGGCAGGTCGACGGCCGTCGGCTCGGCGGCGCGCCGAGCGACGCGCCGTCCGCGCCGCTGCGGCAGCGCGGCGGTCAGGTCGCCGACACCGTCGCGACGCGCCTGCACGATCGCGTCCATCAGCCGCAGACCCTCGAAGGCGTCCCGGGCGTAGCGCACCTCGCCCTGGTAGAGACCGGCCAGGTCCTCGTCGACGTAGGCGCGGGTGAGGGCGGCGCCGCCGAGGATCACCGGCCAGCGGGCGGCGACCCCCCGCTCGTTCATCTCCTCGAGGTTCTCCTTCATGATCACGGTGCTCTTCACCAGCAGCCCGGACATGCCGATCGCGTCGGCGTCGTGCTGCTCGGCCGCCTCGAGGATGGCCCCGATCGGCTGCTTGATGCCGATGTTCACCACCCGGTAGCCGTTGTTGGTCAGGATGATGTCGACGAGGTTCTTGCCGATGTCGTGCACGTCGCCCTTGACCGTGGCCAGCACCACCGTCGCCTTGCCCATCCCGTCCGCCGCACCCTCTGCCTTGTCCATGTGTGGCTCGAGGTGGGCGACGGCCGCCTTCATCACCTCGGCCGACTGCAGCACGAACGGCAGCTGCATGCGGCCGGAGCCGAACAGCTCCCCGACGGTGCGCATCCCCTCCAGCAGGGTGACGTTGACGATCTCGAGCGCCGGCCGCTGGAGCAGGGCCTCGTCGAGGTCGGCCTCCAGCCCCTTGCCCAGGCCGTCGACGATGCGCCGCTCGAGCCGGGCGAGCACGTCCAGACCCGCCAGCTCCTGCTCGGGGTCGGCTGTGGCCAGTCGTCCCGCCTCGCCGGCGAAGGCGTCGAGGAAGGCCGCCAATGGGTCGTAGCCCTCGCGCCGCCGGTCGTGCACCAGGTCCAGAGCCAGCTGCACGTGCTCGTCGGGGATGCGAGAGAGCGGGACGATGCGGGCCGGGTTGACGATGGCGGCGTCCAGCCCGGCAGCGACGCACTCGTGCAGGAACACCGAGTTGAGCACCTGGCGCGCGGCGGGCGCCAGCCCGAACGACACGTTCGACAGGCCGAGCAGCGTCTGCACCCGCGGGTGGCGCCGCTTGATCTCGCGCAGCGCTGCGATCGTCTCCAGGCCGTCGCGCCGGGTCTCCTCCTGGCCGGTGGCGATCGGGAAGGTGAGCGGGTCGATGAGGATGTCCTCAGGGCGCAGCCCCCACTGGCCGGTGAGCTGCCCGATGAGGCGGTCCGCGACCGCCACCTTCCACTGCGCGGTGCGGGCCTGGCCATCCTCGTCGATCGTGAGGCCCACGACGGCGGCCCCGTGCTCGACCACTAGTGGCATCATCCGGGCGAACCGCGAGTCCGGGCCGTCGCCGTCCTCGTAGTTGACCGAGTTGACCACGGCCCGCCCGCCCAGGCACTCCAGCCCTGCCTGCACGACGGCCGGCTCGGTGGAGTCGAGCATGATCGGCAGCGTGCTGGCCGTGGCCAGCCGGGAGGCGACCTGATGCATGTCGGCCACGCCGTCACGGCCCACGTAGTCCACGCACAGGTCCACCAGGTGGGCCCCGTCGCGGGTCATGTCCCGGGCGATCTCGACGCAGTCGTCCCAGCGCTGCTCCAGCAGCGCTTCGCGGAACGCCTTCGAGCCGTTGGCGTTGGTCCTCTCCCCCACGGCCAGGTACGAGACGTCCTGGTCGAACGGGACCGCGGCGTACAGGCTGGCGACCCCGGGCTCGACGACGGGCTCGCGCACCGGTGCGGGGGTGCCTCCGACCCGCTGCACCACCTGGCGCAGGTGCTCGGGCGTCGTGCCGCAGCACCCGCCCACCAGCGAGAGGCCGTAGTCGCGGACGAAACGCTGGTGGTGGTCGGCGAGCTCCTCCGGCGTCAACGGGTAGTGCGCCCCGCCGGCGCCGAGCACGGGCAGTCCCGCGTTCGGCATGCACGACAGGCCCACCCGGGCGTGGCGGGCCAGGTGCCGCAGGTGCTCGCTCATCTCGGCCGGGCCGGTGGCGCAGTTGAGCCCGATCAGGTCGATGCCGAGCGGCTCGAGGCTGGTCAGCGCAGCACCGATCTCGGACCCGAGCAGCATGGTCCCGGTGGTCTCCACCGTCACCTGCGCGGCCAGCACCACGTCTCGGCCGCTGCGTGCGATGGCCCGCCGCGCGCCCACCACCGCGGCCTTGGCCTGCAGCAGGTCCTGGGCCGTCTCGACGAGCACCCCGTCGACACCGCCGTCCACCATCGCCGCGACCTGCTCGGTGTAGGCCTCGCGCAGGTCGGCGTAGCGGACGTGGCCGAGCGAGGGCAGCTTGGTGCCCGGCCCGACCGAGCCGAGGACGAACCGGGGGTGGTCGCGGGTGGACGCGGCGTCCGCCGCCTGCCGGGCCAGCACGGCCGCCGCGTGGGCGAGCTCGCCGATCCGGTCGGCGATGCCGTACTCCCCCAGGTTGGCGAGGTTCGCACCGAAGGTGTTCGTCTCGATGCAGTCCACGCCCACGGCCAGGTACTCCTCGTGCACCCGGCGCACCAGGTCGCCCCGGGTGACGTTGAGCACCTCGTTGCACCCGTCGTGGCCGTCGAAGTCGGCCAGCGTGGGGTCCCCCGCCTGGAGCATCGTGCCCATCGCCCCGTCCGCGACCAGAACGCGGCGGGCGAGGGCGGCACGCAGGGAGCTCACCGCACCAGGGTAGGTCGTGGCTGCTGGGTCCCCGGCCGACCCGCGCCGCTGCGTAGGCTCCTCCCGTGGAGATCAGGTTGACCCGGCCGCTGCACCGGCCCGTGGTCGTCGCGGCGTTCGAGGGCTGGAACGACGCCGGTGAGGCGGCCAGCTCCGCCGTCGCCCACCTGGCCACGCTGACCGACGCCCGGCCCGTCGGTGAGATCGACCCCGAGGAGTACTACGACTTCCAGGTCAACCGGCCGACGGTCACCCTCGACGAGGGTGGGGTGCGCCGGCTCGACTGGCCCACGACTCGAGTGCTGGCGGGGGTGGCGCCCACCACCGGGTCGGACCTGGTGCTGGTGCGGGGCATCGAGCCGAGCATCCGGTGGCGGAGCTTCACCCGCGAGGTGGTGCAGCTGTGCGAGGCGGTGCAGGCCGGCATGGTGGTGCTGCTCGGTGCGCTGCTCGCCGACAGCCCCCACAACCGCACCGTGCCGATCACCGGTGTCGGCGGCAGCGAGGACCTGACGCAGCGGCTGGGGCTCGAGCCCGCGTCCTACACCGGCCCCACCGGCATCGTCGGCGTCCTCGGTGACGCCCTGACCCGCCACGGCCTGCCGGTGGTGTCCTACTGGGCCTCGGTGCCGTACTACGTGGCCCAGCCGCCGAGCCCGAAGGCCACCCTGGCGCTGCTGCGCCGCGTGGAGGACGTGCTGGACACCGCGCTCGACCTCGGCGACCTGCCCGACGAGGCCGCTGCCTGGGAGTCGGCCGTCGACGACATGGTGGCCGAGGACGAGGAGCTGTCCGGGCTCGTGGCCCAGCTGGAGGAGCACGTCGACAGCGAGGGCCTCGAGCACACCTCGGGGGAGGCTATTGCCGCGGAGTTCGAGCGCTACCTGCGCCGCCGGCGTCCGGAGCACTGAGCCCCACCCCGAGCAGGCCGGTCACGAGCCGGCCGACCAGGCTCGGGGCCTCGGCGTCACGTCCGTCCCCGCGGCGGGCCCGTCCGGACCAGGCGTCGACGAGGCCGAGGGCACGTGGCGCGTCCAGGTCGTCGGCCAGCGCCGCGCGCACCTCGGCCAGCAGCGCCTGAGCCGGCGGCCCCGACGGTGCAGCCACGGCCTCACGCCAGGCGAGCCAGCGCTGCTGTGCTCTCACCAGGTCGTCCGGCGTCCACTCCCAGTCCCCGCGGTAGTGGTGGGCCAGCAGCGCCAGCCGGATGACGCCGGGGGGCACGCCCTGCTCGCGCAGCGCGGAGACGAACACCAGGTTCCCCCGGGACTTGCTCATCTTCTCGCCGTCCAGACCGACCAGGCCGACGTGCACGTACCGACGGGCGAACGGCCAGTCGTCGGTGGCCACCTGGCCGATCGACGCGCACATCTCGTGGTGGGGAAAGGTGAGGTCGCGGCCGCCGCCCTGCACGTCGAAGCCCATCCCGAGCAGGTCCAGCGCGATGGCGGTGCACTCGACGTGCCAGCCGGGGCGACCGTGGCCCAGCGAGGTGTCCCAGGCCGGCTCCTCGGGCCGGGCCGCCTGCCAGAGCAGCGGGTCGAGCGGGTGGCGCTTGCCCGGCCGGGCGGGGTCACCGCCTCGCTGGGCAGCCAGGGCGGTCATCGCCGCCTCGTCGAGGGCGGCCACCCCACCGAACCGCGGGTCCGCGGCCACCGAGAAGTACAGATCGTCCTCCACCCGGTACACCGCGCCGCGCTCGGTCAGGCGCGCCACCGTGGCGACGACCAGGTCCATCGACTCCACCGCCCCGACGTAGTGCTGCGGGGGCAGCACCTGCAGGGCGGCCATGTCCTGCGCGAACAGCGCCGTCTCCCGGGCGGCCAGCTCCCGCCAGTCCTGCCCGGTGGCGACCGCGCGTTCGAGCAGCGGGTCGTCGATATCGGTGACGTTCTGCACGTACCTGACGGTGTGGCCGCCGTCCAGCCAGGCTCGGTGCAGCAGGTCGAAGGTGGTGTAGGTGAAGGCATGGCCGAGGTGGGTGGCGTCGTAGGGGGTGATGCCACACACGTACATCCGCGCCTGCGGTCCCGGGCTCAGCGCCTGACGGCGTCCGGTGGCGGTGTCGTGCACGCGTACCGGCACGCCGAGGCCCGGCAGGGCGGGGGGCGGGGCGGTGGTCCAGGACTGCACGAGCGTCGAGCCTAGAAGGCCGGCCACGGCAGCGACGGCCACCCCTGGCCGGGCAGGGGCAGCGTGCCGTCGGCGAGCAGCCCCCGCACTCGGGCGAGTCCGGCCTGCACCTCCCGGGGAGTCAGCCAGTCGTGCAGACCGAGCGTGGGCCACGCCACGGCGAGCCCGGTGAGCACCTCCCGCTCCTGCGCCGTCAGCGGCTCACCCCGCCAGCCCCACAGCACCGTGCGCAGCTTCGGCTCGGCATGGAAGCACAGGCCGTGGTCCACCCCGACGATCGAGCCGTCGTCGCGACGCAGCACGTGCCCGCCCTTGCGGTCGGCGTTGTTGAGCACGGCGTCGAGCACCGCCATGGCGCGCAGAGCCGGTTCGTCGCGGTGTGCCAGCACGACCTCGCGGCCGCGCCCGTCCTCGCCCGTCACCACCTCGACCCATCCGGGTCCGGCGGCCGTGCCCGGGTGCAGGGCCACTGGAGGTTCGGTGTCGCTCGTGGCCACCCACTGCTGGCACATCCCAGGGCCGAGCGGCCCATCGCGCAGCACCGTGGGCGGGACGAGGTCCCAGCCGCCGGCCCGGGAGACCGCATAGGCGGCTGCCTCGCGTCCGGCCAGCGTCCCGTCGGGGAAGTCCCACAGCGGCCGCTCCCCCGACACCGGCTTGTAGACGCAGGGCATGGTCCCCGCTTCCCCCTCGACCCGGGCGTACAGGGTGAGGTTCGAGGCGGTGAGCACGCGGCCCTCGACCGTGAGCTCACCGGTGGCCAGCAGCGCCAGCGCCTCGGCCTGCCCGTCGGCGGGCACCTCCCGGGGCCTGCTCACGGGCGGCGGCGGTAGCCGTTCTGGCGAGGGCAGACGTGGCCGGAGGGGTCCAGCGGCTGGGCACACAGCGGGCACGGGGCACGCCCAGCGGCGACCACGGCCCGCGTGCGCCGCACGAAGGCCCGGGCCTGCTCGCGGGACAGGCGCACCACGAGCATGTCGCCCCCAGGCTCGCCGGCAGCATCGGCCCGGCCCGCCGGGCCCTCGGCGGACTCGTCCGCGCGCTCCTGCTCGTCCTCGTCCGAGGCGACGATCTCCACCTCGCCGGTGGCCGGCTCCCAGGCCAGCGCGAGCGACACGGCCCGGAACTCCTCCTCCAGCGGGACGTCGAGCGGGGCGAGGTCGTCGACCTCGGCGACAGGCGCCTGGCCCGCCGGCGCGGGCCGCCGACGGTCCAGGTCGTCCAGCAGCGACTCGAGCCGGTCCGCGAGCGCGGCGACCTGGACCTTCTCGACCACCACGCTGGTGACCCGGGGGCCGCTGCGGGCCTGCAGGAAGAACGTCCGCTGACCCGGTTCGCCGACCGTGCCCACGACGCACCGGTCCGGGCGGTCGTGGCGGAAGACCTGGTGGGGCATGGCGGCAGCCTACGAGCCCGCGCCGCCGCCGACCTCGCCGTCACCGCGCCGCGCCCGGCGCCGACGCGGGCGGCTCACACCGTCCCAGCGCCCGCCCACGTCGTTGGTGCGCAGCACGAAGGGGCGACCGTCGGTGTAGCGCACCGCCGAGACCGAGCCCGGGTCGACCACCAGCCGTTGGAACAGGTCGAGGTGCAGCCCCAGCGCGTCGGCCAGCAGGGCCTTGACCACGTCGCCGTGCGAGACCGCGACCCAGACGGCGTCCGGCCCACGCTGCGCGGTCACCGTCCGGTCGTGCTCCCGGACGGCGGCCACCGCCCGTGCCTGCATCGCGGCCAACGCCTCGCCCTGCGGTCCCGGGAACACCACCGACGACGGGTGGTCCTGGACCGTGCGCCACAGCCTCGTGCGGGAGAGCTCGGCGAGCCGTCGACCGGTCCAGTCGCCGTAGCCGGCCTCCCCGAGCCGGTCGTCGAGCAGCACGGGGAGATCGCGACCCCCCCTCAACGCCTGCGCCGTCTGCTGGCACCGCTCCAGCGGGCTCGACACGAGTGCAGCGATCGGGACGTCGGACAGCCGCCGGGCCAACGAGGCGACCTGCTCCTCCCCGACCTCGTCGAGAGCCACCCCCGGAGTCCAGCCGGCGAGCACGCCGGCGGTGTTGGCCACGGTGCGACCGTGCCGCACCAGCAGCGCCACCGCCATGTCAGGCGACCCTACGGCACTGGCGAAAACTGCACATTCCCGGTACAACTGACGAGTCGATCATCTCGGGGAGGACCGCATGGGCGCCGTGGCGGCTCGACGGCTGCTGGCTGCCGTGGCCGCGGCGGCGCTGCTCAGCGGTGCGGTGACCGGTGCCGCGATGCCCGCCTTCGGCACGGTCACCCCCGACTCGACCCCGACACCCACCGCCGAACCCACCCCGACCCCCACCCCCGAGCCGACCC
>Ga0209594_1000419_pt1 | contig 26599 bp, 27 predicted proteins | sample AshMeaCrysSpring_FD_184126 | JGI IMG/M metagenome (GOLD analysis project Ga0209594, IMG submission 184126) | Groundwater microbial communities from Big Spring, Nevada to study Microbial Dark Matter (Phase II) - Ash Meadows Crystal Spring... | ecosystem: Environmental > Aquatic > Deep subsurface... | reverse complement strand
CGATCACCTCAGCGCTCCCCACCGAGTACCGGCGCCACGGCGTGCATACAGACGATGTCGACGAACCCCCGCCTCCGGACGAGCCAACGACTTGGTCGCCGACCCAGGCAGAGATGGAGTCGCCGTCGCTGCTACCACCCATCCAGGGTCCGTTGACTGCACTTGCCGGAGCAGCGAGTAGGGCCAGCGAAACGACGATTGAGACGGCTACGACGCGGCGCATGAGTCACCGCGCGCTTCGCTCAGCTTGAAGGGGATGCTTACTCGCCAGCCTGAGTCCGTGTGGGCAAGCGTCCACCGAGTTCTGACCGAAACGATCTCATCGTTCACGACCTGATCGTCCGAGGCTGCGGGGGTCCCTCGCGTGTCGGTCACTACTGCCGAATCGGTCCAGCAGACCTCGAGCGCGTAGCTGTCCTTGTGTTCGCTGGTTCCCAGGGCGAGAACGTCGTACTTGGTCGGTCCTTGTTCGGCAACCAGGTTGCGGTCGGCCATGAACCGCGCTCCTTCTCGGAGGAGCATGTTGGCCAAGCTGCCGGGGACCGTGAAGAGGTCAGCGTTGCAGTTCCTTGGATCCGCACCGCAAGCCGCCACGCCGGCGAGGTAGTGCTCGTAGCCGGCAAGGACCGCGGCCTTGGTGGCCTCGTCGACCGCGCCGTCGGGTGTGGGCACGGCGACGGTGGTCGGTGCCGTGGCGGGCAGTGACGTGGGCGGGCTCGGCTCGGCCGTCGTCGTCGGAGCGATCGACGACGACGGCACGAGCGTGCCAGCGGCCGGGCGAGCCGTGGTGGGCGCCGCCGGGCCTTCGATGGGGGTGCTGTCGGTGCCGCCGCACGCTGCCACGAGGGCGAGCGCGACGACGATGGTCGTCCGCCTCATGGATCCTCCTCCGCCGGACCTCGATGCAAGCAAACGGAGGACCCTCCGGACAGGTCACCCCGCTGGAGCGTGTGCCTGGACGGTCGCCGATCGGAAGCGTGCGGCGGGGTGGGCAGCGGGCCCGTCGCTCATATTGATCGGTTAGTTTGCGCCGGTCTGCTCGATCGATGGAGCGAGCCGACACCTATTGTCGGCCTCGCCGGGAGCGGATCGGTACGGCGTCCGGGGGGACGAGGTCCACGAGCACACAAGGGGGGAGCCTTGACACGAGACACGCGCACGCTCGTCGCGCTGGCCGCCGCCCTTGGCCTGCTGCCGCCGCGACGTCCGAGCCGGCGAAGGTGAGCGGCTGATGCTGCTGCAGACCGTCGACCTCTCCGTCGCCTTCGGCGGCCTCCGGGCCGTCAGCGATGTGAGCATCACCGTGGAGCCCGGCACCCTCGTCGGGCTGATCGGCCCGAACGGTGCCGGCAAGACGACGTTCATCGACGCCGTTACCGGCTTCGTGCCCTCGACCGGGCGCGTCCTGTTCGAAGGTCGAGAGGTGAACGGCCTCGAGCCGCACCGCCGAGCCCGGGCCGGTCTCGTGCGCACGTGGCAGAGCCTCGAGCTGTTCGACGACCTCGACATCCGCGAGAACCTCCTCGTGGCGGCCGAGCGGGCCGGGTGGAAGAGCCTCCTGCTCGACGTGGTGCGGCCGGGCCGGCGTACGGCCGACGACCGGGTGCATGCCGCGCTCGACCGGCTCGGCCTGTCCGAGCTGGCTGCTCGCTACCCGAGCGAGATCAGCCAGGGGCAGCGCAAGCTGGTGGGCGTGGCGAGGGCGCTGGCGGCCGACCCCCGCCTCGTGTGCATGGACGAGCCGGCGGCCGGTCTCGATTCCGACGAGAGCGCGGAGCTCGGCCGCCACCTGCGTGAGCTCGTCGACGGAGGCGACACGATCTTCCTCGTCGACCACGACATGGGGCTCGTGCTGAACGTGTGCGACTACCTGTACGTGATCGAGTTCGGTCAGCTCATCGCCCGAGGGACGCCGTCGGAGATCCGCGCCGACGACCGGGTGATCGCCGCCTACCTCGGCGAGCAGGCCCGCAAGGAGAAGCAGGCCGCGGCAGCCACCGAGCAGGCCGCCATCGAAGCGGCCCGCCTCCTGACCGGGGAGCCCACGTGACCAGGCTGCTCGACATCGACGGTCTGCACGCCGGCTACCAGGGCGTGGCCGTGGTGCGCGACCTCACCCTCCACGTGGACGAGGGTGAGGTGGTGGCGCTGCTCGGCCCGAACGGGGCCGGCAAGACGACGACGCTGCTCACCACGAGCGGCCTGCTCCCGGTGATCAAGGGTGACGTGCGGGTGCTGGGTGAGTCGATCGCGAAGACCAAGCCCCACACCCTGGCCCGCAACGGGCTGGCGCACGTGCCCGAGGACCGCGCCCTGTTCTTCCAGCTCACCGTGCGGGAGAACCTGCGACTCGGTGCCGCTGGCGGCCGAGGCGGCGGGGTGGACGAGGTCCTCCACTACTTCCCGGCGCTGGGTCCGCTGCTCGGCCGCCGAGCCGGCCTGCTGTCGGGAGGCGAGCAGCAGATGCTGGCGGTCGGCCGGGCGCTGTGCTCGAGGCCCCGGCTGCTCATGATCGACGAGATGAGCCTCGGGTTGGCCCCCGTGATCGTCGAGCGTCTGCTCCCGGTGGTGCGCCAGATCGCCGCAGAGACGGGCTGCGGCGTGCTGCTCGTGGAGCAGCACGTGCACCTGGCGCTGGAGGTGGCCGACCGGGCCTACGTGCTGAGCCACGGCGACCTGGTCCTGGAGGGCAGCGCCGCCGAGCTGGCGCGTGACCGCCAGCTGCTGGAGAGCAGCTACATGGGCGAACAGGGCCTGACGGCCTGAGGAGGCAGCCATGACGACCGAGTCGATCGACCTCGAGCGCTTCAACCCCTTCGACCCGCGGGTGCAGCAGTGCCCGTTCCCGCACTACGCCGCCATGCGCCAGTCGCAGCCGGTGTTCCGGGTACCGGGAACGGACCTGTTCCTCGTCACTCGCCACGACCTCGTGGTGCCGATCCTGCGCGACACGGCCACCTTCTCGAACCGCTTCGGCAACACCGGCCAGCCGCCGACCGACGAGGTGCTCGGACGGCTCAAGGCCGTGATGGCCAAGGGGTGGCCACCGGTGCCGACGATGCTCACGATCGACCCGCCCGAGCACACGCGCTACCGGGGGACGGTGGCGCCGTACTTCACGCCCAAGCGGGTCGGTGAGCTGCGCGAGCCGGTCGAGGAGATCTGCGGCCGCCTCGTCGACGGCTGGATCGGTGACGGGGCCATCGAGCTCGTGCAGCAGCTCGCAGTGCCGCTGCCCGTCGAGGTGATCGCCCACGTGCTGAACGTGCCGACCGAGCGCATGGCCGACTTCAAGCGCTGGAGCGACGACTCGATCGCAGCCATCGGCGCCCAGATCTCCGACGACGAGCGGGTCCGTGCCCAGGAGGGGATCGTCGAGTTCCAGCACTTCTTCGCCGAGCAGCTCGAGCGACGCCGGGCGGAGCCGCAGCCCGACCTGCTCACCGACCTCGGGACGGCCGAGATCGCCACCGACGAGGGTGAGTCGCGCCGGCTCGACATGGCCGAGATGCTGTCGATCGTCCAGCAGCTGCTGGTGGCCGGCAACGAGACGACCACCAAGGCCATCACCGAAGGGGTGCGGCTGCTGGCCGAGCACCCGGACCGGTGGGCGTGGCTGCAGGCCGACCCGGGCGCGCGGGCCCCCGTGTTGGTGGAGGAGGTGCTGCGGCTGGCCACGCCGACGCAGGGCATGTTCCGCGTCGTCACCCGCGACACCGAGATCGAGGGCGTGCCGATCCCCAAGGGCGCCCGGCTCGTGGTCGTGTACGCCGCCGCGAACCGTGACCCGTCGGTGTTCGACGATCCCGACACCTTCGACCCCGAGCGGCCCAACCTGAAGGAGCACCTGGCCTTCGGCAAGGGCATCCACTTCTGCCTCGGCGCTCCGCTGAGCCGTCTCGAGATGCAGGTGGCGTTCGAGACGCTGGCCCGGCGCTGGCGTTCGGTACGCCTCGCCGACGGCACCCCGCTCGAGTACCACCCGAGCTTCGTCCTACGAGGTCTGAAGCGGCTCGACGTAGAGTTCACCCCGGCATGAGCGAGCGCATCCTGGTGGCCAAGGTCGGTCTCGACGGCCACGACCGTGGTGTGAAGGTGGTGGCTCGCATCTTGCGCGACGCCGGCTTCGAGGTGATCTACACCGGGCTGTTCCAGACGCCCCAGAAGGTGGCGGCCGCAGCCGTCGACGAGGACGTCGACGCCATCGGGCTGTCGATGCTGTCGGGGGCCCACCTGACGCTGGCACCGCTGGTGGTCCAGGAGGTCCGGGCTCGTGCGGGCGACATCCCCGTGATCGTCGGGGGGATCATCCCCGAGCCCGACGTCCCCACGCTCCTCGCCGCCGGTGTGGCCGCAGTGCTCACACCGGGTGCCACCGCCGACCAGGTCGTCGAGACCGTCCGCCGGGTCTTGCACCTGGTCTGACGGCGAGGGCCGGTCGGGGCGGGCGGTAGCGTCGGCGCCGACATGGCCGAGCAGCTGGAACGGATCGCGAACCTGCTCGCGCTGCTGCTCCAGACCACGCGGCCGCTGACGCTCGAGCAGATCTCCGACGAGCTGGCGGGGCAGTACAGCGCCGAGGCGACGACGCGTCGCGCCCAGTTCGAGCGCGACAAGCGAGTGCTGCGCGACGAGGGGATCCCGATCGAGACGACGGTGCTCGTCGGCGAGCACGCGGGCGCGACCGGCTACCGCGTCGACCGGGCCCGTTTCGAGTTGGCCGACCTGGCGCTGACCGACGAGGAGAAGCGGGCGCTGCAGCTGGCGGCCGCCACCGTGCGACTCGACCCGACCGCCGCCGGCCGGGCCCTCACGAAGCTGGCCACCGACGACACCGATCCCGGTCCGCTCCTGGCCGCCTTGCCCCAGGCGGCCGCGCTGGCACCGCTGTGCGCGGCCAACGCGGCTCACCACGAGGTCGGCTTCACCTACCGGGGCAAGGAGCGTCGGCTCCAGCCCTGGGGGGTGGTGATGCGCCAGGGCTTCTGGTACGTCGTCGGCCACGACGTGGGTGCCGGCGAACAGCGGGTGTACCGGGTCGACCGCATCGAGAGCGCGGTCGACGTCGACGCCGGCCACACCTTCGAGGTGCCCGACGGGTTCGACGCGATGGCAGCCGTCACCGTCGATCCGAAGGTGCTCGGTGAGGGTGAGCCGGCCGAGGCCCTCGTGCTGATCGACGCCGTGCTGGCCGGCAAGGTTCGCCGCGAAGTCGGCGACGGCGCGGTGGTCGAGGCGCGCCCGGGCGGCGCCGTGGTGGTCCGCGTGCCGTGCACCAACCGGGCTGCCTTCCGCAGCTGGGTGATCGGCCTGCTCGACCACGCCGAGGTGCTGGCGCCCGACGAAGTCCGGGCCGACCTGGTGGGGTGGCTCGAGGCGGTGGCGGCGCCGTGAGCGCGGCCCGCCGCGGACCCGAGTCGGTCGGCGTCCGGCTCCAGCGGCTCCTGCTCGTGCTGCCGTGGCTCATGGAGCGGGGCTCCACGCCGGTGAGCGAGGTGGCCGAGCGCTTCGGGCTGACCGACGACCAGGTGGTGCGTGACATCACGCTGGCGTCGCTGTGCGGCCTGCCGCCCTACGTCGACGAGATGCTCGACGTGGTCGTCGACGAGGGCATGGTCTGGGTCGGCGTGCCGCGTATCTTCACCCGGCCGCTCGCCCTCACCGCCCGGGAGGGCACGGCGTTGCTGGTGGCAGTACGGGCGGCGCTGGCCCTGCCGGGGGCCGACCCGGCTGGCCCGTTGGCTCGGGCGGCCGACAAGCTGGCGGCCGCCCTCGGCCGGCCGGCGCTCGACGTGGAGCTCGACCGGCCGCCGATGCTCGGCGCCGTGGAGCAGGCGGTGCGCGACCACGAGCGGCTGGCCGTCACCTACTACTCGGCGTCACGCGACGCGCTCACGGCACGGACCATCGAGCCGCTGGCGGTGTTCGCCGACCGCGGCAACTGGTACGTGACGGCCGACGACGACCGCTCGGGGCAGGAGCGCCATTTCCGCGTCGACCGCCTGCACGAGTGCCGGCCGACCGGGGAGCACTTCACACCGCGGCCGGTCGACCCGGTGATCGAGCGGGGCTGGTTCGCCGACGGCCCGAGCACCGAGGTGGTGCTGTGGGTCACCGGCGAGGGGCGGTGGGTGGTCGAGACGTACCCGGTGGTGTCCGTCGAGGCCGACGGCGACGGGCTGCGGGTCCGCCTGCCGGTGGCCAGCGAGCGCTGGCTGGCTCGGCTCCTGCTGCGGCTCGGCCCGCGGGCGCGCGTGCTCGAGCCGGCCACGTTGGCGGGAGTGGGCCGGGAGGCGGCCGTGCTGGTGCTGACCCGCTACCGCGCCGGCGCCGCGACGTCCGAGTGACGCCGGCGCAGGCGGTGCCGCCACGACCGGGCGGTGTACGGCGGCCAGGTGGAGGTGGTGCCACGCACGATCGGGCGAAGGTCGTCGAGCGTCGGTGCCTCGCTGGCCCGCAACAGGTGCGGGAGGACGGCGGCGGTGGCGGTGGCGTCGGCCAGTGCGTCGTGCTGCTGGCCGACGGGGACGCCGTAGCGGGCGGCCACGTCGGGCAGCCGGTGCGAGACCAGGCGCTGCGGGTCGAGTGATCGCGAGAGCTTGAGCGTGCACAGCCGGGTGGCATCCGGCGCGCCGTAGCCGGCCCGCCGGAGCTCACGACGCAGGAAGGCCCAATCGAACCCGGCGTTGTGGGCGACGAGGACGGCACCGTCGAGTCGGCGCACGAGCTCGGGCGCCACGTCGGCGAAGCGGGGCGACCCCTTGAGGTCGGCCCGCCCCAGACCGTGGATCGCCTTGGCCCGGTCGGGGTGCCAGCGCCACGGGTGGAGGTTGGTGGACCAGCGGTCGCTCACCGTCCCGTCGGCCAGGACGGTCACGACGGCGATCTGCACGACCCGGTGGCGCTTGGCGGACAGACCGGTGGTCTCGACGTCGACCACGGCGAACCGCTGCTGGTCGAGCGGGGTCGCCGAGGGAGGGCTCACACCTCGCAGGCTACGCAGCCGCTGCGCGCCGTACCGGCTGGTCAGGAGGCGAACGAGGAGCGGGCCCGCACGCCGATCGGCGCCGCCACGGTGTATCCGGCGAGGTGGCGCTCCTCCTCCGACTCCCCGCCCCAGAAGCCGTACTCGCGGTTGGCCCGGGCGAAGGCCCGGCACGGGGCCATCACCGGGCAGGCCTGGCAGATCAGTCGGGCCTGTGCCTCGCGGCGCACGCGGGCCTGAGGCCGCTCAGCGCGAGGCGGGAAGAACAGGGCGGTCTTGCCCTTGCACAGGCCCTCGTCCATCCAGTCGTTCGTCATGGGGGCGAGCTCGATGAGGGCCATCCGTGCAACCTCCGGCGTTCGATGGGTCGAGCGGCATGGGCCGGGAGGGTGGCCCCACCGCCGCTCGTTGCATTGAACACTAAGACTGTGGCCAGCGGATGTAAAGAGGTTTCAGCGCTAAATGTCGGAGTCAGAGCAGCTCGGCGGCCAGGGAAGCCACCTCGCTGCGCTCGCACGCCGTGAGCGTCACGTGGCCGAAGCAGCGCTGGCCGCCGAACGCCTGGATCAGCACGGCCAGGGCGTTGTTGCCCTCCCCGAGGTAGGGAGCGTCGATCTGGCTCGTGTCGCCGGTGAACACCACCTTGGTGCCCTCGCCGATACGGGTGAGGATCGTCTTCAAGGTCGTCGGCTCGAGGTTCTGGGCCTCGTCGACGATGGTGATCTGGCGGTGCAGCGAGCGACCGCGCAGGAACGTGACCGACTCGAGCGAGAGGGTGCCTCGCGTCGTCAGCTCGTCGATCAGCGTCCGGGCGTCTCGGGACGACCGGCGGTCGGTGAGGGCCACCAGCGCGTCGTGGATCGCGCTCATCCACGGGTCGAGCTTCTCGTCGAGGCCTCCGGGGAGGAAGCCGACGTCGGCGCGACCGACCGGCACGAGCGGCCGGTAGATCGCGAGGCGCTCGTAGCGGCGGTGCTCGACGACCTGCTCGAGCCCGGCGGCGACGGCGAGGACGGTCTTGCCCGTGCCGGCCCGGCCGTCGAGGGCGACCACGCTCACCTCGGGGTCGAGGAGCAGCTCGAGCGCGAACCGCTGCTCCTTCGAGCGGGCCCGCAGGCCCCATGCCTCCGGGCTCGACTGGTGCAGCAGCACGAGCTCGTCGTCGAGCCGCCGGGTGAGGGCGCTCTGCGACCCGCAGCGCAGCACGGCGAAGTTGTTCTCGCGAAGGCGTTCGGCACCCTCGATGGCGTCGGCGGCGATGGCGCCGGCGGCGTAGAGGCAGTCGATGCGCTCGTGGGGAACCTCGAGCGTGGCCCAGCCGGCCGGGCGCAGGTCGGGCGACGACGGGCCTGAACGACGGTGCTCGTGGGCCTCGAGACCGAGGTGGGCCGCCTTGATCCGCAGGGCCGCGTCGTTCGACACCATCACCGTGGGACCCTTGCCGGTCTGGCCCAGCGCGGCGCCGATGATGCGGTTGTCGGGCTTCACGGGGTCGAGGCCGTGCTCGAGCAGCAGGTGGCGCTGGACGCCGTTCACCTCGATCTGCAGCGTGCCGCCGTCGGGGTCGTGGGGGAGGGGGAGCGCGTCGGCGAGCGAGCCGCCGGCGCTCACACGCAGGTCCTCGAGGAGGCGCAGGGCGGTGCGGGCCGACCGCCCGACGTCGTCCATGCGGGCCTTCAACCCGTCGAGCTCCTCGATGACCGTGAGCGGCACGACGACGTCGCAGCCGCGGTACGACACGAGCGACGACGGGTCGGCGACCAGCACAGAGGTGTCGAGCACCACCCGGTTGCGGACGGTATCGGCATCACCTCCTGCAGGGCCGCTCGTGGGCTGGGACCTGGGGGCGAGCAGATCGGTCACTGTGCTCCTGTGCGAGGGGGCGGCGACAGGCATTGGATACCTGGTGGAAGGGTCGGGTTGGTGGATGCCCGCGTGAACTCTTGGTGACGCGCAGGTGGCCGATGCCCGGTGACGTGGGTCCGTCCGCGACCGGTGGCGGTGTGCCAGGTTCGCGGCGGTGACGAGGCCCGCCCGTGAGTCCGACCTGTACGCGAGCGTGCGCGACCTGCTCGCCGCTCAGGGGTTCACCGTGCGAGCCGAGGTCCACGGATGCGACGTGGTCGGCGTCCGGGGCGACGAGCTGGTGGTCGTCGAGCTGAAGCGCCACCTCTCCGTCGAGCTGCTGGCGCAAGGAGTGAAGCGCCAGCGGCTCACCGACGTGGTGTACCTCGCGGTGCCGGAGCCCTCGGGTCCGGCGGCTCGGACACGGCTGCGCCAGGTGCTGCCGGTCGTCCGGCGCCTCGAGCTCGGCCTCCTCACCGTCGACGGCGCCGGGCGAGCGCGGATCGTGACCCACCCGCTGCCGGTCGCCCGCCGCCGTGAGGCGCGGCGCACCCGTGCGCTGCTCGCCGAGGCGGCGGGGCGCTCGACCGACGGCAACCTCGGTGGCGCCACCGGGCGGGCGCTGCTGACGGCCTACCGGGAGGAGGCGATCCATGTGGCGGTCGTGCTCGAACGCCTCGGGCCACTGTCGCCGTCGGAGCTGCGCCGAGCCGGCACCGGCGCGCGGACCCAGTCGATCCTGTCGGCCAACCACTACGGCTGGTTCGAGCGCGTCGATCGGGGCGTGTACCGCCTGTCGGCGGCGGGAGCAGCCGGCCTCGCCGCCTGGGCGCCGGTCGCCGAGGCCAAGCGCGGTCTGGTCGAGGTGGAGGCGCCGTGACCGCGGGCTGCCTGTTCTGCGCCATCGTCGCCGACCTGTCCCGCACGTCCGTCGTGCTGGACCACCCCGACGCCCTTGGCTTCCTCGACCATCGACCGGTGTTCCCGGGCCATGTGCTCGTCGTGCCCCGCTCGCACACGGTCACGTTGGCCGACCTCGCGCCCGAGCTCGTCGGCCCGTTCTTCGCGCAGGTGCAGCGTGTGGCGGCGGCGATCCCCGAGGCCCTCGGCGCGCACGGCACGTTCGTCGCCATGAACAACGTCGTGAGCCAGAGCGTGCCGCACCTCCACGTCCACGTCGTGCCTCGACGGCGCAAGGACGGTCTGCGCGGCTTCTTCTGGCCTCGCGTGCACTACGCGTCCGACGCCGAGCGCGACGCGGTGGCCGCCCGCCTGCGGGCCGTGCTCACATGACGATGCGCATCAGCAAGCCGCGCTCGTCTCGGGCGCCGTCGCCGAACGTGACGTGCTCACCGCGAGCGAAGCGCTCGGCCGACCACAGCACGGCGTAGGCGTCGAGCACGTCGTCCGGTCGGGATCCGGCCAGCCGCGCCGGCAGGGGCCCGAAGACGGCCTCGAGCGCGTCCCGGCGCTCGGCGGCCCCGCCGGCGGTGCGCTTGGGTGCCGGCACCCGACCGAGCAGCAGGCGCACGGCACACTCGGGGCTCACCTCCACGACGTGGTCCTCGAGCGCGCTCGTCATCACCTGGTCGACCTCGCGGATCTTGGGTACGAGGTTCCAGGCCTGCACGCTGAGGCCGGTGCCGTGGAGGGCCACCGAGCGCCGCTGGGCCTCGGCATGGTCGGCTGCGCCCAGCGTGACGCGCCGCGGCGGTTCGAAGATCGACGACCGCCGGGCACCGAGGAAACGACGAGCCTCGCGGTCGCAGGCGCGTGGACGATCGTGAGGGAGGCCGATCGGCATGTCGATGCCGACCACACCACCTGACTCGACTGCCGACTCGACCACCGGCGCCAGGTGCGGCACGACGCGCACGCCGTCGCGCGACGCGACCACCCAGCCGTGCCGGCAGCCGTCTACGCCGACGGCGGCAGGCCGAACATCTCGAGGCACGGTGCCAGACCTTCGATGGTGATGTCGTCACGCCGGATCGTCGACCAGGCGTCGCGGCTCATCCGCAGGTCGGTGATCGACGCCGGCTCGCCCCGTCGAAGGATTCGCCGACGCCCAGCCGGCTCGTACGGGAGCTTGGCCGACACGCCGAGCGATCGTGCGTTGTCGTCGAAGGCGCCGCTCCGCGCGTACTCGGCTCCGAGGCCGGCGAACAGGAGGTGCAGCACGGCCTGGCGCATCTCGGTGCCGATGCCCTTGCCTTGGTGGTCGAGACCCAGCCACGAGCCCGTGGATGCCTCGCGCAGCGCCGAGAAGTCGGTCGCCAGCACGCCCTGGACACCGACCGCCACGCCGTCGACGAGCACCGCAAACGTGCAGTGCCAGGCGTCCGGTCGCCACTCGGCCCGCGCGCTCCAGAGGTGCTGCAGCGTGTTGCGCTGCTGCAGCGGCGGTGCGACGTCGGTCCATGGGACGTTGAACGGCATCGTCGCAGGGTCGTGGACGCCGCGGGCGGCGAGGTCGGCGAGCGCCACGGCGAGCTCGTCGTCGGCGTACTGCAGCGTGAGCCGAGGTGTCCGCACCCGGAGGTCGAACAGGGGCCAGTGCGCGCTGTGCACCTCGCCATCGTTGCATCGGCCGGCGATATGAGGTGTCGCGATTTCGTCTATCTGGCCCGATGGACAGTAGTTGCACATGCAACGACCAGGAGTTCTGTGGCCGAAATGCTTGACCTTTGTCCACAGACGAGTTCTTATGTGCGCTGGACTTCGTCCTGTACCGGGAAGGAGCAACACAACAATGACCAAAGCAGATCTGCTCGAGGCAGTCGCGAAGGCGGCAGGCACCACGAAGGCTGACGCGGAGAAGGTGCTCGACGCGTTCTTCGGCACCGTCGTGGCGAGCGCGAAGAAGGGCGACAAGGTGGCGTGGCCGGGCTTCGGCTCCTTCAGCACCACCAAGCGCGCGGCACGTACCGGTCGCAACCCGCAGACCGGCGAGGCCGTGAAGATCGCGGCGTCGACCGCGATGAAGTTCACCGCCAGCAGCACGCTGAAGGCTGAGCTGAACAAGAAGAAGAAGTAGTCCGAGCACCCCGAACCACTCGAGAGGAGACACGTGGCAACCACCAAGAAGGCCGCGCCTGCGAAGAAGGCTCCGGCCAAGAAGGCGGCTCCGGCCAAGAAGGCCGCGCCTGCGAAGAAGGCTCCGGCCAAGAAGGCCGCTCCGGCCAAGAAGGCGGCTCCGGCCAAGAAGGCCGCGCCTGCGAAGAAGGCTCCGGCCAAGAAGGCGGCTCCGGCCAAGAAGGCCGCGCCTGCGAAGAAGGCTCCGGCCAAGAAGGCGGCTCCGGCCAAGAAGGCCGCGAAGTAGTAGTCCGACCAGCCGGCGTCCGCCGCTCGGTCGCCAGCCGCAACGGTCTCGTCACGCTCGCCCTTCGAGCGCGGTGGGGTCCCGCTCGTCGGCGGCAGCGCCGGCGTGCCAATCAGCGCCCGTACAGGACGACCAGCGGGGAGCTTCGGCTCCCCGCTTTCGCGTCCGGGTGCAGATGGGCGAGCATCTGTACGTGATGGATGCGATCTGTGACGACTTGGCGGCCGAGCACGAGGCGCTCGACGCGCTCGTGCGGGAACAGCCCGATGCCGCCTGGGACCGGCCGACACCGGCCGAAGGCTGGTCGGTGCGCGACCAGATCAGCCACCTGTGGTTCTTCGACGAGCGGGCTGCACTGGCGGCCACCGACGGCGAGGCGTTCGCGGCCGACCTCGCCGCGCTGGTCGAGGCAGGTGGCACCGACGCGTCGGTGGTGCCTGGCCGCGCGCTCGCCCCGGCGGCACTGCTGGCGTCGTGGCGCGACGGGCGGGCCCGGCTCCTGGCGGTGCTGCGGCCGCTCGATCCGAAGGCCCGCATCCCGTGGTACGGGCCGGCCATGGGTGCCCTGTCGTTCGCCACGGCCCGCCTCATGGAGACCTGGGCCCACGGCGAAGACGTCGCCGATGCGCTGGGCGTGACGCGGGACCCCACCGACCGGTTGCGCCACGTGTGCCACATCGGCGTGCGGGCCCGTGCCTTCAGCTACGCCGTTCACGGCCGCGAGGTCCCGGCAGGCGACGTGCGCGTCGAGCTCACGGGACCGTCGGGCGACGGCTGGTCGTGGGGCGACAGCGACCGCGACGTGGTGCGGGGCCCCGCGCTCGACTTCGCCCGGGTCGTCACGCAGCGCCGGCACCGGGCCGACACCGCGCTCGAGGTGAGCGGTCCGCTGGCCGAGGACTGGATCGCCATCGCCCAGGCATTCGCCGGCGCGGCGGGGGCCGGACGCCGACCTGGGCAGTTCCCCCGATGATGCCGCGGGTGCTGTTCGCGACCGCCGAGCTGGCCCCGGTCGCCTCGGTCGGCGGTCTGGCGTCGGCGGCCGCCGGGCTCGTCGGTGAGCTACGCCGCCAGGGAGTCGACGTCGTGGTGGCCCTGCCCGACTACAGCGGCGTCGAGCTCGAGGGCGAGCACCGCTTCTCCGTCGACGTGCCGGTCTGGGCCGGCCCGGCGTCGGTGCGGGTCGGCCGCCACCCGGTGGTGGGTGAGCTCCACCTCGTCGACGTGCCGGGCATCGCTCGCACGCACCCCTACCTGGCGCACGACGGTCACGGCTGGCACGACAACGACGTCCGCTTCCTCGCCTTCTCGGCTGCCGTGGCCGCGCTGTGGCGTGACGTCGACGCCGACGTCCTCCACCTCAACGACTGGCACACCGCGTCGGCGCTCGGCGCGCTCGACACGACGCCGCCGTCGGTGCTGTCGATCCACAACCTCGCGTACCAGGGCACCTGCGACGGCCGCTGGCTGTCGCGTCTCGGCCCGCACGCAGGCGCCTACGAGTGGTGGGGGGCCTGCAACCCCCTGAAGGGGGGGCTGCTGCTGGCCGATGCCGTGGTCGCCGTGAGCCCCACCTACGCCCGCGAGATCGTGGAGCCGGCCGGCGGCTTCGGCCTCCACAACGTCTTGCGATCGCGGGCATCCTCGCTGCACGGGATCCTCAACGGGATCGACACCACCGTGTGGGACCCGCGGACCGACGCCCACCTGCGGGTGACCTACGGGCCCGACGACCTCGCTGCGAAGGCGGTGGCCCGCCGTGAGCTCCTCTCCGAACTCGCCCTGCGAGACGACGGCGCCCCGCTCGCCGTGATGGTCACCCGGCTCACCGAGCAGAAGGGGACCGACCTGCTCCCCGGTCTGGTCCGCTTCCTCGACCGTCTGCCGTTGCGCCTGGCGGTGCTCGGCGCCGGCGAGGCCGGCACGGCGGCCGCGCTCCACCAGGCGGTCGGCGAGCACCCGGGGTCGGTGGCGTTCGTGGAGGGTTACGACGAGGGCCTCAGCCATCGCCTGTTCGCGGCCGGCGACCTGCTGTTGATGCCGAGCCGGTTCGAGCCGTGCGGCCTCAGCCAGATGCAGGCCATGGCGTACGGCACCCTGCCGGTGGTCACGGACGTGGGCGGGCTCCATGACACCGTGGTCGACCTCGACGACGACCCGCGCTCGGGCACGGGGGTGGTGGTCGCCCGGGCAGCCGAGAGCGACCTCGTCGACGGGCTGCACCGGGCCGTGCGGGCCGTCGCCGATCCCGTTCGCCGCGCCACCGCCCAGGCGAACGGCATCGCGGTCGACTGGTCGTGGCGGGCACCGGCGCTGGCCCATCTCGAGCTCTATCGCGACGTCATCGCGAGGCGATGATGCCGCGCGGTGGCGGGGATGGGTACGGTCGGGGCAATGGCGGCTGAACCGAAGGTCCTCGTCATCGTCCTCGCCGGCGGCGAAGGCAAGCGCCTCGCCCCGCTCACCAACGACCGCGCCAAGCCGGCGGTCCCGTTCGGCGGGGCGTACCGGCTCATCGACTTCGCGCTGTCGAACTTCGCCAACGCTCGCTACCTCAAGATCGTGGTGCTCACCCAGTACAAGAGCCACAGCCTCGACCGCCACATCTCCCAGACCTGGCGCTTCTCGACGCTGCTCGGCAACTACGTGACGCCGGTGCCGGCCCAGATGCGCAGGGGGCCGTTCTGGTTCTCGGGCTCGGCCGACGCGATCTACCAGAACCTGAACCTCATCAGCGACGAGAGCCCCGACATCGTGTGCGTGTTCGGCGCCGACCACATCTACCGGATGGACCCCCGCCAGATGGTCCGCCACCACCTGGCCTCCGGCGCCGGCGTCACCGTCGCGGCCATCCCGGTGCCGCGTCACGAGGCCCGCGAGTTCGGCGTCATCGAGACCGACGCCTCGGGTGTCATCCGCCAGTTCCACGAGAAGGTGCCCGAGCCGCCGGCGATGCCGGGCGACCCCGACCGGTGCCTGGCCTCGATGGGCAACTACGTCTTCGACACCAAGACCCTCATCGACGTGGTGACACCCGTCGGTGAGGACGACGCGCCGAGCGACCTCGGCCATCACGTCATCCCGACGCTCACCAGGGCCGGTGTGGCCCACGTCTACGACTTCAGCTCCAACATCGTGCCGGGCCAGGACGAGCGCGAGCGCGGGTACTGGCGAGACGTCGGCACCGTCGACGCCTACTACGAGGCGAACATGGACCTGGTGGCGCCGCTGCCGGTGTTCAACCTCTACAACGAGCGCTGGCCGGTCTACACGAGCCAGCTGCCGCTGCCGCCGGCCAAGATCGGCCGCGGGCCCCACTGGGAGCCGCCGTTCGTCGATGCTTCGATGCTGTGCCAGGGCGTGATCGTGTCGGGCGCCCACGTCGAGCGCACCATCGTCGGCCCCGAGGTGTTCGTCGAGCACGACGCCCACATCACCGACTCGGTGATCTTCCCGGGTGTCCAGGTGGGAGCAGGTGCCCGCCTCCACCGCTGCATCGTCGACAAGAACGTGCGGATCCCGGCCGGGATGCGCATCGGCTACGACACCGAGCTCGACCGCAGCCGGTTCGCAGTGAGCGACGGAGGCGTCGTGGTGATCGACAAGGACCGCGACCTGTCGCTCCTGTGAGGCCGACGGGCGTCGACTACCGGTCGAGGAAGTGCAGCGGGGCGCCTGGGCGTGGCCACTCGGTGCGTACCAGCCGGCCGGTGGCCGACAGCGTGATGTAGGCCGTGCGCCGGTCGGGGCCACCGAAGCAGATGTTGGTCGTCAGCGGGTCGCCGGTGGCAACGAAGTCGATGAGGTCGCCGTCGGGTGAGACCACCGACACGCCGCCGTTCACCAGCGTGGCCACGCAGACGTTGCCGTCGGCGTCGACCGCCAGGGAGTCGAGCAGCTGCATGCCGGGGAAGCCGTGGAGGCAGGCCCACGGGTCGGCCGGGCTGGTCGGCTCGAGCTGGCCCGGTCCGGTGATCCGGCGGCGCAGGAGGCGTCCGGTCATCGTCTCGGCCCAGTACAGGATGGAGCCGTCGGGGGACAGGCCGATGCCGTTGGGCTCCGACGTCGGGAACACGATCTCGCGGATCGTCGAGCCGTCGATCGTGGCGTAGTAGATGCCGGTGAGGTGGTGGATCCGCCCCTCGGTGAGCCCGTAGTCGGTGAAGTAGAAGCCCCCGTGCTCGTCGAACACGAGGTCGTTGGGCGCCCGCAGCGGGTTGCCGTCGCACTCGGTGTAGAGGTCGGTGCAGGTCCCGGTGGCGAGGTCGACGCGAGAGATGCGCCCGCCCCGGTAGACGGACCAGTCGGTGGGCCCGGGCAGCGTGAGCCCGCCGACGTCGATCTCGGTGAACCGCCCACCGTTGTTCGTGACGTACATGGCGCCGTCGGGCCCCAGCGCGGCGCCGTTGGCGCCCCCGGGCACCTCGGCCACGACCTCCTTGGTGCCGTCGGGGTGGACCCGGGTGAGCCCTGCGCCGAACATCTCCGTGAGCACGACGGTGCCGTCGGGCATCGCCACCGGACCCTCCGGGAACCGCAGTCCCGACGTCACCTCGACCAGCTCGGCCACTGCGCATCCCCCTCGTTCGTGACGTGGAGCGTGGATCGTGGCCCATCGTCGGGCCGGCGCACAACCGCGATCGCTCAGAGATCGCCGATGCGCTTGAACAGTTCGGCGGCGCCGGTGCCGATGCGGCGACCGTGGTCGGCCAGCCGGTCGCGCACGCGGCGGCGGAAGCGCTCGAGCTCGACGACGTCGGTCGCCTTCATCGTCGACTCGAACTGGCTCTCGTGGGCCTCGAGCGCGGCCAACTTGCGATCGACGAACCCGCTGACGTCTTCGGCGTGGTCGGCCTCGTCGGCCTCCCACAGCAGCAGCGTGTCGGGCCGGTGGTGCGCCACGCCCTGGTCGGCGAAGAAGTGGGGGTCGCGGGCCGCCACCACGGCATCGCAGGCCAGGAAGCCGGCGGCACGGTGGTCGGGGTGGAGGCGGTAGCGGCGCCACGGGTCGTGGGCCAGCACCACCTCGGGCCGCAGGACCCGGATCCACCGGCACAGCTCGGCCCGCAGCGCCATCGTGGCCTCGAGCTCGCCGTCGACCTCGCCGAGCAGCACGACCTGCCCGCCGGCGCCCAGCGCGCGGGCGGCGGCCCGCTGCTCGTGCGCGCGGCGGGCCGCCAGCGCGGTCGGGTCGGCGTGCGAGTCCCAGGTGCCCTTGGAGCCGTCGGTGCACACGAGGTGGTGCACGATGCTGCCGGCGGCCGCCCACTTCGCGAGCGTGGCACCGCACCCGAACTCCACGTCGTCGGGGTGGGCGCCGATGGCCAGCGCCGACGACGGCACCGGGAGGTCTCGCGTGAGAACCCCGCTCACGTCGCCGAGGGGCTGGCCGGGCTCGTTCGCAGCGATGGGAGGACCTCCTCGAGCGCAGGATGGGCGAGGTCGTCGGGCACGTCGACGTCCCAGCCGAGACGGGGCGACCGCACGACCCGCACGGGCAGGCGGAGTCGCCGGGCTTCGGCGGCGTGGCGCCGGAAGGAGCCTGGACCGTAGGCGAACGCGAAGCCGACCCGGGTGGGGACGGAGGCGACGTTGGTGCCGTCGTCGTGGCGGTCGGGCACCAGCGTGACGCCGGGCGCCAGCGCAGCCCAGGCCAGCGCGTCGGCCAGCGGCAGGTCGCTGTGGGCCACGATCACGCGGTCGATCCCGAGCCGGCCGAGCGTGGCCACGCCGTCGGTCACGGCGCCGTTGAGCCCGAGGCCTGGACGCCACAGCACCTCGGCGCCGCCGGCCTCGGCCCACGCCCGTACGTCGCCGTCGTCGCACACCACGTACGTGTCGAGCGGGGCGGCGGCCCGGAGCACGGCGTCGGCCATCGCCCGGGCCAGGTGCGCCCGGTCGCGCGGCGCGAGGGCGTCGGCCAGGCGCACCTTGGCCTGGCGGAAGTCCTTCACCGGGACGAGCACGGCGACGTGCACCGGGCGACCCTACCGCCGCCCGGCCGCCGTCTTCCGGGCCCAGGTGCGGTAAGAAACGAGCCATGCCTGGCACCCGCGCCCTGTCCGACGCCGACGCCATCGTCTGGATCGTGGAGCGCGACCCGGCGCTGCGGTCCACGATCATCGGCCTGGCCTTCCTCGACCGGGCGCCCGACATCGCCGTGCTGCGCCATCGGGTCGACCGGGCCAGCCGGCTGGTGCCGAAGCTGCGTCAGACGATCCGGGCCACCACGCCCGACGGTGGCGTGCCGATGTGGGTGACCCAACCCGACCTCGACCTCGACTACCACGTGCGCCACGTCGCCTGCCCGCCCCCCGCGAACGTCGACGCCGTCCTTCGCCTCGCCGAGGCAGCGGCGATGCGGGCCTTCGACCCGGCACGGCCGCTCTGGGAGATGCTCCTCGTGGAGGGGCTGGCCGACGGCCGGGCCGTGCTCCTGTTGAAGGTGCACCACGCCATCACCGACGGGCTCGGCGCGTTCCAGATCGCCGCGCACCTCGTCGACCTCGAGCCTGATGCCGACCAAGTGCCGTCGCTGCCGGCGCCGCCGGCCGGGGAGGTCAAGCGACGGCTGTGGCTGTCGCTCGAGGCCGTCACCGAGCGGCTCCAGGCCGCCGGTGGCCGGATGGTCGATGTGGCCGGTGCGGCGCGGCGGAGCCTGGCGGGCATCGCGGCCGATCCCGCCAGCGTCACCAAGGCGCTCGAGTCGGTCCCCGGCGTGGCCAGGCTGCTGGCACCGGCCGGGAGCCGGCGGTCACCGCTGTTCCAGCAGGAGTCGAGCCTGTCGTGGCGCCTGGCCCTGCTCGAGGTGCCGTTCCCCGCGCTGCGAGGGGCGGCGAAGGCGGCGGGTGGGTCGCTGAACGACGCGTTCCTCGGGTTCGTCGCCGGGGGCCTGCAGCGGTACCACGAGCAGCTCGGGGCGCCGACGCCGGCCGTGCGGATCACGATGCCCGTGAGCGTGCGCACGGGGTCCGACGCCACCGCCGGCAACCGGTTCACGCCGGTGCGCTTCGACCTCCCGATCGACGTGGCCGACCCGGTCGAGCGGATGCGCCGGCTCGGCGCCCTGGCCACCGAGCGCCGCGCCGACCCGGCCCTCGGCCTCACCGACACGTTGGCTGCCGTTCTGAACGGGCTGCCGGCGCCGGTCGTCACGGCGGTGTTCGGGTCGATGCTCAAGGGCGTCGACGTCGTGGCCAGCAACGTGCCGGGCTCGCCGGTGCCCATGTACCTGGCCGGGTCGCGGGTGGAGCGGCTGTTCCCGTTCGCCCCGCCGGCCGGTGCCGCGCTCAGCATCACCCTCGTCTCGCACGACGGCACCTGCTGCATCGGCGTGCAGATGGACCCGGCCAACGTGACCGAGCCCGAGCGCCTCGTACGCTGCCTCCAGGGCGCCCTCGACGAGATCGTCGCCCTGGGCGGCCGCGAGGGGGAGGAGACGCCATGACGATCCGCGTGGCTGTGGTGGGGGCGGGCTCGTGGGGCACCACGGTGGCCGGCTTCACGGCCGTCAACACGCCCACGAGGCTGTGGGCGCGCGAACCCGAGCTGGCCGACACGATCAACACGCGCCACGAGAACGACCGGTACCTCGCCGGCTTCTCGCTACCCGACGTGCTGCGGGCCACCCACGACATCGAGGAGGCCGTCGGCGATGCCGACGTGGTGGTGATGGCGGTGCCTTCCCACGGCTTTCGCGACGTCTTGCGCCAGGCGGCGCCCCACATCCGTCCGTGGGTGCCGGTGGTGTCGCTGAGCAAGGGTCTCGAGGCCGGCACCCTGAAACGCATGAGCGAGGTGGTGCACGACGAGCTGCCGGGCCACCCGGTGGCCGTGCTCACCGGCCCCAACCTCGCTCGCGAGATCATCGCCGGGCAGCCCGCTGCCAGCGTCGTGGCGATCCCCGACGACGTGATCGCCGCCGAGCTGCAGCGCATCTTCGCCACGTCGCGGCTGCGCATCTACACGAACCCCGACGTGGTCGGGTGCGAGCTGTCGGGCGTCGTGAAGAACGTCATCGCGATCGCGGCCGGCATGGCCGAGGGCATGGGATTCGGCGACAACACCCGGGCCACCTTGATCACCCGCGGCCTGGCCGAGATGAGCCGTCTCGGCGTCGCCCTCGGCGCCGACCCGCTCACCTTCAGCGGGCTGGCCGGGATGGGCGACCTCATCGCCACCTGCTCGTCGCGCCAGAGCCGCAACAACACCGTCGGCCTGCAGCTCGGCCAGGGGCACACGATCGAGGAGATCACGTCGGCGATGAACATGGTGGCCGAGGGCGTGAAGAGCTCGCCGTCGGTGCAGTTGCTGGCTCGCCAGCACGGCGTCGAGATGCCGATCACCGACCAGGTGGTGGCCGTGTGCCACGAGGGGAAGTCGGCGGCCGACGCACTCCGCAGCGTGATGGCGCGAGAGCAGAAGGCCGAGCTCCACGGCATCCGGTCGCGGTGAGCCGACCGGGCACCACCATCGGTGTGCTGGGAGGGTCGTGGCGGGCCACGGTGACGCCCTGGGGCGACGTGGAGCCCGACGACGCCCGTGCGCTGCGGTGGTGGGTGGCGGCCGACGACCGCTGGCACGTCCCGAGCGACGAGCCGACCGTGCGCCAGCGCCACGTCGACGGAGCACCCGTGGTGGAGACCACCCTGCGGGTGCCGAGCGGTGACGCCATCCACCGCTGCTACGCAGTGGCCGACGGTGGCGGGCTCACCGTGGTCGAGGTGGAGAACCGCTCGCCGCTGCCCTTCGCCGTTGCGTTCTCCCACGGTGACCTGCTGACGAGCCGGCCGCCCACCGAGGTGCCGGTGCACGGCATCGAGCTACCGCCCACCGCCGTGGTCGTACCGGTGGGCCACCGCACGAGCGTGCGGGTGGCCGTGCGCCACCGAGACCCGGGCGCGGGGTCGTTGCCGCCCGAGCTCCCGTCGGCCGTCCAGGTGGCCCGGGGATGGGTGGCCCAGGCCGAGCGTGGCGCGCGCTTCGTGCTGCCCGAGCACGGCAGCGACGTGGTGCGGGAGCGCTGCCGGCTCCTGCTCGAGGGCGCCGCACCACCCGGCGACGAGCCGGCGGCGTTCCTGGTCGGCGGGCGCGAGCTCGTGCGGCTCGGTGATCCGGCCACCGACTGGGCCGAGGAGGTGGGCTTCGCCGTGGAGGCGGTGGCCCGGTCGTGCCGCCACCGGGAGCTCACCTGGGACGTCGACGCCGCCCTCGACGCAGCCGACGAGGTGCTGCGGGCGGCCGGGGAGGGGCGCGCCGTCGGCGACCTCGACGCCCTGCGCCGGCGCCTCGGGCCGGCCGGCGAGCCACCGGCCGAACCACCCGACGGCGCCCTCCTGCTGGCCTGGGTGGAGCGCCGGCTCGTGCATCGGGGTGCCGACGCCGTCGACCTGCTGGCCGGCTTCCCGTCAGCGTGGCTGGGCCAGGGCGTCGAGGTGTACCGCCTGCCGGTGGGCCCGACGACGGTGAGCTTCGCCGTGCGCTGGCACGGCGAGCGTCCCGCCGTGCTGTGGGAGTGCGGTGCCCCGCTGCGCCTGACGTGCCGCACGCTCGACCCGACCTGGTCGACGTCGCTGGTGAAGGGCGAGGCGTTGCTCGGCGTGCCGCCGATGGCGGCGGGGTAGCCGTCAGCCGGCCAGCAGCGCGGTGGCGATGGCCCACGGGCCGAGCGGGAACCGTCCATCGACCGGCTCGACCGGGCGGCCGCGCAGATCGACGACCCAGCCCTTACGGCCGGGCACCTCGACGACGGTGGGCTCGTTCGAGGGGTTGAACACGCGGATCTCGACACCGCCCGGCTGGCGGCGCACGGCCGACACCTCGGCGCCACGGACGTCGAGCAGCTGGTGGCGCGCCGGCAGCGTCCCCATGCCGGCGCCCCGGGTGACCTGCAGCGGCACCAGGAAGTCGTCGGCCAGCGCGTAGGGGTCGGCGTCGCCGAGCTGCACGCCGTACCGCAGCACGTGGCGCCCGAGGACCTGGCTGCCCTCCATCTCGAGAACGGGACCAGCCGGCAGGGGTCGGTAGGCGACGGGGCCGTTCGACAGGAAGCGGCTGGCTCGCAGCAAGGTGAGCGCGAGTGCGTGGGCGGCGCCCTCGCGCTCGTCGACGAGCTCGTACTCGGTGAGGCCCTCGTGTACCACCGTGAGCCCACCCGCTTGGACGAACCGCCGTGACGGGAACGTCGGGAGGCCGACCTCGGTGGGGCCGCCCTCGGCCTTCATCCCACGCTCGACGATGGCGAAGGCGCACTCGGCCCGCGAGGTCGACGCCGGCGACGCCAGCGGGAGGTGCACCCGCAGCCGGTGGTCGCGGCAGCGGTTGTCGAGCTCGACGGTGACGCGCACGAGTCGCTCGCCGGCGTGGAGCTCGAGGGTGGTGGCCACCACCACGTCGGCCTCGCCGGCCCGGTGGCCGCCGGTGAGGTGGGTGGGCCAGCGGTAGGCGGCCACCATCCGCACGCGACCGCGCAACGGCCCTGCCTCCAGCACCTCGACGGTCGCAGCGCCGATGGCCACGTCGACCAGTCGGTCGTGGGCGGGTGGGGAGTAGTTGTAGGTGTCGCCGTCGTCGCCGCCGTCGACCAGCCGACCGAAGCCGGCGATCCCGTCGACCGCGAACGTGGCCGAGGCCGCGTCGGGCTCCACGGTGACGAGGCCGTTGGTGAGCGCGGCCGCCGACGCCTCGACGGGCGCCACGTCGAGCGGTGCCGGGACCAGCGCCGACCAGCCGAAGCCGGGCACCGCCGTCGCTCGCACCAGGACCTTGCGCCGGGCCGGGTCCTGGCGCCACGCCCGTACGACGGCATCGCCAGCGGCGAGCGCGGCGATGCGGGCCATGACGGCTGACCGCTCGGCCGGCTCGCCGGACCTGCCGTCCGCCAGCAGCGTCACGTCGAGCGAGCCGTCGTCGGCGACGTCGTAGCGCACGCCCGACAGGCCGGGCGACCACCCGACGATCTCGCCGATCACCGCCACCGCCGACGACGCCGGCAGCTCGGCCACCGCCACCCGCGTGGGCCGCTGGTGCACGAGCTGGCCACCCTCGACCGGGCCGTCGCCCGCCTCGACGACCTCCACGACGGCGCTGCGGGTGCGATGGGTGGGGTTGACGGTGATGGGGCCGGTGGCCTGCGTGAGCGCGCCGGCGATGCGAACGGCCTGGTCGGCGAGGCCCTCGGCGATCTGGCGAGCCTCGGCGTAGCGGTGCAGCACGGCGTCGCACACCTCGTCGACCGAGCAGGCGCACACCGAGTCGTGGGCGGCGTTGCGCACGACCTGGCGCCACGCGATCGACAGCAGGGCCGCCGGCCACAGCTCGGACGGGACCAGCAGCGCCTGGAGGGGCTCGGCCAGCCGCTCGAGTGCCACCTCGGCCCGCATGGCGGCCTGGCGCACGTCGACACGGTTCGACGCCACGCCCATCAGCAGGTTGGCCCGCGCGCTGCTGCGCAGCTCGCCCCGCCACGACGGGAGATCGTCGGTGGGGGCCGTCGCCAGGTAGCCGGCGAGCGACGTGACCTGCAGCTCGTACTCGCCGGCGGCCAGCCGGTTGGCGTCGTCGACGACGGTGGTGAGGTGGCGCTGGGGCATCTGGTGGTCGCTGCCGTTCATCCACAGGATCGGGCCGTCGGCGAGGAGTGCAGCCTGGTCGTGCTCCCAGCCCCGGAGCCGGTCGAGCAGCTCCTTGGCGTCGACGGGGATGGCGGCGCCGTTGCCGTAGCCGGTGGGCAGGTACTCGGCCCGCACCGTGCTGCCGTCGGGCGCCGACCACCAGAAGCCGCTGCGGTGCACCGCCGAGGGGACCCCACGCCACACGACGGCGTGCCCGAGCCCGAACAGCCGGAGCAGCTGCGGCATCTGGGCCACGTGGCCGAACATGTCGGGCAGGTAGCCGACCTCCATGGCCCCGCCGAACGCCGCGGCCCGCTCCAACCCGAGCTGCAGGTTGCGCACGTGCGTCTCGCCGGACACGAGGAACTCGTCGGGCAGCACGTACCACGGGCCCATGGCGAGGCGGCCGCTCGTGGCCAGTCGCCGTAGCGTCGCCTCGGCCGCCGGGCGCACCTCGAGGTAGTCGTCGACCACGGCCATCTGGCCGTCGAGCAGGAAGTGGGCGTAGCCCGGATCGGCATCGAGGCGGGAGAGCAGCTCGTCGAGCAGCTCCACCAGACGGAGCCGGAAGCGCTGGAACGGCAAGTACCACTCGCGGTCCCAGTGGGTGTGGGGCACGATGGCCACGCGGCGCGTCATCACCAAAGCCTCGCACGGCGGCGGGCGGCAGACTCCGTGCCATGTGCGATTGCCTCGTCGCCTTGCCGCCGGCCACCGGCACGCTCACGCTGTTCGCCAAGAGCTCCGACCGCCCGCCGGCCGAGCCGCAGGATCTCGAGTGGCACCCGCCTCGCCGTGACCAGGGGCTCCTGCGGGTGACCCACGTGGCCGTCGACGCGCATCGTGAGCCCACCCTGGGTGTGCTCGTGAGCCGCCCTCGCTGGTGCTGGGGGGTCGAGCACGGTGTCAACGAGGCCGGCGTCGCCATCGGCAACGAGGCGATCTACACCACGCTCGACCCCAGAGGCTTCCCGCCGGCGCTCACGGGCATGGACCTCGTCCGGCTCGGGCTCGAGCGGGCCGCCAGCGCTCGTGAGGCGGTGACGGTGATGGTCGACAAGCTCGAGCGCTACGGCCAGGGCGGCACCGGGCACGACGGGGCCGACCGGCCCTACTGGTCGAGCTTCCTGGTGGCCGACCCCCACGACGCCTGGGTGCTGGAGACCAGTGGCACCACGTGGGCGGCCGAGGAGGTGACCCGGGTCCGTGCCATCTCCAACCGGACCACCATCCCGGCGTTCGACGCTGCGCACCGCCATCCCCGCCAACCCGTGGCCGAGCTGGTCGACCCTCGGTGGGAGGCGTCGAAGGCCGTGCTGGCGGCGGAGCCGGTCACGGTGGCCTCGCTCCAGGCGCACCAGCGGTCGCACGGCCAGTCGGCAGCCGGCTGGGACGTCTGCATGCACGTGCCCGGGGTGGAGGCCACCACGGCGTCGATGGTGGCCGAGCTGGCGGACGCCCCCGTGGCGTGGTGCCTCCTCGGCTCCCCGTGCCGGAGCCTCTACCTCCCGGTGCGGGTGGGTGAGCCGCTCGGCCCGCTCCCGGCGTGGGAGCGCTTCGCCGCCCTCGGCCCGCAGCATCGCGACGATCTGGACCGGCTCGAGCGGTGGCTGGCCGACGAGCGGCCGCCGGCGGTGATGGCCGCGGCGGCCGCGCGCTCGCTCCTCGATCGCCTCGGCTGCTGACGGTGTGCTTGCACCTCGGGTGGCGGTTCGTGATGATGGGCGCCGCACGGTCGCGCCCTGCGGTCGTGGTGGCACGAGGAGACGATGGGCGCGACCGGCGGCCTTGACCGGGGCTCGGCCCCCGACGATCCCCACGCCGTCGAGCGCGCCCTGCTGCATGCCCAGCGCCTCGAGTCGTTGGGCCGCCTCGCCAGCGGCGTGGCCCACGACTTCAACAACGTGCTCACGATCGTCGGGGGCTACGCCGAGATGCTGCGCGACGACCCGTCGCTGGCCCCCGGCCTCGAGCCGATGGTCGACGCCATCTTGCAGGCGACCCGCCGGGGCGGCCAGATCACCAAGCAGCTGCTGGTGCTCAGCCGGCGGTCGGCGCCGATGCCCGAGCTGGTCGAGGTCGACGAGTTCGTGCGGACCGAGGCGAGGTTGCTCGCTCGCATCATCGGCGACCACCTCGACCTCCAGCTGCGCCTCGGCTGTCCCGGCCAGTTCGTCCACCTCGACCCCGGCCACCTGAGCCAGATCGTGCTCAACCTGGCCGTGAACGCGCGTGACGCCATGCCCGTGGCGGGCACGCTGCGCATCGCCACCCAGCACCAGGGCGACAGCGTTGCCATCACCGTGGCCGACGACGGCATCGGCATCGCCCCGGAGATCGCCGAGCGGATCTTCCAGCCGTTCTTCACCACGAAGGGGCAAGGCCACGGCACCGGCCTCGGGCTGGCCACCGTGAAGACGCTGGTCGAGCTGAGCGGCGGGCGGATCTCGGTGGTCTCGTCGCCCGGCGAGGGATCGGTCTTCACGGTGGTGCTGCCGATCGCCCAAGCCGTCGGCCGGCCCGGTGGCGGCGAGCCCGAGCCGCCGGTCCCCGGCGGCGACGAGACGATCATGGTGGTGGAGGACGAGCTCGACCTGCTGTCGTTCGTGCGCCAGCACCTCCAGTCGCTCGGCTACCGGGTGATCGCCACGCTGCACCCCCACGACGCGCTGCGCATCGCCAGCACCGATGTCGACATCGACCTCGTCGTGGCCGACATCGCCCTGCCGTCGATGGACGGGCGCACGCTCGTGGAGGCGCTGCGCTTCGACCGCCCCGAGCTGAGGGCGCTGTACGTGTCGGGCTTCACGGGCACCGAGCTCGACGGCGCCGTCG
>Ga0209594_1000414_pt1 | contig 26862 bp, 24 predicted proteins | sample AshMeaCrysSpring_FD_184126 | JGI IMG/M metagenome (GOLD analysis project Ga0209594, IMG submission 184126) | Groundwater microbial communities from Big Spring, Nevada to study Microbial Dark Matter (Phase II) - Ash Meadows Crystal Spring... | ecosystem: Environmental > Aquatic > Deep subsurface... | reverse complement strand
TCCGATCTCATCTTCAAGCAATATTGCCGTCAAATCAATCGAGTCGCCGTCTGAAAAAGCTGTGCAACTGCAGAGAGTTCAAAATTAATGATTATCTTCATAAAGCATCTCGCTTGGTAATCAACACCCTAGTTGATCACCGAATTAGGAATCTAATCATTGGCAAAAATCCGGAGTGGAAACAAGAAATGAACTTGGGAAAAAAGACGAATCAAAACTTCGTTCAAATTCCTCATGCCAAGTTCATAGAAATGTTATCTTATAAAGCCAAACTAGCAGGGATTCAGGTAATTTTAACCGAAGAATCATATACCTCAAAAGCCAGTTTTATTGATAATGATCCCATTCCGGTGTACAAAAAGGATGAGAAAAATCAGTGGACTTTCAGTGGAAAAAGAGTCAAACGGGGTTTGTATCGTAGTGGTAGTGGACGATTGGTTAATGCCGATGTGAACGGTTCTTTGAATATCATGAGAAAAGCAGTCCCAAATGCTTTAGGCTATGGGGTAGAGGAGCCAGTGCGTTGGGCGGGTTCCCCGACTTGAAGCAACTGGCGTGGTGTTGTAGTTCACCCGGAGCGGGTAACGCCGACAAAGTAAAGGTGTGTCACATTTGACTATATTTTTATGAACTATATTTACAGGCTTCGACTCTGTGTTGTACTGTTTCAATGGAATCGATGCAACGGATCGATTGGCGAAATACTATGTTATAATCTTATAACGAGTGTGGGCATGTAGCTCAGTGGATAGAGCATCAGATTCCGGTTCTGAGGGTCGGGGGTTCGAATCCCTCCATGCTCGTTAATTTCGATTCCCGCTTTGTTTGTCATTGTTGTCAAATGATTGTCATCTTGACTCAAAAAAGTAGGTCTCAAATCCCGCTAAAGATTGTCCAGAGCTTCAAGCGAATGGAGTTGATATTCAATCTATCTCTTGGAATGCAAAAAATAATAAATGTATTTACAAATACAAGGTTAAAGTTGACTAATCTCTAAAATTAGACTGCTATCGAGAGGTTCTTACGAGCAAAAATCCGGCTATGCCTAAGCCCAAAAATGTGGGCAACCAAGCGGATAAAAATGGGGTAATCAAGGCTTTTTGACCAATGGCTCCGGTAATAAAAGCGAGTAAATAATAGCCAAAAATTACCATCACGCTAATCCCAAAACTGGTGGCTCTATTGGTACGTTGCGGGCGAGAACCTAAGGCTGCACCGAGAATACCAAATACGACACATACAAAAGGTAAGGCATACTTTTGTTGAATTCTAACTTGTGTTTTAATAATCTTCTTTTCATTACCACTCATTTCCATCAGTTTAAGATACTCTTTTGCCTGGGCAATATTCATTTCATCGTAACCCCGTTTATTAGTAGCCAAGTCTAAGGGAGTGCGAGAAATGGGTAAGGCTTTATGATCAAACCGGACGATATTTCGATAGGAACCTTCTGGATCAACCACATAAATTGTACCATCAAAAAAGTCCCACATATTGTCTTGCGCGTTCCAGATAGCAGATTCTGAAGAGATAATTTGAGTTAAGTCTATTTGAGAACGATCTAAGATTGTAATCCCCTTCATTTGTTTACCGTCAAATTGTTCTGCATAAAATAATCGCGCCAAAATGGTAACTTTATCATCAGAGCCTTCCACTTCTACTTTTTGGTATTCTGGATAAAAGATATGATCTTCACGAATAGGTAAGCGATCTTCTTGAAGGGCTTTTTCTAAGGTAATAGAGGCTTGATAATTAGCAGCCGGAACAATTAATTCATTAAACGCAAAGGTTAAACCCGTAATAAACAGACTAAAAATGACAGTGGGAACCACCAAGCGATACAAACTAATGCCACAACTTCGTAGGGCAATCATCTCACTATCACTAGACATTCGACCATAAACCATTAAGGTGGTTAAAATCATGGACATGGGAAATGCTAACACCATAAACTCAGGCATTTTTAAGAGAAAAACCTGCATGGCAATCCCCACATCTAGCCCCGAGTCAGCCACTTTTCGGACTAAATCAAAGACTGTGCCAACGGTTAAAGCCACCGAAGTAAATAACCCTACACCAAATAAAAACGGAGGGATTAACTCCGTAATGATGTAACGATCTAAAATAGAGAGATTAAATGGTAAGGCTTTAAAGGGATTAAAAGCCTGATTGATTGATAATTTCATAACTGAAAGTTATCACCTAAATAGTATTGTCTAACTAAGGGATTGTTGTACAGTTCTTCAGCAGAACCGGAGGCAAAAATCTGTCCATCACGCATAATATAAGCTCGATCTGTGATGGCGAGGGTTTCACGAACATTATGATCGGTCATTAAAATTCCCATGTTGCGATCGCGTAATTTCGCAACAATTTGTTGAATCTCAGAAACCGCAATGGGATCGACTCCAGCAAAGGGTTCATCTAATAGTAAAAACTGAGGAGATTCGATTCCAGCCGCCAATGCACGGGCAAGTTCTGTTCGTCGGCGTTCTCCCCCAGACACTTGATTTCCCTGGGTATGAGCCACTTTTTCTAGGCGAAAATCTTGCAATAAAGTATTTAATCGCTGCTGCCACAAATGACGAGGAATTTTGGTTTGTTGCAGAACCAATAGAATATTATCCTGAACCGTTAAATGACGAAAAATACTAGGTTCTTGAGCCAGATAACCCATGCCCAGTTGTCCCCGTCTATGAATGGGTAAAGTGGTAATATCCCGTTCATCCAAGTAAATTCTGCCATGATTGGGTTTTTCCAGTCCTGTGGCAATATAAAATGTTGTCGTTTTACCGGCTCCATTGGGACCGAGTAAACCCACAATTTCCCCTTGAGAAACTGAGAGATTCACGCGACTGACAACCGTCCGTTTTCCATAGGACTTATGAATGTTTTCTAAGACCATTCTCATCGTAGTTTGAAGCAAAAAGTCACGACACTATTTCATCTGAACGGTTGATTCTATGGCTTCTGTCGGCGCACTAAAAGGGGTTTTGAAAGCAGGTTTAGGATTAAAGGATTCTGTTGTTGTTTTTGTTGTGGTTCCGTCGTCAGGAACGAGATAAATTGATTCAACTTGTCCGCCCCCTTCTGGGAGGGCAATAAATCGTCCTTCATCAATTAAATAAGTGACGGTTTCTCCACGAATACTGTTCCCTTCTTGTAGGATATAAACATCTCCACTCAGCACAATTCGCCGTTCTCGACTAAAATATTGAGCCTGAGCTGCAGTGGCTTGAATATTACGAGAGGGATAATTAATTTGTACATTCCCTCGGGCGGTAATAATTCCGGTATTGGCATCGGCTTCTTGAACATCGGCGCGAACCGTCATCGCTTGGGTTGGTTGGGCTGGCGGTGCCGTTTGGGCAAGAGTCGGCATGGGTTTAAGGACAGTCGCTGTTGTCATCCCCCCCAACAGGGTAACCGGGAACAACAGCATCAACCCCAACCGAGGCAAAGTTAAGTTGAGTTGTCTGGCAAGAAACATTCGGGTGCGACAGGATGAGTGATTCATAAAATAGAGACAGCGATCGTCTCGTTTCGTTCAATGTCTGGCTAGATGATTAACCGACTTGTGAGGATATTGTACTAGATATGGCAGCAATTCGACGGAAGTGAGTCATTCCCCATCCCAGTTTCTCTGCCCTGTCACTCATTTGAGTGACACTCCAACAAGTGACTTGTACGGTATTGATCCCTTGGTTAAAGTGGAAACATACCAGGACACCCATCCAGAACCAGAGTCACCCGGTTTTAATGTGTAACAAAAACGCATACCGATTTTCAGTTCACAGCAAACCGGGTTTTTATTCCCCTTCAACACCACTGGATGTCAAAGAATTCAAACTTTTTTGATTGGCTTGCAGCTGCTATTCCATTATTTTGTTATTGTTTTTTCCATTCAAGTTATTGATGACACCCATTATTATTGATGTGATGCTAACCCTCATGCCTGAAAAAATGCATAAGTTCCCCTCTTTCTGAAATATGTTTGGGTAGGTGGATACCTTATTTGAAGACTTTCCTCGTCTTCTCTCCTAGGGGTAAAGATTTTTGATAACAGCCAAATTTGGCTGTTTTTTTTTGCACTTAATATCATTAAATTGTACTCTATCGGAAACCACCTGATAATCCGATAGACTTATTCTTTGTATTTAATGATTAATTCCTCTTCAGCATCAAACTTTTCTAAAAGTAATTTTATTCTAGAAAACTTAGCTTTATTGTCTAGACTTCCTTATTAATTTCTAATCGGTTAATATATTCAAGCTGAAGTCTAATATCTCGTTCGGGTTCATTTTCTGGGTTCACTAACTTGTTGTAATAGTTAACAAACTTTTTAATAAGAATCAGATTATTCTCTAACTCTTGGACTGTTGAACTTGGGTACTTTAACTTAAATTCTTGATAAACCTTGTTTTTATTGGGAATTTTTTGATTGGTGAGAGTCAGGTAATCTCTAATATAATCAGATACTAAAGAGATATTCTTAGATTCATCTCTCGCATATTTTTCAATATATTCCCAATAATTACTATAAATTCTATTTTGTGTATCCCGATTTAACCTCATTAAAATGTAGTTTCTAATTAAATCAGACTGGGATAAATCAAGCCCTGTAGAGTTAAGGCTTTCAAATATTCTTTGTGGATCATCTTTTCCCCTTTCTAGGGAGATCTCAACAAACATGAGTTGCTGTAATCCTTTCATGACAATTTCATAATTGTCCTCAGATATTTTTTTTATAAAGTAGTTAAAATTATTAATTAAACGGGAAAAACTAGAATATTCTTCTTGCGGATCTCCTCTTAATAAGTATTTTAAAGCTCTATTATTATTTTCTGTTTGTCTTAATTTTAGCTTTTCTGTGTCTGCCGCAAATTTGTTAATGAGATAAGTCTCATTAATTCGATTCATTAGCGCTTCATCATTCAATTTTTTTGCTAATCTATATAAAACTAAATAAACTAAGGTAATTGTAGTTAAACGTTGTTGACCATCAATAATTGTTAGCTCTCGGATGTCCGATGTAGAATAAAGATCATCATGAATAAAAACGATACTCCCAATAAAATGAACATTAGATTGATCGCTTTTACCCATTTCAAGGATATCATTGAGCAGTTGTTGACATTGTGATTCTCCCCAATCATAATTCCTTTGGTAAATTGGAATTACGAATTGTGTATCATTTTGAGATAAAAAACGATTGAGCTGAGTTTCGTTTGCTTTCATATTCTATTTCTATGATTAATTCATCTTATTCTTTAATCCAGGCTTGCTCCCAGCCATTTCCTCCGGTTTCTACCCCACATAAATGACTGTAAGCCTCTAATATTAATGCTCCCTTTTTATACAATTTTAATTCAATTTCAGCTTGCATGGTATCCTGACAAAAGAAGATTAATCCTTGCTGTGTCGGTGCTTTTAAGGGCGTTCCCGGTAAATCTGTTGTGGCTGTCAACGACACTTCATACTCAGTATTAAACGCCTGCATTTGCCAATTTCCCCAAGGTTGAATTTGCCAACGAACCGTGGAATTCCAAGGGACAAACTCATAAAATTGACCGCGATAATGAATCCCCACCATTGCCACAGATTCCATCATCCCTAACACTTCCCGTCGTCCCCCGCCCGCTGTTAGGGCTAAATCGCCTTCAGACTCGAAGCAGTTGCAATTGACCCAAAACCACTTTTGAGGGAAAGCACCGCCCCAGTTCTTCTCGCTATAAGCCGGAGCATTAACAAATTCATAGCGATCGCCCTCCCATTCAATCCACCCTGTGGCTAAACCATGGGCCATGAGAATTTGCCAACCGGGTTCAAAAATGGGCAAAAAAGATAACCAACCTGCGGTAGACTGTTGCGATTGTCCCGTATTTCCCCAACCATAAACCGGTTGAATGGCGTATTGCCAACGACAGTGTTTTTGGGTTTGAGAGTCATATAATCTTCCTTGATGCCAGGTAGCCGTTGCCTGATACCCTTGTTGAATGTGGCGTTCAAATAGGGCAGGATTTAGATAACCTGGAGTTGAACTTAAATCGGTTTTCCCCCAATGACCCAATTCCAGGGCCGCAGGATTGGCCCAAAACTGAGTCACATCAGGAAAGATCTGGCAAAGATATTCGTCATTTGGCCCTAAAATTTGCGCCCCACCACTACTGTAAGGTTGTCCCCCTATCGGATCTTCAATAGAATACATAAACGCAAAGGTTTGGCGGGGTTTGGGTAACGTGACGCGGTAGTACCATCCCTCAAAAAAACGCTGAGAACTACCATTCCAGTGATAGCCGCTATGGGGAGTTTGTAGAGGTGGTGCTGATGGTTGTCGCATGGTTGATCAATTGTTGGGTTCAGTCTATTATGGCCCTGCCTGTAAGGAATCGAAAGATCGGGGAAGATCGTTTTCTGTCTGTCGTGATAGGGGGTTAGTTATTTGAGATCAGAGGGAAATAAGCTACAAATGACAAATAACCAATAACCAATAACCAATTTAGCGTCAACTCTACAGTATTATGATGTAACAGTGTAGGAGAACTGCACCAGGGGTGTTTGACTTCTGTGATCGGTTCTACTGCGGCTTGAAAAGAAGGTCACGAGACTGAAGAAAAATACTGTTTATGTTCTTGAGGAGAAGAAACTTGATGAAAAGATTCGGTTGTCTACTGGCAATGTTGAGCTTATGTGTCAGTTGTTTAGGATGGATGGGTGTAGAAACCGCTCAGGCTAGTTCCCTAAGTTTAAGTCAGTTTCCGGTTGTTTCCCCAGTTTTGGCGGTTGAGCAACGCAGAAACCGTGCTGATGAAAAATTAGCAGAATTTGGGAATAAAATTGATTTGAATAACAGTTCCCTGCGGGAGTTTCGGGAATTCCGAGGCATGTATCCAACCCTTGCTAAAATGATTATTGCCAACACTAAAGATAAACCCTTTGAGTCAGTTGAAGAGGTTTTAGAAATGCCGGGGTTAACAGAAAAAATGAAGGAAACCCTCAAGTCTTATCTGGATGAATTTACCGTTACCCCACCCAGTTCTATCTTAAAAGAGGGAGACTTCCGGTTGAATACAGGAACTTACGACTAGATATCGCCCTGGGTTGTTGGCAACCTCAAATTCGGCTCAATGTTAATTAAAAATCTCACCTTCTAACTCAGTTTAAAATCAATCGTCTTTGCAGACACTCGTTAAATTGAGTGTAGGTCTCAGTGAATCAGGATAGGTTGTTAAGATTGAATACAATTAATCCATATTCATGGCTGAATATTCTTTCTTTACAATCAATCCTGAGCATCTTAAAAAATAATGATATACGCTGAATCATTGGCTCAATTTCCCCAACCTGAAACCTATGATGTCTTGGTCGTTGGGGCAGGGGCAGCCGGTTTATATACCGCTCTCTGCATTCCACAACACTTTAAAGTCGGTTTAATTAATAAGGATCATCTTACCCTTTCAGCGAGTGATTGGGCACAGGGTGGAATTGCTGCTGCCATTTCTCCAGAAGATTCTCCTCAACTTCATCTCGAAGATACTTTAAAAGCCGGAGTGGGACTTTGTGATCTTGAAGCGGTTCAGTTTTTAGTCGAACAAGCCCCCGAATGCATTCATCGTTTAGTCGAAATGGGGGTAAGTTTTGACCGCCATAATCATCAATTAGCCCTGACGTTAGAAGCCGCTCACTCTCGCCATCGTGTGCTGCATGCTGCTGACACCACCGGACGCGCCGTGGTTAGTATTTTAACCGAAAAAGTTTTAGAGTGTCATAATATTACCGTCATTTCTCCTGCCTTTGCCCTCAACTTATGGCTGAATGAGACAACCCATCGCTGTCAAGGGTTGAGTTTAATTCGAGATGGACAAATACAGTGGATGGCCGCCAAGGCAGTGGTTTTGGCAACAGGTGGGGGCGGACAGGTGTTTTCCCAAACCACAAACCCCAGCGTCAGTACAGGGGATGGTGTTGCAATGGCTTGGCGAGCCGGAGCTGTACTACGGGATTTAGAATTCTTTCAGTTTCATCCCACGGCGTTGCAGCTCCCTGGAGCGCCTCGGTTTCTGATTAGTGAAGCGGTACGGGGGGAAGGTGCTCATTTAATTGATGCAGAAGGATATCGCTTTGCCTTTGATTATCATCCGGCTGGGGAACTGGCTCCACGAGATGTGGTGAGTCGAGCCATTTTTAGTCATCTCCAATCTCTCAAAAAATCCTTAATCACTCCCCCTCAACAAGTCGGCTTAGATTTACGTCCGATTGCTCCTGACACAATTCAACATCGATTTCCCAATATTATTAAAGTTTGTCAAAAATGGGGGATTGATGTGTTTCATGAACCCATTCCCGTGGCTCCGGCAGCTCATTATTGGATGGGAGGAGTAGTAACCAACACGAAGAACCAAACCTCGATTCCGGGGTTATATGCAGTCGGAGAAACCGCCAGTACGGGGGTACATGGGGCGAATCGTCTGGCTAGTAATTCTTTATTAGAATGTTTGGTGTTTGGTGCACAAATGCACCATTTAGGGCTAGAATTAGAGGATGATTGTTTCCGCCAGGAAAAACCCCTTTCTCCCCCAACAGTAGACATTCACTTTCAGCCGATGTTAGACTGGGAACAGCAAGTCGGCGTTATCAGTCGGATTCGGCATCAACTTCCTGATTTAGTTTGGCAAAGTGCAGGAATTTGTCGGCAACAACCGACGTTGAATCAGGCGATCACCCAGGTTCAACAATGGCATCAAGAATTCTTTGCCTTGCCCATGAGCCAGCTTTTGTCTCATCTACCCTTCGGGCAACCCTTACATTTAAACTTAGAAGACCCCCAACAAAAACAATTGCGGCTTTGGGGAGAAACGCAAAACTTACTTGATATTAGTGCATTAATTTTAAGAGCGGCTGCTTTTCGGACTGAAAGCCGCGGTGGCCACTATCGGCAAGATTTTCATGAAACTAGCCGTTGCTGGCAAGTTCATACTCTCATTCAGGGTGAACACATTTGTAAATCTTCCCATCCTTTCTCAGCAGAACCTAAATTGTAGGTTTATCGGGAACCAGTATCCCCATCTGCATCAGGAATTCCATCTTCGTTTGTAACAGAATTTCTCAGGGAACGGCTACCACCCGTGCGATCTGCATCTCCTGGAATTCCATCTTTTTCATCCGAGTTACTGAGATGTTGATCCAATAACTCAGTTTTTCCAGAAAAAGCCTCCGGTAGATCTGAAGCTGGATAAGCGAACGTTTCGTTCGCTAAACTGATATTGACACCTGTGGCGAGAGCCACAATCGCAGTCAATCGAAATATGCACCCCATGATGTTTTCTCCCTTTAGTTAAATCTACTGAATTACACTGACAAATCAGCCCCCCCTTGATTTCAGTATATCAGTGATTACACTGAACTGTTCTATGCAACGGCAACTCCAGTCTGAAATTTTTACAAATCTTTACATAATAACCATCACAGTTCAAAGTTTGTCAATAGTTATTTTTACAGAATTATTTGGTGTATAATATGTATAGAAAGGGGTGTTAAACTCTAGTGGTTATATACTTCGTTTATTAGTCTTCTCCGGAATAATCCCTGTGAGGTTCCAAACCACAAACTTAGCAACTTTCCCCAGTCAGAAGAGGCAGGGAATCTTTTGTCTGCAATTCAAATTGGATGGATTGACCGGAATCAACCCACAAACCGGTTAATACAAAGTTCAGTCAGGGAAATATGGGATGTAGGGGAGAAAAAGCCAATGATCTTGTGAGAAAATTTCTCCCTGTATCCTTGTCTCCACATCTCCCTTTCAACTCAACAATTATCTAGCTCACAAGCCCCAATACTGACCCAACTGCTTGATCCATCTGCCCAATGTTCTTTTTTCCAAATGGGAGCTTGATGTTTAAGGGTATCAATGGCGTATTGACAAGCCTCAAATGCTTCTCGACGATGGGGGCAACCCACAGCTACTAACACGCTGATTTCGCCAATTTGTAACCGTCCCACTCGATGATGGATAGCAATTTGGGTAACCTGCGGCCATTGGGAGTGAATTTGAGCTGCAATTTGTTCAAAGATCTTCAGCGCCATAGGTTGATAAGCCTGGTATTCTAGAGCTATCACAGCCCGCCCCTCGGTTTGTTCACGAACCATCCCGCTCATGACAACTACTGCCCCATTTGCAGGCTCATCGACTAAATGATAAACTTCATCAAGCAATAGGGGCGCTAAACGAATGGCAAAGTGAGCTTGAGATCGGTAAGCGGTTGAAGAAGTAAGGGACACCATCATAGCTATACACTGTCATTGACGACTCTGCCTCCACCCTAAAGGGATGAAGTGAGATTCTTGCTTCACAGACTCTTAACTAGACACCTGAATTTCTCCCCGTTAGACCGTCTCCACAAGCTTTTTGGTTTTCAACCCACGATGCTCCCCACTGCAGATTTGTGGCGAGAAACTCAATTCTCTTTGAGCACTCTTATTTTCTTGGGGTTTGCAGATTTACCTTTGCTAGGTTCCTCGCAGTTTGACGAGCAGACCTACAGGCAATTGAAGACCTGATTTTAGGTATCTCTAAATCTTATCACTTTGAGCGTGATAGCGCTACACCACCCCCTAACCTGACAAGGGGTAGGCGGAGTACTGCGCTGAGTTTTGATCAACTTGAGATTATCATCATCATTCAGTGAGCTGAGAAGCTTGTTGAAGTTCCTGAGATTGTTGCGCTTCTAATTCATCTAAATTTTGCTCATCTTCGGCTAGATGTAACAGTTCATTCACGGTTACAAATCGATAACCCTCTTCTTTGAGTTGCTCAAGAACTTGGGGTAAGGCTTCAACCGTTGCATATCGATTTCCCCCACCGTCATGCATCAAAATAATACCTCCAGGAGTAGCCGTTTGCAAGACGTTATCTAAGATTTGTTGAGTTGAGTCATTCCAATCAAAAGAATCTGAAGACCACATCACATTGACATAATTTTTGCTATAAATATAGTCCACTAATCCATTATCCTGTACACCACCTGGTGGGCGAAATAAGGTGGTTTTAATTCCAGTTAGTTCCTCAATTAATTCATCCAATTGATCGACTTCTTGGGCTGCTGTCTCTGGACTCATTTTTTCATACTTATGATTCCAAGTATGATTGGCGATTTCATGACCAGCCTGGGCAACTTTTTGAGCAATTTCAGGGTGTTTTTGGGCAGCCGCTCCTACCCAAAAAAAGGTAGCTTTAATTTGATGTTGCTGTAAAATCTCTAAAATTTGTTCTGTAGTTTCTGGCCAAGGCCCATCATCAAACGTTAAAGCAATTACCCGTTCACTGTTTTTTAACGTTACTTTCTCCACTTTTTTGCCCTGGAATTTCTGAGGGACTGGATAGTGAAAACGTTGCTTTTCTAACTTCACGAGTTTTGTTTGCATCTGTTTGACTCGTCGGTTAATTGCTGTCTCAATTTTAAACTTTCCATTCAGTGTGGCTGTCTGAGTAGGCGGTTTGACCGCAACTGAGGGGGTTGTTGGAGTAGATTTTAACCCCGTTGCAGGAGTTGCCGAGCTAGGACTGGAAGGAGATGACGGCTGATCGGCTTCAGAGGGTGTAGAAGGGGGTTGAGGGGTTGACACATCAGGGGGTGAGTCTGAGGCGGGCACAGACAACGAATGACCTATCCTAAGATTCCAAGGTAACATCACCCCTGTAACAAAACTTCCTAAAGCAGCTATCAGCGCTAAAACTGAGACTTTTTGTTGACGGCGAATAAAGACACTATTTTGAACCACGTTGTTGCTCCTTCACACCAAATCAGTTTGAGACTTGAGCGTATTGCCTCACAATAATATACTCGACTCTGTTAAGATCAACTACCCCATCATTCTGTTGGAAATTTGTAACCTTAAATAATCTACTGGATTTCTTGTTACTTTCAGTCCTTGCTCCCTCAATTTTTATGGATAAAGAGAACAAAAAATCGGTCAATCTGTGATATGGATCACCGTATTTTGCAGGGATTAGGCGTTAAGACGGACATAGACTGCAGTAAAGGTTAAGATTGACTTCCCTATCCTCTTTACGTTGATGGAGTGTTGGGGCTAGCTTAGCTTGAGGGAGAATTCGGTAAAAAGTCTGGCTGTCACGGGTGGCGATCACTTTGAGATCCCCTGAGTTTATACCCTAATCTCTTAACTGCATCTAACCTGTAGCCCCTGATGCTAAGTGTGCCTTCTTTTGCAAAGCCAGCTTGCAGAGTCGCCCACAGGTCGCGCAGGGTTGCACCGCTTTTGATAGAATTTTCGACAGCGTTAGTATCGTAATCTTTAGGCTCAGGGACAATTTGTATAGAAGATGACTCAGTTAAATTCACAAGCTTCAGATTTACAATGGATTAAACAGGTTCGCAGTCTACTGATTGAAGTTGCTCGAGCATCTTTGACAGATATTCCTCAGCTCCCCAAACAGGTTTCAACAGATGCTTTACCCCTGGCACAACAAGCACAAGTTATCCAGGAGAAAACTGCTCAAGGATCAGATCCTTCGACATGGCAATCTCAGCAAAGTCAGTGGATAGAAGCAGTCCGTCAACTGTTGTTGGAGTTATCTCGAATTGCTCTGTCAGAGTCCCCTAGACTCCCAGAGAATATTGCTCATCGGACGTTGACGTTAGTAGAAACCGCTCAGGATATCCAAGAGGTGGCAGAAAAAAACAGCTCATCTGAAGCCACTGATCGGCCGAGTCCATCTGCTCCCCTTGATCAACTCCTTGAGCAGGTTCAAGCAGAACTGCAAGCAGAACAGGGTAACAGCGTTAACCCTGAAGCGCCTGAATGGCAAAGAATCTTAGCTTTACTGACTCAAATTCAAGATCTCTATCATCAACTCCATGAGTCAACGGAAGAATCCGTGAGCTAATCCCTTAGGATTCAGTTTAATAATTAAATTTTAATGAAGAATTTTAAGATCCTCACCGAGCCAATACCAGGAAAATCTCATGGACTTGAACAATTTTAAATCGGTGATTGTGAGAGGTAAACCCCAACAACCTTTCAAGCGTATTATGTTATACTAAGAAGCCTAAATCCTTAGTGATACGCTAATTACTATATTGGCTTTCTAGCTCCACTTTTTATGGAATCTGACAGTAAACCTCCTAGCTCTTTCAACCAATCTCACTCTACATTCGCGGACTTCTGTGGTGCAGTAATCGCATTACTGACTCTAGTCATACCCTTGCTGGTGATTGTACACTATTCTCCGACTCAAGTTTCTGCATTTTCCTCAAAACCCTACTCCATTCAGCCATTGAATAGCAACACACCTTAAATCTTAATTTGATCAGATTGCTATTAGCGATCGCTTGATCCAAAGAAAAATAGTCAGGAACCCGGAACAGAGAGTCTATTGACGAGGCTTCCTGTTCCTATTAGTGTTCTTTGAACAAAAATCTGAGACACAATGGAAGCAGACCCAAGCCAACATCAGATATGCTAGAGATCAGCCTGGTTTAGATTCACTTATGAGACTTGAAGAAGCTGTAGAATTCGCTGAAAATCCGGAACCCCGTTGTCCCTGTGTGTTGTTACTAGATACCTCTGCATCCATGCAAGGCGTTCCCATTGATGCCCTCAATGACGGACTAAACACCTTTAGGCATGATTTAATTCGAGATGAACTAGCCAAGAAGCGGGTTGAAGTGGCAGTGATCTGTTTTGATAATCAAGTTAAAATTATTCAAGATTTTGTCACGGCTGACCAGTTTGAACCCCCATTACTGACAGCTCAAGGACAAACTTTCATGGGCACCGCTATTCATCAGGCGTTAGATTTAGTTGCAGCTCGCAAAGCTGAATACCGAAATAATGGTATTGCCTATTATCGCCCTTGGGTATTTATGATTACCGATGGAGAACCCCAAGGAGAGTCAGAACGCTTTGCTGAACAAGCGGCTCAACGCATTAGTGAGGAAGAAGCCAATAAACAAGTCGCCTTTTTTGCCGTTGGTGTTGAGGGAGCCAATATGGAGCGCTTAAGTATGATTGTGTCCCGTACTCCCTTAAAATTAAAAGGATTGGATTTTAGGGAAATGTTCATGTGGCTGTCGGCTAGTATGCAAGCTGTATCCCACTCCAAACTCGATGAACAAGTTGCCTTGCCACCTCCAGGATGGGGAACAGTTTAAGCAGACGAGGTGATAGGGTGACAAAATCGGATTTGATTATTCGTCATTTGTCATTTGTTATTCGGACTTAGAAACGAATGATGACTAGCGTAGCCAAGTACGTAAGCAATATTACCCGTCTTGGCTCTTGACCAATGACCAATAACCAATGACTAATAACCAACAACGAACGAATGACAAAACTGCATGGAGTCAAACTGGCAAATTATTTCTGCATCAGTAACAGGGAAAGGTCATGAGAAACGAAATCTTCCTTGTCAAGATGCTCATCTTTGGGAGGTATTGTCATCTGATACCCTAGTGGTAGCAGTGGCAGACGGCGCAGGTTCAGCCAAATTATCAGCTGTCGGTGCTCAAGTCGCGGTTCAAACGGCTGTGGAAGTAGTCAGTCAAAAACAAATGGCTGTTATGGCAGAGGACACTTGGGAAGACTCCCTAAAAGAGGCGTTAACAGCCGCTCAGGAAGCGGTTCGGACAGAAGCTGAACGTCAAGAAGCTGAAATTAGAGAGTTGGCAACCACTCTCATTATCGTTGTGGCAACTGCTCAACAGGTTGCTGTGGCTCAAGTCGGAGATGGGGCAGCAGTGGTTGAAACGCCAGAGCAAATGCTTCATGCATTGACCACCCCAGAACAGGGGGAATATTTGAATGAAACTAAATTTTTGATTTGTGCTGATGCCATTGAAACGGCTCAGATTAAAATTTGGCAAGGTCAACCCACTCATTTAGCTGTATTCTCCGATGGCTTACAGATGTTAGGGTTAAAAATGCCAGATGGTACGCCTCATCGACCCTTCTTTTCCCCACTCTTTCGGTTTGTTGCTGCTGCTGAAGATGAAATGATGGCGAAAGAACAACTGGTGTCATTTTTGCGATCGCCCCGCGTCAGTGAACGTACAGATGATGATTTAACCTTAGTCTTAGCAGCCTTATGTCAAGGGTAATTCGTTGTCAATGGGAACTCGTGTGTAGGAGCAAGTTCAAAGTTCTGCTGAGATCTATACTGATGAACAAGCCCGAGAATTATTAGCCCAAAAACGACAACGGGAGGAACATCTACAAGAGTCAATGCTGACTCGTACCGCTGAAAATCTGTAGTTGAAGGGAAGGAAACTCTACTTTGAGTACAATGGAGTGGCGGTTATCAACTGGATAACGTATTAAACTAAAGGAATAGTTGAATCATCGGTGTTGAATTATCCTTTTTCACGTATCCAGTTGTTCATATTGATGAAATGTTTTACTGTGACATTGATGCCGCTGGAAAAATTCGGCAAGGTAAAGGGCGACGGTTAGAAATTTGGGTTGTCACCGCTTCAGTGGTATTCTCAGCCACTTCAGTTTCAGCCCTAATAACAGTATTTTCTGAGTCAAAAGATTTTAAGTTTTCTGGCAGTGCTTTTTTTGAGCGAACAGTTGCCATATTTTGATCAAATTCAATAGGTGTTTCAGCAATTGCAGGAATTGCCATCAATAACGAGAATCCTAGACACCCACAGGTTAAAAAGCTTCCTAATAATTGATTCATTTTTTGTTTCCAACGGCTATAAACTTATACTGAGATTTAAAAATCTCGATTAAGTTTTGAAAATGCGTAAGAGCAAGAAAATAGTAGATGACTGTTATGGCTTTTAATCATCTCTAAATAATTAAAAACCACCCTGAATTTTGAAGTGTTTTAGAAATGAGAGATTAAACCCTTGTTTTTATACACTAACAGTAAGTTTAGGAAAAACCCTACAGTACTTCTACGGAAATATAGAAATTTAAAATTTAAATTGATATCTGTAATTTTCCTGAATCAAGAGTTGTTAAATTTAAAATATAATAAATTATAAAAACAATCATAATGAATTGATAATTTTTTGGGGGTTATAGAATATGAAGTCTTGGCAATTTACCCAGAATTTCTAATCCTTTTAATCAAGCTATAATATTTTTCTCTAGTAACCAATCTTGCAACGCTTGGTGCTTTAAAACCAGTTGAGAATATTCTGTACAACCCAAATATTCCGGATCACCTGTACTATTAACACAAGAATCCCCAATCAAACAAAGGTGCATTTCTTGTCTGGATGGCATCGGGATTAAAACTTTAATGTTTAGAATTTAAACAGAATAGCAGGATCGGTTCCGACTTCATTCCTGAATCATCAAATAACCCATCTATTAATGACCAATAACCCTGGATCGTCTTTATAATAATGAAGATATGTAAACCCCATCCAATTCAACCCGAATGAATACAGTTGATTATCTCCGCATCAGTCTGATTGATCGTTGCAACTTTCGCTGTCAATACTGTATGCCAGAAGGGGCGGAGATTGATTATATCCTGCAACAAAATCTGCTGACTCTCGATGAACTGTTGACCCTATTACAAGATGTCTTTATTCCTGTGGGGTTTACTCGTTTCCGACTGACAGGGGGTGAACCCTTGCTGCGTCCGGGGATGATTGATTTAGTCCGGGAAATTGCAGCTTTTCCCCAAACTCAAGATATTGCGATGACAACGAATGGATTTTTGTTGACAGAGAAAGCAGAGGAATTATATCAGGTGGGACTACGGCGGTTAAATATTAGCCTTGACTCCCTCAATGCAGAGACCTTTAATCAAATTATTGGCCATCGAGGACGCGATCGCTGGCAACAGGTTTGGGATGGCATTCAAATGGCTTACCGAGTGGGATTTGATCCCCTGAAGTTAAATGTCGTGGTGATTCCAGGAGTTAACGATCATGAAGTCTTAGATTTGGCTGCTTTAAGTTTAGATCGAAAATGGCACGTCCGGTTTATTGAATTTATGCCGATTGGAAACGGGGCATTATTTGGAGATCGCGGTTGGATCGCTTCAGAAACCATTAGACAACAAATCCGCGATCGTTGGGGACTAACTAATTCTCAAGTTCAAGGCAATGGCCCTGCCGATGTCTTTCAAATTCCTGGCGCAAAAGGAACTTTAGGATTTATTAGTCAGATGTCAGAGTGTTTTTGCGATCGCTGTAACCGGATGCGATTATCTGCCGACGGGTGGCTACGTCCCTGTCTACTCAACGAAACAGGGCAAATTGACCTTAAAACCCCTCTCAGACAAGGCGTGTCTGTAAAAGCCTTACAGGCACAAGTGAAAGACTTACTGGAAATTAAACCAGAGATTAACTTTAAACAACGCGATCGCGGCACAGACGGTTCCTATCAGCGTACCATGTCTCAAATTGGGGGATAACTCATTTTTTTGACATCCTCACGCGCCCTACGCTACGCTCAAGGGGGGTGATTCCCAAATCTCACGATTTAGGTTTCTGCTTCAATGCAGTTGCCTTCCGAGATTTACTCTCTTCGGGTCTTACACTCGCTCCACAGACAAGCCAGCGCGGTCTTGGGGGTTTCCCCTATGAGTGACTGGCGCTAACACCGCAAGCCCTGCGGCTCAAATATTCTGACTGGCGTTAATATCTCGATCATGGTTGGTCTTACAGTTAGGACATTCCCATTCACAAACACTTAACGGTAATTTATCGACTATGTGACCACAATTCCCACAGGGTTTACTGCTGGGAAAATAACGGTCAATTTTGATTAAGTCTTTCCCGTACCATTGGCATTTATATTCTAATTGTCGGTTAAATTCTCCCCAACTAGCGTCACTAATTGACTGAGCTAGTTTAGGGTTTCTAACCATGTTCTTAATGGCTAAATCCTCAACAGCAATTAAGTCATTTTCTTGAACAAGTTTCGTCGTTAACTTGTGAAGAAAATCGGTACGAGCATCTTTGATTTGAGCTTGTACTTGAGCGACTTCAAGACAAGCTTTATATCGGTTATTTGAGCCTTTGATTTTCCGACTCAACCCCTTTTGCTTTTTTCTTAACTTTTTGTACAAGCGGTTAAATTGCTTTGGATTAGTTACTTTTTCCCCGTTGCTGGTAGTAATCAAGCTGCTGATTCCCACATCAATTCCTACCTGCTTATCTGTTTTTGGTAACGGCTTAATGGTTGGGTCTTTGACCAAAACTGAGACAAACCAACGTCCTGACGGGTCAAGTTTAACTGTAACTGTAGAAGGATTACAATCTTGAGGTAAAAAGCGACTCCAAACAATATCAGGGCAAACGCATCTAAATTCCGTAACCATTGCCCAGCAAGAGTTTCAGATTTTAGTAACAAAACTAAATAATGCCTCAAACCTTTAGAGAGCAAGCATTCTAAAAATAAGATGCGTTTGCCCTGCAAACAATATTAAGAGGTTCTTGACTTTTAGCTAAAAATAACTTGCCATCTTTCCATTTAAAAGCAGACTTTGTCAATTCGGCACTACCTCCATTTCTCTTTTTTTTGAAGTTGGGATACTTAGCTCGTTTAGCCCAAAAGTTGGTAAAAGCGGTTTGAAGATGCCTTAAGCATTGTTGCAATGGGACACAGCTCACCTCATTAAGAAAATTTAACTCTTCTTGCTTTTTCCACTCAGTTAATAGGCTTGATGTTTGAGTGTAACCTATTCGTTCTTGCTTTTCATACCAACCCTCAGTACGCACCGCTAAAGCTTTGTTTTACACCAAGCGCACGCACCCCATTGTCCGTCGCCAGAGAACCTCTTGCTCAGTAGTTGGATAGAAGCGAAACTTGTAGGCACGTTCTTTCATGCCTCACAGGTTAACATATCTTTTGTGAATATGCTACATCAGAGCAGTCAAGCCGTCCTAGAAGGACGAGGTTTCAGACCCAAATTTTCGATGAGATGGCAGGAAGAGATCTACTTTAGTAGCTAAATTTGGTTTTCTGGGTAATCTACACTTAATGGCTTACTGATTGAGTCAACCCCACTCAATGTATCAAACTTTATGACATAAGCATTGCCTCGCCCGGATTCCAATGTTATGCTGGATACAAGCTTAGTGCAAGTATCAATCATATAGAATCAGGGTGTAACAGAGAGCAGGAGCTGGATTTGTCCCAGTTGGTCAAAGCTTGCGTTCATAATTTTTGTAACATTGTACTGCCCTCTACAATTACATAATTGAGCATGAGAATTCTAGTTACAGGCGGCGCTGGTTTTATTGGATCTCACCTGATTGATCGCTTGATGGCGCAAGGACAGGAGGTGATTTGCCTGGATAATTTCTTCACAGGCACCAAAAATAATATCCTCAAATGGATTGGTCATCCTTACTTTGAATATGTTCGCCATGACATTACTGAACCCGTTCGCATTGAAGTAGACCAAATTTATCACTTGGCTTGTCCGGCTTCTCCGGTTCATTACCAATACAATCCGGTGAAAACCATTAAAACCAGTGTAATGGGAACCCTGAATATGCTGGGGTTGTGTAAGCGAGTCCGATCCCGGATTTTACTTGCTTCCACTTCTGAAGTGTACGGTGATCCCAGTGTTCATCCTCAAAGTGAAGATTACTGGGGGAACGTAAATACCATAGGCATTCGGAGTTGTTATGACGAAGGCAAACGGGTGGCTGAAACCTTATGCTTCGACTATCATCGCCAAAGTGGTGTAGATATCCGAGTCGCTCGGATTTTTAACACCTACGGGCCGCGAATGCTAGAAAATGATGGGCGAGTGGTGAGCAACTTTATTGTGCAAGCCTTACGGGGAATTCCGTTAACGGTTTATGGGGATGGCTCCCAAACCCGCAGTTTCTGCTATGTTTCTGACTTAGTAGACGGATTGATAGCCCTGATGAATGGGGACTACATCGGACCAGTTAACCTAGGCAATCCCAGTGAGTACACCATTTTAGAGTTGGCTGAAAAGATCCAAGGCATGATTAATCCAGATGCCGAAATTCAGTTCAAACCGTTACCCCAAGATGATCCCAAACAACGTCAACCCGATATTACTCGTGCAAAAACCTACTTAAATTGGGAACCCACTGTTCCTCTAGATCAGGGATTGAAGCGGACGATTGAGGATTTTCAAAATCGTAAAAATAGCCAGCAATCTCAATAGACCATTCAGAGATTCGCGCCCAGGGTAGAAAAGTGAAAGATCGATCAAGATTGATAAGATTTATTGAGTGATTTCATGAATGGAATGGGAATCTATAAAAGCAATGATATTGAATCCATTCCTTTGATTTGATTTGAGTTTACTGTTTAAACTGAAGGAGATCCCAACCTATGCGTGTTTGTGTAATTGGTACTGGATATGTTGGTTTGGTAACAGGTGTTTGTCTGTCCCATATCGGCCATGATGTGGTCTGTGTAGACAACAACGAAGAAAAAGTTAAGTTAATGAAGTCTGGACAATCCCCCATTTATGAACCCGGATTGTCAGAGTTGATGAAATCCTGTGCTGAGTCAGGCAGCTTATCCTTTACCAGTGATCTCAAAGCCGGTGTTGATCACGGTGATATTCTGTTTATTGCAGTAGGAACCCCTGCTTTACCCAATGGAGAAAGCGATACTCGCTATGTAGAAGCAGTCGCTCGCGGCATTGGTGCAAACTTAACCACAGGTTACAAGGTGATTGTCAACAAGTCAACCGTGCCCATTGGTTCAGGAGACTGGGTGCGGATGATTGTCCTCGATGGTGTTGCAGAACAGCAGAAAGAAGAAGGAACATCTGGTCAAGAGATTGAAGCAGAATTTGATGTCGTCAGTAACCCTGAATTTTTACGGGAAGGTTCGGCTATTTTTGATACCTTCAACCCGGATCGGATTGTTCTGGGTAGTACCAGTTCTAAAGCAATCAAAATGATGCAGGAACTGTACACTCCCATTGTAGAGCGCAAGTTTGCCGATGACCCCTCTTTACCCCCTGTACCCGTTGTGGTCACCGATTTAAGTTCGGCTGAAATGGTGAAGTATGCCTCTAACTCTTTCCTCGCTACAAAGATTAGCTTTATTAACGAAGTCGCCAATATTTGTGATCGCGTCGGTGCAGATGTGACGCAAGTTGCGGCTGGGATTGGTTTAGATTCTCGGATTGGTCAGAAGTTCCTGCAAGCGGGAATTGGCTGGGGGGGTTCCTGTTTCCCGAAAGATGTCTCTGCTTTAATTCATACCGCAGATGATTACAACTATAACGCAGAACTGCTAAAAGCTGCGGTTGAAGTCAATAAACGTCAACGACTGCTAGCCATTGAAAAACTACAGCAAGTCCTGAAAATACTCAAAGGTAAAACCGTGGGTTTACTGGGTTTAACCTTCAAACCGGATACAGACGATATGCGGGATGCGCCTTCCTTAATTATGATTGAACAACTCAATCGTTTAGGGGCAAAAGTGAAAGCCTACGATCCGATTATTTCTCAGTCTGGAATGCGCCATGGTTTATCCGGTGTGATTGTTGAAACAGATGCTGAATTACTGGCAGATGGCTGTGATGCCTTAGTGTTAGTGACAGACTGGAAACAGTTCCAAACCCTAAACTATAGCAAAATGGCGAAATCCATGCACTCTGCAGTGATGATTGATGGTCGCAACTTCCTGGATAAGCAAGCGTTGGAAGAAGTAGGTTTCCAATACCACGGTATCGGACGTTAATCCTCAAACCAAGATATGATAAGGAGGCACGGCAATGTCGTGCCTTTTATTATGAGTTGGCATCTTCACAGCATGAATTTTCCCCTCTATGATATTGCAATAATTGGGGCAGGACTGTCTGGGTTAACCTGCGCTCAAGCACTTCAAAAAGCCGGTTATACTGTAGTCATTTTAGAAAAGTCTAGGGGTGTGGGTGGACGAGTGGCAACCCGTAGAATTAATGACGACCGTGTGGATCATGGGGCGCGATATCTTGAACCCATTGGTACTCAAACCCAAGATTTAATTCAAACGTTACAGCAACAAAATGCCTTACAATTATGGCCAGAAACCCTGTATGAATTTAAAGAGAACCAGTTACAGGCTTCATTAAATCAATCTCCTAAATATATTGCCCCCAACGGCATGAATTCAGTGGGTAAATTCTTAGCTGAAGGGTTAGAAATTTGGTTTAATCGTCGGGTGATTGAACTTAAAACGACTGAGAATAAAACTTGGTATTTGTCCCTTGAACAAACCCATGAGACGGCTAAAGATAAACCCTTAGCAGTTGCAGCTAAATTAGTGGTGATTGCCATTCCTGCACCGCAAGCGTTAATGTTATTAGAAACTCTAGAAAGTCAAATAAATTCAGAGCTTTTAAATCGAGTTCGTTCTGTGGAATATGATCCCTGTATTACGGTGATGGCAGGTTATTCTTCAGAACAACAAGCCGCCTTTTTTGATCGTGAAATAGACTGGAAAGCTGTCACATTTCCTGAAGATAAAATTTTAGATTGGGTCGGGCTAGATAGCAGCAAATGGAATTTATCTCAACCGCCAATAGTTGTAATTCAAAGTACGGCTAATTTTGCCAAAAAATATCTGGATGCTGTTGATTTAGAACCTGTAGGAAAACAGTTACTGCAAGCAACAGCTACCTGTTTAATGCCAGGATTAAATGATCCAAAATGGATGAAAGTTCATCGTTGGCGATATGCTTTTTGTCCTCAACCGTTGCCGAATCCTTGTTTAACAACCACTATCCCTTTACCGTTAGTGTGTACAGGAGATTGGTGTAGCCGACAGCAAATAGAAGGGGCGTTATCGTCGGGAAAAGCCACCGCTGATTGGGTGCGACAGTTTTTGAGTTAATTAAACAATTAGTGTTACAATTAGACCGCCGAGTAACCAAATATAACTTAAAATAGCCAACCAAAACAAAATTCGATCAATTATTGATTTATTACTCTGATGATGATGTCCGCTGTGTTTCTGATGATTTTCTTTTTCTTCTTTATTGGATTGTGATTGGTGACTCAGCCAAACTAAAACTCCTGTAATTCCTAAGAAGATTAAGTTGAGCCAGAATGTATAATCAATGGCGAATCTATCTGCTTCAGCGGCTGTTTGACCGCTACTTTGAGGAAGAATACCCAGGAGGGAAAACCCATAATGTAAAATTAAAGATGTAATCACTAAAGTAGCTAGAAAAATACCTAAAATATAAAGTGCTAATTTCCAACCATAATATTTAGCATTAACTCGAATGACAGGAAACACTACTAAATCACTAAAAATAAATGCCATAACCCCTGCAAAACTCACCCCATTTCCATAAATAATCGAAGCGAGAGGAATATTTCCCATCGAACCAATAAAGGTGAGAAAAGCAGCAACCGGGCCGATAATCGTATGTTCTAAAATTGCAAAAAAGCCGGGGTTAGTATTTTGTCCAGCACCAATAAATAGGGTTTGAAAAAATGAGTTAGGAACAAAAGCCGCAATGATCCCTGCAACTGTAAAACCAAAGGTGATATCAAGTCCGGATAATTAGTCATCATAAAACTAGAAATGCTAACTCAGACGAGATGTTTTAATCCCACACCCCACACCCCACACCCTACTCCCCATCAGAAGCAAATATATTGAGTATTCAACCGGACATGATATGACATCTTTCCAAACCATCCCCCATTCCATGAAGTATTTACGAGCAACTTGTTGCCAAGCTGCCTGAGTTTGAATTTTTTCTTGCCAGTCCGGAATGTCTTGATTAGAGTCTTCTTGTTCTTCTGTCTGATTTAACCGTCTTTTCGCTTGTTTAATTAATTTTTTGGGGCGGGTAAACCGAACAATTTGCCAAACGACAAGAATCAGCAATATTCCCCCAATATATTCACCGACAACAAACTGCCAGCCCAGAAAAATTGCAATAATAAACCCCAGTTCAATCACCAAATTGGTTGAAGCCAGGAGAAATGCTAAAGAGGGAACAAATCCTGCACCTTTTTTGAATAAAGATTTTGTGGTTGCCAAGGCGGCAAAGCTACAAGAACTTGAAATAAGACCGAAAAATGTTCCTAATGCAATACTTTTCTTATCGGCTTCTCCCATGGATTGTTTCATCCGTTCACGAGTGACAAACACCTGAATCATACTGCTAACAATGTAACCCAAAACAAATGCCCAAAGCGCTTTCCAGAAAAAACTCAGAGAGGTGAAAACGGCTTCACTATAAGTATTTAAAAAGTCACTTCCATTCATGATTAATTTTTAAGATTCATTCGGGTGTTGTGCCAGAGACAGGATAATTCTGCAGAAATGTTCAATTGCACACCCCTACCGAGAGAGATGAATCACTACTGAATTTTAATACTATAAAAATGTAGTTTAAAGATAGAAGATTAGGATCGCATCTATCATCAGAGAGAAAAGCAGCTATTCTTTTTCAGTTTCAACTTTTTCTACTTGTGTCGGTAATGCAATGGGAACTTCCTCAACCACAGGATGTTTTTCTAAGGTTAAAACAGATTGTTGTGAACCTGAAAGTCGTTTCAACAGCTTAGGTTTGGGATCGTGTAATAAATATATAATATGATCGTCCACTTGCCATGTTTCAGAAGCCGATAACACTTGAAAATTTCCTTGACGTTCTAACAGAAGTGGCACCAGTTCTCCCGCCCGAATGAGTGCCCGTAAATGCGATCGCTGAAATTCCAATCCCGGTTGCTTTAAAACGGTTTCACCGAGTTTAATTTCCTGGGCTTCTAAATATTTATTCCATTGTTTTAACGGAATATCGGGGATAAACGCCTGTTGTACAGTTTCGATATTGGAATTTTTCGCTTGCGGATCTCGCGGGAACACAGCCAAAACACGGGGGGGACGGAATTCTTCTGCGGCTCGTTGTGCTAAAACTAAATTCACCTCTCCATTTTTCGTCATCGAAAGAAACGTTCCAATCAATTCTAATCCCGCTTCTTCTAATACATTGGTATCGAGAGCGCTACTTTGATATACCCGTAACCCTTCCTGTTTCGCCAGTTCACAGGCTTCTGCATCCGTATCAATAATGACAACCGATTCCCCCCGTTCCTGGAATAATCGTCCAATTAAGCGACTCATGGGATTAGAACCGACAATGACAGCGCCTTTTGCTGCACTAGAAGTAATCCCTAAACCGTTGGCAACCCAACGAGCGGTGAGTCCTTGCACAACCACCGTCATAATAATGGTGAGAAACACTAACGCTTTAATCGAGTCCCCCCCATTAATTCCCCGTTGAGTCAAGATGATGGCAAACAGGGAAGACACAGAAGCCGATACAATTCCCCGTGGCCCAATCCAACTGACAAATAGCTTTTGTCGCCAATTTAGAGAGCTGTTGAAGGTACATAGCCATACATTAAGGGGACGTACGACTAACATTAAAACCAGGACGGTCAATAAACTTCCCCAACCCAGGGCAACAATACTTTGGAGAGATAAATCCGCCGCTAACAAGATAAACAGGACAGAAACCGACAGCATCGTTAACTGACTCTTAAACCGAAGTAACTGCCGCATTTCTGGCAAACCAACGAAGCGGACAACAATCCCAGTAACAACGGCAGTCATTAAACCTGATTCACTGATAACCACTTCTGAGACATCGTATAATCCCCATAAAGCCGCTAGGGCAACTAAATTTTTTAAGTCCTCTGATAAGAATATGGCTTTCTTCAAACTCCATCCCAGCAGGATACCTCCCAAAACCCCAACAACTAAGCCAATTCCTAACCGCAGAATTAACTGTTGAAATAAGCTTACTGGGTCGGGTGTACCACTTTGAACCACATTCAGGACTAAAACGGCTAAAATTGCACCTACGGGGTCAATGAGCACTCCTTCCCCTTCTAATAAGGCTGCCACTCGACGGTCTACCGAAACTTGTTTTAGTAAGGGACCGACGACAGTCGGGCCAGTAACGACCACCAAGGAGGCATATAGAAAAGCAATTGGCCAGGGAAATTCACTTAGCCAATGGGCTGCCATCCCACCCCCAATAAGGGTAATTAATGTGCCAATGGTGACTAAGTTACGAATACTTCCGGAAACTTGCCCAATTTCTCGCAGTTCTAAGTTAAGTCCCCCCTCGAAGAGAATGAGGGCAACACAGAGAGAGACAATGACTTCTAAACCCTCTCCCAACAAATTGGGATGCACCAGTCCCAAAACATCGTTACCAACTAAAATACCGAGCAGTAGCAGGAAAACAATCGCAGGAACTTTAAAATAGTCTGCTAATACTTGAGCACTGATGCCGCTGACAACGGTAATGACCATTAGCAGAGTAATTTCAAACGATGTTTCCATAAGCGTCCTTATCGCTCTTGACTCGTTCTTTTGTGGATGCTGTTGTTGTCGGATGCAATATCATTCGTTGCTCGTAGCACTGATTGAAAGACTTGATGCGCCTACTGAAATTTGAATCCTGATTAATATAGTTGACGGTTATCATAACTTGATATTGGAGAAAATACATCCGCTTTCAGACGGAAGATTACCACCTATCCTGGATTTTGTAGTGAATCTTAACATATTTGGGATGGGTCATTGGTTATTTGTTACTGAGTAAACGAGTGGGAGGAGGATTGAAATTGAAAGATTGACTACTGGGTGAGGTTAGACTGTCAAGCGGGGTAACTTTCTATGAAAACAGAGCGAAGTATGCAGTCTGATTGCAGAGTTGAGGTTTTACACTAATTTTGCAACTTATTTTTCAAGTTTATGTCCAAGTCTCGTCAGCTTGAACGGTTATATCAGATCCGGGTGTATAATAGACGTATGAAAACAGGAGGCGATCGCTTCGGGACTAGAGATGCCAAGAAGAATTTCAATAGTACCTCATCTAAGTGTCAAGCAACTGTACTCCAAGTATCGGGA
>Ga0209594_1000412_pt1 | contig 26925 bp, 19 predicted proteins | sample AshMeaCrysSpring_FD_184126 | JGI IMG/M metagenome (GOLD analysis project Ga0209594, IMG submission 184126) | Groundwater microbial communities from Big Spring, Nevada to study Microbial Dark Matter (Phase II) - Ash Meadows Crystal Spring... | ecosystem: Environmental > Aquatic > Deep subsurface... | reverse complement strand
CGCCTGCGCGGGTTAGTTTGGTAGGTGAGAACAAAATTATATTAGTTGGTTAGACAAGACAAATGTATGAAACAAGTTTGTAAAAATGAAACAGCCCTGCCTCCCTTCTCCCCTCTCCCCACTCCCCTCTCCCCTCTCCCTTCTCCCTTCTCCCCACTCCCCTCTCCCCTCTCCCTTCTCCCTTCTCCCTACTCCCTGCTCCCTGAAGGTGGGATACCCTGAAGGGAAATAAGGGCTTTCATAATTTCTTGAGCTACGGGTGCGGCGACAGTTGAACCATAGGTGTGTTCGCCTTTGGGTTCATCTAAAAGTACGAGAACAACATAACGGGGTGACTCGACAGGTAACATGGCAACAAAACTGGTAATTTTAGCGTTGGGAAGATAACCACCCCAGGGGGATGCTTTTTGGGCGGTACCAGTTTTCCCTGCAATGCGATAACCAGGTATTTGAGAAACTTGACCACTTCCATCTTCAACTACGGTTTCCATCATTTCTAAAACAATGCGGCTGGTTTCAGGGGTGAAAACTTGTTTGGTGGTATAAGAGGCTAGCCAGTGAAAGTTACCGTCGGGATCAACCAGTCCTTTTACTAGATGGGGTGTAACTAATTTACCCCCATTGGCGATCGCCCCATGTAACTGCAATAATTTTAAAGCGGTGAGGGAAAAACCTTGACCAAAGGAGGCGGTAGCTGCTTCTATGGGAAGGGCGGTAAACTCTTCTTGGGTTTTGAGGGTACCTGAGGTATCCCCAGGGAGATCTACTCCTACCCTTTCCCTGAGTCCTAGTTTTTTTAGGTTGTAATAATAGTCTAGGAGAGTCATTTGGGACATGATTTTAATCATGCCTACATTGCTGGATTTTTGGAGGATTTGTGGGATATTAATATAACCATGACCTCCTTCGGTTTTATAGTCATGGTTAGTGATTGTCCAGATATCTACTTCAATTTTACCAGGGTCATAAAATACGGCATTTGGTTTAACTATGCCAGCATCGAGAGCGATCGCCACATTGATGGGTTTAAAGGTTGATCCTGGTTCATAGATATCGGTTACTGCCCAATTTTTAAATAGTTGAATATCATACTTAGAATATTGATTGGGATTATAAGTAGGTTCACATACGAGGGCTAAGATCGAACCATCGGTTACATCCATCACCAGTGCTGCTCCCCGAGGTGCGTTATATTTCTTCATTTGTTGTTTTATGGCGGAGCGTGTTGCGCGTTGGAGTCGAAGATCCAGTGTTAATTGTAATTGTAAGTTTTCTACTTGCAATAGACCTTTTGGTACTTCTACTGGCAGTATTGTTCCATCACCTGTTCTTTTTAGTTGAAAGCTATCTACTTCACGGAAGAGTAAGTCTTCTCTGGCATATTCCAAACCTGCTTTACCCAGATGTTCTGTATCAACATAACCTACTGTTTCCGCCACCATTTCTTGTTGGGGATAAAACCGTGAGTAACGTGGCGTTAAATCTATACCACCAATTGCTAGTTTTTTTATTTGAGCTGCGACTGCTTCTGTTAAATTGAGATTAAATCTAATACCTGTTTCTTGTTGATTAAATTTATCAATCAGCTCATTTACTTGAAAATCTTCTACGATTTTTGCTAATTCCTGCGCTACTTCTTCTTTAGGTTTATTAAAGTATTTTGGGTGAATATCGAGGATATAAACGAGTCTATCAGTGGCAAGAATATTGTTATTTCTATCAATTATTGAGCGTCGTGGGATGTAAGGGCGCAGATTTACCTGTTGTTGTTGTCGGGCTCTTTGTTGAAGTTCTGGTCCTTTAACAATTTGTAATTGAAATAATCTAATTCCTAAGCCTAAAATCCCAAATATAATTATTGCCCATACTATTAATAATCTTTTTTTGTTTTTAGCATTTTTGAACAACGCATTTTTGAACAACAGAGTTATGATGGCATCGAGTTGTTTTTTTTGAGGTTTTTTTGGGTTACTGCGATCCCGTTTTATCCTATAAGATTTTTTGATTTTTGGTAAGTTAGCCATTCTTGGTTTGCGGCATTTAAATTAATTATATTTGTTTTTGTATATCTTAAGTTTTTTGGTTAGAAGTTGTCAATTATCTGACCACTTCTAACTAATAATTAATCAATTTGATCTTATCCTGAAACTGGAAAACTCCTCACACACTCGATACGTTGATGACTCCCCACTTATTCCTATTCACACTGCTCGCAGTTTTAACAAATATCTAGTTAGTATCCTAAAAAAGTCATTACTTGGGGCATTGGTGCTTCTTGGGGAGTTGGTGAAACTATTGCGACTGGTGTTGTTTTTAAGAAAATAGCTTGAGTGGGGTCTGGACTGAGCATTGTATCATCTTGTTCTGCTTCAGTAGCTACCTGGTTTTTGAGGGCTTCGTTTTTTTCGATCAACTCCCTTTCATGCCTTTCTAGGTTCATTAATTTATTATATTCCTTCGTCCAGCGCTTAGGAAAATTAACTGTTAAACCATATAAAACCAGAGAAACGGTAATGATACATAAGGTTAACAGTTTTGAACCGCTCTCTAGGAATAAGAGCGATCGCAACCAAATAGGTGGTTGGTTATTGACGTTCAATATGGCTAGGTTATCACCAGGGAGTCTTGTTTGATTTTTGTTTCCTAGATTACTTCTACGTGTCACTTTCTTGCTGGCGCTAGTTTTTGCCTGGATAACTTTGCTCGAACTGTTAGATGTGTAATTAATTAAAGGGTGAGGGGCAACAGACATATTTATTTATTTAGAATTGTTTTGAGTATTTTAAAGGCATTATAACCCTTTCATCTCAATTTGCTCTTTGTTTGTTTCTAGGTTTTTTGCGTAAAACATTGATCCCCTTTTCTATACCTTTATTTGCGAGCAAATATTAATATCTCATGATGCTCAAAATCACCAATAAATTAATCATTTCTTTTTATTTATGAACAAACGAGAAGTCTGTTCTTTTTTTGTATATCTTTACATTGAATTAAGTAATACATTATTTTTATATTTTGTATTAAAAATAAATACTAGGTGTCATTGTAAGAGTTAGTTAAAGGCAGAGTGACGCAGATGGTGGTTTGCTGATCTCGAATGCTATTAATGGTTAAATTACCCCCAAATAATTCTGTTAATTGTTGAGCAATAACTAACCCTAAACCCGATCCTTGTTGTTCGTATACTTTGCGCTCAAACTGCATATAAGCTCCCACTTGTTTGATTTGTTCTGGGGTCATACCTCTACCGCGATCGCTTATCCAGATGATAAAACTACCTTTTTCGATCATGGTTTTTACTACTACTGGAGTTCCTTTTGAAGAAAATTTGAAGGCATTATCAACTAATTCTGAGACTATTTTTGTTAACCATTTTGTTTGTATTAGGAGTTTGGTATCTTGGAGTTTTAATTGTAAATCACTTTGACGGTTATAACTCATAGCTTTAATTTCTGCTGCTTCGGCGATCGCCTCTTCTGTAGAATAAGTTACCCCAGTCAATAGATTTTTGAGTCGCCCTGGGTTAGTTTTTGCTATTTCGAGTTGTGCATAAAGTAAGTAATTTTGAATCAGTTGATGGAGACGTTGAGCGGAAAATTTAATTTCCTGGGCCATTTCTTTTACTTCATCTTCATCTATGGGTCCCATTGTTCCACTGAGCAAGTCTGCAAATCCCATGATACCATTTAAAGGTGTTAACAATTCATGGGGAAGGGAGCTTGTTAAATTCGTTGTCAACTGCTCTATTTTTTCCTGGGAATATCGTTCAATTGCTTTCTTTTTTTCCAAGCGAATGGCAATTGCTCCCATTAATTCTGCTCTGGTAAATGGTTTAGTCAGATAGTCATCTGCTCCTAATTCCATTCCCTGACGTTGATCTGTTTTTGTGCTTTTAGCTGTGAGAAAAATAAAAGGTATTGTATTTGTTTCTGGGTTATCTTTTAAGGTTGTTAAAACAGCATAACCATCCATTTTTGGCATCATGACATCACAGATGATTAAATCTGGTAAATATTGCTTTGCTAATTCTACTCCTTGTTCACCATTTTCTGAAGTAATTACCTCAAATTCTTCTACTATGAGCAAATCTTCAATTAGCTCTCGGATTAATTCTTCATCTTCTATTACTAATATTTTTGTCATGTTTATTTATAACTATATTAATGTTTTTTTTTGTTTAATAATTTGTTATTTTTTTCGATTCTATAATCTTAACAATTTTTTATTATTTTCATTGTTTATTAAATTTTCTATTGCTGGTGCAGGTAGAGGACGACTGAATAAATAACCTTGAGCTAACTCACAGTTTTCTTGTTGCAAATAAGCTAATTCTGCTTCTGTTTCCACTCCTTCTACTATTACTGTTAAGTTTAATTCGTATGCCATTGACATGAGTGCTTTAGTAATAGCTGCATTTTTAATATTCTGGTTAATATTGCGGATAAAACAGCGGTCAATTTTCAAGATATCGAAGTTGAATTGTTGCAGATAACTTAAAGAAGAATAACCTGTACCAAAATCATCTATAGCAATTTTTACGCCTAATAATTTTAACATATTGAGGTTCTTTTTTGTTAAAGATATATTATCTAAAATAATACTTTCTGTCAATTCTAATTCTAGGTATTTTGCTTTTAATCCTGTCTGGGATAGTATTTGTCCTAAATTTTGGTACAGTTGTTGTTGATTAAATTGACGGGCTGAGATATTGACTGATATTTTTAGCTCTCCTAACCCTTTTTCTTGCCAAGTTTTTGTTTGTTGACAAGCGGTTTTTAAAACCCATTCTCCTATGGGTTCAATTAATCCTGTTTCTTCTGCTAAAGGGATAAATTGAGAAGGAGGCAACAACCCTTGTTTTGGATGATACCATCTTAATAGTGCTTCTGTTCCTACTATTTTTCCTGTTTTAATATTGAGCTGGGGTTGATAGAATATTTCCAGTTCTTTCCTTTCTAAAGCATAACGTAAATCTGTTGCTAATGTGAGATTATCTTTCTGATAATTTGTTTCAAAAATTCCTGTATAAACTTGATATTTATTTCCTCCTTGTTGCTTGAGCATTTTCATAGCTTTTTTCCCATTTTGCAGCAATTCTTCTAATTTACTTCCATCTCTGGGATATAAGGCAATTCCCATACTTAGGTTAATAAATATTTCTCTGTTTTTGTTGTAAAAAGGTTTAGCAAAATTGTCTAAAATTATTTGAGCAATATTTGTCGGTCCTTCTTTTACTCCTGGTTTGATAATTATGGCAAATTCATCACTGTTTAAACGGGCTATTATTCCTTTATTTTCTAAACACTCTTTTAAGCGTTTTGCTATTTCTTGCAATAACAAGTCTCCCTTTTCATACCCTATAGTTTCATAAAGTTTATTTAATCTATCTATCCTCAAATAAAAGATTGGTATTCTACTAAAAATATTTCCCGTAGTAATACCTTTAGCGATTGTTTCTTTTTTCTTAATTACTTTAACAAATTTATCAAATATTGCCCTTAATGCTAATTGATTTAATGAATTGGTTAAGGGATCGTGATGGAGTAAGTAATTGAGTTTTTTTTCTGCTTCCTCAAGTTTACTTGCATAGTATTCTTCTACATTTGCTTTTTTTTCTAAACGAATAATAACAGCTTCTAGTAATTCTTCTCCTGTAAATGGTTTGGTTAAATAATCATCTGCTCCTAAATTCATCCCTAAGCGCATATCTGCTTTAGTACCTAAAGCTGTGAGAAAAATGAAGGGAATAATCTTAGTTTTGGGGTTTTTTTCTAACTCTTCTAACACCTTATAACCATCTATTCCTGGCATCATAATATCACAGATAATTAAATCTGGTAAATTTGCTATTGCTAGTTCTATTCCTTTTTGTCCATTTTTCGCTGCTATTGTTTCATATCCTTCTACTTCTAGTTGGTCACAAATTAATTCTCTGATGGTTTCTTCGTCTTCTATTACTAATATTTTTTTCATTTTTATCCCTTTTTCATAATGTTTATTTGGCGGTTATTAGTTATTGGTCATTAGTCATTGGTCATTAGTCATTGGTCATTAGTCATTGGTATGTATTCTCAAAAAATCTTAATTTTTCTTAAAAAGGTCATAACATTTAGCTAATGACTAATGACCAATGACTAATGACCAATTGGAATTGTAACTCTAAAAGTTGTTCCTTTTCCTTCTTCACTGATATAAGTTATTTCTCCTCCATGTAAGTCTACACATTTTTTAATAATATTTAACCCTAATCCTGTACCTGGAATATTGCCAACATTTTTACCTCGATGGAATGATTCAAATAAGTTTTTTTGGTCTTCAATGGGAATACCAATCCCGCGATCGCTTACCTGAAAAATCACTTGATTTTCTTGTTTTTCCACCAACACATCTATTGTACTTTCTACTGGGGAGTATTTGATGGCATTGTTAAGTAAATTTAATAAAATATGTTCAATTATTTTAGGATCTAAAGCAACTTCTTCAGTGGATACTCCTGGAATTGTTAAGTTAATTTGGTGTTCTTTCCCTATCCCTGTTTGCATTTCATTAATTAAGTCTGTGACTAATTTTTCTAAATTTACGGTAACTGGAATACACTTAATTATTCCTGTTTCTACTCGACTAACATTTAACACATCGTCAATCAGTTGTTTCATGCGATTAGCTGCTTTTTGAATGTTGTTGAGGTGTTTGGCTTTTTTCTCTTCACTTAACTTGTGGCTATATTTTTCTAAAAATTCTGAACTGCCAAAAATTGTGGTTAAGGGTGTACGAAATTCATGGGAAGCTGTGGTGAGAAATTGGGTTTTTAGTTGGTTTAATTCTCTTTCTTTAGCTAAAGCTTTCTCAATCTCTTTTTCTGCTTGTTTGCGTGAGCTAATATCTTCTACCATTGCTATAGCGTATTGGGGTTCATTTTGACTATTTCGCACTAAGGAAACTGTTAAATTTGCCCACACTATTTTGTTATCTTTGTGAATGTAGCGTTTTTCTATTTGATAAAAGTCTATTTTCCCTGTAATTAATTGTTGATACAGCTCTAAGTCTACTTTTGCATCTTCTGGGTGAGTCACTTCTGTGAACATCATTGTTTTAATTTCAGCTTCAGTGTGCCCTAAGATTTTTTCCAGTGCGGGATTAGTTTTGATTGGTTTTCCTTCAATATTTACCAGAGCTACTCCTAAAGCTGCATTTTCAAAAATACTGCGAAATTGTTCTTCTCTTTCATATAATTCTGCTTCTGTTTGTTTGCGATCGCTTATTTCCCTATTACTTCCTCTTGTTCCCAACCATACCCCATCTTCACTATACACTGACTGGTAGCTGTTTTCAATCCACGCTATATCTCCCCAACGGCGAATAATTCTAAATTCTGTTAAATTCGTTTCTCCTTCTTTTCCCCAATACTGTGTAAATGCTTTTTTATCTTCTGGGTGAATAATGTAATAAATTAATTGGGGGTTATCCAAAAATTCCTGCGCTGTATACCCAGTTATTCTTTCACAGGAGGGGGAAACATAAACAAAACGGCGCGCTCCATCCAACCAGTATTCCCAATCTGCGGTAAAGTTGGCTACAGTGCGGAAACGCTCTTCACTTTCTTTTAAGGCTATTTCTGCTTGTTTTCTATCTGTAATGTCTTGACCACAGGCGATTAATCCAATAACTTGATTATTTTCATCTACCATTATATTAACATTCCACAACAGACAGCGTTCTGTTCCATCTTTTATTTGTATTATATTTTCAAAATTTCTGCTTTCTTCTCCTGCTAATACTTTTTTGATATCTTCTGCTACTTTTTCTTGCTCTTCTGGTGGTAAAAACAGGAGAAAATAGTCTTCTCCCACAACTTCCTCTTTCTTATAACCATAAAGTTTTTCTGCTTCTTGATTCCACTCTAAAATCTTATTATCTGGAGAAAGAACAATAATTATTGTTCGAGCTGTATCAACTAGAATACGATAGCGATTTTCACTTGCTTGCAATGCTGCTTCCGATCGTTTTTTCTCAGTCACATCTCTAAATATTGCCCTCGTTGCTACTGGTACATCATTTTCTACTCGACAATTAATGCTTCCTTCTAAAATTACTGCTCTCCCTTCTTTAGTTAAAAAAGTAACTTCTAGTCGCTCAACCTGCTTAATTTCTCCTTTTTTTAACTGCTCAAATAATCTTTGACAATGGGCTAAACATTCAGGATGAAGAATCTTAAAAATGGATAAGTTAGCCTTTTCTTGTTCACTATAACCCAATGTTTCCCGCCAAGCGCGGTTAACATAAATAAAACTACCATCTTTTAAAGAAACACTTTGAATTAAGTCATTAGCGTTATCAAATAAATCCTGTAATTGTTCCTTACTTTGTTCTAATTCCAGAGTGCGCTCTTTTACCCTAATTTCTAATTCCTGATTTAATTTTTGGAGACTTACTAACGCATTGCGCCTTTCTATTTCTGCTGCAGCTTTTGCGGCGAAAATTTGGAGAATATCTTCTGTTAGAGGTATTTTTGGCATAGGTTTACGACTGATAACTGCAATTAAACCAATAACTTCGTCTTCTATATTCAATAGAGGAACACCTAAATAACTTTCTGCTCCAATTTCCCCTAAAACAAGGTCTAAAGGAAACCTTTCTTGCAGTTTATCTGGATAAAAACACACCTGCTTATCAAGCACATTAGCACAGGGAGTATTCTCTAAATCATATTCTAAATTTTTTTGAATATTTTCATCCAACCACCAAGCTAAGGTTGTTATTTTTTCTGGTGTTGTAAGTACCCCCACCATCACCAACTCAACCTTTAAAGTTGTGGCAATATATTCTACTAAAGACTCAAAAAAAGCTTTCCCTATTTTGGTTGATATTCCTTGTGCAATTTCTCGCAGGGTGTTCTCTATTTTCTTCTGTTTGCTAATATCTGTAGCAATGATAATATGTTCTTTGATTTCATTGATTATTTCTCCATCATTTTTCTGTACCTCATTAACAATAGGTGCAATTCTTACATCATAATTTATTATGTTGTTAGTATCCATGCTTTGTACTTCTAGACTTACTGATTTTCCTGATTTAACTACTCTCTTTAATAGATTTTGATGAATTTTTGGACTATCTTGAGTTAAATATTCATTAATATTTGTCCCAATTATCTCCTCTACTGTCAACCCTAGTTGTCGAACTCTATTTACATATTTGATTTTCCCTTCTCCATCCACCATAGTAATCAAACTCGGTGCATTTTCCAGGATAGAACGCAATTTTGCTTCTGATTCTAATAAAGCCTTTTCTGCTTCTTTCCTTTCTGTTATTTCATGTTTAATCCATAAATAATGAATGGGTTTTCCTTGTTCATTTAATAACGGTACAATGGTTATATCTACCCAATAGCAACTCCCATCTTTTGCACTATTCTTGACTTCACCACGCCAAATATTCCCCTTACTAATAGTTTGCCAAAGTTCGCTAAAAAATTCCTGTTTATCATAGCCAGAATTAATCATAAAGTGGTTTTTCCCAATTAATTCTTCTCGTTGATATTGAGAAACTTCACAGAATTTGTCGTTAACATAAGTAATAACTCCCTGAACATTTGTAACTAATACAATACATGATTGATCCAGAGCATATTTCATTTCTTGCAGTTGTTTGAGAGAATTAGCTAATTCTATTTCTACCCGTTTTCTCTCTGTTATATCTCTTAATGTTGCTAAATATGCTGTCTCCCCCTCCCAGATAATTTCTGTTACTCCCATTTCAGCTATAATTAGTTCTCCTGATGGCTTATAAATACCAATTTCTGTTAAATTATCCCCAGCAATGGGATAACCAAAAAATTCATCTATCAATTCTGCTTTTTCCCGCCCAAAAATTAGATCTCCACTGGGATTAACAAAATTGATTTTTCCAGCTTGATTAATAATTAAAATCCCGTCTGAAGTGTGATTAATAATATTGCTTAACCGCTGTTCACTATCCCTTAATGCTTGTTCTAGTTGTTTGGATTTAGTAATATCTTGCACTGTCCCAATCATTTTAATTGGTTGTCCATTTTCATCCCAAATAACCTCTCCTTGTTCTTCAATAATTCGCACTTCATTATCTCTTAAAATCCGATGTTGAATATTGTATGGTTTGCGCTCATAAATAGCTTGGTTAACTGCATCAATAACTAACTCTCGGTCATCTGGATACACACAATTTAAAAACGCCTCATAAGTAGCTTTAAATTCCTGGGGTTGTTTCCCAAAAATTCGATAAATTTCATCAGACCAGTACAATTCATTGGTGTTAATATTCCATTCCCAATTACCTAAATGAGCTATTTCCTGCGCTTTTGCTAAACTTGCTTCACTCCTTTTTAGTGCTTTTTCTGTTTCTTGACGTTCTATAGTTAAAGAAATACCTACAGCCCCAGATTTTAATAATTCTATCTCTAAATTTTCCCACTCTCTTTCTTTCTCGCATTCCGCAAAACCAAGCACCCCATAAAAATTTCCTCTAACCATTATAGGTATCAATAATAGGGATTTTACATCAGCAATAATTGACCTCTGGCGCTCTGTTATTGATGTTTGTGATAAAATTTTTGTTATTATTTCCCCCCCTGCCAATTTTTGGGTTATCTTTGGGAAAAGCTCCTCAAGAGGAATATCTGTTAAATTACTATCTTCTCTAATTCCTACATTGCACCATTGACTGATTTTTCTCGTTGCTAATAATCCCATTTTATCTCGATAATTTTTACATAAAAACACTCTACTTACTCCTGATGCTTCTCCCAATGGTTTAAGTATTTCTGAATAAAAATTATCTTCACTTCCTTTACTCAAAAGTCTATTTTGCGTCGCTACTAAAGCACTTAAGTAACGCTCTCTTATTGCTAATATTCTTTCTGTTTCTTTTCTTTCGCTAATATCTCGACAAGTATATAAAATTAACTCTTTTTCCCCTTTTCTATTTAAGGGCGGAATATTCACCCGCTTGATATTGATTAACAGTGTATGGGTTTTCCCTTTTTTATCTTTTATTTCTCGCTCAATATTATAAATTTCTCCCCTAATTTCTAGTTCCCCTAACTCAAATAAGTTTTCCCCTAAAATATGATTAATATTCCCCATTTCCTCCACTTCTTGTCGGGAATACCCAAAAATTATATCTACATTTGGACAAATAAAGCTTAATTTTCCACTCCTATTGGTGATAAATACTGCATCAGATATAATGCCAAGAATACTTCTATGTAACTCTTCACTTTCTGCTAATGCTGCTTGCGCTGCTCTGCTTTCAGTTATATCTATCCCAATGCTAATTATATACTCTACTTCCCCTTCACTGTTAGTTATAGCAGTGTTTGACCAGGAAATTAAACGTTGTTCCCCATTTTGAGTATTTATATAATTTTCATTTAAATTGGGAAAATCTCCCGCTTTAATATTCTCAAATACTTGTTTAACCGCCTTTATTTCTTCACTTGGTAACAAAAACTCCCAAAAATACTTGTTTTTTATTGCACTAAACTCATATCCTGTGCTTTCCTCACAAGTTTGATTAAATTCTACTATTCTCCCTTTTCTATCTAAAATTATTACCAGTGCTGCTGCTACACTTAATATTTTGGAAAATAATTCTTTATTTTCCCATAATTGCTGTTGTTGATTATTTTCTTTACTTATTATATTCATTGTATTTTTAAAAATTTTATTGAATTTTTTTAACCACACATTATCTAAATCTTGATTCTCTTTTTTGCTATCAATAAATTCTCTATAATAAGTTAAGCCGCTTTCTCATAGGTATTTTTTTGATGATTTACTACTACCAACTCTAGCTTTTCTTTTATACTAAGTTTATTCTCGCTCTCACATCCAAAATATTACCCACTTTTCCCACAAACAATAAAAAATAATCAAACTTCCCTTGTTTATGTATTTGTAGAAACAACTCAAGTAAATATAGCAATTATCATAGTAGTGAGGTACAGTTTTTCTTGGTAAGACAAGGGGCTTAAGCCCCTTGTCCGTACCTCGAAACAACGCTATAATAATAATAATTAATTGATAATTGCACAAAACCAAATCTATCCAACCATGAATGAATACTCTATTTTAAATCAAACTCAATTAAAAAGAATCAGCGATGGGAAAATTATTCCTATCTTAACTGGTTGCTCCTCAGCAACTCGTCTCCTTATCCTCATTCTTCCCCAACTAGGCGATTTTGATAGCATGGAATATGCCTGGTGGTTAACTAGAGAATGGGATAATTTACAAAAGCAACATATTACTATTCGTGTTGTGGGAATAGGTAATCAAGCTGCTGGTGAGAAATTTTGCGACTACATTGGCTTACCAAAAGAATTTTTATTTATTGATCCCAATGCTGAAATTCATCAAAAACTAAATTTATATCAGGGTTTATCTCTTAAGTTTCCCCTACTTTCTCCTGGACAAAATGCCTTTTTAAACTTAATGTTAATGTGTGCAGGTGTTGCTAGTCCTGGAACTCTTACAGAAGTTTTTAGAGGATATTTAGGGGATAAACAAGCTCCTCAATTAATTACTAATGATGAGGTTATTCATGCTAAACCTTTACCGCCTTTTAAAGGTTCTTTTTTTAATCTTGCAGGGGGTAAAGGTTTTCAGCGTCCTTTTGAATTGGCTACTCTTCGCCTTAAAAATATGACAGAAGTCCTTAGTAATTGGTCAGTTTATGTCTCTAACCCCGCTTTTTTGACTCAAAGAGGCGGTACTTTTCTCTTTGATCAAACAGGTAATTTATTATATCAATATCGCGATCGCTCTCTCCTCGGTTTTGCTGAAAATATGAGCAACCCTCTCTCTTTTTTACAATGAATAATGAACAATAAGCAATTCTTCATTATTCATTATTCATTGTTCATTAATTATGCAGTTTCTAACAGTTGATAACGACTGGTTAATTTATCTAACTGCTGCACTAATAAACTGAGGAATAAACCCACATCAGTCACAATACCAACAGATTCAATTGAACCGCGATCGCTTAATTTTGTCACCACCGCAGGGTTAATATCCACACAGACTAATTTTACTCCTGCAGGGGTCATATTCCCCACACCAATTGAATGGAGCATACTAGAAAGCATTAAAATCATATCTGCTCCTTTGATTAGTCTTGCATAGTCTTCTTGAGCTTTAATTAAATCCATTTGGGTATCTGGTAATGGTCCATCATCGCGAATTGAACCTGCTAAACTAAAGGGTACGTTATTCTTCACACATTCGTACATTACCCCTTGAGTTAAAATACCTTTTTCCACTGCTTTAGCAATACTACCACACCCACGAATTGTGTTAATTACTTTGAGGTGATGGCGATGTCCACCATGGACTGGGATACCTCGCTGCATATCCATTCCCAGGGATGTTCCCATCATCGCTTGTTCCATATCGTGAACAGCGATCGCATTTCCTCCTAGTAAAGCTTGAACGTACCCTTCACGAATTAAACGGGATAGGTGGATTGCACCTCCTGTATGAATAACTACAGGGCCTGCGGTGACAACCACTTTACCATTTTGATCGCGAATATGGCGCATTTCCCAGGCTATTTGTTCTACCAGTAATTCTACACGGCGTTCACTGGAAACTCCAGAACCCATAAAACTAAATTCTTCATTCTTTTTAGTTTCCCGTGACTCTACTTTCCTGGCGGTACGAATACCATCTACTCCCACCATCACGCGATCGCCTACTTGCAAATCTCGCAGTATCTTACATTCTGCTTTCCTACCTGATGGAGTCTCACTTACCACGATCGCCCCATCCATCCGTTGATTTTCCACTTTTACCCATTCACAATTTACTCTTACTTCTGTCGGGTAAATTGTGCTTACATAAAAATCATCTGGTGCAACCCCCGCTTGAGTAACCACTTGTGTGTTCACATCACAAATTTCTTGAGGTGGTGCGATCGCCCCCAAATCAATCAACTGGGTCATAATATCTTCCATCACTTGATGGGAAGGAGCGGACACCCTCACCTCAGCCTCAGAAATACTTTGTCTTTCAACTCCCAGATTAAAGTTCAGAACTCGGAAACTTCCACCTTGATCAACAACCATGTCTAATGCTCGGTTCATAATCCCAGCATCTAACAGATGTCCTTCAAGGCGAATCGTCCTACTTTCCACTGGTTGGTTAGCGTGAACATCTTCTAAAACTGGTTCAGTCACTCTCAAAGTCAAGCATTTTGCTGCACCACCTGCTTTGAGAAACTCAGTTAAAGGGGTTTCTATCACTTGGAAACCCACATTAGCGAGTTTTTGTTTGAGATATTCACTCGCTTTGTTCATAATGACAATGGAGTTAATATTAACCGCATTGCAAGCAAAATTGATCGCATCTGGTTCTTCAATAGGGATCCGTTTTTCTGCTGGTACGCGCATCTCGATCAAACGGTTGGAGTAACTATCAAATGCGGGTGGATAATACAGTAAATACCCCCCAGTCAGAGGACAAAAACAAGTATCGAGATGGTAAAAGCGATCGTCTGTCAGTCGTAGAGAAAGCACTTCAATATCTAACCATTTTGCCAGATAAGGGTGAGAGTCCAGTTCAGAACGGAAACCATAACCCGCCCATAACCAGCGTCCTTCCCTATCTAGTAAAGCATCTCCTGCACCTTCAAATGGTAAATCTTTCGGGAGTTCATATACTGTAAAACCTTGCTTTTCAAACCACTCTTTAAAATAGGGTTCTTCTCCCTGACGCTCTTTATGATAAAAACGGCTAATAACCACATTATTTCCTAACACAAGTCCAGCGTTAGCGGTAAATACCATATCTGGCCAACCCTTTTGGGGTGGGACTAAATCCACAATTGCGTTATCTTTGATGATGTGGTAGAGTTTGTTCCATTGTTCCACAGCGCGATCGCGTGACGACTTATGAATATTCCCCTCCATCCAGGGATTAATTACATAATCCACATCATAGTGGTCTGGGGCGCACATCAGAAAACTAATTTTTTCAGTCATATTTCCTTATCTAGTTTATTTTCCCGTTCAATAGTAATCCCTTGAGGGATTACTATTGAACACCAAACCTTCATTATATAACTGACTGGCACAGTTAGGGAGGAGAAAAGCGATCGCCTCATAACAAAACACTGTTAAGCACCCATCAGCAATTACTCTTTTAACAGAACTAATGGGTTGGTGGTTAATCCAAACTTCAGGGTACAATTGGAATGTAAATTCAATTTAGGTAATTATGAAAATAAAAGCAATAATACACGAAGCCGAAGAAGGAGGCTATTGGGCTGAAGTTCCTATTTTTTCAGGTTGCTACACTCAAGGAGAAACCATTGAAGAAATCATGGAAAATCTTAAGGAGGTAATTAGCCTTTATTTAGATGATGAACCTGAAATCGTTAGTCCATCTGACAGAATAGTTGAGTTGACTGTATGAAATCAATCTCTGGCAAAAAGTTAGCAGAAATATTGCAAAGAAAAGGTTGGCAATTAGTGAGGATTAAAGGAAGCCATCATCGCTTTAAAAAAGGTGATGCAAGTATTTCTATTCCAGTTCATTCAAGCCGTGATTTAAAAATAGGTATTCTCAAATCAATTATGAAACAAGCAGAGCTAACTGAAGAAGATTTGATTTAATCTTTCTTCCTGCGGTGGCTGGTTTTTTATGCAAAACTCTCTTTAAAGAGTAGAGGCGTAGGGGTAGCTCGCCCTTTAACATCGTCCCCAACAAAACATTATTAGTTGGGTGATAAAGCCTCTTGTAATCTTTTAGAGAGGGGGAAGAACGGAAATAGTAGCTAAAGCTAATACTCCGAACAAAACACCTAGGATAAACCAGACCGCTGAATCTCGGTTTTTGTCCGCCGCTATTTGGGCGCAACCAAACCCACAACATACCCAAAATATAAGAAGTAAAATTCCCATTTCTATTTCCTATTGATTAGCTAATTTTGTTCACTCGCTTAATGCAAGAACTCTTCCCATTCTTGGGGTTGTTAATTCTTTCCCACGAGTTATAATTGCTAATAGTAATTAAGACCTCCTGATTATTAACAGCTTGAATTGGATAATAATACCAGACTAAATAACGATTCCGATTTTTAGAAAGAACCATTATCTTATAGCAAGAATACTCTTGTCCAAAAGTTTGAACAACGATAAATGATTGTGTTGTCATAGTTATTTTAGCCTTGTTTCAAAAGTTAGTTAAAAAGGTATTTGTGAGGGCTAGGTTATTAACCTAGCCAAGGAAAAATTAGCGCTTACAACACTTAGTAATTGCGATTCCAAGCATCAATAACATCACTTAAAAGTGATAGTGCACCACCCCAGCGAGTAGTTCCAACAGTTTCATCAGCTACAACATCAAGATCTTCGTCAAGTACCATGAATTTTGGTTCCCCTATTCCTTGATAAGCTACAACAAAATAGTCTCCGTACTCTGTAAACCCTAAATATTCGGCATAGGGATGGTAATAACCCACTACTTGTTCAAAATGCCGTGATAAAACTATTTCAGAATTAGACATAATTTCATCTACTCCTTATTTTTTCTCTTGGTTTTTCTTCCTAACATCGGGCAATTTTTATGCAAAACTTTCTTCTGTTTTTCCTTTCTCTTTCTCCTTCATAGAGTGTTCTTTTTTTGATGCAAAACTAATTTTTTTGCTTAGATGTATCTCAATTTGGCAAACAGTGTCAAACACTTTATTTCTGTTAAGTTTGGCTCTCTAAAAGTTGGTAAATTTTCTTTGTTTACCACAGAGGTATTTTAATTAAAAGATGTTATCCCTCTGTGGTATTTATTAATTAATTTTTATTCCTTGCAAAGCCACCAAACCAAAGCGCCAGCGGCAGCTACAGGCGCTACAACAGCTATCACAGGAGCTACCGCTACAGATGCTACCGTAGTTCCACCAGCAGTAATTGCTGTAATTCCCATACCGCCTGTGGTAGTAGCAATACTACTAGCTGCTGAACTTGTAATCAGGGCATTTGTGGCTACAGCGGTGGTAACTGCTAAACCGTGACTCATAAGTTAATCCTCCAAAACTTTTATCTAGTGTTTTTCCTTTCTATCTCTCTTTCATCCAGCCCTCTTTTTTTTATGCAAAATCTTCTTTAACCTTTACAGCAACTGGGTTATAACCTGATTCTGCTCTCTCCTGTACTCACTGCGTTAGGATATTACTGGGGAGGTTGAGTTGTTTCTCTTCCCTTTTCTTGGTGACTCTGTTTTCTGGAGGTTTTTTGAAGATGTGCGATCGCAATTTATCAACAGCTTTAACATCATTTCCTGACTCACGTCTGAAGGGAATAATAATAAATTTTTGTCAAATACCAGAACAAATTAATGACTTAGAAAACCAACTTCAACAAGGGGATGCACATACTCAACGCATCTTAAGAAAGCTAAAATTTGACTATAAAAAAGCTCGAAGTGCTCTCACGGCTGAACTTTACAGAATTGCCAGAAAAGCAGTGAAATGTTACATTGAAACTTTCAAAAATGAATATGAGGGTTTATTAAATGAAATAATCGCAGAATCACTAAATTTAATTTGCACAGAATTAGAACTAAAGCCTGAAAAAACTCTAGAAGAAAACATATCTATTTGGATTGATCAGACAAGAAGATTTAGGTACAGATGGCTGGACATTGTTAACAATAACCAACATAGGAGAATAGAAGACCGCTTATTTGATGTTTTGCAAGAAATTGTTGCTAAACAAGAGCAAGGTTTTACATTACAAGAGTTTGTTAATCAAACAAAAGTAAAAGAAACAAGATTACAATCTCAAGGAACAGAAGCACAAGCACAAGAGTTTTTACAAAAACAAGTAAACGAATGCAATGGAACAATTATTACTGGAAAAAATGGAGAAATAATTTATCAATTTGAACCAGAAAGAGTGCGCCTTACCCCTCAACAAGAACATGGGAAACAAACCAGAATCCAACCCATATCAATTGATACTCCTATAGGTGAAAATGAAGAAGAGACACTAGTAGATGTCGTATTAACCACTGGTGGAGATTGTGGGCAAACTTTAAATGAAATCGAAAAGCAAGAGCTAGAAAATCAATCTACGCTTCGGCAAAAAATACTTGAGTACATAAAAGAAGATCCTCAAAAGAAATTAATGAGGAGTCATCCAACAAATAAGCTTGAGTGTAATTGTAAATATCTAATAGAGCAGGTTAAGAAGAATGGACACAACAAGCAAACATTTGCGCAAATAGCAAGAGATTTTAATATTAACTATCAAACTCTTAAGTCCCACTATAACCGCAAATGTTTACCAATGATTTACTTAAAAACTTTAGAGTTATACTCCCATAAAATTACTAAAAAGCATCAAACAGAGTATGAAGACAAAGATGAGATTTTTCTGCGACATATTAATGAAGATCCAGATAAAAAACTTAGTTCTTGTCGTTTAGAAAATATTAATGCTCAGATTTTAGCTAAAAGACTTTTACCCATCTTTGGGGAAAAAACATCTATGACGAAACTTCAGGAAGAATATAACATAAGTAGAGATAGATTAGATCGTTTTTGGCAGTTGAATGTTTTATCTTTACTCAGTAAAATTGTGATAGAGTTAGATGAAGACTTAGCTTTTTTAAAATTGATAAAATAAAAAGCGATCGCCAAGCAAACAGTAACAAAGATAATCAGATTAAATTTATACTAGGAGAAAAAAAACCATGACTAACAACTTAAAACATTCCATCCCCGTTCCCTTATTTAATGAAGCATTAACAACAGCAAAAAAATTTGCAGCTCAACAGGAAACCCCAGAAAAAAGAGAAAGGGTATTTTTAAATACTTTAGCAGTTGCTGCTGTTAATACCTATCTTACTTGGGGAGAAATAGAAACAGACTTAGATCAAAGTTACTCTTATCACCCTTTACATCATATACTCTTTCCAATGGGCGATTTATATTTACCTAAATTTGCTGCTAGGTTAGAATGTTGTCCAGTAAAACCAGGAGAAAATCAGATTACTTTACCTCCTAATGGTGGGATAATAGGCTATGTAGCCGTACAGTTTCAAAAAAGATTAGATGAAGTTCACTTAATTGGGTTTTTGCCTTTTACTGAAGAGTTATTTACTGAAAATGCACCCCAGGAAATACCCCTCAGTGAGTTTCAGTCAGTTGAGAGTTTATTTGACCATTTCTTCCGCAAAGAAGAAGAATTAATTATTTTAGAGGAAATGTTAGCAGAAAAAGAAAATGACCCAGTTTTTGAGCGAGTACGCACCAATTTAGCTAACATGAGTACCTTAGAAATTATTGCCCAACTAGAGCGGATTTATCGCCAAGAAGAAGATTATTTGCGAGGTGAAAGCGGTGCTAAGGTGTTAGAAGGTTTTGGACAAGAAATGTTGATGTTTAACAGAGAAGATGATGATGATGACGCTCAAATGGAATTACAAGACTTTGCAGTAGAGTTGATAGAGAAATTAGCAGAAATTTGGGAAGAAAATTAATAATTTAGGGGTATAATATGGTTATGCCCCTAAATAAATACCTGGCTACACATATCATACCCGCCGAAGCGGGTTTCAACCCCTCGTGTTTTGAAACATTTTTCTGAAAAATCTTGATTACCTCCATAACCTAAAACTCGCGCAAACGGGTTTCAACCCGTTACATTTTTAAACCCGTTGCGTAGTAGCCATAGGTTGAAACCTATGGCTACATAGACAAAACCCGCCTGCGCGGGTTAGGTTGGTAGGTGAGAGCAATATTTCTAACCCAACTTGTACCATTATATACATTCAGGGATTGAAACCCGCGCAGGCGGGTTTTGTCTGTGTAGCAACGGGTTTCAACCCGTTGCGTTTTTCAACCCGTTGCGTTTTCAAACCCGTTGCGTTTTTCAACCCGTTGCGTTTTCAAACCCGTTGCGTTTTTCAACCCGTTGCGTTTTTCAACCCGTTGCCTTTTCCAACCCGTTACATTTTTAAACCCGTTGCGTAGTAGCCATAGGTTGAAACCTATGGCTACCCAAACAAAACCCGCCTGCGCGGGTTAGGTTGGTAAATGAGAGCAATATTTATAACCAAAATTGTACCATTATATACCTTCAGGCATTGAAACCCGCGCAGGCGGGTTTGGTCTGTGTAGCAACGGGTTTCAACCCGTTGCGTTTTTCAACCCGTTGCGTTTTTCAACCCGTTGCGTTTTTCAACCCTTGTACTCTCCTGTCAATTAAAATAAAAACAACCCCAAAATTTTGCATAAAACCCCCCAAACCCCACGAAGGAAAACCATAAACCTTAACCACAGCACAACCAATGAGTAATCAAGAAGAACGTCTAACAGCATACCTAACCCTCATCCAAGCGCTCCTCAACTGCAACAACGGGGAAGAAATAGCCGAACTACTCAGCGAATATCCCCAACTAATAGACTTACCCTTCTTGCTAACAATACACGCAGTCGCAGAACAAATAGAAGATGAAACCCAAGCTAACTGGTTAAACAATATAGCGGAGGGGCTGTTTCAAAGCTTATTTCAACAGCGAGAAAGCTTGTTAGGGCAGTTACTCCAAGCTACCGCAGAAAGTAACGGAGACGCAGCAGTAGTATATCCCCTCCTCCAGCAAAACCTAGAACAAATAGACGAGTTGCTAATGTATACGCTGCAAAATAGGTGGGAAACCAACTCACCCAACTTGGGGGTAGAAGAAAAACAAGGTATTGCTGAAGTGATTTTTAGTTTCAGCAATTTAATGCAGCAATTTCCCTTCAATAGACCTCTTGCGAAACCGTAAAAAACCCCCCCAACCCCCCCTTGGTAAGGGGGGGAGATGACCGAAAAAATAAGCATTTTCCCCCCCTTAGTAAGGGGGGGTTGGGGGGGTTTTTTACGGTTTCGCAAGAGGTCTAATAAGCCAGCCAGTCTAGAAATTGCTATTACTGGATATAACATAGCCCTCACTGTCTATACCCACGAAAACTTCCCTGTAGACTGGGCCATAACCCAAAATAACCTGGGTGTTGCTTACAGTGACCGTATCAAAGAAGATAAGGCAGAAAATATCGAACTGGCAATTAAATCATCTCAAGCTGCTTTGGAAGTCCGTACCCGCGAAAACTTCCCAGTAGAATGGGCTACGACCCAAAATAACCTGGGTAATGCTTACAGTGACAGTATCAAAGAAGATAAGGCAGATAATATTGAACTGGCTATTAAATCTTATCAAGATGCATTGGAAGTCTATACCCCCGAAAACTTCCCTGTAGAATGGGCTATGACCCAAAATAACCTGGGTGCTGCTTACAGAGACCGTATCAAAGAAGATAAGGCAGATAATATTGAACTGGCAATTAAATGTTTTCAAGCAGCATTGGAAGTCCGTACCCGCGAAACATTCCCCCTTGAATGTCTCAAAACCGCCGAAAATTTAGGTAACTTAGCTTTTAAAGAAGGAAACTGGCAGTTAGCCATAGAAGCATACACTCAAGCCATAGAAGCAGTAGAATTATCCCGTAGTTGGGCAACCACAGACGATCGCCGCCAAGAAATCCTCGCCCAGTCCATCGAAATTTATGCCAATATGGTACAGTGCTGCATAAATAACAACCAACTAGACTTAGCTATAACCACTGTAGAGCGATCGCGCAGTCGCCATTTAGTAGACTTAATGGCAAGTAAAGACTTATACAGTGATGCAGAAATACCCCCAGAAGTAGAGCAATTATTAAAACAGTATGAACAAACGCAACAACAAATCAACCAATACCGCGATAGTAACCCCAGTGAAGGAAAAGGGGAAGTTAGAGCAGCAACAAGAAGTAACCGAGCAGCATTAAACGCAAAAACGGACATTATCCAACAACTCGAAGCAGAAAAACAGGTAATATACAACCAAATCCGCAAATATGACCAAGTATTAGCAGGACAAATACAAGTAAACCCCCTAGACTTACCCACCCTGCAAAAGCTCATTGAGCAACCCAGTCAAGCCATTCTCAGCTTCTACACCACAGAAAATGATACCTACATTTTCATCCTCCGTCAAAACAGCATCACCCTCCATACTTGTACTGGGGAAGGGTTAGAAAAACTGCAAAATTGGATCTTTGACAACTGGTTAGTACCTTATATAGAAGACAAAAATACCTGGTTAGCTCAAATTAATTCAATTATGACCCAACTAAGCGATCGCTTACGCATCAACGAATTAATTGCCCAGCACCTCGAAGGAATACAAGAATTAATCCTCATTCCCCACCTCTACCTCCACCTACTCCCATTGAGCATTTTACCCATTGCTGATGAAAATCAAAACCGAGAAAAAACACTGGGCGATCGCTATCTCATCCGCACTCAAACAAGTTGCCAAATACTCAACTTTTGTTTTGAAAGAGACAAAAAACACACCCTAACCCAACTTGAATATGGAACAGTAGAAGACGCAACCGAAGACCTAGCTTTTAGCACCTACGAATGCGAAAAAATAGCAGAAATTTACCAAATTCCTCCCCACAACCGCTTGAAATGGTCACAACAAGCCACCATCACCAACTATAAACAACTCATAGCAAAAATTCAAACCCTCCACTCCAGTCACCACGCCCAAAGTCGCCTTGACAATCCATTAGAATCAGTCCTAAAATTAGCAGATGGAAACATCACATTAGGAGAGATCCTACTCTGGCGTTATAATAACCTCAATGAGGTCTTTCTCTCCTGCTGTGAAACAGGAGTAGGCATGGCGAAAAACCGCAATGATGATATACTTACATTAAGCGCTGGTTTTCTCTGTGCAGGAGCCAGAGCAGTTATCAGCTCATTATGGGCTGTAGATGACCTAGCAACCGCCCTCTTTTCCATCTTTTATTACCAACAACGTAACCAGGAAAAAAATCGCCCACAAGCACTGCAAGCCGCACAGCAAGACCTCCGCAACCTAACCAAAGAAGAGTTAAACACCCAATATGCCCCAATAATAAAAACCCAATTAGAAGCCAGAAAAAATGAAGCAAGAAAAGCCGAATATGTAGCTCAAAAAAACCTCAAAGACATCCCTAAAAACTCCCCAGAATACCAACAACATTTAGAAGAAAGAAAGCGCCTAAACAACCTAGCCAACAAACTCGACAAATCCCTAACTTATCTTACCAAAAAGTGCCAAGAAGAGCAACCCTTTTCTCATCCAGTTTACTGGGCAGGTTTTGTCACCCAGGGACTCAGTTAGTTAGTTATCAAACCGCCCCATAAGTGATAATTAATATACAAACAAGCGACTCCAGACAAGGGGCGCCCATCCCCTTGTCTTATCCACAACTCTAATCAAACTGCTAGAACTAATAACTGTTTACTCCAAAACATTAATAACCCCTTCCCAACCAAGAAAAAAAAAAGTCAAATTGCCCCTTGACAAAACCCAATGTTGCTGTTAGAATGGAGATGAGGGCAGGAGGACATCGTGCCTGGAGGGCGTTCGGGGGTTATGTAGTATAAAATAGTTTAAAATTGCCAAAAGGCTGCTAGCTTCTGTGAGAAAAGCTCAGGTAGTTAAATAAATGATCTTCCACCCCATTCAAAAAAAAAGGCAAATTGCCCCTTGACAAAACCCAATGTTGCTGTTAGAATGGAAATGAGGGCAGGAGGATATCGTGCCTAGAGGTTCTTCGAAAACTGTGTAGTACAAAATAAATCAGTTAAAGGGGAAAAAAGGAACTGAAATAAAAGTAACGCCAGACTTGGGCGATCGCCCAAGCCTTACCAATAACTCGAAGTAAACTGGTAGAACAGCGCCAAGAGATTTAGATGAATCAAGGGGGAGGAATATAAAGAAAACTAGATAATCCTCAATCCTGTTTGGGCTGAAAAAAATTTTTTTGTTAATTTATAGTTATTTTTTAGGAGCAATAAGCATCATCATATTGCGGCCTTCTCTTTTAGGAGCTTGTTGAATTTCCCCTACTTCTTGTAAATCAGTTGCCATGCGACTGAGTAAATCTTCTGCTAAATTAGCGTGTTGAATTTCGCGCCCACGGAAAGTAATAGTTGCTTTTACTTTATCACCTGACTTAAGAAAGCGTTGTGCTTGATTGACGCGCACTTGATAGTCATGTTCTTCAATTTTATAGCGCATTTTCACTTCTTTTACATCGGCGGTGTGTTGTTTTTTCTTTGCTTCCTTCGCTTTTTTCTCCTGTTCAAATTTATATTTGCCGTAGTCCATAATCTTGCAAACTGGAGGCTCGGCAGTATCACTGATTAAGACTAAATCTAAACCTCGCTCTTCAGCAAGGGCTAGAGCCTCTTTTGGTGAAATAATCCCTATCTGAGAGCCATTTTCGTCGATGACACGAATCTCAGGAAAACGGATTCTTTCGTTGATTTGGGGGACATCGCGCTGATTACGTTTTTTTTCTAGCACAGGCTGATTTTAACTTCTCCTATTGGTGTTAGTTAGGTTTTTACTTGATTTACTAGCTATTTTAATGATTATGATCGGGTGATGGTGTCTTTGATTAATTAAATTTTATATTTGAACTGAAAAAGTGGAATCAAGTTAAGTTGATAGTTCAATAAAGAGGGGTTGAAGCTTAGAATAGAAAAAGATGAACATTGAGACAAGTTGAGGCTGTTGGTGGCATTAACTGGGAACTGGCAACAAAGAATTGGGAATCAAAGAGATTGGGTTTGGCGTGGTTGGCAAACTCGCTACACTTATATGCGTAGGCGAGGTGAGGAAAAGGAAAAGTTAAATACGCCAATCATATTCTTGCATGGTTTTGGTGCTTCTATTGAACATTGGCGGCATAATTTACCAGTGATTAGTGAACAGCATACAGTTTATGCTCTGGATTTGTTGGGTTTTGGAGCATCAAGAAAGGCGGCTACAGATTATTTGGTTGAGCTCTGGGTAGAGCAGGTTTATGATTTTTGGCAAACTTTTATCGGTCAACCAGTGGTGCTGGTGGGTAATTCTATCGGTTCTCTGGTTTGTTTGCAAGCTGCAGTAACTCACCCTGAAATGGTAAAAGGGCAAGTGATGTTGAGTTTGCCTGATGTATCTTTAAGACAAGAGATGATTCCTCAATGGTTGCAACCGCTAGTAAATGCTGTTGAAGGGGTGGTGGCTTCTCCTCTGTTGGTAAAATCTCTGTTTAAAGTGGTGCGTCGCCCTGAGGTTATTCGGCGTTGGGCGGGAGTGGCTTATGTGGATAAAAAGGCTATCACTGATGAATTGGTGGAAATTTTGGCAGCTCCAGCTCAAGATGAAGGGGCTGCGAGAGCTTTTTCTGCTTTATCTAACTCAGTAAGAAAACCATCTTTTGCAACTCCAGTAAAAAAAATGTTGCCTTGTCTGAATATACCTATTTTGTTGATTTGGGGAAAAGGCGATCGCATGATTCCTCCTAGTTTAGCGCCAACTTTTGCCGCTCAAAATCCTCAAATTCAGTTGATAGAATTGGAGAATGTTGGTCATTGTCCCCATGATGAATGTCCAGATGTTTTTAACGAAATTTTGCTTAATTGGCTTGAGGTTAATTTTTCGGCAATAACTGATTCTCAGCCTGAATTAACTACTACTCCTCAACAGTAACTTGACTGTTTTTGATTTCCTAAATAATGAGCTAAATATAGGATCTAAAAAAATAGCACTAACAATTAATTGGTTTTTCTAGATATTTGTTGAAAAAATGAAACATACAATTTCTGTTTTGGTTGAAGATGAAGCTGGGGTTTTAACACGAATTGCTGGCTTGTTTGCTCGTCGGGGTTTTAATATTGAAAGTTTAGCTGTGGGTCCTGCTGAAAAAGTAGGTATTTCTCGTCTGACAATGGTAGTAGGAGGAGACGACGACACTATTGAGCAGTTAACTAAGCAACTCTATAAATTGATTAATGTTCTAAAAGTACAAGATATTACTCAAATTCCTAGTGTGGAACGGGAGTTAATGTTAGTTAAAGTAAGCGCTACTGCTTCTAGCCGCGCAGAAGTAATTCAGTTGGCTCAAATTTTCCGTGCTCGTATTGTTGATATCTCTGAAGATACTTTGACTGTGGAAGTGGTGGGAGATCCTGGTAAAATGGTGGCAATTATTCAAATGTTAAATAAGTTTGGTATCCGAGAAGTTGCCCGTACTGGTAAAATTGCTCTAATTAGAGAGTCGGGTGTTAATACTGAATATCTTAAGTCTTTAGAAGCAAAAGTTTAAGAATAATTCTTAAGCTTAATTAAAGCTAAAACCCTAAATCAAGGTTTTAGCTTTTGATTTTTTTAAAGTTTGGTTTTGGGTATTGTAGAGTAGGATTTTTCTGGAGATTTTGAGGAATGTTGTTAGTAAAAGAAAAAGCTGATCGAGTTGTGTTAAATAACATTAGTTGGCAACAATTTGAAAATTTGGTGTTAGATTTAGGCGATCGCCCTGGTACTCGTTTAGCTTATGATTTTGGGACTTTAGAAATTATGACTCCTTTACCTGAACATGAATATTATAAAGAAGTGATTGGCGACATTGTTAAGGATTTAGCAGATGAATTAGAGTTAGATTATGAAAGTTTGGGTTCAACTACTTGGAGAAGAGAAGCTAAACTTGCAGGGGTGGAATCTGATAATTGTTTTTATTTCCAAAACGAGCCTATTATTCGTGGTAAATTGGAGTTTGATTTAAATGAAGATCCACCGCCAGATTTAGCGTTAGAAATTGATTTGAGTAGTAAGTCTGTTGGGCGTTTTCCTATTTATGCACGGTTGGGTGTGCCTGAAATTTGGTGTTATGAAAATGGGGAATTAACTATTTATTTATTGGAGGGGGAAGAATATATAAAAGCAGAAAATAGTTTAATATTTCCTGAGCTTCCTATTCAGGAGTTACCTGGTTTAATTGAGTTAAATAGGGGTAAGGGGAGGAGAGCAATTAGAA
>Ga0209594_1000411_pt1 | contig 26996 bp, 23 predicted proteins | sample AshMeaCrysSpring_FD_184126 | JGI IMG/M metagenome (GOLD analysis project Ga0209594, IMG submission 184126) | Groundwater microbial communities from Big Spring, Nevada to study Microbial Dark Matter (Phase II) - Ash Meadows Crystal Spring... | ecosystem: Environmental > Aquatic > Deep subsurface... | reverse complement strand
CCAGGGCCGAGCGGGCGCCGAGCAGGCGCCGACCGGGCGTGTGGGGCAGGTGGCGCTGCGGCCTACCCTGCCAGGCGTGACCGGTGTGCAGCTGACCCCCGACGACGCCGCCCTGCTCGAGGCCGGCTCGGTACGCCTGAGCGTGGACGGCGCTCGCGCCGACGTGGTCCTGGCTCGGCCGCAGGCCCGCAACGCCCAGACGCCGGCCACCTGGCGGGCGCTGGCCGCGGTGCCCGCGCTGCTGCCCGCCGACGTGCGGGTCGTGGTGCTGAGCGGGGAGGGGGCCTCGTTCAGCGCGGGGCTCGACCGGCGGATGCTCGACCCGGCCGGTGTGCCCGGCGAGGCGAGCCTGGTCGCGATGGCCCGGATGCAGCCGGCCGAGCTCGACGCCACCATCGCCGGCTACCAGCAGGGGTTCGCCTGGTGGCGGGAGTCCACCGCGATCACCGTCGCCGCGGTGCAGGGGCACGCCGTCGGTGCCGGCTTCCAGCTGGCACTGGCCTGCGACCTGATGGTGTGCGCGGACGACGCCCAGCTGTGCATGCGCGAGCCCGCGCTCGGACTGGTGCCCGACCTCGGCGGAACCAAGGTGTTGGTCGACCGGGTGGGCTACCCGCGGGCGCTGGAGATCTGCGCGACCACTCGCTGGGTGCACGCCCCCGAGGCGGTGCGGCTGGGCCTGGCCCTGCTGCACGTCCCCGCCGAGACGCTGGCGGCCACCGTCGACGACCTGGTGGCCGCGCTCACCGCGGCTCCGGCCGGTGCGGTCGCGGCCACCAAGGTGCTGCTGCGCGACGCCGCCGCCCGCACCCACGCCGAGCAGCATGCCGCCGAGCGGGCGGCGCAGGCCGGTCGGCTGGCCGAGCTGGCCCGCCTGCTCGGCTGAGGCCGATCGGAACATCCCGGCCCTCCCGGATGTTGGTGGCCACGGCAGCACCGACCCACGAGGAGGCACGTGTCCGGGCACGGCATGTGGACGACCTACCGGTCCCTGACCCGGGACCGGTCGGAGTACGACGTGCGGCTGGCGCCCGGGACGGTGCGCCGCATCGGCACCTACGCCCGGCCGTACGCCCGCCAGATCGTGGTCTTCCTGGTCATCGTGGTGATCAGCGCCAACCTGGTGGTGGCCGCGCCGCTGCTGTTCGAGCGCATCGTGGACGAGGGCATCCTGGCCGGCGACACGACGGTGGTGGTGCGGCTGTCGCTGCTCGTCGCCGTGATCGCGCTGCTGGATGCCGGGCTGAGCCTGGTGGAGCGCTGGTACTCCGCCCGGATCGGTGAGGGCCTCATCTACGACCTGCGCACCGAGGTGTTCGAGCACGTGCAGCGCCAGCCGGTGGCCTTCTTCACCCGGGCCCAGACCGGGGCGCTCGTGTCGCGGCTCAACAGCGACGTCATCGGCGCCCAGCAGGCCTTCACCGGCACCCTGGCCGGTGTCGTCTCCAACATCGTCAGCGTCGTGGTCATCGTGGTCGCCATGCTCGCGCTGTCGTGGCAGGTCACGGTCGCATCGCTGCTGCTGCTGCCGGTCTTCCTCGTCCCGGCGCGCTACGTGGGCCGGCGGCTGGCCGGGCTGAGCCGCGAGCAGATGAACCTCAACGCGCAGATGAGCGGCATGATGACCGAGCGGTTCAACGTCGCGGGGGCGCTGCTGGTGAAGCTGTTCGGCCGGCCGGCGGAGGAGAGCGGCCACTTCTCCAGCCGCGCCGGCCGGGTGCGCGACATCGGCATCACCATCGCCCTGCAGAACCGGGCCTTCTTCGTCGCCCTCAGCCTCGTCACGTCGATGGCCACCGCCCTGGTCTACGGGGTGGGCGGCACGCTGGTGATCTCCGGGGCGCTGACCCTGGGTGCGCTGCTGGCCCTGGTCGCGCTGCTGGCCCGGCTGTACGGGCCGCTGACCGCGCTGTCGACGGCCCGCATCGACGTGCTGACCGCGCTGGTGAGCTTCGAGCGGGTCTTCGAGGTGCTCGACCTGCGGCCGCTGGTCGCCGACGCGCCGGACGCGCGTCCGCTGCCCGCCGACGCCGCCGACGTGGAGCTGCGCGGGGTGTCGTTCCGCTACCCGAACGCCTCGGAGGTGTCGCTGGCCTCGCTGGAGTCCATCGCCACCGTCGAGCGCCCGATCGAGGGGCACACGCTGCACGAGGTGTCGCTGCGCGTCGAGCCGGGCCGCATGGTCGCCCTGGTGGGCCCGTCCGGGGCCGGCAAGACCACGATCACCGGGCTGGTCAGCCGGCTCTACGACCCGACCTCGGGCAGCGTCCTGATCGGCGGGCACGACCTGCGTGAGGTCACCCTGGCGTCGATCAGCCAGGCCGTCGGGGTGGTCACCCAGGACGCCCACCTGTTCCACGACACCATCGAGGCGAACCTGCGCTACGCCCGCCCCGACGCCACCGACGAGCAGGTCTGGGACGCACTGGCCGCAGCCCAGATCGACGGCCTGGTGCGCTCGCTGCCGGACGGGCTGGGCACCGTGGTCGGCGACCGCGGCTACCGGCTGTCCGGCGGGGAGAAGCAGCGGCTGGCCATCGCCCGGCTGATGCTCAAGGCGCCGCGCATCGTGGTGCTCGACGAGGCGACGGCGCACCTGGACTCCGAGTCCGAGGCGGCGGTGCAGCGAGCCCTGGACACCGCGCTGGAGGGCCGGACATCGCTGGTGATCGCCCACCGGCTCTCGACCGTTCGCCACGCCGACCTCATCCTCGTCGTCGAGGACGGACGCATCGTGCAGCGCGGCACCCACGCCGAGCTGCTCGCCGAGGGCGGCCTGTACGCCGAGCTGTACCGCACCCAGTTCGCCGACGCGGCCCTCACCGAGGTGTGAGCCACGCCGCGGCGCTGGTAGCGTCCGCCCGTCCCATCGGGGGGCGAGGTCGGAGGCCACGATGCTGTTCCACATCACCCAGGTGCACACCCCGCAGACCTGCCCGGCCGGCGAGGGCGGGTCGAACGTGCTCTTCGACGCCAGCGTGGAGGGGGTGCGCCTGGTCGGCCGGTACGGGGCCAACTCCGAGCACACGATGTTCTACGTGGTGGAGGCCGACGACTGGCAGGCGCTGCACCGGTTCCTCTTCCCGGGCTTCAAGCGCGCGACCGCGACCATCACCCCGGTGAGCGAGGAGCCGGTCGCGCACTGACCCGGCGGGCCGGCCGGGGCGCGAGCCCTGGCCGGGCTACGGCCGGGCTACAGCGAGGGCAGCAGCCCGCCGTCGACCGCCACCAGCGACCCGGTGACGTAGGAGGCGGCGGGGGAGAGCAGGAACGCCGCCACCCGGCCCAGCTCCTCGGGCTCCCCGTAGCGGCGCAGCGGGATCTGCTGCTCCCACCGCGCCCGCGCGGCGGCGGCGTCACCGGTGGTCGCGTCCAGCTCGGTCAGCCGGTCGGTCGCCAGCCGTCCCGGCATCAGCCCCACCACCCGCACCCCCTGCGGGCCGTACTCGTTGGCCAGCTGCTTGCCGACCATCGCCAGCCCGGGCCGCATCCCGTTGGAGGTGGCCAGCCCGGCGATGGGCGTACGCACGGAGGTGGACAGCACCAGCGCGATCGCCCCGCCCCCACCCTCGGCCAGCGCGTCGGCCACCGTGCGCACGATGCGCACGCCACCGAGGAACACCGACTCGAACGCGGCGCGCCACTGCTCGTCGGTGGTCTGGCGGGCCGGGCGCGCCGGTGGGCCGCCCACGCTGACCAGGGCACCGTCGAGCCGTCCGAAGGTGTCGAAGGCGGCGGCCACCAGCCGGTCGGCGGTGGCCGGGTCGGCGTTGTCGGCCGCCAACCCGGCCACCCGCTCGCCGCCCAGCGCGGCCACGGCAGCGTCCACGCCGTCCGGCGAGCGTCCCGACACCACCACCGCGGCGCCGTCGGCGACGAGCGCCTGGGCGGTGGCCAGCCCCAGGCCGCGGGTGCCGCCGGTGACGAGGTAGACGCGTCCTGCCAGTCCGAGGTCCATGGCGGCATCGTGCCGCCGCGCCTACGGTCTGCGTGTGCAGTCGGCGGAGGTCGCCAAGGTGCGCGTCTGGGTGGACCGGGCCGAACGGGTCACCGTGCTCACCGGGGCCGGCGTGTCGACCGGGTCGGGGATCCCCGACTTCCGCGGCCCGGACGGGTTGTGGACGAAGGACCCGGCGGCGGCGGCCATGTTCGACATCGACGCCTACCGCCGCGACCCGGCGCTGCGGGTACGGGCCTGGCGCAACCGGCGTGACCACCCCGCGTGGTCGGCTCGGCCCAACGCCGCCCACGCCGCGCTGGTCGACCTGGAGCGCACCGGACGGCTGCGCGCCCTGGTCACCCAGAACATCGACGGCCTGCACCAGCGGGCCGGGTCGAGCCCCGAGCTGGTCGTCGAGCTGCACGGCACCCTGTTCTGGGCGGCCTGCCTGGACTGCGGCCTGCGCACACCGATGGACCAGGTGCTGGCCCGGGTCGACGCCGGCGAGGACGACCCGCCGTGCCCGCGCTGCGGCGGGCTGCAGCGGTCGGCCACGATCGCCTTCGGACAGGCGCTGGACCCCGTGGTGCTCGGGCAGGCGGTCCGGGCGGCGCAGGAGTGCGACCTGTTCGTCGCCGCGGGCACCTCGCTGCTGGTCGACCCCGCCGCCGGGCTGTGTGCGGTGGCGCTGCGCCGCGGAGCGCGGCTGGTCGTCGTCAACGGCTCGCCCACCCCCTACGACGAGGCGGCCGACTCGGTGCTGCGGGGCGAGCTGACCCAGCTGCTGCCGGCGCTGATGGGGCCGGCGGTGACCGCACCCGAGTCGGGTGCCGCCTCGGGCCGGTCAGGGGCGGTCTGAGCCGGACGCCCCGTCCACCAGCTCGGCGTCCGCGGCGTCCGGCTGGACGGTGCTCTCCCGGCGGGCCAGCAGCACGAAGCCGCCCACGGCGATGGCCCCGAACAGGAACCACTGCACCGCGTAGATGAGGCTCGGGCCACTGCTGAGCCGGGGCTCGGGCAGCGGCACCAGCCCGTCCCCGGCGGGCGGCTGCTCGCTGGTCGCCTCCAGCCACACCGGGGCCAGCGGCTGGCCGAGCTGCTCGGCCAACGGCCCGAGGTCGACGAAGCGCACCGACGGCGGGTCGGAGTCGGCGTCCAGGCCCGTCCCGCGGCCGGCCTCGCTGAGCCGCAGCCGGCCCTGGACCGTGACCGTCCCATCGGGTGGCGCCGGCACGACCGGCTGGGCGTCCGGGCCGGTGGCGGGCAGGAAGCCGCGGTCGACGAGCACGGCCGGCCCCGACGCGGGGACGAGCGGGGTGAGCACGTGCACCCCCGCCTGGCCTTCCAGCGGGCGCAGCCGCAGCACCACCTGGGCGTCGGCGTCGTAGCGGCCGGTCACGGTGACGGTGCGCCACTCCTGCTCGCGGGGCACGTCGGCGGGTGGTGTCGCGGGGTCGACCGCCTCCTGCACCGGCGCCGGGTCGGCGGCCAGAGAGGCGCGCACGGCGTCGTTGCGCTCGCCGCGCAGCTCGTAGCGCTCGAGCTGCCAGAACCCGAGCCGCACGCAGGCCGCCAGCAGCAGCAGCGTGAAGGCGACGAGCCGCAGGCCGCGGCGGCTGCGCAGGAAGCCCACCCGGCAACGGTAGATCGCGGCGGGGCGGCTACCGCGCGCTGGTGCCCTGCCGCACCGACGTCGCCGACGGCAGCGCGCGCAGCTGCGGCGGGGTGAGGCCCTCCGGCTGGGCGCCGCCGCGCTTCTCCCGGCCGGCGTTCGCGCCGACCACCCCGATGTAGGGCAGGAACACCGCGAACGCGGCCAGCACCCAGCGGATCCAGTGGTCGACGACGATCGCGCCGACGAAGCAGACGGTGCGGACCGTCATCGTGATCAGGTAGCGCCGGGTGCGCATGGCCAGGTCGTCGCTGAGACCCACCGCTGCGGTGGTGATGCTGGCGACCTCCGGCTGACGCCTGACCATCGCCCACCACCTCTCCTCATGTGTCTGGCGTCCACGGTACGACCCTGCGCCGTGCGCGGCGAGGTCGCACCCGTCCCTGACGCGTTCCGGCGGGACGCCGTGCCGTCCAGCGTGATGCCGCTCGGTCCGGCAGGATGGGCCGACCAGCCCGACGCAGGAGGAGCCGCAGATGTCGAACCGCACCTACCGGGTCATCGAGGTGGTGGGCACGTCGCCGGACGGCGTGGACGCCGCGCTGCGCAACGGCATCGCCCGAGCCTCGCAGACCATGCGCCACCTCGACTGGTTCGAGGTCACCGAGATCCGCGGGCACATCACCGACGGGGTGCCCGACCACTTCCAGGTGGGCATGAAGGTCGGGTTCCGGCTCGAGGACGCCTGAGCGGCACCGCGCGGGATTCACGGCTACCGGCCGGTAGCGGCTACGGTCGCGGGCCGTGACCCGCAGCGTGCTCGTGACCGGCGGCAACCGAGGCATCGGCCTGGCCACGGCCCGGGCGTTCGCCGACGCGGGCGACGCGGTGGCGGTGACCAGCCGCTCGGGGGACTGCCCCGACGAGCGGGTGCTCGCGCTCACGGCCGACGTCACCGACGACGCCTCGGTCTCCGCCGCCGTGGCGGCGGCGGAGGCGGCGCACGGCCCGCTGGAGGTGCTGGTGGCCAACGCCGGCATCACCCGCGACACCCTGCTGCTGCGGATGTCCGACGACGACTGGGCGCAGGTGCTGGACACGAACCTCACCGGTGCGTTCCGGGTGGCTCGCCGCGCTGCCCGCAGCATGCTGCGGGCCCGGCGCGGACGCATCGTCCTGGTCTCCAGCGTGGTCGCCCTCAGTGGGTCGGCCGGCCAGGTCAACTACGCGGCCAGCAAGGCCGGGCTGGTGGGCCTGGCCCGGTCGCTGGCCCGCGAGATCGGCAGCCGTGGCATCACCGTCAACGTGGTGGCCCCCGGCTTCGTCGAGACCGACATGACCGCCGGGCTGGACGAGCGCACCCGGGAGACCTACCTGGGCCAGATCCCGCTCGGACGCTTCGCGACCGCCGACGAGGTGGCCGCGGCGATCCGCTGGGTGGCCGGACCGGAGGCCGGGTACGTCACCGGCGCGGTGATCCCGGTCGACGGCGGCCTGGGCATGGGGCACTGACGGCGCGCGCGGCGCGCCGACCCGACGAGAGGACGAGGACGAGCACGTGAGTGGCTTGGTGGCGGGCAAGCGCATCCTGGTGACCGGTGTCATCACCGACCAGTCGATCGGCTTCCATGTGGCGCGGCTGGCGCTGCAGGAGGGCGCGCAGGTGGTGGTGACGGGGTTCGGGCGCATGTCGCTGGTCGAGCGGATCATCCGGCGGCTGCCCGTCCCGGTGCCGCTGGTCGAGCTGGACGTGACCGACGACGAGCACCTGCAGACCCTGGCCGAGCGGGTCGGCGAGCACGTGGACGGCCTGGACGGGGTGCTGCACTCGATCGGCTTCGCCCCGCAGTCGGCGCTGGGCGGCAACTTCCTGTCCACGCCGTGGGAGGACGCCGCCGTCGCGCTGCACGTGTCGGCCTTCTCGCTGAAGTCGCTGACGATGGCGGCGCGGCCGCTGTTCGGGCCGGACGGCGCGTCCGTGGTCGGGCTGGACTTCGACGCGGCCGTCGCCTGGCCCACCTACGACTGGATGGGGGTGTCGAAGGCGGCGCTGGAGTCGACCTCGCGCTACCTGGCCCGCGAGCTCGGCCGGGAGAACGTGCGGGTGAACCTGGTGGCTGCCGGGCCGATCAAGACGATGGCGGCCACGCACATCCCCGGCTTCGGCCAGTACGAGGCCGTCTGGCACGACAAGGCGCCGCTCGGCTGGGAGATGAGCGACCCCGAGCCCGCCGCCCGCGCCTGCGTGGCATGTCGGACTGGTTCCCCAAGACCACCGGCGAGATCCTGCACGTCGACGGCGGCGTCCACGCCGTCGGAGCCTGACCCCCACCTGCGTCCCGCCTGCCCCCAGCGACCCCCCGCCCGCCCGCCCGCCCGCAATGATCACGTTAAGCAGGACTCGGTCTGCTTTGCATGGCTTCGAGACCGTGCAAAGCCGCACGACGCCTGCTTAACGTGATCATTGCGGCGCCGGTCCGGCCGGGTCAGGGCGAGGGCTTGGACGGCTGCGCGGCCAGCACGCCCGAGGTGATGAGGGCCTGGCCGAGGGTGTAGGTCGCCATCACCAACGGCTGGGCCTGGCTGGCGCGAAGCGGCAGCCGGTCGGTCACCCGGGTCAGGGCGATGAGCGCGTCGGAGACGACGAACAGGCCGGCACCGACCGCGGTCCGCCGGTGCACGCCGGTGGCGGTCGCGGCCATGGCGATCAGCGCGGCCCCGTAGACCATCACCGGCGGCAGCAGCTCGCCCAGGTCCGACCCGAGCACCGCCATCAGCCCGGCCCAGGCGATCACGTACGGCACGACGAGCGCCGGCTGCCGGCCCAGCGGGCCGTTGCGCACCGACGGGGCGAAGGCCGCGATGTAGGTCAGCTGCGCGAGCAGGAAGCCACCCAGGCCCGCCAGCAGGAACGTCTCGCCCTCACCCATCAGCAGCAGGTCGCCCACCCAGGAGAACACCAGCGCCACCAGCACGAGCCGGGCCCGCCGGTCCAGCGGACGGCCCGACGCGGCCAGCAGGTAGCCGGCCAGCAGGGGCATCAGCAGCGGCTTGGTCAGCGAGGCCAGCCACGGCTGCTCCAGCACGTGCCCCAGCACGTTGAGCCCCGACACCACCCCGAAGCCGGCCAGCAGGGCCGGTGCGCGCGACGACATGGGCCGAGTCTGCTGCGCGCGGCGCTGCGGCGAAGCATGATCGCCGATGTGGACACGACCCGACGACTGATCCTGCTGCGGCACGCGAAGTCCGACTGGCCCGACGGCGTGCCCGACCACGAGCGTCCGCTCGGGGGGCGAGGACGCAGCCAGGCCCCAGGGGCCGGCCGGTGGCTGCTCGAGCGGGAGCTCGTCCCCGACCTTGCCCTGGTCTCCAGCGCCCTGCGCGCGCGGCAGACCTGGGACCTGGTCGCGGCCGAGCTGGCCGCTGCGGCCGCCGGCGACGTCCCCACCCGGGTGGAGGACGATCTGTACGACGCCGCGGTGTGGGACATGGTCGTGCTGCTGCGCACCCTGCCCGACGACGTCGCGACCGCCCTGGTGGTGGGCCACAACCCGGGTACCGAACGGCTCGCCCTGCTGCTCGACGACGGCACCGGGCCGGTCGAGGACCGGGCGCGGATGGCCGGCAAGTTCCCCACCAGCGGCATCGCGGTGCTGGCCCTGCAGGTGCCCGAGTGGACGGCGCTGGACGCGCAGACCGCGCGGCTGGAGGCCTTCCACGTGCCCCGCTGACGCCACGTGCCCCGGTGAGCCGGGGGCGGGTCAGGCCAGCGGCGGCGCCGGGGTGGGGGTTCCGTCGGCGCGGTCGGCCTCCTCGACGTCCTCCCGGCTGATGCCGAGCAGGTACAGCACCGGGTCGAGGTAGGGGACGGTCACGGCGGCGTCGGCGGCGGCCCGCACCACCGGCTTGGCGTTGAACGCGATGCCCAGCCCGGCCGCGGCGATCATGTCGAGGTCGTTCGCGCCGTCGCCGATGGCCACGGTCTGCGCCAGCGGCACGCCGGCCGCGGCGGCGAAGCGCCGCAGCGCCGCCGCCTTACCGGCCCGGTCCACCACCGGGCCCACGACCCGCCCGGTCAGGCGTCCGTCGAGCACCTCCAGGGTGTTGGCGGCCGAGTAGTCCAGCCCCAGCACCCGGACCAGGTCGTCGGTGACCTGGGTGAAGCCGCCGCTGACGATGGCGACCCGGTAGTCCAGCCGCTTGAGCGTGCGCACCAGCGTGCGGGCGCCGGGGGTGAGCACGACGGCCTCGCGGACCGCGTCGATCGCCTCCGCCGCAAGGCCCTCCAGCAGCGCGACCCGGGCTCGCAACGACTGCTCGAAGTCCAGCTCGCCGCGCATCGCCGCCTCGGTGACGGCGGCGACCTGCTCGCGCACCCCCGCGTGCTCGGCGAGCATCTCGATCACCTCGCCCTGCACGAGGGTCGAGTCGACGTCCATCACCACCAGCCGGGTGGCCCGTTGGTGCAGCCCGGCCCGCTCGACGGCGACGTCGACGCCGAGCCTGGCAGCGGCCGAGGCGAGCGCAGGCCGCAGCACGGCGGCGTCGGCACCGGACACCTCCAGCCGCACCGAGGTCACCGGGTAGGCGGCCAGCCGGGTGATGGCGTCGATGTTGGCCCCGCAGTCCGCCAGCTGCGACGTCAGCCCGGCCACGGCCTGCGGACCCAGCGGGTGGCCGAGGACGGTGACCACCACCCGGGCCCCCGTGGGAGCCGCCGGGTCGCCCACGCCGGCCGCGGCCTCCAGGTCGAGGTCGAGCCGCTCGGCGACCCGGCGGGCGTCCGCCACGACGGCGTCGAAGCCGACCGGTGGGCCCGGTGCGGCTCCCAGCAGCACGCCCAGCACGAGCCGGCCACGCACGACGACCTGCTCGATGTCGACGACCTCCACCGGGTGCGCGGCCAGCTCGGCGAACAGGGCCGTGGTGAGCCCCGGCCGGTCCCGACCGGTGAGGGTCAGCAGCAGCGTGGGCCGGTCGCCGGATGCGCCGGTCGCGGTCATCGGGCCGGCTGCCGCAGCGCCGCCTCCAGCCCGGCGCCGCACGCGGCCACCAGCGCCCGCCGGGCGGCCCGCTCCAGCGGCACCAGCGCCGCCAGCCGCGCCCCGGCGGCGTGCGCGGTGACCGACCCCCCGTCGTCCTCCCGGGCGGCGGCCACCACGTCGAGGACGGCCAGCGCCCGCTCGGCCAGTGCGTCGGCCCTCGGGTCGAGGTCGCCCGGCAGCCGCAGCGGTGCCCGGTCCCGTCGCAGGGCCTGCGCCCGCGCGGCGCCCGAGCGGCCCCCGGCCACGGCGAGGCGCTGCAGCGCGGTGGTGCCCTCGCGCAGCACCTCGCGCAGCGCCCGGTCGGCCTCGGCCACCGACGGGCCGTCCCACGGTGCACCCACCGCCGCCAGCAGGCGCCAGGTGACGCAGTGGCCCTGGTCGCCGGCCGGCCCGAAGGTCGTCACCGCCGGCACCAGCGCGGGGACGGCTGCCTCGGCGGGGTCCTGCCGGCGTCGCACCCCGAGGACGGCCTCGCCGGCGGCCAGCGCAGCCCGGTTGACCTCGGCCGGCCCACGCAGCCCGATCAGGTCGCCGGGAGCGGGCAGGGCCAGCCGCAGCCCGACCAGCCCCTGCTCGCGCAGCCCGGTCAGCGTCTCGGCGAGCTCTTCGGGGCCGTCCAGCCCGTGGCACACCAGGTGCGCCTCGTCGCTGCGCTCGACCGCGGCCACCGCCTCGTCGACGTCGGCCCCGCCCTGCAGCACCGCCGTCCCCCACGCGGCCAGCAGCGCGGCACGGGTCGGGGTCGGCACGCGGGCCAGAGTAGAACCAGGCCGCGCACTCCGTAGGGTGGGTCCGTGGCTGCGCTGGAGTTCGCCGACGTCACCATCGTGCGCTCCGGGCAGCGGCTGCTCGACACCGTCAGCTGGCGGGTCGAGGAGGACGAGCGCTGGGTCGTGCTGGGCCCCAACGGCGCCGGCAAGACCACGCTGCTGTCGGTCGCGGCGGCGCAGGTGCACCCGTCGTCCGGCTACGCCGAGGTGCTCGGCGAGCTGCTCGGCGGGGTGGACGTCTTCGAGCTGCGGCCCCGCATCGGGTTGGCCAGCGCGGTGCTCGCCGACCGTATCCCGGCCTCGGAGCGGGTGCGCGACCTCGTGCTCACCGCCGCCTACGCCGTGGTGGGCCGCTGGCGCGAGGACTACCAGCACTACGACGAGCAGCGCGCCGACGGGCTGCTGGACCGGCTGGGCATCGCCCACCTGGCCGAGCGCACCTTCGGCACCCTGTCGGAGGGGGAGCGCAAGCGCGCCCAGATCGCCCGCGCGCTCATGACCGACCCCGAGCTGCTGCTGCTCGACGAGCCGGCTGCCGGGCTGGACCTCGGCGGGCGCGAGCGGCTGGTGGCCACGCTGGACGGCCTGGCGTCCGACCCGGCCGCCCCGAGCATGGTGCTGGTCACCCACCACGTCGAGGAGATCCCCCCGGCCATGACGCACGCGCTGCTGCTGCGCGCGGGCCAGGTGGTGGCGGCCGGGCCGGTGCGGAGCACCCTCACCGCCGAGGCGCTGTCGGACTGCTTCGGGCTCGCGCTGCAGGTCGAGCACCGGGACGGCCGCTGGAGCGCCCGGGCCGCACGCCCTGACGGCCCTGGCGCGCAGGGCTAGCCTGGTCGACGTGGACGGGATCGTCGACTGGCTGGGCGAGAACGCCTGGGCCGGCTGGCTGGGCCTGGCCGTCGTGCTCGGCATCATCGAGACCACCACGCTCGACCTGGTCTTCCTCATGCTGGCCGGCGGGGCGCTCGCCGGAGCCGTCGCCGCCGCCCTCGGTGCCCCGCTGCTGCTGTCGGCGGTGGTGGCCATCGTGGCCAGCGCCGCCTTGCTCGGCGTCGTCCGTCCGATCGCCCGCCGGCACCTGCGCACCCCGCTGGAGACCCGCACCGGGGTGGCCGCTCTCGTGGGGAGGCAGGCGGTCGTGCTCAGCCGGGTGGACGGCGAGGCGGGGCAGGTCAAGCTCGCGGGCGAGATCTGGTCGGCGCGGGCGTTCGACGAGCACGAGGTGATCGAGCCGGGGGAGAAGGTGCAGGTGGCGGAGATCGAGGGGGCCACGGCGCTGGTCTTCCGGGCCGGCCTGTAACAGGCCGGGCGAGAGGAGAGGACGCTGCAGATGGAGATCGGTACCGCCGTCGGCCTGTTCCTGGCCTTCCTGTTCGCGCTGTTCATCTTCCTGACGCTGATCCGCTCGGTGCGCATCGTGCCCCAGGCGCGGGCCGGCATCGTCGAGCGGCTGGGCCGCTACCAGCGCACCCTCAACCCCGGGCTGACGATCGTGGTGCCCTTCGTCGACCGGGTGCTGCCGTTGCTGGACCTGCGCGAGCAGGTGGTGTCGTTCCCGCCGCAGCCGGTGATCACCCAGGACAACCTGGTCGTGTCGATCGACACCGTCATCTACTACCAGGTCACCGACGCCAAGGCCGCCACCTACGAGATCGCCAACTACATCCAGGGCATCGAGCAGCTCACCGTCACCACGCTGCGCAACGTCATCGGCGGGATGGACCTGGAGAAGACGCTCACCAGCCGCGAGGAGATCAACAACGCGCTGCGCAGCGTGCTGGACGACGCGACCGGCAAGTGGGGCATCCGGGTGAACCGGGTCGAGCTGAAGGCGATCGACCCGCCGCCGTCCATCAAGGACGCGATGGAGAAGCAGATGCGCGCCGACCGGGACAAGCGGGCGGTGATCCTCAACGCCGAGGGGGTGCGGCAGAGCCAGATCCTCACCGCCGAGGGCCAGAAGCAGGCCGCCGTGCTGCAGGCCGAGGGCCAGAAGACGGCGGCGATCCTGCAGGCCGAGGCCGAGAAGCAGTCGGCGATCCTGCGGGCCGACGGTGAGTCGCAGGCGATCCAGACGGTCTTCCACGCGATCCACCGCGGCAACCCCGACCAGAAGCTGCTGAGCTACCAGTACCTGCAGATGCTGCCCAAGATCGCCGCCGGGGACGCCAACAAGGTGTGGATCGTGCCGAGCGAGCTCGGCCGGGCCCTGGAGGGGCTGGGCAACCTGGCCGGCAGCATCCCCGCCGTCACCGGCGGGCTTGCCGACATCGGCGAGCTGCCCGAGGACGTGCGCCGCGAGCAGCAGCTGGCCCAGGAGGCCGCCGACCGCGCCAGCGCCGAGGCCGCCTCGGTGATCGACGCCGAGCGCGAGGCCCTCGAGCAGGCGCAGCCGGGTGGGGGCGGGCGGGTGCTGCCCGCCGCCACCGCGGTCGGCGAGCTCGGCCCGGGCGCGGGTGCCGACCTGGGTGCGAGCACCGACCAGGGCCCGCCGGTCTGAGCGCCGCGCCGGTGCGACGCTGGCTGTTCGCCGACCAGCTGGGGCCGCACTTCGTCGAGCCGCACCAGCCGGTGCTGCTGGTGGTGTCGCGGGCCGCGTTCGCGCGCCGGCGCGTCCACCGGGCGAAGGCGCACCTGCTGCTCGCGGCGCTGCACCACCGGGCGGCCGAGCTGGGCGGCTCCGCGCTGCTGCTCGAGCGGCACAGCTACCGCGAGGCGCTGGCCGAGGTGGGCGAGCCGGTGCAGGTGTGCGCGCCGACCTCGCGGGCTGCGGACGCGTTCGTGCGCGGCCTGCCCGGCGTCACCGTGCTGCCCGAGCGGGGCTGGGTGCTCGGCCGGGACGAGTTCGCCGCCTGGGCAGCGGGCCGGCGCCGGCTTCGGCTGGAGGACTACTACCGCGACGTGCGTCGGCGGCTCGGTCTGCTGCTGGACGGCGACGGCCGGCCGCTGGGGGGCCGGTGGAGCTTCGACGCCGACAACCGGCAGCCGCCGCCGCGCCGGGCGGCGAGCCTCACCGAGGTCGGCGTCGCCGAGCCCTGGTGGCCGGTCGAGGACGAGGTGGACGCGGCGGTGCGCCAGACGCTGGACCGCTGGGAGCGCGACCACGGCGTGGCGTTCGTCGGGCGGGACGGCCCGCGCCGCTTCGCCGTCACGCACGCCGAGGCGTCCGCGGCCCTGCGCCACTTCGTCGAGCACCGGCTGGCCTCGTTCGGCCGCTACGAGGACGCGATGCTCGCCGGCGACCCGTGGATGGCCCACTCGCTGCTGTCGGTGCCGCTCAACCTGGGCCTGCTCGACCCGGTGCAGGTCGTCCGCACCGCCGAGCGAGCGCTGCACGAGGGACGGGCCGACCTGGCCGCTGTCGAGGGCTTCGTGCGCCAGGTGGTCGGCTGGCGGGAGTACGTGTGGCACGTCTACTGGCACACCGGGGACGGCTACCGCGCCGGCAACGCCCTGGACGCGCGCACGCCGCTGCCCGACTGGTTCGCCGCCGCCGACGCCGACGCGGTGCAGGCGCGGTGCCTGTCCGACGTGCTTCGCCAGGTGCGCGACACCGGCTGGGCCCACCACATCCCACGGCTGATGGTGCTGGGCAGCTGGGCGCTGCAGCGCGGCTACGACCCCGCCGAGCTCACCGACTGGTTCCGTCGTTGGTTCGTCGACGGCTACGACTGGGTGATGGAGCCCAACGTGCTCGGCATGTCCCAGCACGCCGACGGCGGGCTGATGGCCAGCAAGCCGTACACGTCCGGCGGGGCCTACTTGCACCGGATGAGCGACTACTGCGACGGCTGCCGCTACGACCCACGAGTGCGGGTCGGTCCGACCGCCTGCCCCTTCACGGCCGGCTACTGGGCGTTCCTGGCCCGCACCCGCCCCGTGCTGGCCGGCAACCCGCGGATGGCGCAGCCGCTGCGCGGCCTGGACCGCCTGCCCGACCTGGACGCCCTGCTGGCCCAGGAGGCAGCCCGCGAATGCGCCCCACCGTGACCGGGCGGCTGACAGGATCAGCGGGGTGCTCGGGTTCACGGTCGGCGAGGCGCTGCTGGTGGTGCTGGCCGGGTTCGCCGCGGGCACGATCAACACGGTGGTGGGGTCGGGCAGCCTCATCACCTTCCCGACGCTGCTCGCCCTCGGCCTGCCCCCGGTGACGGCCAACGTGTCCAACACGATCGGCCTGGTTCCCGGCTCGGCGAGCGGGGCCTACGGCTACCGCCGGGAGCTGCGCGGGCTGCGGCCGGTGCTGACCCGGTTGCTGTCGGCGACCGGGCTCGGGGCCCTGCTCGGCGCCACGCTGCTGCTGGCCTTCCCCGAGAGCGTCTTCGAGGCGGTGGTCCCCTGGCTGGTCGGCATCGCCGTTGTGCTCGTGCTCGTGCAGCCGTGGCTGGGACGGCGGGCCGCGGACCGCCCGCCCGACCACACCGCCTGGTGGCTGTGGCCGGCGGTGTTCGCAACCGGCGTGTACGGCGCCTACTTCGGCGCCGCCCAGGGGGTGCTGCTGGTCGGGGTGCTCGGGCTCGGCCTGGCGCTGGGGCTGCAGCAGGTCAACGGGGTGAAGAACGTGCTCGCCGGGGCGGCCAACCTGGTCGGCGCGGTCGTGTTCGCCCTGGCGGCACCCGTCGACTGGGGCGCGGCCCTGCTGGTCGCGGCGGGGTCGGTGCTCGGCGGGGTCGTCGGGGCCAAGGTGGCGCGGCGGATGCCCACGCCGGTGCTGCGCGGTGTGGTCGTCGCCGTCGGCGTCCTCGCCCTGGTGCTGCTGATCACGCAGTGACCTGACCCATCGCCGAAGGGCGCCCGGCCCGGCCGACCTACGCTGGGCCCATGGGCCTCAAGGCCGCCCGGGCGGCAGCCAGCTGGCGGGCGAACGCCATCTCGGCGGCCGAGGCCGTGCAGCTGCTGCCCGCGGGTGGCCACGTCTTCCTCAGCAGCGCCTGCGCCACGCCCACCACCTTCCTCGACGCGCTGGAGGACGCCGCCCTCGAGCACCCCGGGGTGCGGGTGCAGCACTTCCTCACCCGCGCGCTGGACGACCAGCCCCGGCGGCCGGTCGTCTCGCACCGCACCTGGTTCATCTCCCGCGACATGCTGCCGCTGCTGCCGGCCGGCCGGGTCGACTACGCCCCGCTGCTGCTGCGGGAGGTGCCCCGGCTGCTGGCGATGGGGCGCATGTCGGTCGACGTGGCCGTCGTGCAGGTGTCCGAGCCGGACGCCGGCGGCATGTGCAGCCTCGGAGCGTCGGTCGGCCTGTCCCGGTCCATGATCGACGCCGCCCCCGTCGTGATCGCCGAGATCAACGCGGCGATGCCCCGCACCCGCGGCGACACGCTCGTGCCCTTCGACAAGTTCACCGCGTTCATCGAGGTCGAGCCGTTCGTCATCGAGTACCAGCCGCAGAGCGAGGTCGGGCCCGAGATCGAGGACATCGCCCGCTACGTGGCCCGCCTGGTGCCCGACGGCGCCACGCTGCAGATCGGCCCGGGGGTGCTGGCCAGCCAGGTGCTGGCCCGACTGGGCGGTCGCCAGGACCTCGGCGTGCACAGCGACGTGATCACCGACTCGGTGCTCGACCTGGTGGAGTCCGGGGCCATCACCGGGCGGCAGAAGTCGATGTCGCGGGGCCGGGTGGTGGCCAGCCTGGCGATGGGCACGCGCCGGCTGTTCGACGCGATCGACGGCAATCGGCTGTACTCGTTCCGCCCGATCGACCAGATCAGCAACCCGATGATCATCGCCGCGCAGAACCGGATGGTGTCGATCACGCAGGCCTTCGCCGTCGACCTCACCGGTCAGGTGTGCGCGGAGTCCCGCGACGGGCTGCCCTACGGCGGCGTCGGGTCTACCCCCGCGTTCCACTACGGCGCGGCCCGCTCGCGCGGGGGCCGGGCGATCGTCTGTGTCCCGTCCACCGACGGGCAGGGCCGGTCGACCATCAAGGGCCGCCTCGAGCCGGGCGAGGCGGTGACCATCCCGCGCTACGAGGCGCACTGGATCATCACCGAGTACGGCTCGGCGTTCCTGTACGGCATGACGGTGCGGCAGCGGGCCGCCGCCCTCATCGAGATCGCCCACCCCGACCACCGCGACGCCCTGCTCGAGCAGGCCAAGGAGTTCGGCCTGCTGCCGCGCGACCAGGCGATGCGCAGCCGCAGCGCCTACCCGGTGGACGAGGAGCGCACGGTCACGCTGCGCGACGGCACCGAGGTGCTGCTGCGGCCCACCCGCACCACCGACGACCGGCTGCTGCAGGACCTGTTCTACCGGCTGAACCCCGAGGACGTGCGCACCCGGTTCTTCCGCAACCTCTCGTCGATGACCCGGCAGATGGCCCAGCACCTCACCAGCGTCAGCTACGACCGGGAGATGGCCTTCGCCGCCGTGGTCGGCGAGGAGGAGAACGAGCGCATCGTCGCCACCAGCTCGTACTACCTCGACCCGTCCACCCGGCTGGCCGACGTCGCCTACCTGGTCGACCCCGACTGGCAGGGCCTCGGCCTGGGGACGGCGCTGCACGCGCGCACCGTCCAGTACGCCGCCGCGCGCGGGGTGCGCGGGTTCACCGCCGACGTCCTGGAGGACAACGCGGGGATGATGGAGGTGTTCGCCCGCGGCCCGGGACGGGTGAGCGTCCAGACCCGCCAGGGCGTCCACGAGGTCACCGTGCTGTTCGGGCCGCTGGACGCGATGGACGCCGAGCTGCAGCTGGCGTCCACCTGACCTGCCGGTGGTCACCGTGGTACCGGTCGCCTCGCTGGACGACCCTGGGCTCGCCCCGCTGCTCGCCGACTACCGCGACCTGCGCGACGTGCGGCTGCGCACCCGGCACGAGGCCGAGCACGGCGTGTTCGTCGCCGAGGGCGAGAAGGTGATCCGCCGCGCGATCCTCGCCGGCTACCCGGTGCGCTCGCTGCTCATGGCGCCACGCTGGCTGGACGGGCTGCGCGACGTGCTCGACGCCGTGGACGCCCCCTGCCTGGTCGCCGACGAGGCGGTGGTCGAGCGGCTCAGCGGATTCCACGTGCACCGGGGCGCACTGGCGGTGCTCGAGCGCCGGCCCCTGCCGGCAGTGGCGGACCTGCTCGCTTCGGCACACCGGGTGCTCGTGCTCGAGGACGTCAACGACCACACCAACGTCGGTGCCGTGTTCCGCAACGCCGCCGCGTTCGGGCTGGACGCGGTGCTGCTGTCTCCGCGCTGCGCCGACCCGCTGTACCGGCGGTCGGTGAAGGTGTCGATGGGCGCGGTGTTCGCCGTCCCGTGGACCCGGCTGGACGACTGGCATGGCGCGCCCGACCTGCTGAAGTCGGCCGGCTTCGAGACCTGGGCGCTGACGCCCGCAGCCGACGCCGTGGACCTGTCGGGGTTGGTGCCGCCGGAGCGGGTCGCGCTGCTGCTCGGCTCCGAGGGCCACGGGCTGTCGGCCCGCTGGATGGCGGCCGCAGACGAGCGAGTCCACATCCCCATGTCAGGGGACGTGGACTCGCTCAACGTCGCCGCCGCATCGGCGGTGGCCTGCTACGTGCTGCGGCAGACCCTCGCCGCTACTTGACCCGCCACGGGTCGTTCCAGACGAGCACCGTCGTGGTCTTGGTGGCCGTAGCCCCGTCGAAGCTGTCGCTCTCCAGGCAGAAGGGGCGGTCAGTTACGGCCGGCACGCCGTACTCGGGAGGCGGTGGCAGCGCGCCGGTGCTGTCGTAGGAGCACACGGGGATGTCCTCTGGCTCGTAGTCCGTGCCGGGCCCGTCGTAGTCCATCAGCGGCGCCAGGCTGTACGTCAGGCCGGTGCCCGTCGTCGTCCACCGGAACAGGCAGTTGCCGTATTCCTCCTCAGGCCTCGAAGGGATGGGGTCGCCCTTGTCCGGGACGACCCAGTTGGCGCCCAGGCTGTACAGCGACAGTTGCGGGGTGTCGTCGACGGTGCCGTCAAAGTCGAACACGGTGTGCTCGAGGATCGGTACGACCTCGACGTTGCAGAGGTCGCCTGCGTCGTGGAGGAACGTGACCTGGCTGGTGATCGACTCTCTGTCACCGAACTTGCCGGTCACCGAGGTCGACTCGGTGACCGCGAGGCCCTCGAACGTCTTGGCGGACGCGGTCACGCTGTTGCTGATCTCCGTTCCGTACTTCGTGAAGACCGCATAGGAGTACGTCTTCTCCGGGTCCAGGTTTGAGTCGACGGTGCTCTCCGAGCCGGTAACCGCGACGCCCACTCCGTCGGTGGCTGAGAGCGGTGCACTCCCATCAGGGGCCCCGCGTCGCACGATCACCTCGTCGGGGGGCGTCGGGTACGACGGGAGCTTCCAGGCCAGTAGCACCGCCCTGATGTCGGAAGTCGCCGTCAGGTTGGTCACCGGCTCGTTGGTCGTGATCGTCGTGGTCGTGGCAGCACTCGTGTTGTCGCTGTTGTCGCGGGTGAACACCGCGTAGGAGTACTGCTTGTTCGGGGTCACCCCGGTGTCGGTGACGCTGGTGGGGGTGACGCTGGTGGGGGTCTCCAAGGCCACCTCCTCGCCCTCCGTGGCGAGGGCGGGTGCGGTCGGCCCGTCCGCTCGCCGGACGATGATGCTCTCCAGGTCAGGGTCGGTGGGGTTGGTCCACGTCAGCGCCACGGCGTTCGCCGTCGAGGTGTCGTAGGTCGCACTGAGGCCGGTCACGGGCCCGGGGGGAATCGTGTCGGATGGCACCAGGAAGAAGCGCGTGTCTTGCCGACCGTCGATGGAGAAGATGCCGGTGGGGCTTGCCGAGTCAACGCGGATGGTGAAGCCGACCGCGTTAACCGCCTCGTCGGCGTCGCGGAAGAAGTCCGCGTTACGCCGACCGGCTGTCAACGATCCGGTGCCGTCTGTGCGAAGCACCGACCCGTCCGCCGCGATCGCGTCCACGCTGATTACTGTCCCCGCCTGCAGCACGTTGACCCCGAGACGCAGCCCGCTGAAGTTGCGAGCCAGGGCGTCCTTCCTGATCGTGAGTGACTCGCTGCCGGAGATCGAGTCGCGCTGGGTGCCGGTGCTGTCGGCCGACGAGATGACGCCGACACCTTGCGTGGCGCCGGTGAAGATCTGCCCGACCGCGCCCTGCGGATGGGCCGTGGGGGTCTGGAACAGCGCCGGCGCCGCGGGGTCGACGACCCAGGGGTTCTTGGACGAGAACGTCTGGCGGATCGTGCCCGCCGTGCCTTGGTCGCACTCGAAGTACTGGTTCGAGCCGTTCTGGACCACCAGGCGCACCGAGTCGGCGCTGCACGCGATGGGCGCCGTCGCGGTGGCCGTGGTGGCAGCGACCACCCCGCTGGCCGCAAGGACCAGCGGGGTGAGGAAGGCAATCGTCTTCTTGGCGAGGGACATGACGCCTCCGGGGGCGGGAAGCAGGGGCTGACGCAGCGCGTCGATTCGCGCAGTGTGACACAGTCCTCAGGCGATTTCGACTTCCCGCGGGAGGGTGCGGACACCGAGCCCCTTCAGCTGCGCCACGGCGTCGTCGACCTCGCCCGGAGACGCGGCACCGACCGAGCCCAGGGCCAGCGTCAGCTGGGCCGCCTCGAAGGTCATGCCCATGCTGCGGGCGGTGCTCAGCCCGTGCTGCCACTCGGCGATCGCCTCGTCTTGCCGTCCGAGGGCCTCCAGCACCCGGCCCCGGGTGAGGGACGCCGGCGCTCGCACGATCTGCCACTCCCCGCTGTACCGGTCGGCCGAGGCGTCGAGCATGGCGAGGGCCTCGGCCGGTTCACCGCCCCTCAAGGCTGCCTCCGCGCAGACGAGGTCGGCCAGCAGTCCCTGCCCCTGCGCGCCCAGGTCCCACAGCCGCGTAGATGCCTCGCGAGCGATCCGGCCGGCCGCCGCGGCGTCGCCACGGTCGAGCAGCGAGCGGGCGTGCAGCATCTCGGTGAAGTGCCGGGTGCCGTCGACGCCGATGGCCCGGAAGGTGCGCACGGCCTCCTCGACCGCGCCGTCGACCTCGTCGTGCCGTTGCTGCAGCACCAGCACCTCGACGAGGTTGGACTGCAACGTCGCCGCTGTTCTCAGGTCACCGATCTGCAGGAACACCCGCCTGCTGGCGTTGTAGGCCGCGACCGCGGTGTCCCACTCGCCACGGTAGAAGGCGATGACCCCCAACGTGGCGGTGGTCACTGCTTCGAGCCGCAGCAGTCCCTTCCCTTCCAGGACGCGCAGTGCCTCCTGCGAGTAGAGGTCCGCGTCATCGCGACCCATCCCGTGTGCGGCCTCGGCCTTGAGAGTCAACGCGCTGGCCAGCCCTCGCACGTCCTGCGCCGCTCGGGCGTTCTGCTCGCCCTCGACTGCCGCCTGCCAGGCGAGCGTGTAGCGCTCCTGCTTGACCAGCACGCCGGCCCGGATCGTCCAGAGGTCGGCCAGCACCGCCGCCGTGTCGGGCTCGCGGGACTCCTGCGCCACCCGCATGCCGACCGCGGTGCCGTGCAGGGCCCGGCTGAACAGGGCGATGCCGTCGTACACCACCGCGCGGCGTGCCATGACGCGGGCGACGTCGGTGGCGGTGCTTGCTGCCGAGCGTGCGTCCTTGTACGCCTGCAGCGCGTCGGGGTACCGGCCCGCCTGCTCGAGCACCTCGCCCAGGGTCAGCCAGGTGGCGAAGTACTCCCGTGGCGGCAAGGCGGCAAGGCGCCGTCCGGCGGCGAGCGCGCGCTGGTACTGGGTCGCCGCGTCGTCGTTGGCGTAAGCCCGGCGCGCCTCGTCCCCGGCCAGCTTGGACCAGCGCCAGGTCTGCTCGTGGTCGCCGGCCAGGGAGTAGTGCAGGGCGAGGGCGTCGGCGTAGTCCTCCGGCCGGCGCCGGCTGTGCGTGAGGATCGACTTCGCCGCCAGCCGGTGCAGGGCCCGGCGCTGCTCGTAGGGCAAGGAGTCGTAGGCCCCGTCGCGCAGCAGGGCGTGGCGGAACCTGAGCCGGCCCGCGCCGTCCTCCTCGAGGATCTCGGACAGCTCCTTGCGTGTCGCCTCGTCCAACGCGAAGTCCTCGCCCTCGAAGAGGTCGGCGAGGACGGCGACGCGGAACGAGCGGCCGAGCACCGAGGCCCGACGAACCAGCCGGCGGGCCAACGGGGGCAGGGCGTCGATCTGCGCGGTGACGAGGTCTTCCAGCGACGAGGGGAGCGCGTCGAGGTCGCCGTGCTCTCGCAGGCCGCGCAGGGTCTCCTCGAGGAACAGCGGGTTGCCCGCCACCCGGCCCACCAGGCTGTCGACGTCGTGCGGGCGCAGCGGGGCGGCCTCGGTCCCGTGCAGCACCAGGGCGCGGGTGGCCTCATCGGACAGTGGCTCGAGCCGCACGATGGTTCCGCCGGCGGGTCGGTAGCCGTCCATCTCCTCCTCCCGACGGGCGGCCACCAGTAGCCAGGCGTGCTCGTCGCACGCCTGCTCCACCCGGGCCATGAGCCCGGCGGTGGCGTCGTCGGAGTAGTGCGCGTCGTCGAAGGTCACCAGCAGCGGTCCGGGCACCGCTGCGGCCAGCAGGGCGACGACCGCATCGGCTGTGCGTTCGGGCCGGAACTCCGGGTCGAGGTCACGGGTCGCGGCGGTGGGCTCGACTGCGACGCCGACCACGTCGCCGATCAGCGGCGCCCACGGCGCCAGCGCTGGGTCGAGGCTGCTGACCCGGTCGGCCAGCAGAGCAGGCAACATCGAGGGCTCGGCGTGGGCGAGGTCGAGCAGGGCGCGCAGCGGGTCGCGCAGCGGCCGGTACGGTGTGGCCGCGCCATACGGCTCGGCCCGCACGGCGAGCACGGCCAGCGATGGGCCTGCAGTCAGGCTCTCCTGGAGCAGCCTCGACTTGCCCATGCCTGCGTCGGCCACCACGGTGACCACCGAGCCGCGGCTGCTGCAGGCTCCCGCCATGGCGTCGACGAGCATCCCGAGCTCGGCGTCGCGGCCGAGGAAGGGCAAGGAGCCGAGGCCACGGGGCGGCCGCGGGCCGATCTCCTCCCCGACCGCATACGCGGTCACCGGGCGGGACTTGCCCTTGACCATGAACGGCTCGACCGCCTGGGTGGCGAACAGGGTCTGGGCCGCGTCGAGCACGGCCGGGGTGGCGAGCACGGTGGCCGCCTCCGCGCGGGCCATCACCCGTGCGGCGAGGTTGACCGTGTCGCCCATGACGGTGACCGTGGCTCGGCGGTCCGAGCCGACCGCACCGGCGAACACGTGGCCGCGGTTGACCCCGGCCTGCACGGTGAGTGGCCAGGCCTGGCGGGCAGCCGTCGAGACCACGTCGCAGGCTGCGCGCAGCAGCCGTCCCTGGTCGTCCTCGGCAGTCACCGGGAAGCCGGCGACGAGGATGATCTTGCCGCCGTCCTCGGCGAGGTCGGTGGCCAGGAAGGTCACGCCCTGCTCGTCGGCGGCCACCTGCGCGGTGGTGACCAGCGTGCCGAGGGCGTCGGCGGCGTCCTGCGGGTCGTGCGCGAGCAGCGCGTCCAGCCCGGTGTAGCGCAGGAAGGCCACTCCGGCGGTGCGGTGCTCGGACTCGGGCTCGGCCGCCGCGAGCAGCGCCCGCAGCGCGGTGGGGACGAACAGGGCGGCGTCGTGCGGGGTCTGGCCGTCCGAGGCCGGGTCGGGCAGCGGCGCGTGGGCCGCCCGCCAGCGCAGCAGCCGGCCGGGGCCGAGGGGGTCGCCCGCGGCGGTGGACGGCAGCCGCTCGACGGTGGTGGGGCTGAGCAGGATCTGCCCGGCGCTGGCGGCGGCCTCCATCGAGGCCACCGCCGTGGTGGCCGGACCGGCGACCACGAGCTCGCGGTGGGAGTCACCGACCAGGAACAGGTCGACCGGGCCGGTGTGCACGCCCACCGACATCCGCAGGTGCAGCCGGCCGGCGGGACCGGGGATCTTCGTGGCCGCGGCCAGCGACGAACGCATCTCGACCGCCGACGACGCCGCCTGTGCGGCGTGGTCAGGGCCGGTGTAGAGCAGGAACAACGCGTCACCGCCGAACTTCAGCAGCGTGCCACCACGGGCCGCGGCCAGGTCGAGCATCGACCCGAACACGGCGTTGAGCACGTCGGTGAGCTGCTCGGCCCCGACCTTGCCGCGCTGGGCCAGGCGTTCGGACAGAGCGGTGAAGCCCGACACGTCGATGAAGACCAGGGTGCCGTCCACCTCGCGGTGCAGCGGTTGGTCGCCGATGGCCGCAGGCCCGGGCCACGCCAACGCCGCAGTCGGCACGTAGCGCGCGAGCCCGGTCACGGGCGCAACTCTTCCGCATCGACGGGCTGTCGTCAGCCCGAGGGGCCGACGACAGCCGGGACGCGGGCCGCCACGTTCGCCGAGCGGCCGTCCGGGTCGGCGCGGGTGGCCTAGGGTCCCGCCGTGCCCAGCCCTCGTACCCCGTCTGACTTGCTGTCCTCCGCGCTCCTGCGCCGGGGCGTCGACACCCTCGAGAGCCTCGCGTGCTCGCCGGGGGAGGTGCTCCTGCGTCGAGGGGATACCGGCGACGACGCGTTCTGGGTCGAGTCGGGTCGGCTGGCCGTGACCGGCGAGGGCGACACCCGGGTGGGGGAGGTGGGGTCCGGGTCGTTGCTCGGGGAGTTCGCCGCACTCACCGGCGCTCCCCGCAGCGCGACCGTCACCGCGCTGGACCCCAGCCAGGTGCGCCGGGTGCCACGCGACGTGCTCGACGCGATGCTGGCCGAGGACGCCGCGCTGTGCTCGGCGGTGCGAGCCGAGGCGGTGCGGCGGATCCGCTCGACCCACCTGCACGACGCGCTTGCGGGTGTGCTCGGTCCCGACCGGGCGTACCTGGCCGGACGGCTCGCCGAGCGGGCGCAGGTGCGCGACCTTGCCGCCGGCGACGAAGTCGCCTCGGTCGGCGCCCCGGCTGAGGGCGTGCTGGTGGTGGTGAGCGGGCGGCTGCGCCGGCTCGACCCGGACGGTCACGTCACCGGCCACCTCGGGCCCGGCTCGGTGCTCGGCCACGAGGGGCTGGACGATGGCGGCCGCCACCTCACCGCTGTCGACGCCGTGCGCGACAGCGTGGTCGCCTCACTTCCCACCACGGCGCTGCTCGACCTGCTCGCCGAGGAGCCACGCGCGATGGCGCCGTTCGTGCTGTCGCTGGCCGGCGGCCGGGACGGCGGACGCAGGGTGGTGGACCGATCGGTGGCTCTGGCCGTCACCGCGCCGGGGCTCGGCGACAGCCTGGTCGACGGTGTCGCGGCCGGGATGGCGGCGCTCGGTCGGCTCACCCGGCTGAGCAGCAGCATCGTGGACACCGTCCTCGACCGGCCCGGGATCGCCCAGTCGGTCCCCGGCGACCCTGGGGAGGTGCGCCTGCTGGACTTCCTGGCCCGGGTGGAGCACGACTCGCAGTACCTGCTGCTCGAGCCCGACGTCGACGTCACCGCCTGGACCCGGCGGGCCCTGCGTGGCTGCGACGTAGTGGCCGTGGCCTGTTCCCCGGAGCCGGACGAGCGGGAGACCGCCCGAGTGTCGGCGCTGCTGGACGCGGCCGGACCGCGGACGCTGCGCGTGCTGGTGCTGCTCCAGGACGACGGGGCGAGTCGACCGGTGGGAGCGTCGGCGGCGCTGGCGCGGTGGAGCCCGGACCACCTGTTGCACGTGCGCGCGGGCTCGTCGTCCGACCTGGCCCGGCTTGCCCGCCTGCTCGGGGGACGCCCGCTCGCGCTGGTGCTCGGCGGTGGGTCGGCCAAGGGTTTCGGCCTGCTCGGGGTGTACCGGGCGATGCACGAGCTGGGCCTGCCCGTCGACGCGGTGGGGGCGACCTCGATCGGGTCCACGATGGGCGCCGGGCTCGCCCAGGGACTCGGGCCGGACGAGCTGGTCGACGTCACCGAGCGGCTGTTCCACAACCTGCTGGACTACACCCTGCCCGTGGTGTCGCTGCTCAAGGGGGAGCGGACCTCGCGGGCCATCCGCGAGCAGATGGACGGGTGGGCAGTCGAGGACCTCTGGCTGCCGTACTTCTGCGTGTCGACCAACCTCACCCAAGGCCGGGCCCAGGTGCACCGCCGAGGCGACCTGGCCACCGCGGTGCGGGCGTCGGTGGCGATCCCCGGCGCCTTCCCGCCCGTCCCGCTCGGCGACGACCTGCTCGTGGACGGCGGGGTCACGAACAACCTGCCCGTCGACGTGCTGCGCCGGATCTACCCGACCGCCGAGGTCGTGGCCGTGGAGAGCGCACCGGCGAAGGGCCCACGGGCCAAGGCCGACTTCGGGCTGTCGGTGTCGGGCTGGCAGGCGCTGCGCGCCTCGGTGGGCCGGGACAAGCGCTACCCGGGGATGATGGCCGTGCTCATGCGGTCGATGATCACCGGCTCACTGGACCAGCGTGACGCCGTCGTCGCCAGCGGGGCCATCGACCTGCTGCTCGACCTGGACATCCGCGGCGTCGGCGTCCTGGACTTCGAGCGGGTGCGCGAGGTGGCGCAGATGGGCTACGAGCAGGCTCGACCCCGGCTGGAGGCGTGGCTGGAGACTCGCGAGGCCGCGGCCGACGCCACGATCGAGCCCTAACGATGCCCTCAGCCCGCGCGGGTGCTCTCCGCCAGCCTGGGCCGCGCGCTCGTCGGGGCCGGCGTGGGCACCCACAGCGCCAGGCCGCAGCGCAGACACAGCCGCTCGCCGGCGTCGAACCCGTCCTCGACCGGAAGCAGGTCG
>Ga0209594_1000410_pt1 | contig 27032 bp, 28 predicted proteins | sample AshMeaCrysSpring_FD_184126 | JGI IMG/M metagenome (GOLD analysis project Ga0209594, IMG submission 184126) | Groundwater microbial communities from Big Spring, Nevada to study Microbial Dark Matter (Phase II) - Ash Meadows Crystal Spring... | ecosystem: Environmental > Aquatic > Deep subsurface... | reverse complement strand
CTGTATTGACGACGCATCCCGCATCGCCTTTACCGACATCTTCCCCGACGAGAAGGCCGAAAGTGCCATAGCTTTTCTCAAGCAGGCGATCATCTATTACCGGAGCCTCGGAATCACAGTGACAGATAGCGTCCGTCAAGGTGGTGTAATTTTGGGTGTGGCCCGGGCCGTCATGATCAGGCGGCTCTGGGTGTAATTTGCAGTGTAATGTCCTCATCGATTGTTGGTGTGTCTAGCTCGGCCATTGCCTCGACCTGCATGTATCGGCTGAGGAGCTGCCATTCGTCGTTGGCTTCGAGGAGGACCGCTCCGATGAGACGAACGATGCTGTCCTCGTTGGGGAAAATGCCCACGACATCGGCGCGACGCTTCACCTCCTTGTTCAGACGCTCCAACGGGTTCGTGCTGTGAAGCTTGGTGCGGTGCTGGGCCGGGAAGGCCATATAGGCGAGCACATCTGCCTCGGCATCGTCCATGAAGGTTCCGAGCTTCGGCCATCTGGCGCGGAGCTGGTCGGCGACATGCCGCCATGTCTGAACGGCACTCTCATGGTCGGGCTGGATGAAGGATTGCCGGATCGCGGCGGCGACCATGGTATGCTGGCCCTTGGGAACGTAGGCAAGCGCATTACGCATGGCATGAACGCGGCACCTTTGCCAGGTTGCGCTGAGGATGCGGGTGATTGCAGCCTTCAGCCCCTCATGAGCATCGGAGATGACGAGCTTCACACCGGTGAGGCCCCGGCGCACCAGATCGCGCAGGAATGTCGTCCAGAACGGCTCGGCTTCGGAAGGACCGATATGCAGGCCGACGATTTCCCTTTTCCCGTCCGTATTCACGGCCACCGCGATTATTGCCGCCACAGAGACAATGCGCCCGCCCTCGCGCACCTTCAGATAGGTGGCATCGAGCCAGAGATACGGCCAGTCACCGGAAAGCGGGCGCTTGAGGAAGGCATTGACCCGCTCATCAATGTCCTTGCACAGCTTGGAGACGGACGATTTGGAGATGCCCGTCATCCCCATGGCCTGCACCAGCTCATCGACCTTGCGGGTCGAAACGCCATTGATCCAGGCTTCCTGGATGACTGCGACGAGCGCCTTCTCCACCATCTTCCTCGGCTCCAGAAAACCTGGAAAGTAGGCTCCCTGCCGCATCTTCGGTATCTTCAGGTTCAGCGTGCCGAGCCGCGTGTCGAGGGAACGGTCGCGGTAGCCGTTGCGCCAGGTCTGGCGGCCGTCGCCACGTTCATAGCGGCCAGCGCCGATCAGGCCGTCAACGTCGGCCTCCATGATCAGTTGCAACACGCTTTCCGCAATCGTGCGCAGAAAATCGCTGTCGCCACTCTTCGCGGCAAGCTCGGCAAGAGGTAATCTGTCATCGGTCATCGGGTCTTCCTTTCGGTCAGGTTGAAGTATCGCAACTCCACCTTCTCCGACGGGCCCGGTGCCCACCTTGCGCTCAACGAATGCGGCAGCCCTTTCTCAAACACCGTATCCACCTCAATGCGCCCCCGAATTTACACCACGTGCTCGGACACTATCTGCGTGAGGCGGCTGTGTAAGTTTGGTGTCAGGTGTTTTGTAGGATTTAATCGTGCGTTGTGTTATAAGGGCTCAAGGAAGGGTCAAACCCATGCGCACAACTCAGTCTCTCAGCATCACGCTGCCCCTTGAAATGGCCCAGATGGTGAAAGCCAAGGTCAGTTCCGGCGAGTACGCCACGGAGAGCGAGGTCATTCGTGACGGTTTGCGCACCCTTGCCGCCCGTGACGCCGCCATTGAGAAATGGTTGCTGGATGAAGTGGCCCCAACTTATGACCGCGTGATGGCCGATGTTGAAGGCACGACCATCCCGGCCGAGGAGGTTTTTGCTGGGATTCGTGCCCGCCACGCCGCCCGCAAAGTAACGAACGGCGCGTGAAGCACCATCGCGTCGTCTTTTCCGAGCTTGCCCGTCGCCAGCTCGATGAGCTTTATGACTTCATCGCGGAGCGTGCCCATCCCGATATAGCCTTGAGCTTCGTGGAGCGGATTGAGACCTTCTGTCGTGGCCTGGAGACGTTTCCAGAGCGTGGTAGTCTCCGCAATGAGGTCCGGCCGGGTTTGCGGATTGTGGGCTTCCGTCGCCAGGCGAGCATCGCCTTCACCGTGACGGGGGCGACGGTGGTCATCTTGGCAGTTTTTCGGCGAGGTGCTGATCCCGAAGCCCTCTTGGCTGAAGGTGGTGAGTTCGGCACGGCCGACGACGAATGAAACGGGCGCGGGCCTAGTCAGGGTTGCAGAGCAACCCTTAAGACTAATATACAGGAAATGTCAGGAAGTTGCTATCTATTGACATCATAAGAGTGTGCTCTCATGATCAACGAAAGGAGCACGCCCATGCCAAATGTCAGCCTTGGAGACCATTTTGAGGAGTTCGTTAGCCGCCAGGTGGCCGATGGACGGTTTCAGAACGCCAGCGAGGTGGTGCGCGCGGGCTTGCGGATGCTGGAAGATTTCGAGCTGAGCCGCGCCGAGCGCGCCGCCCGCCTGGCCCGCGAGATTAACGACGCCTTTGACGACCCAGCGCCCGACGTACCTGCCGAAAAGGTCTTCGCCAAGCTTGAACAGCAGTTCAGCGCTGACAAGGCCGCCCGTTCGCATGGCGCGTAGGGTTTTCTTTCGCCCTGCCGCCGAGCGCGACCTTGCCGCCCTCTACGCCTATATCAGGGACGCCAATGGCGGCCCCGAGGTGGCAATTGGCTATGTGCGCCGCATCCGCAGCTTTTGCGAGGGGCTGGAGCTCTTCCCCGAGCGCGGCGTGGCGCGTGATGACATTCGCCCAGGGCTGAGGCTTACGCACTTTGAGAGGCGCGTGGTGGTGGCTTTCACCATCACCACCGACCAAGTGCGGATTGGACGGATATTCTATGGCGGGCGGGATTATGCTGCCTTGCTTGGCGAAGACCCTGAATAATCAGGATATCCCACCATGCAGGGACGAGGCTGCGAAGGCGTATTGCGCGATGGTAGAGTTTAGCCCATCCTTTTTGGCACGGAATAATTGATTATACAGGGGGAAGTTGTTTGATGGTGGATGTTGAGGGCTTCATTTCTCGCTGGAAACCTTCCGGCGGCAGTGAACGCGCCAATTTTCAGCAATTCGCCATTGAGCTAACCCAGCTGTTGGGCGTCCCTGCCCCAAATCCAGCCACAGCCGACGCGCAGGCCGATGATTACCGGTTCGAGCGCCCGGTGACCTTCATCCATACCGGCACGCAATCGCGGGGGTTCATTGACCTTTACCGGCGTGGAAGCTTCATTATGGAGGCGAAGCAAGGAACCGGCCGGGCGGCCGAGGAAGAAAACCAGCTGACCCTGTTGCCTGAAATGCCAGTGCCACAACGTCAGGGGCATGGGGTGCGAGGTTCCCGACGGTGGGACGACACCATGCTGCGTGCGCGCAACCAGGCTGATGGGTACGCCAGAGCCGTGGCCCGTGATGATGGCTGGCCGCCATTTCTTGCCATCGTGGACGTGGGGCACGTCATCGAGCTTTACGCCGATTTTTCTGGTCAAGGACAGGGTTACACGCAGTTCCCGGACGGAAATCGCTACCGGATCAGCTTAGAGGATTTACGGAAAGAAGAGGTCCGCGAGCGCCTACAGGCGATCTGGATCGATCCACACAGTCTGGACCCGGCGAAAATCAGCGCCCAGGTCACCCGCGAGGTGGCGGGTTATCTGGCCGAGCTTGGCCGTTCGCTTGAGGTGCAGGGGCACAAGTCCGAGGACGTAGCCCGATTCCTCATGCGCGCATTGTTCACGATGTTTGCCGAAGACGTGGAGCTAATCCCGGAGAAGTCATTCTCGGGGCTGTTGCAAAAGTTGCGTGGGCACCCCGAGCATGCGGCCCCCATGCTGCAAAGCCTTTGGGCGACGATGAATACGGGCGGTTTTTCGCCCGCACTGGCTTATGATTTGATGCGGTTCAATGGCGGCTTGTTCAAGGACGCAACCGCTTTCCCGCTGACTAACGTCCAGCTCTCGCTGTTGATCCAGGCGGCCGAGCGCAATTGGCGTCAGGTAGAACCGGCGATTTTCGGGACGCTACTGGAACGCGCATTGGATAAGCGGCAGCGCCATAAGCTTGGCGCACATTACACGCCGCGTGCCTATGTCGAGCGCCTGGTGAACCCTACTGTCATCCAGCCGCTACGCGAGGAATGGGTATCGGTGCAGGCGGCCGCTTTGACCCTGGCAAACCAAGGCAACGAAGCCGAGGCCCGCGCGGTCGTGCGGGCTTATCACCGGCAGCTCTGCGAAATCCGGGTGCTTGACCCGGCCTGTGGCTCCGGTAACTTCCTGTATGTCGCCTTGGAACTTATGAAGCGGCTCGAAGGCGAGGTGGTCGCCCTACTGCGTGATCTTGGTGAGAAGCAGGACACTTTTGCCCTTGCTGGTCATACCGTTGACCCACACCAGTTCCTGGGTATTGAGTTAAACCCATGGGCGGCAGCCGTGGCCGAGCTGGTATTGTGGATTGGCTACCTGCAATGGCATTTTCGGACGCATGGCAGCGCAAGCCCGTCCGAGCCGGTCTTGAAGGACTTTCGCAATATTGAGAATCGAGACGCGGTACTGGACTGGGATGACCGCCGCCCGCGTTTAGACGCCGACAAGAACCCCGTCACGGTTTGGGATAGAATTGGCACCATAGAGCATACCGTGACTGGTGAGCGCGTTCCTGATCCGGCAGCGCGCACCCAGGTTTGGGACTATCTAAAGCCACGCCAGGCTGCCTGGCCCCAGGCAGAGTTCATTGTGGGCAACCCGCCGTTCATTGGCGCGGCCCGGATGCGGGAAACGTTAGGCGATGGCTATACCGAGGCCTTGCGTAAGGCCTATCCCAAGGTACCTGAAAGCGCTGATTTCGTGATGTACTGGTGGGAAAAGGCCGCCCTTGCGACCCGCGCCAAGAAAACCCGACGCTTCGGTTTTATCACAACAAACTCACTCCGGCAGACCTTCAATCGCCAGGTGCTAGAGCCCCATTTAAGCGATTCAAAGAAGCCGCTTTCGCTGGCGTTTGCGATCCCCGATCATCCGTGGGTCGATGCGAGCGACGGCGCGGCCGTGCGCATTGCGATGACTGTTGCCAGCCCCGGCACAGGGCTGGGAAGGCTGATGACGGTTACAGAAGAACGTAAGGGTGAATTGGAAGCAGAGGGACGGCCGGTTAGTTTGTCAGGAGACGTCGGCAAGATTCTTTCCGATCTCCGTATTGGAGCAAATGTTGCCGGAGCCATGCCGCTTCGCGCAAACGAAGGCTTAGCAATCAAGGGAATGCAATTGAACGGTCAAGGCTTCATTCTGACAGAGGCCGAGGCGCGCTCATTTCTTCAAGAATACAAAGCAGTATCGTCTTACTTGCGGCCGTATATCAACGGCGCAGACCTGAAAGATGGCCGCTGCTACCGTCGAGCCTTTGATTTTTACCCGATTTCGAAAGAGAGCATAAAACTCGAATTCCCGCGCGCTTACCAACATTTACTGGACACAGTGAAGCCCGAACGAGATGAGAACCCGGACCCTTGGAGAAAGGAAAATTGGCATTGGTTTGGGCGGACTCACAAAACGTTCCGCGAGGCCACAGCGGGTTTAACCCGTTATATAGGGACAACCCGAACTGCGAAGCATCGAATATTTTCTTTTGTAGATTCAACTGTGATTAGTGAGAGCAAGGTTGTCGTCATCGCTGATGATGATGCGGCGGTCCTGGCGATACTATCTTCACGCTTTCATGTCGTCTGGGCTTTTGTTGCCGGCGGCATGTTGGGCGTTGGAAATGATCCTACGTACAACCACACGGGATGCTTCAATCCGTTCCCGTTCCCGGATGCCACACCAGAATTGAGAGCCCGTTTCCGAATCTTGGGCGAGGAACTAGACGCACATCGAAAAGCCAGGCAGGCTGCGCACCCGAAACTCACTCTCACGGCCATGTACAATGTTCTAGAGAAGCTCAGGGCAGGCCAGAAGATTGAAGGGAAAGACCGCGAAATCTACGAACAGGGTCTGATTGGTATCTTACGGGATATTCACGACCGGATCGATATTGCGGTAGCGGGCGCATATGGTTGGCCCAAGGACCTCACCGACGACGATGTTTTGCACCGCCTGGTGAACCTAAACCGCACTCGAGCTGCGGAAGAAGCCCAAGGCAATGTCCGGTGGTTGCGTCCTGACTACCAGAACCCAGCAGGTAAGGCTTCAACAGCGAAGGGCGAGCAAACTGAGCTGGACGTTGACACCGAAGCGGAAACCCTCGCCAAGGCACCATGGCCCAAAACGCTGCCCGAGCAGATCGCGGCAGTTCGTACAACGCTTGTCGAAATGGGCGAGGCAAGCCCAGAGCAGGTTGCACGGCAGTTTATCCGCGTGCGCACGAACTCGGTGCGCCCACTTCTAGAAAGCCTCAGTGCACTGGGGCAAGCTAGGGTGATTGAAGGGGGAAGATTTGCCGCCTGAACTGAGACAAAATGCTGAACCGGGCCGGAAAATTCAAAGAGCCTTTATGAAAAGACGCATTGCTACTCTGGTATCGAACGAACTCTTGGCTCGCTCCGTTTAGGCTTCGTAGTTACAGACTGAGCCAGCTGGTCGCAGGCTGCTAACAAGGCTTCGGCGTATTGATCCGCCGCCTCTCGCACCCAAGACTTGTTTACAATCCTAGTCCAGGCCACGCATGCGACTAGGTTCACTGCGAGAGCTGCCCAAACGGCCGCGCTCACCGAGTCTGCCAATAGCGCCAAAGTACGCCAATCAAACGATATAAGTGCCTTATACAGGCCATCTGCCTTTAAAGTGACAATCGCTACGGAACTCAAAAACGTAACAACACAGCTCCAAAGGCCAACAGGACGGAGCCCTAGAAGATTTCGCCGGAATCCATACTGGGCGTTCTCCCGGTCGATCATTGAAAATTGTGATGCCCGCGTCCTCTCCTTTAGCCATTTGACAGCAGATGCATAAACCTGATCGGCTTTGTCCTGCGCTTGAGCTTCTTCCGCCTCGCTCGGCATTACAAGGCCTGGCACTTGTGCCCCAAGAAAGCCGTGATACCGCGCCCGTGTCACGTTATCTAACCGACTGGAATGCCGAAGTAGCAACGTCGTTGGCCACCCACCCCACTCGATAAGCATTGACGCTTCTATGCGCTTTCCTTTGGTTCTAGCCCAGGAGCCCAACGCATAAAGGAGCCCGCAGGACATCGCGAGCGTCAGAAGTGTTCCACCAAGGCTAGAGGTGAGCAACGCTGGAAACCAAGCTAAGATAGCCAGCAAGGTTGGGAAAATTGTTAGAAGGCCGGGGAAGAGCCGTGCCTGCCTGCCGTATGTATCAAAAAGACCCTTTACTCCTTCAATGGGCAGCATCGGGCTATTCTTCGTATTCAGTTGGATAAGGTTCCGGCGTAACGCTAGACCAACCCTCACGTGGGGGCGCATCATTTGAATATGTTCGGATTCCGCGTCCTTCGGTGGTGACCAACTTTGCGCCTCTGTGAATCAATGCACGGACAACAACTTTCCGGGGGTGATCTTCGTCCTCTTTTGCAGAGCTAATTACAGCGGTAAAATGGCCTTCTGCGGGCTGCTCATTAAGCCTTGAACCCAGTATCTGATCAAGCAACTCGGACGTAACATTCCGCCGCCCGCCATGATGTGGCACTTGAAAGCGGTCAACCCCCGGCAAAGATAGGCCTACATAAGGCGCATAATTGATAACTTCTTGGAGCCCTTCACGCCCGGTATCGGCAGTCAGGAGAATTTTCTTTCCGCAAAGCTCAGCGAATTGAACAACACTCATTTCGTTTTCGCTGCTCGTGTCAGAAGCCGGAAAAGCCTCTTGACCCCAGTCTGCCCGTATCAGTGCCACAACGTTAGCAGCTTTTTCCAACAAGAGCGTTCCAAGCGAAGCTAGACTTGTTTCCGCCTTCGCATCCGGCGTCTTGTCGGAATCCACTACTAGGTCCAGGAATCGCGACCTTGTCGGAGCCATCACAGTAAACGCCCCAATCCGCGCACCTTGAAACGGCTCTACGATACGGATGCCCTTTTCATTTGCAATGTCTTCCAGTGCAGCGAGATTCGAATAGGCCTCGCGTAGAGCCTTCCGCAAATTCTCAACATTGGTATATCGACTGAAGCGGCCGATAAGCTCGTCGGCATAAACCCACGGTCGCAGCATCCACAGAGTACGAATATTAAAATTTTCGAGAACGCTACGTAAACCTATTGAATGGTCGCCGTCATTATGGGTTGCAATAACGTGATCAATATAGCTTGGATCATCATAATATTTCTTGATGTGAGAAACAAGCTTTTCACCAGTGTTCTGATAGCCACCATCAACTACATGAATGAAGCTCTCTCCACCCAACTGGTAACGCAAACAAATTGCGTCGCCACTTTTTTTGGTCTCGACATCCAGGAAATCAATTTCGAAAAAATCCGTCATTCTCGCCTCGCTCTAGCATCCTTAAGCATCGCACGATATGGCGGAACAAGGCAAGAACATCGTCGGGAATACCTGCTATTCCTACCTAAAATCCACAGGTTTATGATACGAGGCCTTAGCACCAGCGCTTGCACATCGGTAGACGCCGATACAGCGCGCTTCTCTTGCTTTTCTGAAACTAACAGGCGATCAGTCGGTGCATAATTCAAGAATTATGCAACAGAACTAAGCGCCTGCCCTGTTTGCGCTTTTTTGTTGCGTAAATCCGTTGCACAACGTGATGCTATTTATATCAGGATAAAATCTTGACGGTTAATGGTGGTTCTCATATATTCATGCTGAACCAACGAAAGCATAAACATGACAGCCTTCACCGTTCGCGTGCCCGACGCGATTGCCGAGCAGCTTGACCAACTAGCAACCAAGCTTGACCGCTCACGCGCCTATGTCGCAGCACAGGCCATCGAGGACTTTGTAGAAAGAGAAGCGTGGCAGCTTGCCGAGATTGAGGCAGGGATTGCCGAGGCCGACCGTGGCGAGTTTGCCAGCGCCGCCGAGGTCGCTCAGATTGTTGGTAAATATGTGAAGCCTGCCCACCAATCATGAGCCGCCGCACAATCGAATGGACGAAGCGCGCGTTACGACGACTTGACCAAGTGGGCTCAACCATTGCCGAAGACAACCCTAACGCTTCCGCTTCTGTTGTCGCGAGGATTGTGTCATCCGTTGAGAAATTAGCCGACTACCCTGCTGTAGGTCGTATTGGAAGAGCCATAGGAACACGGGAGTTGGTTATAACCGCTTTACCCTATATCATTCCATATCGCGTCAAAGAGACGACAATAGAAATAATTACAGTCATGCACACAGCACAAAAATGGCCTCAGGAGTTTTAGGCTTCTGACTCAGCAATCTGTCTCTTGCAATCTTCAGAATTTGGAAATTTTTGTTATTACAAGTCATTGGCATACGCATAAATCACTTGCATAATATAATTATGATTTACGGCTATGCGCGCGTGTCCACAGACGGGCAAACCTTGGAGGCCCAGCTTGCCACCCTTGAGGCAGCAGGAGCCGAGAAGGTGTTTCAGGAGAAGGCCAGCGCCGCCACCGCCGAGCGCCGCGAGCTAAAGCGGATGCTTGCCACTGTGAACGCGGGCGACGTGGTGCTTGTCACCCGTCTAGACCGCCTCGCCCGTTCCACCCGTGACCTGTTGAACGTGATTGACGCCTTGACCAAGGCAGGGGCTGGATTCCGCTCCCTGTCCGACACATGGGCAGATACCACCACGGCCCATGGCCGCTTGGTGACAACCATCATGGCTGGCTTTGCCGAGTTCGAGCGTTCGCTTATCCTTGCCCGCACTAGTGAAGGCCGCGCCCGCGCCGTTGCCCGTGGCGTGAAAATGGGCCCGCGCTACAAGCTCACCCATCACCAACGCCTCGAAGCCCTTGCCCGAGTGGAGGCAGGCGAGACCGTTCGGGATATTGCCCGCAGCTATAACGTCAACGCCAGCACGATATCGAGGCTTAAGCCGTGAGTGTGGTCTACCTCATCCGGCGCGACGCATCCCGCAACCTAGCGCGGTTCTACCGCATGCTGATTGTCCCTACCCTCTTTGGCGAATGGGCACTCCTGCGGGAATGGGGCCGCATTGGCAGCGGCGGAACTGTGCGGGCCGATCGCTTCCTAAACGCCGGAGCCGCTTTGCTCGCCATGCAGGCGCTGGTTAGAGCGAAGAAGAAGCGGGGCTACCAGATGCGCGGGTGATAGGGATTGCTTATGGCTTTTCGGCACAGGCCCCAGCGGGTTCATTCAAGACCTGGAGGGCCCCAATGGCAGCAAAGAGCTATTGTTTTTGTCCGGTCAAACCGGGGATCAATCCACATAAAAGTTCGTTTTGCTAATAGTTTGTTAAGCGTCAGTTGAAAACATGGCGATGCTGTTTTATTGCCAATCCTATTATGCCACTCTTTTAAGCAAGAGTGGTGGCTTCGCGCCTGGAACATGTCAGGCTGCGTCATCGTCACTCTTGCGGAGACATCTATGAAATCCTCTTTCACGGATCGCATCGGCTCAAAAGCTTCGCGATCAAAATCCCATGCCAGTAAGCCTACAGTCGGGAATCTGTTTATGTATGAACACTATCCTGAACAAATGGCCGACAATGACCGAGCCTCCGTCGAACAATACGTCAAATCATCGCCCACAATGAAACGGTGTCGGGCCGATCGATTGGCCTGGGAGGATCAAGTATCAAAGGATCGCAAAGCGTTTCTTGCTTCTCGAAAAAAATAAGTCTATTGACGCTCGCCCTAAGTTCATTCTGGGCGGGCGTAACATTATGATCCACTTCCATTTTGGTGCAGGTCGGCTAGGCCTTGGGTTAATTGGGCCTGCATTTGCGCCAGTCTCAAGAAATTTTGTTCTCATGAATCGCGACTCGAGTGACTCCGCTCGTCGTGATGGCGACCTTATATCTCCATTCCGTCGGAATATATTGCTTAACAATAGTCATGCGTATCTAATCGAATATCTCGACTCCTCCTCGGTCACGAGAGAGAGGAATGAATTTATATCTTATACTGAATTTGTACTATATAATGATACTGAGATTGATACATTGGCTTTATCTTTTTCTGAGGCCATTTCTGATGAGAGAGACGTACTGATTACAGCGACTCTTGTAAAAACTGAGGCATATCATTCTGTTGTTCGTTTTATCAACGGTATATCCGAAAAATGTCCGTCTTCAAAAATTTATTTAATTGCTTGTGAGAATGATTTTGATACTAGCCGAATTGTGACATGGTTCAACAAAGAATTTACGCGCAGAGATCGGCTTATTCCTGTTAACGCTGTCGTTGACAGAATATGTGTTCAACTTCTTGAAGAGTATGAAACTCTTTGTGTTCGTTGTGAACGATACGGTCTGATTACAATCGAAGCTACAAAAGATACAAAAAAATTAGAGGAATATCTTTCTTCTTGTAACTTAATAAGGTTTACAAATTATTTTTATTTTGAAAAACAATTAAAAATACTTATAGTAAATGGTGGCCATTTGTCTATTGCTCTAGCAGCTTTTTCAGAAGATTACACAGAGCTAGATGTTTTCCTTGGAGATTCTAATGAGAACCACAGCTGGGCCTTTGATGTTTTAAAAGAAATTGAAATAGGCGCCGCGCAGTATCTAATCAGCACAGATGTCAGTGTTCAATCGATCAACAATCCAAATACTGTGCGGGCTGCCGCTTTAGAGGATGAGTATGTTCGCGCTCGTGCCGCGGAAATGGCTGAAAGCGCTTTGACGCGGTTTTCTCAAACCAAAGACAAAACTGTTCGCATTTTGTCTCGATTTAGGCGGCCTCAACCTGTCGACGGTCAAATTGATAACGTGCAAAAGTTTATCGATAGGCTCAATTCACGAATAAAACCATCAATCGATGGCTATAGAGAAGCAAAAAAAATCCAACCGGCTAATCTAATGGATGTAATTATGATTATGCTAGATTTAATTGGGAAAGGACTTTTTGTTGATGTCGATGAAGCGCGTCGGCTTTTTCCAGAAAACAACCGGCGACGCCAATGATGCGTTTTGCCTTGAAAATCAAGAATCACCTTATAGACGCTTACCCAAGCGCCAGGGCCGCTTTTCTCGCCATGCAGGCACTTGTGCGCGAGAAGAAGAAGCGCGGATACGTCATGAAGACCGCTGAGCCTGTCTAAACCCTTGTAGGAACATTCCTCCCGAAAATCCTAGCGGGGTCCAGGGGGCGGCAATGAGCCCCCTGCCCTATGCGTGCTCGCCAAGGTGCCGATTTGGTCGAAGCAATGCGGTTGAACCTTCCCATGGATTCCTAAGGCCCAGGCGGGGCGTTTGGTTGTCAGGCGCTCGCCCTTGTCCCGCTTTGCCATCACAGCCGGATTCGGTCGGGTGATGCGCCGGGGCAGCCCGCTGGCAAGGCATCCAACCGTCTCCCCAAGGGGTCCCTCGGTCGGACCCTCCGTTGCCAACGGTCTTTAGGCTCCAGCGCGAAAATCCCCCGACCGGCCGCGATGGGCGCAGCCGGAAAACCAAGGGGAGACACCCTCATGACCACCAAACAGCCAAACCGCCCGAGCCATTCGCTCTTCATGGTGGAAGGCGAGAAAGACAACGCCATCTGGACCGAAATCGGCGCACTGTGGAAGCACGCCCAGGGCGACGGGTTCAACCTAAGCCTAAGAGCCCTGCCCCTGGCCAAGGACGCCCGGCTCGTCATCCTGCCACGCAAGGCCAAAGACCAACCCAAGGCGGAGGTGGGGGCATGAGTGCCCCCCGCCGCTTCACGGTCAGCCTGATGGTTGGCCGCACCCTCGGGATCACGCTCGACGCCCGCGACGAGCAGGCCGCCGAGGATATCGCCAACTACCTCTGGGTCCGGTTCGGTGATCGCTACTTCACGAGCGACCGGGAAACCGTCTTTGACTGCATCGTGGACCCCGTGGCGGCCGACGAGCCGAAACCACAAGAGGAGGTCGCTGCATGAGCCGCTTTCACTACCGCAGACGGCAGGGGGCTCGCACCCCTGCCCTGCCTCGCAACACCGTGTTGCATGGCGACTGCATCGAGGTGCTGGCAACCTTACCCGCTGAAAGTGTGGACCTGGTACTGACCGACCCACCCTATCTCTGCAATTACCGCGACCGTTCCGGCCGCCGCGTGGCCAACGACAACAACCCTGCCTGGGTCGCGCCAGCCTTTGCCGCGATTGCGCGGGTCATGAAGCCTGGCCGCTTGTGCGTGAGCTTTTACGGCTGGCAACACGCCGAGGTATTCTTGGCCGCATGGCGCGCGGCAGGCCTCACGCCCGTTGGTCACCTGGTGTTCCCCAAACCCTATACCTCCTCACGCGGGCGAATTGCGAGCCGCCACGAGCAGGCCTACGTGCTGGCCAAAGGCCCCTGGCGGGTGACAGGCCCGGCCCTCCCCGACGTGCTGCCCTGGGCCTATACCGGCAACCGGCTGCACCCGACCCAGAAGCCGCTGGAAGCGTTGACGCCCGTCATCGAAGCGTTTTCTCGGCCGGGACAGGTGGTCTTAGACCCATTCGCCGGGTCCGGTTCAACCCTGGTCGCCGCCAAGGCGGCAGGCCGGGATTTTCTTGGGATCGAGCTGGACGCCGGGCACGCCGCGACCGCCTATAACCGGCTGGTTCACGATTAAGCGCAATTGCGCTTTTACGCTTTTACGGAATCACGCGGATGAGAGAAGGGTATGGGCACGGTGGCCCGCGGTTGCCATCGCCCCGGCAGGAATCGGCGGCACACTGGCCAGGGGCAGGCCCCCGGCAAGGCCCGGCCCGCTCCATTCGCTGCGCTCCCGGGTTGGGCGCTTGCCTGGGTCCTTAGGGAGCCCCTGGCCGTTGGGAATGCCGCCCTGCGGGGCAAGACAACCAACGAAAGCACCAACCATGACCCAAAACCCCTCACCCACCGCGCGGATTCGCGCTCTCAACGACCAGCTGCGCATGCTGGTCTTCTCCCAGCCCGGCCGCATCGAAGGCCAGTTCCGGGTGATGCTGACCCAAGGCTGCCAGGCGCTGACGGCATCCGAGCTGGACCAACTGACCCGTCAGATCGAGACCTTTTCCGACTTCACCGAGGACAACGACCCGCATGGTGAGCACGACTTCGGCGCTGTCACGGTCAGAAACACTCGGTTCTTCTTCAAGATCGATTACTACGACCTGGCGCTCTCAGCCCATTCGCCCGATGCAGCCGACCCTCAGCAGACCATCCGGGTGCTGACGATCATGCGGGCCGACGAATACTAGCGGCACCGGCGGCGCAAAAGCGTAAAAACGCTTTTGCGCTTTTTTATAAGCCTCCAAGGCGGCCGCACGCCCTTACGGCCCATGATTGGGGTGGCGCAGCCAGGTCAGGCCTCAAGGGCCGCTACGCTTAAACCCTTGACCCCTGCCCTGCCCCGCGCAGGTTTGGCTATCATGGGCCGTAAGGGATGCTCTGACGCGCCAGCACGAGCGCCCCATTCCTCGCGAAAATCCTAGCGGGGTTCGGGGGCGGCAATGAGCCCCCCGCGCTAAGGTACGATTTTACGATTTTGCGGCAATACGCTTTTGTGCCTACAGGTGAGGCAAGAATCTGTTAACTGAGATGGCCTAACCCTCGTAGTCGTGAAATCGTAAATCCGACGAAGCGCAATTGCAGAAAGGCGATCACCCATGATCATTGGCGTGCTCAATCAAAAAGGCGGTGTCGGTAAGACGACCATTGCCATCAATATCGCCGCGACCCTGGCCAAGGCGGGCCATCGCGTGCTGCTGGTGGACGCTGACCCCCAGGGGAGCGCCCTGGCCTGGAGTTCCGCGCGGGACCTGGACCCGCTCTTTCCCGTAGTTGGCATGGCCAAGCCAACCCTGCACCGAGACCTGCCGGAGGTGGCAAAGGATTATGACATGGTGGTGATTGACGGCGCGCCGCGCGTCAATGACCTGGGCCGGGCCGCGATCCTGGCCAGCGACGTGGTGCTGATTCCAGTGCAACCGTCACCCTATGATGTGTGGGCCGCCGCCGATACCGTGACGCTGATCCGGGAAGCTCAACAATTCAAGCCGGGACTAAAAGGCGCATTTGTGGTAAATCGTAAAATCGCAAATACGGCGATTGGCCGTGATGTGACCGAGGCGCTATCCCAGTTTGAGGATGTGCCGGTGCTGACGACCGAGCTACGCCAGCGCGTGCTCTACGCCGAAAGCGCCGGGCAGGGGCTTTCCGTGATCGAGGTTGCACCTCACGGTGATGCAGCACGGGAGATCGCGGCTTTGGTCAAACTGGTGCTCGCCAACAAGGAAAGGAAAGCGGCATGAGCAAGAAGGTGGCATTCAAGATGCCGATCAAGGCCGCTGACCCCGCCGAAGCCTGGGTCCAGACCCGCACAGCGCCTGAGGGTGGGGCCACCGTGACCCCCTTGGTTCAGCCCGCCGAACCAATGAAGCGGTTCACCATTGACGTGAGCGAAGGGCTGCACAAGCGCATCAAGGCGCAATGCGCCATGCGCGGTGTGAAAATGGCCGATATCATCCGCGAAATGCTGGAACGAGAGTTTCCAGGGGCAACAGGGCAGGGAACCTAATGCCGTATTTACAGAAATACGCTTTTACGCTTTGGCGTAAAAACGGAAAGGCGCGCCGATGAGCAAAGCGCCTCGGCTTAGCCTATTGCCGCGCGATGATTTTGCGGCCTTAGACCTCCATGCCAAGAACGCCTACCTACAAGAACTCGCCAACACCTTTGCCGACGGCCTGGCGCGCGAGCGCGTCACCCTAGACAAGGATGCACTGGCGCGGTTGCGCCGTTACTACCTCCGTCGGGTTTGGGCCGACCTGAAACTGCCCAAGGAAAACCCCAGCGACCTCGACCAGGCCTTGGCGGGCCTGGGCGAGAGTATCCGCATGCAGGCGGTCCAGGCCGACATGACGGGGGCCTTGCTCAACGAGCTGCCACCTAAGCGGGTGTTGCGTGCCCCGCCCGATAATGACGCGCAGCTGATGTTCTTCGTGCCCGCTATCTATGACGCGCCGATCAAAGACGACGTGAACCTGATGGACGTTGCGCCGTTTAGCCTGGCCAAATCACGCCGGACGGGCTTCATCAAGTACGAGCTAAAAGACAGCCTCATCACCATTGAAGGCGGCGCAGAAAGCGGCCTGGCGACGGTGTTTGACTATGATATTTTTCTCAACATGATGAGCTATCTCGCGGAGGAGGTCCGGCGCTACCGCCAGGAGGAGGCGCGTGGCCTACGGCCAAGCTTGCCCGCCCGCGTTTACCGGCCGAACTCATCCCACATTCTGAAATTTTGCCGCCGCTCAGACGGCGGCAAGGCCTACGATGACCTGGAAGCCGCGCTCGATCGGCTGACCAAGACCACGATTAAGGTGGTGAACCTCTCAGGCGGCAAACGCCGCCAGGTGGACAGTCGCCCGCTGATCGCGGGCTACCAGGTGGTGAGCCGGACCGGCACCAATAAGATCGACCAGGTGGAAATCACCATTCCCGACTGGGTTTACCAGTCCGTGGTGCGATCCGACAAAGCCCTACCGCTGTTGACGCTGAACGAGGACTACTTCCTGATCAGCTCCGGCTTAGGCCGGTTCATCTACCGCCTGGCTCGCAAGGCGGCAGGCAAGAGCGATGCCCGGTATTCCGTGAAGGAACTCTACAAGCGCAGCGGTTCGAGCCAGGAACTGCGCTTCTTCCAGCGGGATTTGCGGGATTTTGTTGCGCGCACGGCCGCCTTCCCGATGCCCGACTACGATTTGAGCCTTAGCGACGGCCAGGACGGCCCGCTGCTGACCATGAAACGCCGCCAGGACGAGCGGGGCGGGGAGCCCTTGCCGCTCTTACCCGAGGAGTAATTTTGTCGCGGCAATTCCGTACATCACCCACGACAAAAATCAGAGGGTTAGCCGATCCTTGGCAGAATTTTGTCGCCGCGCTCCGTATATCACCCACGACAGTTTGGCCGGAGCAGGGGCGCGGTTTTGGCGGTTTTGTCGCGCGGATTACGTACATCGCCCACGACAAAAATGGCTTGACTCTGCGGTTTTTGGCGACCGGAATCAGCCTGGGGATGGATTGTGGATATGTCGGAACGGTCCGTACATCGCCCACAAGATTCCGTACATCGCCCACGACATTCCGTACATCACCCACGACATTCCGTACATCGCCCACAGGGTGGTTGCGTAAGACATTGATTAAGCAGAGCAATTTCGGATTTTTTGGCTCTAAAACATATTAAAACATAGAAAACATCTTAAAACGCCTACGGCCAAGACATTTTCATTTTCTTGATTTTCAGAAAGATTGCTGGTGATGCGTGAGAATGGCCATGAGAGCGGTTAGCGTGAGGGGCATGAGGCGCGATCTGTGAGCGTTTTGGTACTAGGAACGAACCCGATCCTAAGCTAATCATCAAAACGAGATTACAGCGCGGCTCAGAGGCTGCTTTTCGGATTGGCCCGTGCAGAGCAACGGGCCTCTTGCGTGGTAGCTCGACGTAACAAGGCCCGCCAGCGGCCTTGCGGCGGGTGGCGGGCCTCGCATTCCTCACGATCATCGCCGTCCCCGGCTGTACCGTGCGCAGAACCTATCATGGTGTCCCGTACTCTGGAAAGCCTGATGCAATGCACAGCTTGATCCCAAGCCTCTAGAAAGACTTTCGCACTCTCAAGATAGAAAGGCGATTATGATTGCCTGCAAAACAAAAACGGTCTACTTGGCTCTTATTCACTCTGACAATAGGTTTTAAGTCATAACTTGCTTAATAAATTTCTGGATATAAAAGCAAACGCAGTCAATACTATATGGTGTTACGAGCATTGAAGATAGATTGTAGTCTATTTAATTATTCAAATTAACTATTTACCACTGCAAAAAACATCTCCGGGGCTGACACGACAACCAAAATTACCGGAACTATTGCACTGTATAATAGCTTGGCGTCCAGCTGCCTGGGTGCTATCGCCAGTAGCGTAGCCCCATCCACCCATTTGCCCTTTGGCCACGGCAACGCATGCGTTGACTATGGAAATAATTTGGCATGTGCCGTGACGGGATTCGCGCTGGCAGCGTTGTTCCGCTGATTGACGTGCAATTCGCACAGAAAGGTGGTTTCTTGCTCCCCACCACGACCCATCGCTGTCAATTGCCAGAGCTCCATGGATAGCCTTGGGACCATCATCGACTACAGCGTTCCACTCGCGAACAATCTGGTCTCTCAGGCCATTGATGTCGTTCTCTCGTTGGGAGAGTTCCCGCTCTTTGCTGTTGAAATCGGACTTTTCCTGCTCGATTGCCTGCCGGTCATTTACGAGCCCTTGGCGTTCCCTCATTAGCGCTGCTTGGGCTTCCGAAAGCTGTCGACGCTGCTCTTCCAGCCGGGCAATTTCGGGACCGGCGTTCCGACGGTCGGTTTCCAGCTGTCGCCGCGAGGCTTCAAGTCTCTCGCGTTCTGCCGTTGCGGTCAATGCTGCGCGATCGGAAGCCTGCCGGGTTTGGTCAAGAGCGCTGCGCTCACGGGCCAAAAGCGTGATATCTTCGGCGACCGTCCGTTGCTCCTCTCTGATTTTCTCCTGGAGCTGCATCAGGCGGGCAGTTTCTGGACCAGCGTTCTGACGCAGGCTTTCGAAATCCTTCTCTCGCTGCTGCACGACCTTTTCGCGATCATCGAGCGCCTTTGTTCGGTCAGCATTGCGCTTCTCGGTAGAGGTAGCTGCCTGTTCGCGATTGCCGACAGCGGTTTCGCGTGTTCTCAAGGTCTGCTCGCGACCGCGCAGCTGTTCCTCCCGTGGGCCGAATGTCTGCGATACTTCGAGCATCCTGTCCCGTTCATAACGGCTATAGGTGGCTACGCTGGCTGCTAGCACACCGGCTGTTCCGACTATTGCTGCTGCACCAGCCATGCCCCACCAGGCTTTCCGCGACGGTCCGGCTAATGCCGCGACAATCCACGGCGAGGGTTTTACGAAGCCAGTGGGAGAAGAGGATGCCAGGGATGAACCTGACGGAAGCAGTCCCGCTGCATGGGAGGACGTCCCCATAATCCCGAAGGCAGCGCCCACCGACAGGGGATCGACAGGAGCCTCACCACGAAGTTCGGGCAGCTGGATTCGATAGGTCCCTCGCCGAAGTGCATCAATTCTCTTCTCAAGCGGAGGGTGCGTGGAGAACAAAGCCCCCGTGTTCGGGCGGAACATCAGGTAGCCGTAACGGTTCTCCGCTTCTGTTGGCAATGCCTTGACGTTATGCACCTTCTGCAAGGCTGCTATCATTGTCTCGGGAGAGGTCAGGGCGGCGCCGATGGCATCGGCCCGATACTCCCTGGCTCTCGAATGCGCGCGACCGGCCAGCCTTGTGAGCATTAGAACGATCCAACGAACCAGCGCGAGACCGAGCAGCGTGAACATGACGCCGAGTTTGCCCTCACTCGAACGCACTTGCCTACCCATCTCCCCGGTTATTTGGGCAGACGCCGTCACAAAGCTTTCAAACATCGATTCAAAGCCGGTAGTCATTTGCAGCCGCTGCATGTCGGCGGTCACCACATGCCCCAGCTCATGGCCGATCACCGCATCCAGCTCGTCATGTGTCAGCATATCCACCAAAGGCGTGCCGAGAATGACTGCTGCCGTTTTCTGATCGGAACCCGCTGCGAGCGCGTTGGTAGCGCTCATAAGTGCGACGGCTGGTGGTGTCAGCCCTAACCGTGCCGACAAGGCACGCGTCCTTTGTGTAAGAGGGTTGTCGTCAGGTAGATTATAGCTCGCGAAGATAGCCTCGACATGCGAGCGCGATGCCCGGTTGAAACGGAGACCCCAGATGGTACCCAGCAGACCGAAGAAGACGCCTGCGGCAACAAAACCTGTGCGTATGTCCGCCGCGTTGTTCCGTAAGCCGTAGGTGGCTCGGCTTTCAGTAAGGGCTATAGCGACCTCGCCAATACCGGCCAAAAAGGCAATAACGGTGTAAGCGAGAAAGTACGGAACTATCCAGGAAGGTTTCTGGATTACAGTAGGGATGGAACTAAGCTCCTGATCGCGCCACATCCGATGATTGAAGAAGGCAATCCCCAGGTTAGCCGCCAGCACGAGAACAGCGGTGGCAACCGCCGAGATCACGGATTGTTTGAGTGGAATTTCATTCCAGAAGAAGAGTGACGGCAGCAGGACGAATAAACCGGCCACTGCACCATTGCGGGCAAGGCTGGGCAGATTCAAAGTCGCGGGCGGAGCAGGGTTTTGCGAGCCTGGCCTGATCATCCGACGCAAAAGGCTTACAAGAAGCCCTACGGCTACAACACTGTTAAGTACCAGAAGGGCCTGGAACAGTAGACTGGACCAGTTTTGTCCACCCTGATCTATCTTGACCAGATAGAGCAACTGAATCAGCCGCGTCGGCAACCCCAGTAGTGGAGCCAAATAGAGGGTGCCAATAGTTCGCCAGAATAACTGGAAGGCCTCCGCAAGGTTATAGTTTGCCAATAGTACCCCGAAGCGGGCTGGGGTGACTAGAAAATGAAACAGAAGGCTTGAGCGGTTTCCGAAGCCGTTGATCAAGAGATCAATCAGACCGATCAGCGTGAACGAAACAAGCCAAGGGGACAGAGTCCGAAGCGAAATGGATTGGAGCAACATTGGGGTCGAGGTCAGCGTGAGAGTTGCGGGGGAGGGGGGACAACACGTGGCTTGAGCTTTGCACCGATGAACCATGGCACCAGTAGCGCCCTAACCGGTCGAAGCCCGCGCAGGAGAATTATTCCCTCGCGGGTTTGGTCATCATATGTCCGGCTCAGGATCGTCACAACCTCGGCCGGTGTAAGCAAAGGTCGGCCAGTAAAAACAACGGATTCGGAGACTGACCCGCCCTGACTGTAGGTTGGTAGGTCAAAAACGCCACCTGAGGTTGATCGGTTTTGGGTGACTGAAACAGACCTGTATGCGACGGTGGCTGCTCCCAGCTGGTCAGTCACCAATTGCCCCGTAAATGTCTCATCGGTGCCGAAAAAGGTTTTCACCGACGTGTTGAAGAATGCCTTCCACGACTTAGGGTAATGCTCTTCCAGCGTCGGGACATCCTGGAGGAAGAACCACAGGCGTACTCCAGCCCCGGCATGAGTTCTGATTGCATCCCGGAATTGAGGAAATGGCCCGAGCGAGAGAAATTCATCAAGTACAAACAGAACCGGTATTTCGGGAGTCGTGGGATTCTGTACCATGGCTTCTAGAGCCCCGGTTAGTAGTACTTTTAAAAACGGTGCATACGCCGCAATTTTGTCAAAGGGAACCGTTACATAAACCGTAGCTGGGCGATCCTTGAGAGCATGGAAGTCTACCTCAGCTGTTGCCGTCGCACGCGCAATCCCAGGGTCATCCCAGAGTGAAAGCTCAGTGTTGAGCGTATCGCGGAGGCTCGGCAGGCTCCGGTCCTTCGATTTACCCAGAACTACCCCGGCTGCATTCGCTATCGCCGGATTGGTTGACCGTGCCATCGCCTCAACAGCTGACAGAAACTTGTCGAGCCCTGTGGCTGTTACCCGCCTGACCTCTGCAAGGTTACGTCGGTCAGGAGGCGCTTTGTCGAGTATGAAGAGGATGAGTGCTGTCAAAAAGGCGACAGCGTCTTTTTTGAAGAAATCCTGCGCCCTGGGGTCATCCGGCATAATCAGGTCTGCCAGTGCCCGCGCATCTGCGACGCTTCTGACAGTGGCGAGAGGATTAAATCCGTGGGTTTGCGGCTCAAATGGAGCGATGCGGTAAACCGGGCCTACATTGGCATTACGCCAGGCAGCCGTGTCCCGGTACAGCTCTCCCTTGGGATCAAGGACAACGCAGCTCCCCCGGTAACGTACGAGGTTCGGGACAATCTGCATCGTCGCCTTGCCGGAGCGTGTCGGTGCTACACTGAGCAGATGACCCTCTCCATCCCAATGCAGTTGACCAAGTACACTTCCTGATGACGCCCTCATTACGCCCAAAAGTATAGAGCGGGGGTCTTCGAGGGAATCCGGTGGTCGCAGGATACCAGCCTGACTGACTTCAGCGGGCAGCGCCCAAGCTGCCGAGCCATGGATAGGCGGCGGGGCGTAAAGCAATCCCTCATTCTTCTCCCGTTCGTGGTCGATGTCCCTCCCAGACGAGTTCTGGCCGGAGCGGCGCATGACTGCCTTGGCAACAGCGGTTTCAATCTTCCAGCCAAGATCAAGACCCGAGATACCAGACTTCCCGAGATTATTGCCCGGAAACGGATCAATTCGTTTCCACCATTCATCACCAGCCATAGGTTCACCTCCCTTACTAAAGCTAGCGGACTTCCGGTGCTACTCAAGCAATTCAAGACGATTTTAACTGCGCACTTACGCATTGCCCTAACGCGTACGCGTTGACAAAATAGGGCAATGCGGCGCTCGGCTTGCGGAGCCAGGATAACATCCTGGGCAATCCGGCGCGTGCGCCAAAGGGAGTCCCCTTTGGAAACCCCGTGCCGTCCGAAGGTGCTATGGCAATCTTTCATCTGCATGTGAAAAACATTAGCCGTAGTGAAGGCCGCTCGGTGGTTGCGGCTGCTGCCTACCGTTCGGGAACCGATATCCCTAACCAGCACGAAGACCGTATTGCGGCCTTCGGAAAGCGTGGAGGCGTAGTCCATACCGAGATTGTCTTACCCCCCGACGCTCCCGCCTGGATGGCAGATCGGACCAGCCTTTGGAATGGTGCGGAGCGTATGGAGCGCCGCCGGGATGCACGGCTTGCCAAGGAAGTGGAGGTTGCTCTTCCACGAGAATTGCCAACAGCACGACGCCTTGATCTTGTAAGGCAGCTTGCAGGATTTTTTGTAGCGCGTGGCCATGTCATTGACATTGCCATCCATGGGCAAAACGATGATCGTAATCCCCATGCCCACCTTCTTCTGGCAACCCGGACTGTTTTGCCTTCCGGTTTTGGAGGTAAAATCCGTGCGTCTGACTCTTCGGAGTTTGTCAACTCCGCCAGGGTTTTCTGGGCGAGGGCTGTGAATTCTGCTCTCGCAGCTGTGGGGAGCAGTGGTATGGTCGACCATCGTTCGAACGCGGCCGCTGGTATTGCAGAACGGCCCGGGAAGCATCGGGGACCCAATGTGAAAAAGCGGGGACGCGACGATATGGAGTCTTACCTGGACAGGCTAAGTCCAGCGACGCCCGGGCGCGAGGGAGCGCCGGATGACAGCTACCCGATACCCGGACCTGACTTGCGGCCAATCGCTCCATCAGAGCGGGATGCCGCCGAGCAGGCTATGCTCGTCGAAATGGAACGCCAGAATATAGATCCTGATACAGAGTGGTGGCTGTCTGATACGCAGAAGACTGTAGAAGGACCGGTCCACGATTCAGGACTAGAGCGTGAGTCCTGGTGGGACCGGAACCGATAGGCATTGCCAAGAGGGCCTGTTCAACCCATGCTGGAAATATGAAAAACCACCCCATGCAGGTTGTTAGGAACATGCATCCTGACATGTTTCGTGAGATGGCGCGCGGTCGCGAGAACTTCATCGCAGAATTCAGGGCACTTACGAAGGAATTCCGGCAGCGGCATCGAAATATTCTATGTGCCGAGCGACGGCTGAGAACGCTAGCTTACACTCCGGCGACCCGCCGGAAATACGAGGAAAACCTGGCATTCAACAGGGAATCTCTGTGTTTAATCCTTGAGCGCATGACTTATCTCCGACGCTCATTGAAGCTGGTAGATGGTATTCTCTACGATGGCGGAGTATCCGATGGGAGCTGTGGACGACGAGGATGCGCGGATTCGACGCGACATTGAGCTGATTGTGTCCGGCCGAATGATGGCTGACGCCGGAGACAAGAAAGAGATCGAGGCCTATATCCAGCGATTAGAGCAGCGGCGGGAAACCATTCTGGAAAGCGGGCCCTGGCGTATATTCAAGGGCTCCGAACTCGCGGATATCCAGTTTCAGCTGGGACGTGCAAGCGTGGGATACGAGGTTGTGCGGGAACAAGATGCCGTTCTTGTCTCCCGGCAGGCCTCCGAAGAGCGCCGCTATGTGCGCCCGGAACGGGATATAAGCGGACAAGAAAGCCGCAACCAGCGTGAATGGTGGGATACCCCTGTCCAGCCTCAGGCGGCCGTCACAGAGGGACAGCTTCCCGCCCGAGAGCCTGAACCAGAACCTGATATCATTCGCCCGGACATGGCACCTGTAGAGCGACAGGTTGCGCAAGCACGCCTACTGGAGAGAGAAAAGCCACAGGAGTGGTGGGATGACGGCAAGGGCAGCGGCCAGGATGACCGCCACGATGCCGAGCAAGGTCGCGAACGTGATCGACACTGACGCTAGGCAAGAGATTCCTCTATCCAGGAGAGAATAGCTTCCGCCGTGCGCAGCCGGAGTCCGTTTGGTCGTTCGACGAGTTTTTCTGTCCATTCAAGCCTCAGGCCTTGGGCCTGACACCATGAAGCCAACTTGTCAGCGGCGCCCGTTGCTCGCAACTCCGCCGCGACTTGGCCGAGCGGGAGGCGCAAGGTTCCCTCGCCGCGCATGGCAGCGTCAGTCATCCTCGCGCTGATCGCTTCCAGATCAAAATGCGCCGCCGCCAGCCGTTCGCGCGCGGCCTGGGTTTCCTTCACCAGAAAGGGCTTGAGGACGTTCCGGGGGTCGCGCATTAGGCCGCTTCCTTCCGCGCTGCGAAACGTCGGCCGAGGTAAGCGTCGGTGATTTCTACTCGATTATGGCCCAATTCGTGGCTGACCGTCAGGCGGGCGCGATAATCGGCCGCCCGTTCCTCCCGACTCATTTGCTCATAAGTCTTGCCGCCCGCCGCAGGCGCTTCCTGGCCCGTCAGGGCCTTGTAGCGCCATTGGGCGTACCAGTGGCGATGGCCGTGCATGTTGCGGATACCGGCTGCCCAGATCACGCGTTCTAGGTCTTTCCGTGCCCGAATGTAGCTTTGCCCATCCGGCACCAGGCAACCCCCGCCCACAACGCTGCGTAGCTCATCGAGCAGCGCCCGCTGCTTCGGGTGGCGCACGGGCACCAGGCGCGAGCGCCCACCCTTGCACCAGCTCGCTTGCAGGGCGAGGGTGTCACCCTTATCGGCTACGGCCGGGCGGAATTTCAAGCTCTCTTCCAGGCGCAGGCCAAAGGCCATTTGCAGGCGCAGGGCCAATCGGGCGCGCTCAGGGAGCGCCGCCAGCTTATCGGCCGGGGTAGTATGCGCCTTCTGGCCCTTCCAGGTGGTGCGCCGCTCGATTCCCAATTCTGTGTTATCGCGGGGCAGTACGCTCGCCTTGCGCACCTTCTCCCCCCACCAACGCACCCAGGCCATACGGTTCTTGAGGGTTCCGGCGGAAAGACCCGCCGCCTTCCAACTCTCCACCAGGGCGGCAATATGCTTGGGCTTGAGGGATTGCGCGCCGGGGAGCTGGTAGCCCAGGCCGCGCAGCTCGCGTGCGACGAGCTGCAAGCCCCGGTGGCGTTGGGCACGGGTGTTAAAGCTACCCTCACCCGTGCCCAGGGTGAGGGTTTTCAGGTCATAGGCGAGTGCATCCATCGGTTATATGTTATACGTTATACATTATAGGTGAGTGTTGATGACCTACCGCCACGCCATATAGGCCGTGGTCAGCCCGCGCCTAGGGCGCGAGGTGGTCGGGTTACTACAGTTGTTCCTTCTGGTTTCTCCCTTCTCCTAGTCTCCAATCGTTCGCCACGCGGCGAGCATCTTGCCTTCCTTTCGTTCAGCTCGGTCGCGTCGTTCTGGCTTCTCCGTCGTTGGGGGCCTCGTAGGGCCGTCGCCACGGGCAGAGCCCGAGAGGGTTGCGTGTCGTCGTGGCGGTTGGTGGGTGCCGTGGCACGCCGCGCGGAATTGCTGGCAAGCAGCGGTTCATGGTTGTTCTCCTAAAAAGGTTGTGGCCCGAGGGCCTGGGTTGTCGCGCATCGGGCCAGACCGGCCCCTGAGTGTGGCAGGCGCGCCCCGCGTGCGGAGGCGAGCACCCCGTTCTGTCACTCGCCAAAACTCGTCGTACAGGGGGTGCCAGAAATTCCTGTTAGGGGTGTTGCCCGCCAGCAAGATCGCCCAGGCCGCTTGCCTGTCCGGGCGATGCGGCCCTGGGCGGGGTGCCTTTCTTTCGCGGGGGCGAGCTTGCGAGCCGCCGCCGTCACTACCTTCTTTGTCGGTAGTGACGGCGGGCTTTTAGCCCTGCCAGTGTCGGCGCGGTCACGGTCGCTCACGGCCATTCCCGCGCCGATGGGGAGGCTTTGGGCCGCCTCCCCAAACCCCTCGCCTGTATTCGCCGCTTAGGGCTTCGCCTTTCAGCGGACGAGGCCCCTAGCCCTCGCCGTGGCTCTACCTGCCACGGCAGGCACCCTAGGGGCCGCGCACGCCAAGGCGTGCGGCTGCGCAACCCTAACGGGGTTGCACGTTGAATCGGTTGACTTAGGGGCTCGCGCCCCGTTTGCGCCTCAAGGGGGCCGAGGCTCCGCGCTGCGCTTGTGTGCCCGCACCAAGTCCCCCTTGACCCGCTTCACCCCGCTCATTGGCGCGGGCCTAGTCAGGGTTGCGGGGCAACCCTGATTTTTGAGGCCAGCAGGTGCGTGAGGGATAGCGTCCGTCAAGGTGGTGTAATTTTGGGTGTGGCCCGGGCCGTCATGATCAGGCGGCTCTGGGTGTAATTTGCAGTGTAATGTCCTCATCGATTGTTGGTGTGTTTAGCTCGGCCATTGCCTCGACCTGCATGTATCGGCTGAGGAGCTGCCATTCGTCGTTGGCTTCGAGGAGGACCGCTCCGATGAGACGAACGATGCTGTCCTCGTTGGGGAAAATGCCCACGACATCGGCGCGGCGCTTCACCTCCTTGTTCAGACGCTCCAACGGGTTCGTGCTGTGAAGCTTGGTGCGGTGCTGGGCCGGGAAGGCCATATAGGCGAGCACATCTGCCTCGGCATCGTCCATGAAGGTTCCGA
>Ga0209594_1000408_pt1 | contig 27126 bp, 23 predicted proteins | sample AshMeaCrysSpring_FD_184126 | JGI IMG/M metagenome (GOLD analysis project Ga0209594, IMG submission 184126) | Groundwater microbial communities from Big Spring, Nevada to study Microbial Dark Matter (Phase II) - Ash Meadows Crystal Spring... | ecosystem: Environmental > Aquatic > Deep subsurface... | reverse complement strand
TTATCTAAATGCTACTGGTTTTGGTTTAGAAAAAGGGACATTAACCAGTGACCAGTTTACCCTAGAAAGTGCAGCATCTAACTCCAGTCACCGTTTCATTTACAACAACGGAGCATTATTCTACGACGCTGATGGTAATGGAGCAGAAAACCAAGTACACTTAGCTACTTTTAAGGATGCTCCCGTATTAGGTGTTAGTGACATTGTTCTTTTCTGATGTAATCAAAGTCCGCCTCCGCGGACACTTCGTCTCCAGTAGGTGCACCGCTTCATTTTGGTAGCAATAGGTTTAAATCTATTGCTACCAAAGTAGCAATAGGTTTAAATCTATTGCTACTTTGGTTGAGATCACCATTAGCGCAACGGGTTGAAACCCGTTGCTACACAAACAAAGTCCGCCTGCGCGGACTTGAGTTATTTATTGTTTAGAGTGTATATATATATGTGCGGCATCTTTTCTCATTTTCAGGCTAACATACAAGAGGGACAAATGTCAAGGGGGTACAGAAATATTTTTAAAATTTGTTGTTATGGCAGGTTTTGTAAATGCTAATACAGAAAAAATGAGATTTTTTAAGGGTTTTTAAAAGGGATTTGGTATTACAAATGTTGGAAAGCAAAAAAGACCAGGGGAGGAAAAGGGGAGAGTTGAAACAAAAGCGATCGCCTTGCGGGTCATCGCTTCCTCTCACATTCCATCACTGGTCTTTTTGTTGTTGTTGTTGTTGTTGTTGTTTAATTGGAAGGAAATACAGAGCTGCACGTTCCCAAACCGCCAGCACTTAAAATCTCTTAACAAATATGGTAACAGAAGGCACGGTATTTTTATTAAAAAAAATTAATTTTTTTTTTCTAATGGTTGCTAATAAGGTAGGAGCGAGCTGTTTGAGGGCTACCCCAGAGGATGCGCTCGTGTTTATAGATAGCAATACCAGGTTTAGCGCCTTTAGGTTTATAGACAAACTTCGGCTGAGTATAGACAACAGGAACTTGGTCACTTTCACGGGCGCGACTATAATAGCCAGCAAGATCGGCAGCAAACTGTAAATCCGCTGTATCAGGGACAGAACCAGGATTTAAGCGTAACAAAACATGACTACCTGGAATTTCCTGAGTATGGAACCACAAATCATAATCACCTGCGGTGCGAAAAGTAAGTTGGTCATTTTGACGATTATTACGACCGATCAACAACTCAAACCCAGAAGGAGAGAGATAACGCAGAGGTTGAGAATCAGAAGTATTATTATCACTGCGATACTGTTTATCTGTAAAATATTGCTCTTTAATCAACTCTGAGCGAATTTCTAAAAGAGTATTTAAATCTTCCCCAGAGAGATAAAGATCCAACTGGTTAATACTTGCCTCAACCTGTTCTAAATATTGAATTTCAGAATTTACTTCTTGGAGTAGAGGAGTAACTGCATCACGAGCCCGTTTCAATTTTTGATGTTGTTTATAGAGAGATTGGGCATTTTGTACCCCATTTTTTTCGGGATTGAGGGAAATCTTCACAGGTTGACCTGTTTCAAAATCATTCAAAGAAATATACTTCATACCAGGTTGCCACTGATAGAGATAAGCCATTAAAAGATCAGCTTGCTGGCGGTAGATATCTGCGTTATCAGATTGTTGGAGGCGATCGCTAAAAGTATCCCTTTTGAGGCGTAGTTTTTTGAGGAGACTAGAGAGTTTTTGCAATAGTTGGTGACGGAGTTGTGTAAAAGTTTGTTGATTGAGTTGATCAGTATAGTAAGAATCAATCAAACATTGGACATTTGCTGTAGGTTGAGTGATATTCCAACCCAAGACAGTATAGCCAGTAGAAGTAAATCCAGGTTGAAAACGAGAATTAGCGAGAATTTCAAGCCAAAGTTGCCAATATTTGAAAAGTCTTTCCCAATCTGAAAGAGAGAGAGTAGCAGTAGATTGAGTAGGATCGAGGTTAGCAGCTTCAATGATAGAAGAGACGAGAGTAGGACTTAAACCGCGATAACTTTGTTTCAGTTGACTTGTGAGGGAAGAAGGGACAAGACTAACTCGTTTTTGCCAACTGGCGAAAGACTCTTCTAGAGTTGGGGAAGTATTAGTGAGGGCTGGGGGAAGTTCGTAGAGTTTACCTGTGAGGAGAGGGCGAATACTAGATTGAGTGTCAGTCACTTGATGAGCCAGAGTGATAATTTGATTATCACCATCGGTGAGGATAACATTACTATATTTGCCCATAATCTCTACATATAAGTGCATTATGGGAGGTTCATCAGGACGTTGAGCAAATTGAAAATCCAGGACTCTTTCCCAATCAGCGATCGCCTGAAGAGAAATGAGAGCCAAACTGCCTAACTGGTGACGTAACTGGTCACTAAAAGTAAAAGTATCGCGAGTGCGAGGAGGTGGAGGAGAGATACAAACCCGTGCTCCTTGGGGGTGCCAACTGATAGATAACCAACCCCGTTGAGAGAGAGTACGCAAGGCTAGAGAAATCGTATAGCGATCGCGCTGATAAACCTGTTCTATCCGTGCTGGTAGCCAGTTCTTACTGAGTTCTCCAACAATTGCCCTTAATGTTGTATAGTCAACCTGCTGCATTCAATATTTTAAACTTTAAAAAGTAGTTAGTATTTCTCAAGTGTTATTCTTGCCTACGTGGGGAGGTTAGTACCGAGCTTCACCTATCAATCACGAAAAAAGCCTAAAAAATCCAAAAAACGGGTAAAAATGTAGCTTTAATCAATATTATAGCTAAATATTTTCTTTAACATTGGAATTATAACACCCAAAACAGGAAAGCAAAAAGTTGTTCATGGACATACAGCTAATTAATATCGGGTTTGGGAACATAGTATCAGCCAATCGGGTAATAGCGATCGTCTCTCCTGAGTCTGCCCCAATTAAGAGGATAATAACAGATGCACGGGAGCGGGGGCTACTGATAGATGCAACCTACGGTAGGCGCACCCGTGCTGTTATTATTACTGATTCTAATCATGTTATATTATCTTCCATTCAGCCAGAGACAGTAGCCCATAGATTTGTGATAAATAAAGAATTACCAAACAATAACAATAACTAAAAATGGAAAAAGGAAGACTGATAGTATTGACAGGACCCAGTGGCGTAGGGAAAGGGACTCTGTTGCGATCGCTGCTAAAAAAACATCCAGAAATATATCTTTCAGTTTCCGTAACTACGAGAGAACCTCGCCAGGGAGAAATAAACGGAAAACATTATTTTTTCGTAACTCGTGAGGAATTTGAAAAAATGGTGGCAGAAGGAGAACTGTTAGAGTGGGCAGAGTATGCTGGAAATTATTATGGGACACCGCGTAGAGCAGTAGAAGAGGTTCTTAAAGCAGGGAAGTCAGTAATTTTAGAAATAGAAGTAGTAGGAGCGAGGGAAATTCAAAAAAACTTTCCCGATGCGTTACGTTTATTTATCTTACCCCCAAGTTTAGAAGAACTAGAGCGGAGATTAAGAGGAAGAGGACAAGATGGGGCAGAAGCAATTGAAAAAAGACTCAAAAGAGCTCAAGAAGAAATAGCAGCCAAAGATGAATTTGCGCAACAAATTGTTAATGAGAAGTTAGAAACTGCCTTAGAAGAAATAGAAGCGGCGATTTTCAAAAGCATCAAGAGTTGAGGTTGTTAGAATCAAAGAAGAATTTAAGAAGGCTGAGATTAAGTCAGCACCCCGCGAAGACAGCGGCGGGGCATCATGCCCTCCCCTTTATCTAGCTGACCAGCCTGAGCCCTTTTGTGGGCTACGTTATCGGTAAGCGTTTGAGTTCCTACCAGGGAGTGCGACGCTAGCTCCTTGCTCTAGAACCCTGTAGTTAAACAGTTGTACGAGGGGTAGAACAGTGCTATGGGGAAAGTACCGACCGATAACTGCGGGCGAAGCGAACTTTACTTCGTGCAGGAAAGCGCCTTTACAGGCTTCTCGAGAAAATACTGCACCTCTATTTTCTCTCCTCAATAGAGGACAGCGATTAAAATCGCAAAACGATCGTAGTTCCTCCCCGCTCTAAAGAGACGGGGGTTCCCTACTCCTGGAGGTAGTGATGATTCCAACAGTTATTGAAAGTTCAGGTCGTGGCGAACGCGCTTTTGATATTTATTCTCGACTGCTGCGGGAGAGAATTGTATTTTTAGGGCAACAAGTAAACGACGAAATAGCCAACTTAATCGTAGCCCAGTTATTATTTCTCGAAGCAGAAGATGCAGAGAAAGACATTTATCTGTATATCAACTCTCCTGGGGGTTCAGTAAGTGCTGGGTTAGGGATATTTGATACTATGAATCAAATCGGCCCTGATGTTTCTACCATTTGTGTTGGGTTAGCAGCAAGTATGGGGGCATTTTTGCTGAGTGCTGGTGCAAAGGGTAAACGCATGAGTTTGCCTAATTCTAGGATAATGATTCACCAACCCCTAGGGGGAGCGCAAGGACAAGCAACAGATATTGAGATCCAGGCAAAAGAAATTTTGTATCTCAAACAAATGTTGAATCAACATCTTGCTGCACATACAGGTCAACCTTTAGAGAAGATTGCAGAAGATACAGAGCGTGACTTCTTTATGTCAGCAGAAGATGCCATGAATTACGGTTTAATAGACAAAGTAATTAACCGTCGTCCTTCTGCCGTAAATCCTCCTGTTGCAACAGTTAGTTAAATGGTAGGTTAAGGAGTGGGTTGACTGGTTAAAAAATTGAGAAATTCCAGCAATTCCTCATCAGAGAGATAGTGGCGCGATTTCTTACCGTAAGTTTGCAGTAAGTAATCGCGCCCTTTTTCTTGAGTCCATTGTAAGCGTTTTAGTTCAATATCAGTTTTAGCAATAACTTCAGAAAAATCCATCGGCGCTTGAGAATTGAGATCGGGTTGATTAGGAGATTCAGGTGTAATCTCAGACTGTTCCAATTCCAAATAGATCTCCTCTTCAGCTAGAGGTAATTGGGATTTTTTTTCTTCTGGGGCGACAGTTTCTAAAGGTTCTTGGGTAAATTCTTCATCAAAGAAATAATTTTCCTCTACAGTAGGTAGAGGTTGAGAAACAGAGTTAAATTCAGGGTCATTTACAGTAGGTAGAGGTTGAGAAACAGAGTTAAATTCAGGGTCATTTACAGTAGGTAGAGGTTGAGAAACAGAGTTAAATTCAGGGTCATTTACAGTAGGTAGAGGTTGAGAAACAGAGTTAAATTCAGGGTCATTTACAGTAGGTAGAGGTTGAGAAACAGAGTTAAATTCAGGGTCATTTACAGTAGGTAAAGATTGAGAAACAGAGTTAAATTCAGGGTCATTTACAGTAGGTAGAGGTTGAGAAACAGCGTTAAATTCAGGCTCATTTACAGTAGGCTCAGTGTTAGACTCATGGTCGTTGTTAGATTGGTGTTGATTGAGAGTTGGTTGAGGTTGGGGAATAGAAATAGATTCATGTTGATTGAGAGTTGGAGAACTGGGTTTATTGTCAGTATTAGCTACAGACTGATTAACTAGGGGATGAACAACAGTTTCTACCTGAATATTTGTGATAGACTGACTGAGGGAATTAAGGTCAAGGATAGTTAAAGCTCTATCCCTGGATCTGTCTTCCGCTTGTTCAACTGTCTCAGCGGCGGCTAAACCTGTAGCCAGAGTTACCCCTTCTATTTGAACCAAAGTACGCACGATGTATTTACCGTGATTAATGGTCACTAACTCACTAATTAAACTACCTTGAGGATAATACTTGCGGAATTGAGTAAACATAAGCTTGATGAGTGTCAACCTTTCGTTGTCAGTTTTAGATGATGTGAAGGAAAATTTTTTTCAGAAATAGAAGAGAAAATCTTCTTTTTTTATGGTATGCAAAGGATTGTTAAAAGACGCTAACCACTTATAATAAGTTAAAGCTTGATTTTTAGCTAAGAGTTTTCTTACCTTAGTTACTAAGTATATTTGTTTTCAAAGATCGTTTCTGATTTGAGACAGTAACTGTAGTAATTTGGGCAAAGAGCGATCGCCCTTCAAACAAAACGCAGTAATATTTTAGACTAATTTTAATGATTACTGTCAATAGATTATTCCCTCGCAGAAGGACAGTTACACTCCTTGAGGAAATAAAGCCTTGGCGAGGAAAAATAGAATGATTGCAACAAAATAAAGGAATATTATAGATGGAATTTTCAATCGCTACACTGTTAAATCAGTTTACAGATGACAAATTAGTCCCAGGAAAAGTATTAGAAAAAAAACTGGGTATAGATGAAGATGAAGAAAGTGGAGAAAAATTACAAATAGCCTTGGATGCTCTAGAAAGAATTGGGATTCTCACTAAGGAATTTGGCAAGTATCGTAGAGTACATCAGGAAGATTTGGTAGAGGCAAAACTGCGTTGCTCAAGTAAAGGATTTTGTTTCGCAATTCAAGAAGATGAAGCGGCAGATGATATTTATGTAAGGGAAAGTAATTTGAGTAATGCCTGGAATGGCGATCGCGTACTGGTGAAAGTAACGAAAGAAGGAAGTCGGAGGCGTTCTCCAGAAGGACAAGTAATAGTAATTTTAGAACGTGCAAACCCTTCTTTGCTGGCACAAGTAAAACAAGAAAATGGTAGTTATCGAGCGATTCCCCTTGATGATAGACTTTTGTTTGAACTTATTCTTCAAGAAAATGGACAAAATTTAGAAAAAGCAGTTGACCATTTAGTTCATGTATTAGTTTTGCGTTATAAAATTGGTCAATTACCTCCTATAGGTAAAGTAACCCGAGTTCTCGGAAGCGATGCAGAAGAGGCAGTTGATACAGACATAGTATGTTGCAAACATGATCTGGCAACAGAATTTTCTCCTGAAGCGATCGCTAGCGTAGCAACACTAGAACAAGAATTACCAAATCTGTTAAAAACTGCCATAGAAAATAGGGAAGATTGGCGAGAAGTTCTGACAATAACTGTAGAAAAAAAATCAGAATTTGACCAAATACTAATTGAAAATGCTTTTACTCTCGAAAAAACAGCAGAAGGAAACTGGCTGTTAGGTATTCACATATTAGATGTAGCAGAATATCTGAAAAAAGATTCACTATTAGATAAAGCAGCAAAAAAACGAGGAACTTCTATTGATTTAAAAGAGTTAATTTTGCCAATATTTCCAGAAGAAGTGTGTCGTTTAATATCACTGCAACCAGGAAAAGATAGCTTAACAATATCCACATTAATTACTATTGATGAAACAGGAGAAATAGTAGAGTTTGAAATCAAACCAACGGTAATTAATGTAAATCATCAATTAAGTTATCAACAAGTTCAAGAACTACTAGGAATGGGCGCAATGGATGCAGAATTAGCATCAACAGTGGAAATGCTCAATCAGTTGTTCTTTAATGTTAGCCCTTTGGTAAAAGCACAACGTCTTCAAAGGGGAGGATTTGAAATATCTTTAACTGAGGTGGATTCACTTTTTAAAGATGAAGGGAGACTGGGTGTAATAGTAAGTTATTCGAGCTTGCCAGTTCTGTCTTTGTTAACAGAAATAGTGATATTAGCAGGCAAAATAACAGCAGATCATTTACAAGCTTTGGGAGTGCCAGGAATTTACTGCACTCAACCGGAGCCAGATTGGGATGAATTGGAAGATTTACTGAAATTAAGTAATAATTTAGGGCTAAATTTGGAGCTAGAATCAGAAGAAGAAATTCGCCCCCATGATTATCAACGTTTGACTCAAGAATTTCCCAAGAGTAACAATAACGAAGTATTAAATTATTTATTGCAATCAACCTTGAAACAAATAAAATACACAACGAAACCAGGTTCTCATTTTGGGTTAGCATATAGTGATGGTTATACACATTGTGTTAGCCCAGGAAAACGTTATGTAGATTTATTGGTACAAAGGGTTTTGAAAACAGTATTTGAACATGGACGCGATCGCCGTCATGCTCGTGCAAAACTAGGGGTAAATCTTAATAGTAGCACTTGTCACGGGAAAATTAATTGGAATGTGCTTCAAACTCAAATTCAGGAAGATTTAGAGAACGAAATATCATCTGTGATATCTCATCTAAATGACAGGGAAAAAGTGGCAGAAGATGCTGAAGAGGATTTAGATGGACTTAAGAAAGCAGAAATGATGAAAGAACGTACAGGTCAAGTTTTCAATGGACTAATTACTGGGGTTCAATCCTATGGCTTTTTTGTGCAAATTGATAACCTACTTGTGGAAGGATTAGTTCATGTTAGTTCACTCAAAGATGATTGGTATGAGTATCGTGCAAGTCATAGTTGTCTCGTAGGCAGAAAAAACCATATTGCTTACCGATTGGGTGATACTGTACAAGTAGAAGTTAAAAGTGTAGATTACTATCGCCAACAAATTGATTTGGCAACAGTTGGCGGAGGTAGCATAGCTAGGAGTGAAGATTTGGAAGACGAATAATAATGAATAATGAATAATGAATAATGAATAATGAATAATGAATAATGAATAATGAATAATGAATAATGAATAATGAATAATGAATAATGAATAATGAATAATGAATAATGAATAATGAATAATGAATAATGAATAATGAATAATGAATAATGAATATAACGTTTCTCTTATTCTTGAGCTGCGGGCAAGGGGCTTAAGCCCCTTGTCAATCAAGTAAAACTGTACCCTAATTATCCGAAAATTGCTATAATGAATAATGAATAATTATTCATTATTCATTATTCATTATTCATTATTCATTATACATTATTGATAGGAAATAGTAAAAAGATGAGGGTGAAAAAATGAGAAAAGTTTGGGGAAAAAAGAGTGTTTTAATCGTGACTTGTTGCCTTTTGATGTTGTTAACAGGTTGTGTTCGTTATGATGTAGGTATCGACTTTTTAAGTCAACAAGGTGGGGTACTTGTCCAAAATATAAAATTAGGCAAACAGTTAACAAGTTTAAATCAGTTAGAAGGAAATCAGTTATTAAATAGTCTGGAAAAAAGAACAGCAAAACTGCAAGGGAAATTTAAGCGGCTATCTTCAGAAGAAGTAGTGGTGATAATACCATTTAATAATGGAAAAGAATTAGCTGCAAAGTTTAATAAGTTTTTTAACCCTACTGATAATAATGATGCTATTAGTCAAGCAGATGCTATAGATTTATTAAAAGTAAATTCAAATATGTCTGTGCAGCAAAGTAATTTGTTGCTGTTAGAACGCGATCGCCTGAGTTTAACTGTAGATTTACGTCCTTTGGGAGTAATTTCAAAACAAGGTAATTTAATTGTCAGTTCTGGTTCTCTAATTGATACAAAATTAGTTTTAAATACTCCTTGGAAAGCTAACAGTCTTATTGGAGAAAATTTGTTAGAGCCAGAAATAAATAACGGTCATCAAATAGTTTGGCAACTAAAACCAGGTCAGTTAAATTATCTTGAAGCAGTTTTCTGGGTTCCTAGTATTTTAGGTATTGGTACAGTGGTTATTATTCTGTTAATTTTGGTTGGTTTTTACTTGAAATATAAAGCTTTTCCCTGTTGAAGCTTCATAATTTGGAGTAAAGCACTTAGAAGAAAAGCTATAAAAATCAAAAAAATGACCAGACAAGCTCACGACCAATTAGCCAAGCAATATTTGGCAGAATTATTAACAGCATTGGGACAAGTAGAAACCAGTTTAGATGTATCTTCAGAAGTGCGTCAAGTAGATATTTGGTTTGTCCCAATTTCCTCATCTTCTACTGATGTAAAAAATCTGGGATTATTAAATCTAATTGCTAAAAATTCCTGTGTAATCGAAGTGTTTAGAAATGCACCAACTGCGGTAGAGGTGAGAAACTGTCAGTTAAAATTATATGCCAAACATGGGGAAATGTTGCGCACAGCTCGCAAGGAAAAAACCACTTTGACAGAACCTGATTTACCATTTTTATGGATTTTATCGCCAACTTGTTCGGCTAATTTCCTTGATAGTTTTGGAGCAAAATCTAAAAATGAGAGTAACTTCCCAGAAGGGGTTTATTTTCTACCAGACTCTCAGAAAACAGCAATTGTGGCTATTAATCAATTACCCGAAAATTTAGATACATTATATGTAAGGGTATTAGGAAGAGGTGGAACTCAAAAAAGAGCGATAGAAGAGTTAGTAGCTTTACCTAATCGAGATGTTTTATTAAATAATTTGTTGGAGATTTTAGCGTCTTGGCGCACAAATTTACAATTGAAAAATAATTTAAGTAACGAAGAACAGGAGGAAATTATGAACTTATCACCAGCTTATGAAAAGCAACGTGAAGAATGGAAACTTGAAGGGAAAGAAGAAGGTAATTTACTGGGACAACGTTTGCTAGTGACAAGTTTGATACAGGGGCGGTTTGGAACTTTGGATGAGGAGTTGTATGCAATTATAAAGACAATAATGGAATTACCAATAGGCGATCGCACTCAATTACTGCTCAATTTGTCTAATTTATCCAGGGAAGAATTGTTAAGTCGGTTGGGAGGGAATTAAATTAGGTTCGGCATTTTTGGAAGGTTAAGATTTTTGAAGATAATTTTATCAGAGGTGATGTTTTGACCAGATCGCCTCGTTTTTTTTCCCTCAAATTCACTATGATTGGTAGCGTCAGATGCTGAGTCCGCTTGGGGTTAAAACCCCAAGCTCATAGCGCAAGTCCGTTAAAACGGACTCAATGTATTATGTAACTTATGAAGGATTTTAGTCCACAAAGAGTGGACTTTCGCTATGAGTTTGGGGTTTTAACCCCAAGCGGTCTATGTCACTCATCTAATTCATACAGAAAATCAGCATTGCCCGCGCCGCTTTGCCTTAGGCTATTTCTTCATCTTAATTTACTCCAAAATCAACACCCCAGGCTAAAGCCCCTTGTCTCAAACCAGAATTTTTGGGTAATTGTCCTAATCAACTCTTATGGAACCTAATAATAGGAAACAAAAAAGAAAACCTATTAATTTAATCTTGACAAACTTCTACCTGAGAATATTTATCTTCCCATAAGTGGGAGCTGAATAAAAAAGTACCACAAGGCTCGCCTTGATTCATAATTATGCTTTCATTTAAAATCTCTCTTTTGGGTGTTATTTTTAGGTTTTGTTGTTCATACACAAGATTTTTTGGATTTAATTCTTTTATTTTCATCAATTGACTTTTTGAACGGCTTAAAATTTCAAGATTATAATCTAAAGTTATTTCAATATCTTCAAATAAAGGAGGTGGTAAAAATTTAAATTCTACAGGTTTTGACAGACCTTTTACATAAATAGAGTTTTCAAGTAACTTATATACTTCTTGGTTATTTATTTCACTGTTGATTAGCCAACAAATATTGCTCATAATATTTTTTAAGATTTTCTTGCCACTTTCATCAAATTTATCTACAAAGCCATTAAATGGAATAACATTTTGTTTGACTGGTGAGTATTTTGAATAAACGCTAGCATATTCAAAGGCATAGTTGGCATTGACTATTAAAATTATTCCGCCCTCGCTCAGAAAACTATCTAATTTTTTTAGAATATCATCAAAGTAAACAAAGGGGAACAAGTCTTTTATTGATTCATATTGAGTAGATTCTGGGTGTTTGCATAAAACACTTCCTAAAACAATTAAATCATAGGGAGCTTTTTGTTCTAAATTATTCCAGTTTGACTCAAAAATCTCTATATTGCTTAAGTTACGAGTAAAGTATTTTGCTGTAGCTAATGCTAAACTATCAATGTCGCAACCGTAAATCTGAGCATTTTTAAACTGCCAGTATAAAGATATTGTTTCTTCACCTGTAGAGCAACCAAAACTTAAGATTTTCTTGGGTTGTTTGTTTAAAAAAGAAAAGACTTTTTGGATCAGATAAAATTCTGTTCCGTATCTATTTATAGAAGTATGGTTCTGTGATTGAATTTGAATCAAGTCTTCCCTTGGATATAGATTACTGGATTTGAGTAGCTCTGGAAAATTGGTTAAAACTTCCCCCTTAATAAATACGCCATCCCTATTGAAATTCCAGGCTATTATTCTATGAGAATTTAAATCTTGCATTAGCAATTGATATCCATTGTTAACCTTTTCAAATCCCATAACAATGCTATCTCCGTATTTTGCGATAATTGCTTGGGTGACATTAACTTTTCCCATCGTAAGATATAGTGAAGATTGACCATTAATATCCACTCTGTAGCCTTCATCAGTGAGAGTAAGGGAAGCACTATTTATAGACTCAGTAGATTTTAATTGCTCCACATCATTATTATTCTGCATAGACGGTGTTGGTTGGTTCATAAGATTTTTTTTTACAGAGATAAAGGCTTGTTACTGTGATAGATAAGTTATTTCCAAACCAGATAATAATGGGTTGGGCGGGTTTTGATATGTAAGTTATTGGTTAGATACATAGGTTATTTCTAAACCCGCCCCTACCAGTTTTTCGTCTTCTCCCATTTCTTCTGAAGTTAAAATATCTGCTTTCTTTCTTGCGAGTAGTTCTTCCATTCGCCATTGCAGTTCATCACTAAATTTAAAGAGCGTATGTTGGTTAACTTTTTCTAGTTTAATATTACTGATTAAAGAAGATGGTCTAATAATAACTCGATTCATAATTTACCACCTTTGGCTGATAAAATGCTGCTTTATTTATTCTAAAAATGAGACGGGGTGAGAAAGTTAAAATATTCTGTTATTTCTTTGGTTGAAATTGTTTTATCCACCTTAAATTATTTATTTTTAAGATGATGGGTTACTAAGCGCAACCCATCCCAATCAAACAACAATTTAACTAGCAATGACAGTAGAAATTGCCTTTTCTAATATTCCCGCTGCTTCGTCTATTTCTTCAGCAGAAACAATCAAAGGTGGGACAAAACGCAACACTTTAGGACCTGCGGGTGCTAGTAATAAACCCTTCTCCATGGCAGTTTTTACAACTTCAGCAGAAGTTAGTGAATTATCTGGGTTAATTTCCATCCCATTAATTAAACCCCAGCCACGGACATCAACAAATAAATGGGGATATTTGGCGGCGATCGCCCTTAATTTTGTGCGCAACTGTTCCCCTCTTACTTGCACATTTTGCAATATATTCTCCCTTTCGATAGTCTGCAAAACAGTCAGCGCCGCAGCACAAGCAAAAGGATTGCCTCCAAAGGTGCTAGCATGGCTTCCAGGGTCAAAAACATTGCAAAACTCCTTACACATCATCGCCCCGATGGGGATACCTCCAGCCAAACCTTTAGCACTGGTAAAGATATCTGGTTCTACCCCCAGATTTTCATATCCCCAGAGTTTCCCACTACGCCCCATTCCTACTTGAACTTCGTCAAAAACCAATAAAATCTGATTTTCGTCACAAATTTTGCGGAGACGCAAGAAATATTCTAAGTCTCCTGGGCGCACTCCTCCTTCACCTTGTAGAGGTTCAAGCATAATTGCTGCTACCCGACGATTACCCTCATCAATATCAGCGATCGCATTTTCCACCGCATTTATATCATTGTAGGGGACATATTCAAACCCTGGCATCAATGGCTGAAAGTCCTTTTGATACTTAGGTTGTCCCGTTGCTGTAATCGTTGCCAAAGTGCGACCGTGAAAACTCGCTTTTGCTGTGAGAATTACTGGTTGCTCCAAAAATTCCAACTTAGTATGGGCATATTTGCGCACCAGTTTAATTGCCGCTTCATTAGCTTCCGCACCAGAGTTGCAGAAAAACACTTTATCTGCACAAGAATGTTCTACAATCCATTTAGCCAACTCTCCCTGCTCTGGGATATAGTACAAATTAGAAACGTGGTGCAGTTTTTTAATTTGCTGCGTCACAGTTTCGATCAAAGCTGGATGAGCGTGGCCTAAAGTACAAGTTGCAATTCCTGCCACAAAATCTAAATATGCACGTCCCTCTGTATCCCACAATCTACAACCTTCCCCGCGCTCAATAGCGAGAGGAAAACGCCCATAAGTGTTCATTACATACGCATTAAACTCATCACGCTCGAAATGGGTGGAGTTTGACTCAGTTACAGGGGGTTTTTCGATTAAAATTTCTGGACTCATTCACTCAACTGTAATAATTTTTACAAATTTAGTAACTCTTCATTAGTTAATTAATCCATGACTAATGACCAATAAATAATTACTCACGTTTTATATGATTTTAATGGAAACAATACTATCTGGAGCTTAGTTCAGCTAAGGGGAAAAAACTTTGTTTTCTTGGGGTGAAAAATATCAACGTCTGAGACAAGATTTAGTAGCTGGTGTAATTTTGCTTGCAGGTATTTTTCTGCTGGGCACTCTCTGGTATTGGCTGGTTGAAAAATGGTCTTTTTTCGATGCGGCATATATGACTATCATTACTTTATCTACAGTGGGTTTTGGTGAAATTAATCCATTAGGAGTCCGAGGTCGTATTTTTACGATATTTTTAATCTTAATGGGGCTGCTTGCCATTGGCTACATTGTCAATCGCTTTACAGAGGCTCTCATTCAAGGTTATTTTCAACAGGGAATTAAATTAAGACAGGAGCGACGTTTGATTGATACTTTATCACAACATTATATTGTCTGTGGGTTTGGGCGCACTGGTCGTCAAGTAGCTTTTGAATTTAAAGCTGAAGGTATTCCTTTTGTTGTTATTGATAGTTTGCCAGAGCCAGTGGAAGCAGCCAAAGTGTTAGGTTATATTGCAATACAGGGAGATGCTACTCTAGATGAATGTCTGATCAAAGCAAAAATTGATAAGGCAGTGTGTTTAGTAGCTGCTCTCCGTTCTGATGCAGATAATCTCTATACTATATTGTCGGCAAAAACTTTAAATCCCCAAATTCGGGCGATCGCCCGTGCGAGTACAGAAGAAGCTGTGCAAAAGTTACAACGCGCTGGGGCTGATGCTGTCGTCTCTCCTTATATTACTGGTGGCAGACGTATGGCAGCCGCTGCACTTCGCCCCCAGGTAATGGATTTTGTGGATGGTATTATAGCAGGTTCTGAACGTTCTTTCTATCTCGAGGAGTTTCGCATTGATCCAGAAATTTGTCCCTATGTAGGACAAACTTTAAGTGAAGCTAGACTGCGTAGTCAATCTGGTGCTTTAGTCTTGGCTATTCGTCGTCGAGATGGTAATTTAATTGGTGGTCCCACTGGCGATACTACCATCTCAGAAGGAGATTTGCTCATCTGTATGGGTACCGCTGAACAATTACGTCTTTTAAATCAACTTTTGGGTCCCATTAGTTCTCGTTTTCCTCGCCCTCCTAAACCTTCTAAATAATTAATAATTAAGAATTAATAATTAATCATAATGAAGGAAAAAAAATAAGTATTTATTAAGTAAAAAACCTAATTAATCCTAACAATATTAGTGAGAAAAGATGAAAGGAAACTAGCTCAAAATAATTAAGAGAAAAAATATTAGTATTCTTTGTATTTACTTAGTAAGTATTTCAAACATGAACAATATATTGGTTGTGGAAGATGAAGCGAAACTAGCTAAATTTATTGAGTTAGAACTAAAATATGAAGGCTATGAAGTTATGGTAGCTACTGATGGTTTAACGGGTTTAATTACAGCTAGAGAATGTCAACCTGACTTGATATTATTAGATTGGATGTTACCAGGAATATCAGGATTAGAAGTAGCTCGACGTTTGCGAAATACTGGGGATAAAGTACCGATCATTTTGTTAACAGCAAAAGATGAAATAAGCGATCGCGTTGCAGGTTTAGATGCGGGAGCTGATGATTATTTAGTTAAACCTTTTAGTATTGAAGAATTACTTGCTAGAATTAGGGCTCACTTACGACGCACTCAAGAAGAAGATACAGATTTATTGCAATTTTCTGATTTAAAACTCAACAAAGTAACTCGTGAAGTTTATCGCGCTAATCGTTTAATTGAACTTACTGCTAAAGAATTTGATTTACTTGAGTATTTAATCTCTCATCCGCGACAAGTACTCACCCGTGACCAAATTTTAGAAAGGGTGTGGGGTTTTGATTTTATGGGTGACTCTAATATTATTGAAGTTTATGTTAGATATTTACGCCTCAAATTAGAGGCAAATAACGAACAGCGTCTCATTCAAACTGTACGCGGAGTTGGTTATGTTTTACGGGAAAATAGTCATTAGTCATTAGTCATTTAACTAATGACTAATTTGTTCGCAAGCACCAATACTAACCCAATTACTTGTACCATCTTCCCAATGTTCTTTTTTCCAAATAGGAGCATTATGTTTTAAAGTATCAATTGCATAACGACAAGCAGCAAAAGCTTCTCCTCTGTGGGGACATCCTACTGCTACTAAAACACTGATTTCTCCAATTTTTAAACGTCCAATACGATGATGAATTACTATTCTTTGAGTATCAGACCATTTGGTGCGAATATCAACAGCAATTTGACGAAAAATTGCTAATGCCATTGGTTCATAAGCTTGATATTCTAAAAATAAAACAGGTTTACCATCGGTTTGATTTCTTACAGTACCACTCATTAAAACTATTGCCCCATTAGCTGGGTCATCTGCTTGTTGATAAACCTCATTGAGATCTAAAGGAGCAAAAGTAATAGAAAAACTATCTTTACTGTTAGTAATTGTTTGAGTTTTTACGTCTAAATTCATGGTTTTTCTTTATAAAAATATTTTAAATTCGTTACTAATCAGTTTTCAAATTTCCCAAGAGGTAAAGAATTGCCATACGCACAGCGACACCGTTAGTAACTTGTTGAGGAATGAGACTTAATTCGGGATCATCCATTAAATCTGAACTAATTTCTACACCGCGATTAACAGGGCCAGGATGAAGGATTTTAACATTTTCTTGGGCTAGTTTAAGGCGAGAGCGAGTAATGCCATATCTTCGATGATATTCGCGTAAACTAGGGAAAAAATGCTCAGTCATACGTTCTTTTTGAATGCGTAAAGTCATCACAAAATCGGCATTTTCTAATGCTGGTTCAACATCCCAATGAACAAATAATTTACCAGGTTTACTATCATCAATCAGACCTAAAAATAACTTAGGTACTAAAGTAGGTGGGCCCGCTAAATGTACCTCAGCGCCTGCAGTAGTGAGACTATAAATATTTGACCTAGCAACTCTAGAGTGAAGAATATCACCAACAATGGCAATTTTTTTGCCCTTTAGTGATTCTAAACGGAGATTTTCTGGATCTAAAATAGAACACATAGTAAACAAATCCAATAAAGCCTGGGAAGGATGTTGATGTTGACCATCACCAGCATTGAGAACCCTTACGCCTGTTTTGAGTCGATCCATTTCCTGAGCGATCATATAGGGAACTCCTGCGTGTTGGTGACGAATGACCATGATATCTGCACCCATAGCTAGATATGTTTTTGCTGTGTCTAAAATAGTTTCTCCTTTAGTAAGAGAAGATGTCCCTGGAGAAAAGTTGAGTACATCAGCAGAGAGACGCTTTGCAGCGAGTTCAAAACTGCTTCTAGTGCGTGTGGAGGGTTCAAAAAATAAATTAGCCACCACTTGTCCTTGTAAAGCTGGTACTTTCTTGGTTCTACGAGAAAGGACTTCTCGAAAACTAGCAGCAGATTGAAGGATAATGTTATATTCATCAGATACAAAGTCAGCCAGAGAAAGAATGTGGCGACGAGTCCAAGTTGTAGCCATTAGAGGTAGAGTTATTTCTGTATAAGTTAGTTTATTAGATTTTGTGAGTTTTGACGATGAAAAAGCTATGGAGCGCTTTATTTCTTACTTTAATCTCTGTTGGTAGTGCTTTTGCCGATCTCCCGTTTCAGGGCGATCGCAATTTAATTGCACAAGCACAACAAACAGACCTTGACTATAACCAACTCGAACAAATGCTTGCTACAGGTAGATGGAGAGAAGCAAATGATAAAACTATTGAGCTTATATTGAGAGCCACAAGAAGATATGATCAAGGTTGGTTTTCTAAGGAACATATTGACAAGATAGATTGTTCTGTTTTAAAAACTATAGATGATCTTTGGACTCAATATTCAGATGGACATTTTGGTTTTAGCCCTCAAGTACGAATATTTATAGAAACGGGTAATAAACCAGGAAGATTAATCAATGAAGAAGCATATCAGGATTTTGGTCTGAGTGTGGGTTGGCGTTCTCCAGAAGAATGGTTATTTGAGAGTTTTGAAAATCAAGATTATATCTACAATTATCTGCCTAATGTAGAGCTTTCCTCCTTATTTGATGAACCTGAATTAACAATTATTGATGAGACATGGACAGATTCTGTTACGAGTGATTATTATTTGGAAAATTATCAGATCATTTTACAGGATTTTATCTCTATGGGAACTGAGAATAACCCCTCACGTACTAATAATAACCCCTTACCATCATCAAGTGAAGAAGAAGAAATTGATGATAAATTTGATAATAAATTTAAGCAAGAATTTGTCAGGCGTTTGGGTTGGCGTACCGAAGAAGACTGGATTCCTTTTAAACAAAATTTAAATTATAGTCTTAATGCTCCTGAAGGACATCTTCCATTTTTACGGGATGAATACGAAATTAATGGTGCAAGACTCAAGTATGTTTTTCTCTTTGAAAAACTCAATAAATGCAATATTGGTTCGGTTTTGCAACAACCTAATATACCTAACGAATTATATCGTTAAAATATACAAGCAAAATTTGACATTAGTTATTAGTAATATGTCATCAAGCAACCTTCAGTAAAAAAAATAACAAGTGATTGATATCTTAAAATCACTTGTTACCTCTCTTCAAATTCCTGAAGCATCCTGAAAAAGAATTAGTCAATAAGATATAATCAGGGCTATCCTCAAAAATATCTTGACTCCCCAAGATAATTAATGTTTACAAAAATTAACAACTCAAATGCTCAAAGTAACCTCAAAAAAACTAATCAGCACAGCAATATTAGTATCCTTCCTAACTACCGCCTGTGGAGGTGGGAATAATCAACAAGCAAGGGGTCCACAAGCAGTACCAGTAAAATTAGAAACTTTGGAAACTGCTAAATTGATTGAAAGTACAGATTATGTGGGGTCACTCGAAGCAGTGCAAAGAGTAACCTTAGCTCCAAGAATTAGTGGCAGAATATTACAGGTTTTCGCCCAGAATGGTGATCAAGTTACCGCAGGACAGCCGATTGTGCAGTTAGAACCTACCCAGCAACAAGAAGATGTGAATGCAGCGCAAGGTAGTGTAAATGTGGAAAAAGCAAGGCTGGGTCAAACTGAAGCAGAAATGAGAACCGCAGAAGCTGAAAGAGCTCGAACTGCGGCGGATGTGGAACGAGCAAAAGCAGATGTGCAAGATGCACAAGCCCAATTAGAATTGGCACAGGTAAATTACGATCGCTCTCAATTTCTCGTATCCCAGGGAGTCCAACCGAAACAAGACTTGGATGATAGAACCCGTGACCTGAATACCACAAAAGCGAGGCGGGATGCGGCTCAGGAAACATTAAGAGCAACAGAAAAACAACTAGAAGCGGCAGATAAGCGAGTTGAACAAGCATTAGCTAATATTGATGCACAAAAAGCCTCAGTAGCTCGTTCAGAAGCTCAATTGGGTTCTGTAACTCAAAATTTGGATTTTAATACGGTTCGCGCTCCCATAGATGGTATAGTAGGTGATTTCCCTGTGAAAGTTGGGGATTTTGTGAATGTAGGACAAGAACTCACCACCATTACCAATGATGATACTTTCTTTCTCCGTATTTCTGTCCCTGTAGAACGTCGAGGAGAACTACGCATGGGACTTCCTGTAGAAATAGTTAATGCTGATGGAACAGCAGTACAAGGAGAAATAAGTATGATTTCTCCTACAGTGGATCAAAGCGCTCAAGCTGTACTGGTCAAAGCAGTGTTTAAAAATGATGGCAATTTAAAAGATGATGAGTTTGTGCGCGCCAGAATAATTTGGGATGAAACACCAGGGGTTTTAATTCCAACCACGGCAGTAAGTACTCTCGGTGACCAGAAATTTGTTTTTGTGGCTGAACCAGGAGAAAGTTCTGGTTTAGTTGTCAAACAAAGACCTATTCAAGTAGGCAGTATCCAAGGTCAAGCATATCAAGTACTCTCAGGAGTAGAAGCAGGACAGCAAATAGCTGTTACCAGGATTCTCGATTTGCGTGATGGTACCCCCATAACTGAAGAGTCAGTACAGTCCAGTAAGTAGTAATTACTTGATCTAAATTAAGAAGAAAGAAATATGTTACTTTCCCTAGCAACGCCTTTTATTAAGCGACCAGTTTTAAGTACGGTTGGTAGTATTTTAATTATCCTGGTCGGAACTATTTCTATGGCTTTGTTACCCCTCGATAAGCTGCCAGAAATTGCTCCTAAGCAAATTTCGGTAACAGCTAATTATGTGGGTGCGGATGCTAAAACTGCTGTAGATAACGTAACGAATGTACTCGAAAGAGAAATTAACGGTACAGAAGATGTTAGATGGATTAGCTCCAACACAACGAATACGGGAACAGCTACCATTAATGTAACTTTTCCTGTAGAAAAAGATACTAATACCGCTCAAGTGCTTGTCCAAAACAGAGTTGCTCAAGCACAATCTAGTCTTCCCCAAGCTGTTCTGGCTACAGGGATCACCACAGAAAAACAATCTCCTAGTGTGACTCTGGCTTATACCTTCTATTCGGAAAAAGACAGCAATGGGGAAGATATATATGACACAAACTTTGTATTTAACTATGTTGACAGATACATCTGGAATGAATTAAGGCGCATTGAAGGCGTAGGAAGTCTCGCAGCCTTTGGCGGGGCAAAATATTCTATGCGGATCTGGGTAGACCCTGATAAATTGGCAGGACGAGGTTTAACCGCAACGGATGTGGTAAACGCGATCGCTGGGCAGAATATTGATGTAGGTGCAGGAGGAATAGGTCAGCCCCCAAGCTCAGAAAGTCAGGAGTTTGAAATTCCCCTCAGAGTGGCAGGTCGCTTCACAACTGAGGCGGAAGCGGAAGACCTCGTGGTAAAAGTGGGAGATAATGGGACTCTCATCCGCATTAAGGATATTGGTAGGGCAGAATTAGGGTTGGAAAATTACAGTACCCTTGCCATCTTGGACGGGAATAATCGAACAGTAGCACTTGTTGTATATCAACTTCCTGGTACAAACGCTGTAGAAACTGCAGATGCAATTAAAGCGAAAATGGCAGAGTTGGAAAAGTCTTTTCCTCCTGGAATTAAAACGGCAATTGTGCTCGATAATACCTTGTTTGTGAATGCCTCCCTGCGGGATTTGGCTATAACTCTGATCCAGGCGATCGCCTTGGTGGTACTCATCATCTTTGTCTTTCTCCAAGACTGGCGCACAACTATCATTCCTGCGATCGCTATTCCTGTAGCCCTAATCGGGATGATGATCGGTTTATTAGCTTTCGGCTTCAGTCTCAACCAGTTAACTCTATTTGCTTGTGTATTGGCAACAGGTCTGGTAGTAGATGATGGGATTGTAGTAGTAGAAGCTGTCTCTAATAAATTAGCTCAGGGAATGCGACCTTTACAAGCAGCTTTAGATGCTATGGAAGAACTGGTGGGGGCCGTAATTTCCAGCTCGGTTGTGTTGATGGCTGTGTTTATTCCTGTTTCCTTCTTCCCTGGAACTACAGGTATTGTTTATAAACAATTTGCTTTGGGTATTGCAACGGCGATACTCTTTTCTACTTTTAACGCCATCACTTTTTCCCCAACTATGTCCGCAATTTTGTTGCGTCGCCCCGAACCAGTAAAAGGCCCTTTAGGTGAGTTTTTTAAGTTATTTAATCAAGGGTTCGAGTGGTTTAAAGACAGATATCGCCAATTAATTGAATTTCTCACTCGCATAAAACTTGTTGTAATCGCTATTTTTGTCACAGGTTTGGTGCTAACTGGTTGGATGTATCAAACCCTACCCCAGGGATTTATCCCAGAAGAAGACCAGGGTTATTTCTTTATGGTCATTGAAGCCCCTCCTGGAGTTTCCCTTAACTATACCGCCAGCGTTAATGAAGAGGTAATGGCAGAGGTGATGCAGTTTGAAGAAGTAGAACACGCAATGCTTATGACAGGTTTTTCTTTTGATGGTCAAAATAGTAACAAAGGTCTCGGTTTCGTTAAACTCCATCCCTGGGAAGAGCGCAAAGGTGCAGCCCATTCTGTTTTTGGCGTTACTCAAAGACTAAACCAGAAATTAGCCCAAAATATTAACCGAGCGAGGGCTTTTGCTGTAAACGCCCCTCCTGTGGATGGTTTAAGTAGTTTTGGGGGTCTGGAAATATATATCCAAGACCGTCAAGCTAAGGGGATGGAAGCGCTGATTGATAATACCAGAAGGGTAATAGCAGCAGCTAACGAACGACCAGAAATTGGTCGCGCTCTGACTACCTTTACTTTTGATAGCCCCATTTTTGAGGCTGATATTGATCGCAACAAAGCTAATGCCCAAAATGTGGCGATTTCTGAAATCCTCACTACTTTACAGACCTATTTAGGGGGCAACTTTGTTAACCAGTTTGTTCTCGATGGCCGACTCTATCGGGTTTTTGCCCAAGCAGAAGGAGATTTACGGGCTAATCCAAATGATATTAGCCGCTTGTATGTCCGTTCCCGTGATGGCGCAATGGTTCAATTGAGCAACTTACTAGAAATTAAAGAAACCACTTACCCCCCCATTGTGACCAACTATAATGTTTATCCCGCAATTAAGATTAACATCTCACCAGCTCAGGGCTATAGTTCTGGTCAGGTAATTCAAGTAATGGAAGAACTTGCAGAGCTGGCGTTGCAACCTGGTTTTGGTTATGAATGGACTACTACAGCGGCTGAGGAAAAAAGCGCTGGGGGAGCTGCTCCCATTGTGTTCGGCTTGGGTTTTGTGATGGTATTCCTGGTGTTGGCTGCCCAGTATGAAAGTTATATTGACCCAACTATTATTATGCTCACAGTGCCTTTGGCAATTTTGGGCGCTCTTGGGGCGATTTGGTTACGGGCAACTTTTATCCAAACCAGTGGCATTTGGCCGATTTTAAATAATGATATTTTTACTCAGGTGGGTTTGGTGATGCTTATTGGGATGGCTACTAAAAACGCCATTCTCATTGTGGAATTTGCTAACCAGTCACGGGAGTTGGGAATGAGTATTACTCAGGCTGCAATTTATGCCGCAGAACAGCGTTTCCGTCCCATTTTGATGACCGCAATATCCACCGTGTTTGGTTTTATGCCCCTACTTGTGGCTAGTGGTCCAGGTGCTATTAGCCGTTGGTCTTTGGGTACAGCAATTTTTGGAGGGATGCTGGTGGCAACTGCTTTGAGTTTACTTTTTGTCCCTAATCTCTATATCGTGATTAAGAGCATTGAAGAAAACTTCTTGCAAGGTGGTGGTAAGTCTGGCCCTTCTGATAAAGCTGGTCAAAACCATCCCCAGGATCAAACTTTTGAAGCAACAGAGGACGATGTTTCACCCACTTTTAAAGCTTCTCCTCAAAATGAGTGACAATTAGTCATTAGTCATTGGTCATTAGTCATTGGTCAAACGTATGTATTCTAAAAACTTCTTAATTTTTCTTAAAAATACCATAACCCTTAGCTAATGACTAATGACTAATGACTAATGACCATTTAATTTAAGGATACTAATACAATGTTTAAAGACTGGAGTTTCGATGATTGGATAAACCACATTTTATTTGTAGGAACTATTCTGTTACTACTTTACTCGTTTATCTTTGTATAGCTGCTATTTTTGGAGGTAGGGTTACAGCATTTGCTACTCTCAACCTCTGAGCAAAATTATATTTAAGAAATGTTAATATTTAGGTCAACTAATCTGGGATTTTGAGATAATAAAAATATAATCTAGATTTTATTATTACTTACTTTGGCTAAGGAGAAAAAACTATGAACTTTAAAATGGTTCTTTTCAATGGAATTATGACTGCCCTCATAGGTGCGATGATTGGTCTAGCTATTGCTTATATTTCTGAACGAGAGGCACGCAAAAATTATATTATTGTCACTGGATCAGTTTTAGGTTTTGTTCTGGGTTCTTTTCAAAACTGTATCAGACAAGAAAGAGATCAAAGAGAACAAGAATATAACGAAAAAGATAGTGAATGGGAATAGTTTTAAATGCAAAATATTAGGCTAATTCCTCAAAATAATCCTGATGGTTATTTAAGCTATACTCAGTAAGGTTTAACATTGAGCTTTGAAATTCGATTAATTATAAACTTGTAGGTTGGGTTTCTTGTTAAGTGAAACCCAACATTTACCTGATTCTAGTTGGGTTTCACTTAACAAGAAACCCAACCTACAAGTTTCATGTCTATTGCCTAAAATACATCAAGGGAAAAACGCAAATATAAACCTTATAAAGTATATCTCCTAAGCATTCGTGGCTAGGTTGTTACTATCAATAATTATTGAGTGATGTTACCTTCATTCTTTTTTTTCAAATAACAATTTTGGAATCTAAATATTATCTCATTTGGTTTTAATGTTGTTAAGGTTTTAATCCTTACCAGCATTATTTTTAAATATCGCAATTCCTTTATAGGTTGTGATACCAAATCCGCTTTGTACCATAAATTCAGTAGATTTTCTTACTTGAATTTATTTAAATTGCTATAATACTAGATTGACAGTATTTAATCTAATTTAATATATTTCTAAGATAATTTTAGAAATATATTACTTGTCAAACTGTAATATTAACACTTTTGTATTTTACAATCAACCCAAAAAGTGGATTTTTATAAATTTTTGTGCATTCAAATAAACATTAAATTTTCCATAATCTGACGATATATATGGTTTTTGATTTAAATAAAAATGCAATTTAGATGCACAAAAAGAACAATTTTAATTTTTTTTTTATGTTTTTTGTTGCTTTTTTAAAAAGTCTGTGATAAAAAAAATAAGAGACAAAAGTTTTGCACTTTAACAAAAATGATCACAGCCAGACAAAATCAAAATTCTGAAAAAATCCGCAACCTGATGGTTGCTCTCGTTGGTGTCACTGGAGCTACCTTAGTAGCTGCACCAGCTCAAGCGGTAATTGTTGGTGGGGTTGGTTTAGTTTTAGATGGAACTGTAACAGAAACAGGAACTAGCACAACATTTACCCCAAATACAAGTACTACAATTATTCAAAATAAGACAGGAATCTTTGCAGATATTACAGAGGCAACAGTAAAAACAATAACTATTGATGGAGATGGTACATTTTTTACTGCTCCTGCTATAGATGCCTTCAAGGTCTATGAAAAGCCAGATGGTGGTATGATAGAGTTTGATTTAGCTGCAGGTACCACTTTTCTAAGAACTGGTTTACCTACAGCAGGAACTTTTCAGTATACTTCAACAGGATACTCAGGAACTTATACTGAAACAGATGCAGCTGGAAATGTGCTATCTACATACGAAGGAGAAGGTTTCTTCAATTTTTCTCAAAGCGGTGCTGATACTATAGCCAATGCTGCCATATCTCAAGCTGCTGTTGATGAAGACCCAGATCCAATTCCTGAACCTATGACCATTTTAGGTTCATTAGTTGCTCTAGGTTTTGGTGCTGCAGCCAAGCGTAAAAATAACCAAGTATAACTTGGTTTAATGGACACTACCAGAAACCTGGTTTTTACAGTAGAGACGTTACTAGGATACGTCTCTACTAGGATACGTCTCTACAAATTAGCACAAGTTTATACCCCACAAACCAGCAGACGAGCAAAGAAAAAATTAGCCATCTTCTCTCCATAAGGAGAATGCCACCACTCCCCAGGAAATGCCCCTTCTGGTGGTGCAGCAAAGTCAAACTCATCATATTTAAGCCATTTGTTATTCTTCCACCAACCAATGCGCTCCCCTAAACTGCGCATAATTTTCATGTTTTGGGTCATTAAAGTTTCACTACTTCCACCTACATCTAGATAAATGTGTAATTGCACGGAAAAACCAAAGCGATGCCCGTAGGGCATGCGCTTTTGCGCATCGCCGCTATATTTTTTCCACAATTGATCGATAACTTGAATAGCATTACAAGGAAATGATTTAACATCTTTAGGGGTTAAATTTTCCTGATCTTCATGTCCCATAACCTCTAACATTACTTTAGTCGTTTGTTTATCTGCTTCTTTCCACTTTTCTGCGGCTAGTAAATCTCTAAGTTTCCCATATCTATACAAGTCAGAAACTATCATTTCAGTTGCTGCTAACCTTGTTTCTAACTGAGTAATTCTTTGCATCAAAGATGACTCAATTTGTTAGAGTCGATAGGAAGTATTACTACCTCCTACCTCTCCTTCGGAACCGTGCATGAAAGTTTCCCCTCACACGGCTACTCAATGTAACTACCTTGTCAATGGAACTGTTCCTTCCTCAATTTCCCAGGAGCGCTTGTGTATATACCTCCAGATTTCTACTACTTCTTTGTATTCGTCCTCTGTGAGGTCTTCGAGCAACTTGGCTAACTTGGATGTGGCTATTCGCCTTTCCTCTTCATCCTCGTATGCCCTATCGAGCATTTGAAATTTCGTTAACCTTTTCCAGTTTGGATGGATTTTACCTATACCATTACCTCGGTTCTTAGACGCCTCCTCATACTGTTTCTCAAGCTTTGTTAGCAGTCCTTTGGTAACGGAACCATCAGAGGAAGTTTTCTCCGGAGTGGCGCGAAATGAATTAAGGAAAAAGTGAAATTGGGTCGTTTCATTTCTTGGTGTAGCGTAATTATCAACTGGACTAACCAAAACGACCCAATTTCACTTTTTCCTTAATTAATCGCTCGTCCGTGCAATAGCTGGAGATTATCTTTAGCATCTTTGCCTCCCAAAGACTTCGGGATGATAAGCTGCTTCGCAGCTAGATTGTATAATATTAAGATAGAATGGTAGAAGAGAACGCTAATTACAAATATGCCAGCTAAAAATCATCTGACTCAAGAACAAAAAAGCGGATTATTGCATGCAATAAAAGAAAGTGACAATCCTTATATACGAGAAAAAATTTTAATTCTGTTGTTGATGAATAGACATCTCCAAAAATTGGTAAAGTCTTTCTATCATTTGACTTCAGCTTACTTGCAATGTCAAACATACTTGCTAGATTTTATGACAGAATAAGGTTTTGAGATATTTTCTGTTACTAATTTAAAAT
>Ga0209594_1000403_pt1 | contig 27253 bp, 31 predicted proteins | sample AshMeaCrysSpring_FD_184126 | JGI IMG/M metagenome (GOLD analysis project Ga0209594, IMG submission 184126) | Groundwater microbial communities from Big Spring, Nevada to study Microbial Dark Matter (Phase II) - Ash Meadows Crystal Spring... | ecosystem: Environmental > Aquatic > Deep subsurface... | reverse complement strand
TAGAAGAGGTACTGCTGGCTCGGTTAAAAGTTTTAATGAAGCAACCAGAATTTATTCATGGGTTAACTTGTTTCCATTGGTGGCCTAGAATCCCATCTTACGAAAACTGATCAACCGGATTTGATATAAGTATGTCACTCGCCCGACTGAACAGAAAAGAGCTTATAAACGACACAGTAACTTTTCTATCGGTTTGAATAGTATAACTTGGCTCAACTCCATAGCTTTTTTCCATGAGTTAACCCAAGAATTACTCTGTTTTTATCCTCATAAACAGCCCTATTATCACCAAGGAATGAGGGCCGTTTCCCTTATCCCATCAGCTCTTTAGCTACTTTGTCGCCCCTCCAGGACTTTCCTTTGATTGCCGTTAGGCGTTGAGCACAAAGGACGGCAAGGAATTAAAGGGGCATGGAAAGATATGACTTTCCTCTAATCGCCATTAGGGCGTATAGAAAAACAGGGTAGGAAAGCCGATGGCGTTTCATTACCCTGTCAAATAATGGAGTGAAATCCTTAAGCGACTGCACTCACTTTTAAATCTCGTAGGGCATTAATATCCACCTGAATGGCTGGCCCCATGGTGGCTGAGATATAAATACTCCGCCAGTAACGACCTTTTGCCCCAGAGGGACGATTGCGGTCAATACATTCTTGTAATGCTGATAAATTGATTAACAAATCTTCTGCGGAAAATGCAGCTTTCCCAAACAGAACATGGACAATTCCTGTCCGATCTGCCCGGAATTCCAGTTTACCCGCTTTAAATTCTTCAATCGCTTGGGCAATATCGACGCGAACCGTACCGCCTTTGGGGGAAGGCATTAATCCTTTCGGCCCCAACATCCGACCTAACTTCGCCACTTGGGGCATCATATCGGGTGTGGCAATCAGTCGATCAAAGTCGAGTCGTCCTTGCTGAATTTCTTCGATTAATTCTTCTGAACCGACTACATCTGCCCCCGCGTCTTGGGCTTCTGTCACCTTTTCCCCTTTTGCCAAGACAGCCACTCGGACTTCTTGACCCGTGCCTTTGGGTAAACTGACAGTGGTTCGCAGTTGTTGGTCAGTATATTTGGGGTCAATTCCTAAGCGAATATGGGCTTCCGCAGATTCAGGAAACTTGGCGTTTGCGGTTTCTTTGAGCAGTTGAACTGCTTCTAACGGCTCGTATGGTCGATCTTCGACCTTTTTCTGCAGTTCTTGTAAGCGTTTTGAGACTTTTTTCGGCATATTTTCCTCTTGGGGTCAATAACGAAGTCATCCTTCTCCCCCGGCATTGGTGAACAAAATTTCGAGGGTGAAACACCTCTGTATTAGTCGGTGATGGTTACACCCATATTGCGAGCAGTTCCAGCAACGATATTCATGGCGGCATCAATATCATTGGCGTTGAGATCGGGTAATTTGGTTTGGGCAATTTCCCGCAATTGATCTCGGCTAATAGACCCCACTTTAACGGCTTTGGGTTGACCCGATCCCCTTTCAATGCCGGCTGCTTTTTTGATTAAAACAGAGGCGGGTGGGGTTTTGAGAACAAAGGTAAAACTGCGGTCTTCATAAACCGAAATTTCAACGGGAATCACCAATCCGACTTGATCGGCAGTTCTGGCATTATATTCTTTGCAAAATGCCATAATATTCACCCCATGTTGACCCAAAGCAGGGCCAATGGGGGGGGCTGGGTTGGCTTTGCCCGCAGAAATTGCCAACTTAATCAGTGCTACAACTTTCTTTGCCATTCGTTAGTTTTGTTTTTCAACTTGATTAAACTCCAGTTCAACGGGAGTATCTCGTCCAAAAATCGATAACAACGCTTTCAGCTTGCTTCGTTCTGGACTGACCTCAATCACATCCCCTTCAAAATCTTTGAACGGGCCGGAGAGGACAACAATATGATCTCCTGTTGCCATGGAGACTTGTACAACCGCTTCTTGCTCCTGGGTCTGCCTAAAGATCCGTTCGACTTCAGATGCACTCAAAGGTAAGGGCTTCACGTGACCGCGACCCCGTCCCACACTCCGTTTTTGTTCAGCTCCCACAAAGTTAATCACGTGGGGTGTATTTTTGACCGCCTGCCAGGCTTCGTCATCAATATCCCATCGGTTTAACTCATTATTCCAATTGAGCTTCATTTGAATCAACACATAGCCTGGAAAAACTTTTTCTTCGCTATGTTGACGCGATCCATCTTTGCGGAGCTTAATGGCTGGGGTGTGGGGAATCTCAACTTTGAGAATCCGATCTGTTACATCTAAGGTGTGAGTCCGTTGTTCCAGATTGGCTTTCACCCGCTTTTCACAGCCGGATGCTACCTGAACCGCATACCAACGGACTTGTCCAGGCGCAAAGTCTTGGGTATCCTCTAGTAATTCTGACATTGTTCTAGATGATTACAACAAATGTGTTATCCAAATACTTGCCCTGATGCCCAACGAAAGAAGTTATCAACTAGGTAGATGATAGAGGCTGAGAGAATGACCATCAACAACACTCCCGCTGATTCACTCAACAGTTGCTGCCGACTCGGCCAAACCACTTTTTGCAGTTCTTCTTTCGTCTCTTGCAAGAAGTTGGCAACATTAAACCCTGATGAGGTTTCTTGAACTTCAACGTCTTCCTTCTTTGCCACGACGATCTCCCCTTGCAACTTTTCGATCAACTGATTATCATCAGTTGGGCTGAGCAGGTTTGCTCAAATGATCTATCTTAACATTCTTGGGTGATCTCGTCAGAGTCTGGCTCAACTTCACTCGGGGTTGTCCTCAGCGTTCCCTTTCCTGAAAAAAAGTCCAGACGAACTTTTCCCCGCCTGGACTTTCTGAACTTTCAGCGCGCCCTGGAGGACTCGAACCCCCGACATCAGGTTTTGGAGACCTGCGTTCTACCAACTGAACTAAGAGCGCATTGCTGAGATTAAAATTTTTAATCCATGATCTAGTCTAACACAGTGCGCCTGCGATCAAACATAAATTCCCAAAAAATATTAAGTTGTGAGTGGATTGCTGGCAAAAACAGGATTTCAACCGCCTACAGAGAACGATCAAAGCGTTGTTTGATCCGGGTGGCTTTACCGACGCGATCGCGTAAGTAATAGAGCTTAGCCCGCCGCACTTTACCCCGACGAACTACTTTAATACTGGCGATGCGAGGAGAGTGGACGAGGAAAACCCGTTCTACACCAACCCCTTGAAAGATTTTACGGACGGTAATGGTTTCATTAATGCTCCCATTTCGCATAGCGATCACGGTACCTTCATAAGGCTGTATCCGTTCTTTACCCCCTTCAATAATTCTCACGCCGACTTTGATCGTATCGCCGACGTAGATTTGAGGAATCTTTTTTTTCTTCTGTTCAGCTTGGAGCCGGGCAATTTCCTCGGCTTCAATTTCTTGGACAATTGCTTTCGTTAGCATGACACTGGTTTAAACTCACAATCTATTATCATAAATCAATTTTTAGTCATTTGTCATGAGTCATTTGTTTGAGGTTGTGAGTGGAACTTAGACATTAGAAGGGACAAATAGATGGCTTGAGGTAGAACTTCCAATTTCACCAAAAGACTGGAAGCCTATTTCCGATCACAATCCCCAAGAATTTGTCTCAAAATAAAACTTTAAACTTTAAGGTGCGCCTATTGACGCACCCGATAACTTAGCGTGACGTAAATTCTGAAGCCACTAACATACTCCCTACCCCTGCATCACTGAAGATTTCCTGAAGCAACGCATGGGGAACCCGGCCATCGAGAATATGGGCAGCCCGGACTCCTTGGGCTAAACTACGAACACAACAATTGACTTTCGGAATCATACCCCCGGCAACAATGCCTGTTTCAATCAGTTTACGGGCTTCTTGAATATCGAGTTTTGCAATTAAAGTCTCTGGATTTTTATAATCTTCTAAAATACCGGCTGTATCGGTTAACAGAATTAATTTTTCTGCCCCCAAGGCTGCGGCAATTTCACCTGCCACGGTATCGGCATTAATATTATAAGCTTGTCCAGTTTCATCGGCTGCTACACTAGAAACCACCGGAATATAACCACTTTTGACGAGAGATTCTAACAGTTTAGTATCAACACTGTTGACTTCTCCAACAAAGCCAATACCTTCATCTCCTTGAGGACGGGCAACAATTAAGTTAGAATCCTTACCACAAAGTCCCACGGCTGATCCGCCAGCTTGGTTAATCAGGGAGACAATCTCTTTATTCACCCGTCCCACCAACACCATTTCTACCACATCCATGGTGGCGGCATCGGTAACCCGTAAACCGTTTTTAAACTGGGCTTCAATCCCGAGTTTCCCCAACCAGGTATTAATTTCAGGCCCGCCCCCATGAACTACCACAGGGCGAATGCCCACACAGGACATTAAGACAATATCCCGCATCACCTGATCTTTGAGAGTGCTATCCTTCATCGCTGCACCCCCATACTTGACCACTATGACCCGGTTAGCAAATTTTTGAATATAGGGTAAAGCCTCACTTAAAATCTTAACGCGGCTAATTTCATCGATGTGGCCAAACTCACTTTGTTTCAGCATAGGTTGATTGATAAGGTTCAAACCTTAGATTTTAACGGATGAGGTGCTCTGATGAGTCGCCACCAACGATGTAACGGAAAATGAATCACAGGTGCCCAGAGACTGCTGAGAATGGCTGAACTGAGGGCGATTTGCTGTTGATAAACCCAAAGATCCCCGAGGTTGCGATCGCCCATCTGACTAAATTGTAATGCTCTGAAGGTTTCAAATAAAATTGCCATGCCAAAGACAATGAGGGCAACGGAAATAAAATCTTCTTGTATTTTCTTAACAAACAATCGGTACAAAATCACAGTTAAACAACCTACGATTACCATCGGATAAACATGAGTCGGAGTCGATCCACTCATGCCATCTAAAACCAGTCCCAGCACTAATCCTCCAATGGCGGCTTGAAAAATGGGGCGTTTAATACTCCAAGTGACTAACCAAATTAACACCCAGTTGGGGCCGATATCAAACACTTCAATCCATGGGATTCGCACCTGCATTAATAAAATACAAAAAATAGCAGATCCCAGAATGACACATCCATTTAATAGGGGAAAAATTGGAGAAAACACGAGATTTTAAATCCAATAAAATTGACTATAGCGCTACGCGCTGGGGGTGGGGTGTGGGGGAGATGGGGAGACAAGGGGGACAAGGGAGATGAGGAGAAATCTAAAATTCCCTAAAGCAATGATGATTGAGGTTAATCCTGAATCATTGATTAGTTCTGAGAGTCAGAGGAAGCTGCTGAAGTCGGTTGAGCGTTCTCAGTATCACCTGATTTCAGATTGGGGTAAACTACAACCCATTCTAGAGAACCAATGGGTACAAAAAATTCTATCACTGCCTCTGGGGCTGGGGCTTTATGGGGATCAACAGAAATCACCTGACCCACCGGCCATCCAGCCGGAACTAACTGACTAAAAGCAGAAGTGACAACAATATCTCCAGCCTTGACTTTGGGAATATTGTCAAAGAATTCCATTACCCCTTGGCGATCATTTTTCCCCCGCAAAAATCCCATTTCCCGAGTCCGACTAACTGCCACACCAATGCGACTGTTGGGGTCACTTACCAGTAAGACTTTACTGGTATTGGCAGTGACATGGGACACTCGACCCACTAACCCTCCTGGCCCCATGACTAAATCATTTTGTTCGATGCCTGCATTGCTGCCTTGTCCTAACAAAATTTGTTCCCACCAATGATCGGGACTGCGAGCAATAATCGGCGCGACAACCCCTTTGTCATTGGGTTTAGACTTGACATAATTCAGTAACTTTTGTAAATTTTGGTTCTGGGCTTCTAACTCTTGAATCTTTGCTTCTAACTCTTGAATCCGATGTCCCTCAAAGGCGAGAGGCGATTGGGATTGATCCAAACGTTCAGCCATTGCCTCAAAGGGTTTTGTAACCCAATAATACAGTTCAAATAAAGCCGCCCCTTGAGTTTGCCGGACTAACAATGCGGTGAGTACTGCTAATCCCAACAGTAACATTTGTGAACCATATCGATTCCACCAACTGTGTGTATTCATCATTCTTTTGATTAATTGCAAAAGTCAGTAGTCAGGTAGGGGCACATGGCTATGCGCCCCTACAGGAGGCAGCTATGCAGCTATGCTGGAGGCAACAGGGAATTTTAGATTTCTCCTCATCTCCCCCACGCCCCACACCCTACCCCCTACTCCCTATGCTGTTTGAGATTGGCCACTGAAAACCCGTTCTAGTTGTTTATAGTTTTCTAGGGCACGGCCTGTACCGAGTACCACGCAGCACAGGGGGTCTGCTGCCACGTGAGTGACAATTCCGGTCTCATGACTAATTAAGGTATCAAATCCCCTTAACAAGGCTCCACCGCCTGCTAACATAATCCCGCGATCAATAATATCTGCTGCCAATTCAGGAGGAGTCCGTTCTAGGGTGCGTTTAATCGCTTCTACAATGATAGAGAGGGGTTCTGCCATGCTTTCACGTACCTCTGGTGTTTTAATCATTACAGTTCGCGGTAAACCCGATAATAAATGAATCCCCCGCACTTCCATCAAAATATCTTCGTCTTGGGCAGAGGGATAGGCTGATCCCATTTGAATTTTGATTTCTTCAGCGGTTCGTTCTCCAACAACCAGATTATGAACTTTTTTCATATACTGAATAATGGAATCATTTAACTCATCCCCAGCCACCCGCACGGACTCACTGAGAACTGTTCCCTGTAAACTCAGAATTGCTACTTCTGTAGTGCCACCCCCAATATCCACAATCATATTACCCGTTGGATCAGTTACGGGCAGCCCCGCCCCAATGGCTGCTGCCACGGGTTCATCAATTAAACGGACTTCCCGCGCCCCTGCCTGAATAGCCGCCTCCATCACCGCCCGTCGTTCAACGCCTGTAACCCCGCTGGGAATACCGATGACAATTCGAGGGGCAACCAGGGTTTTCCCCTCATTAACTCGCCGAATAAAATGCTTCAGCATCTGTTCAGTGGCATCAAAATCGGCAATCACCCCATCTCGTAAAGGTCTGAGGGCAATAACATCATTCGGGGTGCGACCTAACATTTTTTTAGCATCTTCTCCGACAGCAAGCGGAATTTTTTCTTCTCGGTCTAATGCCACCACCGAGGGTTCTTGGAGAACAATACCTTTACCAGAAACATAAACAAGAGTATTCGCAGTACCGAGATCGATACCCATATCCCGCGATAGAGAAAAACGATTGAAAAGACCCACAGCTTTTTATGCCCCTAAGCTAGAACCAAGTGTCACAATCTAAAATAAAATGAAAAATCCCCATGACTTTATCGTTTGTGGATTGTATTACGTTTTGTTACTAGAGTCCAGTCCTCTGAGCAGAAGTCAAATCCCAAATGGAGTTTGTATTTCATCTCCCCCTAAGCATTCCGACTCCCTCAATGAGTTTTGGACAACTGTTACAATTACAGATATCACATCCCAACTCAATTCACCGATTGATTGATTCCCCGAATCGGAAAAACCTATCATTTTGTCTGGCTGTCTGGCTGATATTCCTGTGACTCAAGCCATCATCCATCGGCTTACAAACAGTTGTTCAGCATTGGGTGGAGTGTCTCAGGATAAAAGCAAAAATCAGATACAATAAATGTACTATAATTGTTAATTTAATCAATTCGTTGGAATGAGCCTAAATATTGTGACTTTGGTCGGTCGTGCCGGCCGAGATCCAGAAGTAAAATATTTTGAGTCAGGCAACGTGGTTTGTAGCCTGACACTAGCAGTCAACCGCCCCACTCGAAAAACGGATGAGCCAGACTGGTTTAACTTAGAAATGTGGGGTAAAACGGCTGAAATTGCCGCTAACTATGTCCGTAAGGGGAGTTTAATTGGGATTAAAGGATCTTTGAAGTTGGAACACTGGCAAGATCGAAATACAGGGGTTCCACGTACCAAACCCGTGATCCGAGTTGATCAACTGGATTTATTAGGATCAAAGCGGGATATTGAGCAAATGCCGGAGAACAGTTACGACGAATTCTAGAAACCGTGAGTTCACAATCATTTAATTCAGTTTTAGAAGCATACGAAGCGGGTAAAATTGCCTTTGAACGGGGTCGCTATCGTCAATCTTTGCAGTGTTTTGAAGCCGCTTGTCAACAGGTTGAAAAAACTTCTCGTTTAGGGGGGGAAGTGCAGCTTTGGTTGGCGACGGCTTACCAAGCATTAGGTCAACAAAAAGAGGCGATCGCCCTGTGTCAAAAACTGACTCGTCATACTCATCATCAAACTCGCAAACAGTCTCGCCGTTTATTAGAAATCCTGCAAGCACCCCCATTAAGTAGCAATATGAAGGGCTTGATTGAGTTTCCTGATATGAGTCAATTGGATGATAATCCCTCTCAAAAGTTAGTGGGAACTTCATCAAAATATCCTTCACTCAAACGCTCTTATAGTCAAGCGGATGATTCTCAGCCGATTGATTTAACTCAAGTGAATACGGAAGATAATCAATTTCTTTGGATTGCTTTAATTGGGATTATTGTCATCCTTGGGGGATTATTATTTTTGGCATAATTCGTTATTTGTTGTTGGTCATTCGTCATTGGTTGTTTGGAATAGCATCACCAACATATAAGGACTAATAACGAATGACAAATAACGATTTCTGCTTACAATTCAGTCATTTCTTGAAGTGGTTGCCAGCTTAAAATATCTTGTAAAATAGACTGATAGCCTAATGGGTTGGGGTGTAATCCATCTGCACTTAAACGCGATCGCCACCAATGACTTCCCCGATTTAACCAAATTTGAAACAGATCTAAATAAGGAATTTGCCGTTCTAAACAGGCTAAGCGTGTCACTTCTTTGTATTGAGATTGATTTTGATGATTGTAATATAAACAGCCCTGAAAAGGCATTTTGCTTTCATCTACCGGAACCATTCCAATAAATAATACAGGACAAAGTTGTTGAGCCTGATCTAAAAGGGTATTAATCTGAATTTGAAACTGTTCAAAATCAGTATAGTTGCGTCCCTGAGGAGATTGGATACGGGTGGAGTCATTGACACCCACTGACAAAATAATCACGTCTGGAACCCGATTTCGCAGTTCTCCGCGATGGCGAAACTCATGTTCAAGACGTTCTAAGACTTGCGCCGTCCGATTACCCCGAACACCCAAATTGTACAAAACATGACCTGGACTCTCAACAGACATCCAGCGCCTTCTCAGTTGTTCCACCCAACCGCCACCTTCAGGATCACCATAACCATAGACTAAGCTATCTCCGAGGGCAATCAACCGTAAAGGATGATGGGGAACAACTGAACCCTGGGTTACTGAAGCGGAACGAGAGGGGACAAGTGTGGGCATAGCAATCTGTAAGTGTAAAGTTTAAAAAACTAACTTTTATATTTAATGCAGGTTGTTAAAAAAAGTAAATAGTTATATACAATTTTGACCGATAACGGCAATTGACACAACCCCTAAAGATAAGCATTGAGTAGCAGCTCTCCCTGAATCTTCAAGAGATTGGGTAGAGCTGAGTGAAAAAACTTCTCATTAACCTTGACTCTACCGCATAAGTACGCGAAACTTAACGTATGATTAATGTCTTTGCTTACAATACTAATAACTTTTGTAAAGTTATGACTTGTTCTTAATCAATTCGTCACAATTGATGTACGGAGGGATTAAGTCAGTCCTAACCCCATCAGCCTCCAGGTTGCCTGATTCTCTCTGACGAGAGTTGATGACTAACCTGAAGCTCTTCTAAAATCCAACAAATCCTATGGAAACCTTAGAGTTTGTCATCTATCCAGATGGTCGCGTACAGGAAAAAGTGACGGGCATTGTCGGTCGCTCCTGTGCCGAGGTGACAGCGGCAATTGAAGCCGAACTGGGTGTTGTCCTGACTCAGGAGACCACTTCTGAATACTTCACCCAATCTCAACACCAATCCCATTCTGAAACCACCCATGTGGGCTATAGCGATTGGTAACCCATATCCTTTAAATTTCACTCAATTCATTCAAAATCTGCGATTATGTCACACTTTAGTCAAGTTAAAACTCAAATTCGCAATCTGACTTCATTGAAAGCAGCTTTAACTGATCTGGGGATTGATTGGAAGTCCGGGCCTAACTTGGTTCGGGGTTACCAGGGGCAAACCCATCCGGCTGAAGTTAGTATCGAACAACAAAATGGTTATGATATCGGCTTTACCTGGAATGGTCAGGAATATGAGTTAGTCTCTGATCTACAATTTTGGCAACAAGCGGTTCCAGTGGATCAGTTCCTCAGCCAGATTACCCAACGTTACGCATATCATACCGTTGTCAATACCAGTGTTCAGCAAGGCTTTCAAGTCACCGAACAACAAAAAAACAAAGATGGTTCCATTCGCTTAGTGGTTCAACGTTGGAGCGCCTAATGACTCAAAACCCAGCATCAACAACAAACTCTCATCTCAACCGCTCAGGATTAGAGCCTGAATTGGGAGGGGTTTTACGGGATGCACAACAGCGCTCAGGACTAGAACCCGAACTCGGGGGAGCCTTGCGTCAAAAAGGGGTTTATGTGGATGAACCCACTTGTATTGGCTGTAAACACTGTGCTCATGTGGCTCGTAATACCTTTTATATCGAACCTGAGTATGGGCGATCGCGGGTGTTTCGTCAAGACGGTGATTCAGAAGAAATGATTCAAGAAGCCATCGATACCTGTCCAGTCGATTGTATTCATTGGATGGACTACACTGAGGTCAAGCGGCTGGAACAGCAGCGCAAATATCAAGTCATCCCGATGATTGGAATTCCTGCCGATGCTGGCGTGAGTCAGCGGAAGCGGAAACGATCATAAATCTGAATAGAACAATTTACAATGAAGACGGAGGAATAATTCTCTTCCGTCTTTCTCATTTTATAGCGGTAGGGTGTAAGGTAGAGGAATTTAGGAGTCAGAAGGATGAAATTGGCTGAATTATCTCCCGAAATACTTGACCAAATTAAAGCCAGACGTTGGGATAGAATTATTGAAAAACATGAAAGTCCAGAAACCTGGGAATCTGTTTTTCGATATGCAGAACTTGAATTTATAGAGGTTGAAGACCGTTGGGTCTTGCTGCCATTAGAGCAGGAACATTATGCAAATTTGACGATTTTGAGAACCATTTGGAGTGTCGATGGTGACTCATTAACCTTATTTTTGAAAGATACTACTTTTTATGATGATCCGTTTTTTTCAGGTTATATTGCGGTTTGTGACTGCTTACCTGGAGAGAATTTTTTTATTGCTATTTTATACCACGAATGGTTTATTATCGATTGATTTTAATATTGAAATTGTCAATTCTGGAGCCATAATCTTATGCCCCGATCCAGTTCAAAAGCATCTAAAAAAAAGAAGTATAAGGAGAAATACTATTTCTTTCCCAACCCCTATGAAGATTGTGCTTTTACTAAATGTCCTAAATGCGAGACAAAAACCAAAGTCCGAAAATTCATTCTACTGATTTCTATTGAACCTAATCAACACTCTTGTAGAGAGCGCTGTTACTTGAATTGTGCTGAAGAAAGAAGCAGAATTATAGGAGTTTGATAAAATGGATACCAATAGATGTAATCAATGTTTACAACGGTTGTTGGCAGCAAGTGGTGCAATGAATCAAAAATCTTTATCCCATCCCTGTAAGAAACCCAAGTTATTTGATGGCTCTCGGAGAAGGCTAAATCCGTGGTCTATCACCATTTTAGTCGTTGCAGGTGGCTTAAGTTTCGGTTGGGGAGCAACAGCTCAAGAATATCCAGGATGCTTTCTCGAAACTCGCTCAGGAGAGGTTGTTCCCTTACCCGAAGTGTGTGCCTATCCTGAATCTGAGCCATTGCCAGAGGCCGATGCCATTGTCCCGAGTGAAGGGGGTGTGTATCAAGCCCAAATCATTCGCCGCATCAATGGCAGTATTCCTGTGATTGAAGCATTGTTTAACAATCAACAATCCTTTGAAATGTTAGTAGATACAGGCGCTAGCAACACCGTGATCACACCAATTATGGCAGAATTTTTGGGAGTTATCCCCACTGGTAGAGATGTCGCTAATACTCCTAGTGCCAGAGGCGTGGAATTTGATGTGGGTTTAGTCCAATCCATTAATGTTGCAGGAGCTGTAACCGATAATGTTGCTGTGGCAATTGCTCCTGCTTTAGATATTGGACTGTTAGGGCAGGATTTTTTTGGTCAGTATGATGTCACGATTAAAGAGGATGTAGTGGAGTTTCGAGAACGAGCTTTACCCTCCCAACCTTCAGAGCTGCCCTCTCCACCGCCTCAATCAACAGAACAACCCTCAGAGTAAAGCCTGACAGCAATCGGCTAGGGTGATGGGAGGAACTTCGACCCAAGCAACAACTCATTGTTTTGACTGAGTATCGGTTAATTGTTTCCGAATTGCTGACACCAACTGTTCCGGTTCATCAGTTCCTAATAAAAATTGCTGATGGTTTTTTAGTTGAATAGCAACCGCTTTAAAACCAGAAATATTATAGAGCCAGCCGCGAGGAGTCAGGTGAATTCCCCAGCCTTCAATAAAATTAGTTTGGGTAACTTCAACCCGATCAATTTCAGACAGTTTGACCGATTTATGAATCAGTCCAGAGCCAAACTTCCAACGGAGTTCTTCATCTGTCACCTCAATAGATAAAGAGGAAAATAAGATCATGCACAACAGTAATATTAAGGCGACACCCAAGCCGATTAGGTAGCCACTGGAGCGTTGAAGGGCTAAAATTAAGCAGATCCCAATGCCAATCCCCAGGATGACAAATAAAGTGTTTCCAAATTGACGATGTTGATATTGAATCATGTTTCTCTCAACTTTTAAGGTAGAGTTGCTCTACTCACTAAAGATCTTCTGTCAGGTTGAAATAAAAACAGGTCTATTGACCAGTTATTCAGTTATTTTATCGGTTAATAATGCCCTGACTTCCTAACATTATATATGCTCATGAAGCAAATAGAATAGCTCAATAAATCAATTTTTTTATAAGAAGATTAAATGAATTAAATTGATAACTAATTATTAAATTTACTCATTAATTGATAAATTTTTTTTAAGGCTTGATGAACTCCTTCTTCTGCAGTGGCAGAGAGAAACTCACCCAATTCAAAGTTAACACCGGGAACAGAAATTAAATAAGCTTCGGGAACAGTTTCATAGAGTTTTTGAGTTAAACTCAGAAGAGATTGGGGAGTACAATAATGACCCCATTTTAGATTAGTTTGATTTAAGGGTTTTATAGGAGAGAGTTCGAGGGATTGAGGGTGAACCGCAGCATCAATAAAAATCGCATATTTTACAATGGCTAATTCAGCAGCAATTTCAGGGGTGAGTTGATGCAAACAGAGGGATTTAACTTGAGGTAAATTCCAGGCTTCAACTTGAGTTGCTACCGCTGGCCCGATACCATCATCACCCCGAATTGAGTTACCATATCCAATCACTAAAACACTGGGATGATTCATGATTTAACAGTACTGAATAGAGACTTCAATTTGATGTTCTCGTAATAGATTAACTAAGTCTTCGATTAAACTTCTACGAATCGAAATATTTTTAGGTAAAAGGGGATTTTGATAGAATTCATTAATTTGTTGACCGACTAAAAAGAAGATAGAATCAGCTTCTAAAATTTCTCTAGCCAGTAAAACAGCACCGTTGTTATCTCGGGGTAAACGACTTAAATTACATTGACATTGTTTAAGAATTTCGGTGGCTTTAGAAATGGTTAAAATTCCTTCAGTCACTAAGTTAATTTCACTCAGTTTACCAATCGGAGGTAAATCTTTTCGCATGGTTGCTACGTCAATTTCAATGGTTTCTCCCATATAATTAGAGACAATATTTCCAGTTGTGCCGCCACAAATGACTTTGCGACCTTCAAAACTCAGCAATTGTTCCGCATAAGCTTCGTCCTGACTAATATCTAACGGTGGCCCCGTAAAAATCATGACGGGATTTCGTCGGCGAACATACACCCCAACAAATGTAGCGTCATCTCCAATTTTTTCTCGATATAAGGATTGGGTTTTGTGTAAAACTTGTTCAATAATATGGCGGGAGGTTGTGGCTTGATGAATAAATAAATTTTCCATATACTTAGCAATATTATCCCATCCCCATCCAAAGTTCATGGTGTCTCCTAGTCCCGCATAGAGAACACCATCGCTAATTGCACCAATAAAGTCTCCTCGTTCTAAAGTTCCTTCCGAATAAAGAATTTTTTTACCTAAAATTTTGTCGGTTTTATGTTCTAATTTAATCACCCTACCTTTCTTAAAATATAACACAGGAGGATTATCAAAGTTAATTACTGTAAATTGATTGGTCAAATGATTAATTTGAATAATAGTAAACGTAGCATAGGCAATTTTACGAACTTGACAAATTGGCAGGGTTCCTATCACGGTTTTGAGAACTTCTTCTAGGGGAATTTCTGACTTTAACATTGTGATTAAAATTTCTGTAGTTAAAGTCGCTAAAATATTCGCCTTAACCCCACTTCCTAAGCCATCAGAGAGTACAATTGTACTTTTTGTTTCTGTTTTTTTAAACTTAACTTTATCACCACAGAGTTCCTCCCCTTGTTTGTTTAAGCTTAATTCACAAATATCAAAAAAATCTTCTTGACTCATTGCAATAATTACTCAATAGATTCATGGTGAAAGAGTTCGATTATTTTTAATAGACTGACTTTTGTTTCTGCTGTTGTTTCCCCGAGTAAACCTGCAATTTCTTGAGCAACTTTCATCTGATTGTCAACAACTTCGTTAACTTTCTTAACGGTTTCGGATTGAATTTTTAGCATTTCTTGCTTCCGTTGCATCTCAGCGGTAATATCGACCATTATACAAGCGATAATATTTTCATCTTTAATGGGGAAAATAAATTCTTTAACAAAAAGATGATGATGAGGATATTCTGCTTCCTGATCTCGAATGACTTGATTTTGTGCCCAAGCCCATTTAAACCGATCAATATTGCCTAAAAGCGTCGTCGCATTTTGACCAATTACTTCTGTTTTGTCCACATTAAACAGTTGACAAAATGCTGGATTAACAATTTTAATGATTAAATCTGTGTCAACCGCAATTAAACTATTTGGATCATATTCCCAAAGTAAACGCCATAAATGATTTTGAGTGGATTCTAACATGGTTCATGTAAACAGTGACTCTGTTGAATGCTAGGGAGAATTTCAGCTAAAAATTTTTGTTCAATGTTTTGAGGATTAATTTCGATAAAAAGCTGTTCTTTAAACTTCATAACAATTCCTGAACTACAGGTTTCTAGACAAAATGATCCTTTTAATTCTACTTTGTTTTCAAGATGGTATTCTTGCATCAGTTCCTGGAGTTTGGGAAGCACTTCATACACTCCCATTTGATGACAGGCTGACCCCATACACAGGTATAAGTTTTCTTTTTCCATATTATTTTTATCCTGAAAAAAGATAGAGTTAAAGAAATAGGTGTGTCAAATTCTAATTGTTATTGACTAGAACAGTTCCTCAGAATTTGACACACCCTACATTAAAAATTAATCTCGCTGGACTTGATTGACGACGGTTCCATCAGCCCGCAATAATTGGATTTGTAGGGGCATTTGACCCACCGCATGGGTGGAACAACTTAAACAAGGATCAAAAGCCCGAATTCCTGCTTCTACGCGGTTTAACATGGCTTCTGGAATCTCTTCCCCTTGAATATAATGTTGGGCAATTTGCGTCACAGTTTTATTCATTGCCAGGTTATTTTGTCCGGTTGCAATGATTAAATTCACCTTCTGAATTAAGCCATTTTCATCCACTTTATAATGATGAAATAGGGTTCCCCGTGGGGCTTCACTCACCCCAATTCCTTCTAAATTATTAATCCCCGCTTGCGCCCTGACTCGGGAAGAAACTACATCCGGATCATCGACTAACTGTTCAATCGCTTCAATGGCTGCTAAGATTTCAACCAGTCGGGCATAATGATAAAAGAAGGAAGATGTTGCCACTCGTCCTCCGGCGCGATCTCGAAATTCTTGTAGTTCTTGATCGGCGTTTTCTGTACCAATTTGATCGCAAACGTTTAATCGCGCTAACGGCCCCACGCGATAAATTCCATCGGGATATCCTAAAGGTTTATAGTAGGGAAACTTGAGATAAGACCAGTTTTCTACTGCTTCTCCCAGGAAATCTTGATAGTCATCTTCGCTTAAATTGTCCGCAACAATATTACCGTCACTATCAATAAACCGGAGATGACCGCCGTAATGTTCCCAATTACCATTGGCGGCAACTAACCCCATAAATAATGAAGGAAATTGACCAAAAACATCAACCTCAGTTTTTAATTCACTATCCAATAACCGCTTAAATAAACTGAGGGCATTTTCAGTTGTTTGACGGGACTCTGGTAGACGATCTTTAATCCAATTTCTCCCTTCTTCAGACAGAGGAGATCGCACCCCTCCAGGTACTGCCCAAGCCGCATGAATTTTCCGCGCCCCTAACAGTTCAATAATGGTTTGTCCGAACTGACGGAGGCGAATTCCTGCCCTTGCTAAGTCCGGATCAGCCGCAATTAAACCAAACACATTTCGCTTCGCTGGATCACTTTCCCAACCCAATAAAAAGTCAGGACTACTCAGGTGGAAAAAACTCAAAGCATGGGATTGAGTAATTTGGGCTAAATTCATCATTCGCCGCAGTTTTTCCCCCGCAGGAGGGACTTGAACCGCTAATATTTTATCTCCCGTTTTAGCCGAAGCCAGAAGGTGACTCACCGGACAAATACCACAAATTCTAGCCGTAATTCCTGCCATTTCAAACATCGGCCGACCTTCGCAAAACTTCTCAAAGCCGCGAAATTCAACCACATGAAACCGGGCATCCGAAACCTTGCCGGCATCATCTAAATAAACGGATATTTTGGCATGACCTTCAATGCGAGTCACCGGATCAATAACAACAGTTTTAGACATTATTTTTACCTCGTAATTTGTTATTAGTTATTAGTCATTTGTCATTGGTTATTGGTTATTGGGTTGTACCCTCTCAATTCCCATCCCCCCTAAATCCCCCCTTAAAAAGGGGGGCTGGGGTACTTTGAAAAGGATCTCTGGGTCTTTTTTGATGACAACAAGTTTCACAAACAACGAATAACCAACAACCAACAACGAACTATCCAAACTTAATCATTTCTCGCCCTTCCATTTTGGGTGATTTCCCTTCTAATAAGGGGGCAATAGTAGCTTTTATTCGGTCGGCAGATGGGGGACATCCCGGCATGAAAATATCGATATCTACCAGTTCATGAACTGGACGAACCCGATCTAATAGTTCTGGAACAATACCCGGATCTTTAGGAATTTGGGGGGTAATATCACCCAGTTCTAAATAACAGCGTTTGAGAACGGGTTCAGAACTGCCTAACATATTTCGCATTGCTGGAACATTAGCGGTTACGGCACAATCTCCAAAGGAAATTAATAGTTTGGTGCGTTGGCGAACTTTATAAATGAGTTCTAAATTTTCTTCATTAGCAACCGCCCCTTCTACTAAACAAACATCCACATTTTCTGGATATTCTTTTAAATCACATCCCACTGGACTGTAAACCACTTCTACTTTTTGGGCTAAATCTAACAGCCATTCATCTAAGTCTAAAAAAGACATGTGGCAACCGGAACAACCCGCTAACCATACCGTTGCAAATTTTATTTTGTCCATTGATGTTTCTCCCGCGCTGTCACTAAAAATTCCAATTTAGACCGATCATGTTGCATTTCAGCCACCGTTGAACCTTTTCTAAAGATTGAACCGGTGGGGCAAGCATTCACACATTTTCCACAAGAGGTACAAGCTTCTACTTCTCCCCAGGGTTGATTTAAACCTGTAATCACTTTCGCGGCAGCCCCTCTACCGGCAACATCCCAAACGTGTGCCCCTTCAATTTCATCACAGATTCTTACACAGCGTGTACATAAAATACAACGGTTATGATCGATGCCAAATTGAGGGTGAGAAATATCCACTTCTCTTTCAGGAAAACGGTAAGTAAACCGAGTATGATCCATCCCTACTTCTATCGCTGCATCCTGTAATTCACAGTTGCCATTCACCACACAAACCGCACAAACATGATTACCTTCAGCAAACAATAATTCTAATACCATTTTACGGTATTCTTGCAGTTGGGGGCTATTAGTTTTCACCTCCATGTCTTCGACTACTTCTGTCACACAAGCCGGCAGTAATTTATTAATTCCTGCCACTTCAACTAAGCATAATCGACAAGCCCCCACATCAGAAACCCCTTCTAAATGACATAGGGTGGGAATTTTGATTCCGGCTTCCTTGGCTGCATCAAGAATAGTGGTTCCTTCCTCAATTGCCAAATCAATATCATTGATTTTTAAAGTTTTAACAGGCATAAATTGTGTTCTCCTTTGTTCACATTACTTAGCCTCTAATTTAGGATGATGAGAGATTGGTAAAGTCTCATTCCGACACCCTACTTCCGACACCCCACACCCGATTTACACTGCCACTTTACTGTTACTAACCGGATGAGGAACTAATAATTCGGTGTATTCTTCCTCAAAATATTTCAACGTACTTAAAACGGGGTTAGGGGCGCTTTGTCCTAAGCCACATAAGCTGGTTGCCCTCACCATGTCACAGAGTTGCTTCAGTTTTTCCAAGTCTTTTTCAGTGGCTTGTTTGTTGAGTAATTTGGTTAGAAGTTGATACATTTGTACTGTTCCTGCCCGACAAGGAATACATTTACCGCAGGTTTCACCGCGACAAAATTCCATATAAAAGTGGGCAATTTGAACCATACTGGTGTTTTCATCCATCACCACCATGCCCCCCGATCCCATCATTGATCCCAACTTCACTAAGGATTCATAATCAACTGAGGTATCGAGATATTGGGCAGGAATACAACCGCCGGACGGGCCTCCGGTTTGCACCGCTTTGACTTTACCACCGCCGGGAACACCGCCCCCCATTTCTTCGACAATTTCCCGTAGGCTAATGCCCATGGGCACTTCAATTAAGCCGTTGTAGCGAACTTGCCCGGTGAGGGAAAAGATTTTGGTTCCTTTGCTTTTTTCTGTCCCAATGCTAGCAAACCAGTCCGCCCCATTGCGGATAATAGGGGCAATATTAGCCAAGGTTTCCACATTATTAATTAAAGTCGGACAGTCCCACAACCCTGATACAGCCGGATAAGGCGGACGCGGACGCGGAATACCACGACCCCCCATCACCGAGGCAATTAAGGCGGTTTCTTCCCCACAAACAAATGCCCCTGCCCCCACACGGATGTCAATACTGAAGTCAATGGAAGATCCAAGAATTTGACTGCCTAAAAAGCCCTGACGTTTGGCTTGTTGGATGGCTTTTTGCAGGCGGGTAATGGCGAGGGGATATTCCGCCCGAACATAAATATAACCCTGAGTTGCCCCGATAGCATAGCCAGCGATCGCCATTCCTTCTAAAATCCGGTGAGGATCACTTTCCAGGACACTACGATCCATAAACGCCCCAGGGTCTCCTTCATCGGCGTTACAGATGACATATTTTTGACCAGAGGGCATCTTGGCAACCGTCGCCCATTTCAAGCCGGTGGGATAACCCGCCCCACCTCGTCCCCGAAGGCCAGACTGGGTAATTTCTGCCACCACTTCAGCGGGGGTCATTTCATAAATGGCATGATGCAAGGCTTGATACCCGCCAACGGCTAAGTATTCCCCAATTTTTTCCGGGTCAATTTTGCCGCTAAATTCTCGAACAATTTTTAATTGATGGCTAAAGAAGGGATGGGTTAAATCTCCCGGTTGGGCATCGGTTTTACCCCCTTCAATGGCTTCAATAATAGACGGGGCTTGTTCTGGGGTGACTTTTTCATATTGCAGCCCCTCGGGTTCAACTTCAACGATTGGCCCTTGACCACAAAACCCCATGCAGCCCACACCCACCACCTGGATTTTATCTTGACAGCCCGCCGCTTTTACCGCTTGTTCCATCTGTTTTTTCACATTCACAGAATTGGCAGCCTGACATCCGGTGGAGGTACAACAATGAACCCGTATAGGCTTCAGGGCTTGTTTTTCCGCTTCTGCAAGTTCTTGTAATTCGATTAATTCCATAATGTTTGTCCTTTGTTATTTGTTATCTGTTATTCGTTATTGGTTATTGGAAGAAGATTCACTCTTTGTGAACTTCCGTGTCTTTGTGGTGAATTATTCCTCTCACGAATGACCAACAACAAATGACAAATAACTATTCCTTCCACCCCTTAACCCGTTCTAAAGTAGACTCTGCCGTTTGTTGACCGGCAACGGTGCCATCAAATACTACCGCTGGGGCAATGCCACAAGCCCCAATACAGCGGGCGGTGACGATAGAAATTTGACCATCGGGGGTGGTTTCTCCAGAGGTGATCCCAGTTTTTGCTTCTAAGGCGGTCATGATCTCCCCTGCCCCTTTGACGTAACAGGCGGTTCCCAAACAGACCACGCAGGTATGTGCCCCACTGGGTTTAAGGGAAAATAGATGATAGAAGGTGGCGACCCCATACACCCGACTCAGGGGCAGTTTTAGCTGGCGGGCAATATAAACTAAAACGTCTTCTTCCAGGTAGCCAAAGGCTTCCTGGGCTTTGTGAAGAACTTCAATCAATGCATCTTGGCGATGTTGGTTGCGTTTCATCGTAATATCAATCACCTTGAACCGCTTATCGCCGCTGGGATGAGTTGATTTGGCTGAGGCTTTTTGATCGGTCTTGGGGGGTTGTGTTGAAGCTGTCATAACGACTCACCCGTAAAGTTTCAATCGTTTTAAATTCAATGCTTAGATTAAACAACTTTAATGTTGTTTATAGACGAAGACTCTCTTGACTCACGCTGATTCAGATTACAGCTTTTTAAGCTCTATTCTAACTTTACCTTAATTACACCCATTTAAGTCTTAAAATAAATCAAAGAATTAATGCGATTAATTAGCAATAAGCTCCAAAAAATGGATCAAAATGGGGCAAAAGAATGGTTTTCCAGTGCCTTTTATTTTACAGGATTGAAACTTTTATCAAAGTTTGCTGATTTTATGAGTTAGAGTGACGATTAGACCTCATAATGTAACATTTTATGGATTTGAAGAGAAACCTAATACTTTCAGACCTTTGAGCTACTGAAACTGCTGCCCCTACGCACTCAGCAATCCCTTGATTTCTCAGAATTCCAGGCTCAATTTCAATAGATGTAATATTTCTCTAGAGGCTGATAACAGATTGTCACAATCTATTAAAAAATGTTAACAACCCCATCCTTTTCCTCAAATTTATTAGATGATCAAAATAGGAAATAGAAGGAGAGAAACCAGCTATTCAATCCTTAATAAAAGCTTAATCAACTCCCCACTGTGATGTCAGCAATCTAGTTCCTAATTTTACTCTACTGAAAAACAATATTTTTGATGTAATTAGGAGTGATTTATCCTCAAAAAATAGCCTGTTGAAGAGTAGATATAGAGCATCATGACCCGTTAATCTAGATCACTTTAGTTTGATTTTGGATGAATTTCGGAGAACGGAAAACCTCTAGAAAATGAAAGGATTTGTGACTTATGAGTAGCAAAAATTACGCCACCCTCGATGGGAACGAGGCTGTTGCCCGTGTTGCCTATCGTTTGAATGAAGTGATCGCCATTTATCCCATTACCCCCTCTTCCCCGATGGGAGAATGGGCAGATGCTTGGATGTCGCAAGCCGAACCCAATTTATGGGGCACTATCCCCTCTGTAGTGGAAATGCAAAGCGAAGGGGGCGCGGCTGGGGCGGTTCATGGGTCTTTACAGGCGGGATCATTGACCACGACATTTACCGCTTCCCAAGGCTTGTTATTGATGATCCCCAACCTCTACAAAATTGCCGGGGAACTCACCGCAGCGGTATTACACGTTGCTGCCCGTTCGTTAGCAGCCCAAGGGTTATCCATTTTTGGGGATCACAGTGACGTGATGGCAGCCCGCGCCACCGGATGCGCCTTGTTGTGTTCGGCATCAGTTCAAGAGGCCCATGACTTCGCCCTCATTTCCCAAGCGGCAACTTTAGAAAGCCGTGTTCCGTTTATTCACTTCTTCGACGGCTTCCGGACTTCCCATGAAATTCAAAAAATAGAACTCTTAGAACCGGAAGACTTACAGGCATTAATTGATGATGAATACGTTTATCACCATCGGCAACGGGCATTAACCCCAGACCGTCCCGTTTTGCGGGGAACTGCCCAAAACCCCGATGTTTATTTCCAGGCCCGCGAAAGTGTTAACCCCTTCTACAACAGCTTACCGGAAATTGTTCAACGATCAATGGATGCCTTAGGAGAACGAACCGGACGACAGTATCAACTGTTTGAATATCACGGTGATCCCAATGCGGAAAGAATAATAGTCTTAATGGGTTCGGGTTGCGAAACCGTTCATGAAACGGTGGACTATCTCACCACTCAAGGGGAAAAAGTGGGCCTGTTAAAAGTCCGACTGTATCGCCCCTGGGATACCGCCCGGTTTGTGAAGGCTTTACCCGATAGTGTAAAAGCGATCGCTATTTTAGATCGAACTAAAGAACCCGGTTCAGTGGGAGAACCGTTATATCAGGATGTTGTGACCGCTATTCAAGAAATTCTATTTGGAGAGGATGAAACCCTCAAAGGGAAACTGCAAAACCTGAAAACTATTATTGGTGGACGCTATGGGTTATCCTCCAAAGAATTTAACCCAGCGATGGTGAAAGGGGTTTTCGATCACCTCAATACAAAAAATCCTAAAAATCACTTTACCATTGGCATCAACGATGATCTCAGTCATACTTCTATCGACTACGATCCCAATTTTGACCTAGAACCGGATACCGTGGTTCGCGCCATGTTTTATGGCTTAGGTTCCGATGGAACCGTGGGGGCCAACAAAAACTCGATTAAAATTATTGGGTCCCAAACCGATAACTATGCCCAAGGTTACTTTGTCTATGACTCTAAAAAGTCGGGGGCAGTGACTGTCTCTCACCTGCGGTTTGGCCCTGATCCCATCCGTTCTACCTATCTCATTCGACAGGCTAATTTTACCGGCTGTCATCAATGGACGTTCCTGGAAAAACTCAACGTGTTAGAAGCGGCAGCCGATGGGTCTATTTTCCTGTTAAACAGCCCTTATAATGCGGATGAAGTTTGGGATCAACTGCCCTTGGAAATTCAAGAAGAAATTGTTCGTAAACACCTGAAATTCTATGTGATCAACGCCTATAACGTGGCCCGCGATAGTGGCATGGGGGGCCGCATCAACACTATTATGCAAACCTGCTTCTTTGCCTTGTCGGGAGTGTTGCCGCAAGAAGAAGCTATTGGTCACATTAAAAAAGCCATTGATAAAACCTACGGCAAAAAAGGACAAGAAATTGTTCAGATGAACTTACGGGCGGTGGATAATACCCTGGATAATTTATTTGAGGTGAATATTGCTGAAGCCAACAGTCCGGTTCGGATGCAACCCGCTATTACCCCAGAAGCCCCAGAATTTGTCCGGGAAATTGAAGGGAAAATGTTAGCCCGTCAGGGAGATGAGTTACCCGTAAGTGTTTTGCCTTGTGATGGCACTTATCCCACGGGTACGGCAAAATGGGAAAAACGCAACGTTGCCCAAGAAATACCCGTTTGGGACCCTGATGTCTGTGTCCAATGTGGTAAATGTATCATGGTTTGTCCCCATGCGGTGATTCGGGGGAAAGTTTATGACGAAGCCGCCTTAGAAAATGCCCCGGCGACATTTAAAGCTACGGACGTTAAAGATAAGGACTATAAAGGGCAAAAATTCACTATTCAAGTCGCCCCAGAAGACTGTACCGGATGCGGTATTTGTGTCGATATTTGTCCAGCGAAGAACAAAGCCATGGCATCCCGCAAAGCCATTAATATGGAACCGCAATTACCCCTGCGGCAACCCGAGGCTGAAAATTGGGACTTTTTCCTCAATTTACCCAACCCCGACCGCCGTAATTTACATTTAGACCGTATTCGCCAGCAACAATGGCAAGAACCCTTATTTGAGTTTTCTGGGGCTTGCGCTGGATGTGGAGAAACCCCTTATATTAAGTTAGCAACCCAATTATTTGGCGATCGCATGATCATTGCCAATGCCACGGGATGTTCGTCTATTTATGGCGGTAACTTGCCAACAACTCCCTACACCACCAACGCCGACGGCCGGGGGCCTGCTTGGTCCAATAGTTTATTTGAAGATAACGCCGAATTTGGTTTAGGCTTCCGTTTATCCATTGATAAACATACAGCTTTTGCCTCTGAGTTATTACAGAAACTCGGGGGTACTATTGGGGATGAACTGGTTAGCCAAATTCTCAATAACCCGCAAACCTCAGAAGCCGATATTTGGGAACAACGGCAATGGGTTGAGGAAGTTAAACAGAAATTGCAGGGATCTGAAGATAGCAATGCCAAACAACTGTTAAGTTTAGCCGATTATTTAGTGAAAAAATCCGTTTGGATTGTCGGCGGCGATGGTTGGGCTTATGATATCGGCTATGGTGGCCTCGATCACGTTATTGCCAGTGGTCGTAACGTCAATATCTTGGTGATGGATACAGAAGTCTATTCCAACACCGGCGGACAGTCCTCCAAAGCCACGCCACGGGCTGCTGTAGCTAAGTTTGCCGCTGGGGGTAAACCTGCGCCGAAAAAAGATTTAGGCTTAATTGCCATGACTTACGGTAACGTGTATGTGGCTAGTGTCGCCATGGGGGCGCGGGATGAACATACCCTGAAAGCCTTCCTCGAAGCCGAAGCCTATGACGGGCCGTCCTTAATTATTGCCTATTCTCACTGTATCGCCCACGGCATTAATATGACCACCGCCATGACTCATCAAAAAGACATCGTTGAAAGCGGACGTTGGCTGTTATATCGTTATCATCCCGAGTTAACCCAACAGGGTAAAAACCCCTTACAATTAGACTCGCGATCGCCGAAAAAGCCAGTTGAACAGTCTATGTACCAAGAAAACCGCTTCAAAATGCTAACCAAAATCAAACCAACCGAAGCGAAACAGTTACTAAAAGAAGCCCAAGAAGATGTTAATCATCGTTGGCAAATGTATCAATATTTAGCCAACAGAACCTTAAACATCCCCGATCCATCTTGAGGTGATATGATGTCCGATTAATTCATGATTTTGTAGAGACGTTACATATAGCGTCTCTACCTCAGAAATAGGATGTTGAACCCATGCCTCAATCTCAGCCCTATCAGCCTTTAGTTCTGCGACTACTTCATGGACTCAATGGCATATTAGTCATTATTGCATTGATCACAGGATTCTTGGTCTATGATAGCTACGATGGTCGATTTGGCAGACTCGGTTTGACCCAGAATAATCGCAGTTTAATCGATCTACATGGGACAGTGGCATTTGCTTTATTTTTTGTGTTTATTGCCTTTGCCATCTACTGTGTTCGACAGGGTCAAAAACGACTGATTCAAGCGAATTCTTGGCATCAATTAACCCAATTTAACCGACCTGTTTGGTGGTATACTTTACACAGAATTGCCAATACAATTGCCTTACTTGCAGTCACTTTAGCCGTGGGCAGTGGTAAACTACAGGATGAAAACTGGCTACCTCAAGGTCAATTAGACCACTTTTGGTACTCCCTTCATTTAATCGCTTGGGTTGGGGTTGGATTAGCCATTGTACTGCATATTTTAATGGGGGTGAAAGTGGGCGGTTTACCCTTATTATTATCTATGATTAATCCCCGCTACAAAGAAGCAGAGAGTCCAAAACTGTGGGGTCAAAAAATTCGCGCTTGGTTACGTCATCCCAGACTTTGAACAGTAATATAACAATGGAGGAAAAACAAGAATGGATCTGACTACAACGTATTTAGGCTTAAATTTGCGATCGCCTATTGTTCCCTCTGCGGCTGCGCCGTTATCCGAGGATATTGATAACATTAAACGCATGGAAGATGCCGGGGCGGGGGCAGTGGTTTTACATTCCTTATTTGAGGAACAATTACTTAAAGAAAAGTTTGAACTACATCATCATTTAGAATACGGTACTAACAGCTTTGCCGAAGCGTTAAACTATTTCCCTGAACCCGATGAATTTCATGTTGGCCCGGAGATTTACTTAGACCATATTCGTCAAGCGAAAGCCGCTGTTGATATTCCCATTATTGCCAGTTTAAATGGCTTCTCCTCCGGCGGTTGGGTGGAATACGCCCAACTGATGCAACAAGCCGGGGCCGATGCCATTGAACTCAATATCTATTATGTTCCCACGGATTTGGACTTAACCGGGGCAGAAGTCGAACAAAACTATATTGATACCCTCACCGAAGTTAAAGCCGAAGTCACCATTCCCGTCACTGTTAAATTGAGTCCCTTTTTTAGTAATCTGGCAAACATGGCAAAACGCTTAGACGAAGCCGGGGCCGATGGTCTCGCCTTGTTTAACCGCTTCCTACAACCGGATATTAACCCGGAAGAACTCGAAGCCGAAGTGGGTTCAGTGTTAAGTAGTCCTCAAGATATGCGTTTACCCATGCGGTGGATTGCCATATTATACGGTCGGATTAATGCTGATTTAGCCGCCACCAGCGGCATTCAACGGGGTCGAGACGCGATTAAACTGTTAATGGCAGGGGCAAAAGTCACCCATGTCTGTTCCGCCCTCTTACGCCATGGTATTCCCTACATTCAAGTGATGGAAAATGAAATCAAACATTGGATGGAAGAACACGAATATGACTCCATTCAACTGATGATCGGTTCGATGTCACAATCTTATTGTGCCGATAAATCTGCCTATGAACGCGCCCAATACATGAAAGCTATTACGTCTTATTATCCGGAGAATAGCTTGGTTTAATGGGTGTGGGGAGTAGGATGTCGGGTGTAGGAAGTAGGCAACAGGTGCGTCATTTCCGTGGAGATGGGAACAACAGGTAGGAGATCCGTCATTCCCGCGCAGGCGGGAATCTAGAGTAAGCTTACCCCGGAATGAATTCGCGGGGCATTCGCACTAAACCTGTACACTGTCTTGTCGAGAACAACACAGAGGATTGCGCGTTACAGGCAGGCTTACAGACTGCCCCAAAATTTGAATCATT
>Ga0209594_1000402_pt1 | contig 27403 bp, 24 predicted proteins | sample AshMeaCrysSpring_FD_184126 | JGI IMG/M metagenome (GOLD analysis project Ga0209594, IMG submission 184126) | Groundwater microbial communities from Big Spring, Nevada to study Microbial Dark Matter (Phase II) - Ash Meadows Crystal Spring... | ecosystem: Environmental > Aquatic > Deep subsurface... | reverse complement strand
AGACTCATCCTGCATAAAACGGTTGATAATGTTCATTACTTGCTCCTGTTTGCTCTTTTCAATCACTCGATGTGATCAAAGCCTGTTATAAGGATACCAGATATATATTGTCTTAATTCGAACGGTTAAAAACATCTATACTGTGCCTGTATCATGATTTACGGCTGTTAAGATTAGCAATGTGATAATGCAATTGTCTGGGGCCGTGGTTGTACTTTTCCAGAGCAGGATTGGCAGAAGCAGGATATGCGCCTTTGTCAGCCGCCGGCCTGCACGGCGCCCAGCAGTAGCGCGAGGCCGAACAGCGCCAGCAGCAATCCTGCCAGGGCCTCCAGCACGAGCGGGGCGAAGCGCAGGCTGCCATTCGCGCTGCTGCGGCTGGCCAAAGCCAGAGCGAGGCTTTTCGCCTTCACCGCCAGAGTAGCAAACAGGCTGGTGCCGAGCGCCGTGCCGAACGCCATGGCGGCAACAGCGAGCGCGCCCGCCCGGAACAGCCCCTGTGAGAGCGCGAAAACCAGCAGGATGATCGCCCCCGTGCAGGGGCGTATCCCCGCGCCGACCGCAACCAGCGCGAGATCACGTAAAGGAGCTTTTGCCAGCATTTCCGGCGCGATACGCGCAATATCATGGGTATGGTCGTGCCCGCAGGCCATGTCTGAAACAGGCACGCCGCGCCATATCTGCCAGAGCAGCCGCGCCTTGCGCCAGAAAAGGGCAAGGCCCATGCCCAGAACAAGCAGGAAGCCGATTGTCTCGATAATGGCCGCCGTGGCATCAATATCCCTTGCGCCCCTGCCCATGAGCATGACCAGTACACCCACCAGCGCCAGCGCGATGGTGGCCTGCACAAAGGCCGCGCCAAAGGCGAGGCCGATGCCGCGCTTCAGGGTGGTTTCATTGGCAACAAGGTAACTCGCGATCACCGCCTTGCCATGGCCGGGGCCGATGGCGTGAACAACCCCATAACCGAACGCAACGCCCAGCAGCGCGAGCATCGCCTCCCGGCTTTCGCCAACCGCCCGCATGCCGGAGACCAGCGCATGGTGCAACATGGCCTGCTGCATCAGAAGCCAGGCGATGATGCCGCTTTGCTCCGCCCCGCCCCGCCCCGGCGCGCCAAACGGGTTGGCTTGCGCCATGGCCTCAAGGGGTAAAAGCAGCATCAAACTCATGATCAGCAGAAACGCCAAACAATGCCGCTTTGCGCTGGCATGCCTCACGGGCATTGGAACTGCACCGGCAAGGCCCAATCAGCCGTGCTGTTCCCGGCCGAGAGCGATTGGAAAAAACGCTCACTCATTTGCGAGAGCCGCTGGGTTGTTGCGGGTTGCGGCTTGGCGATATCGGGCGTGCAGGCGCTGCCTTCCATAGTGACCGGGCTTTCTGCTGCAAAATCGAAGGCCACGAAAAAGGTGGGGTCGTAAACCTCCATCACGGCTTCCTTGGCCAAAAGAGGCGCGCTGGTGACGGGCAAGGTGAAATGCAGGGTGAGCGCCTTGCCATCATGCGTGAGGAACCCGTCTTTCGGTTCAGCGAAGGTGCTTTTGTCCTTGCCGCGCCTGTCCCCTCCTTTACGCAAAACGGTGAAAAACCCGTATTCGCCGAGCGATTCAACATTGGTTTTCGCAAGATCAGCAAGCGCTGCTTTTTCAAACGCGCCATCGGGTGTTTTTTCGAACCCCTCCGTCGCATAGGCCGAAAAAGCCTCATCAAATGTCCAATGGTGGCGGATGGCGGTGATGCGCCCTTCCTTATCCGTGATCACCACGGCTTTCACGCTGACCCTGACATGCGGATGCGCGAAGGCAGGAGCAGGACAGACCAGCGCAAGCATACTTGCGAAAAGCGCAAAAGCCGCGCTTCTCAGCCCATGGCGGGCCAAAAAATGTGGCTTTTGCAGTGGATGATTCGGGGGTTGCTTCATATCCATTATTCTCGCCCGTTCATTGGGCAAGATCAAGGCAGGTATTGCCTCCAAAAATATGTCAGCATGATTGACGTATACCCTTGTCGTCTTGTTTTATTGCAGTTTCAGTGATTAACCGGCTTCCATCCCTGCCTTCGCGGGGACGGGCTTTAATCACAGAATGCTCTAATCGCCGAACACCACCACGGTCGGGCCGTTCAACAGCACGCGGTCTTCGAGGATGAGCCGCACGGCGCGGGCGAGAACGCGGCGCTCGATATCCCGGCCCTTGCGCACGAGGTCATCGGGTGTATCCTTATGCGTGATGCGTTCAACGTCCTGTTCGATGATCGGGCCTTCATCAAGGTCGCTGGTCACGAAATGCGCGGTTGCGCCGATCAGTTTCACGCCGCGCGCATGCGCCTGATGATAGGGTTTCGCGCCCTTGAAACCGGGCAGAAACGAATGATGGATATTGACGCAGCGCCCGGAAAGCTTGGCGGAAAGCCCGTCCGACAACACCTGCATATAGCGCGCGAGCACCACGAGATCGATATTTTCCGCCTGAACCAAAGCGGAAATCGCGGTTTCCTGCTCAAGCTTGGTGGTTTTTGTCACGGGCAGGTGATGAAACGGGATGGAGCCGAAATCGAGATTGGCATAAACCGAGCGCGGATGGTTCGAGACGATGCCGACAATCTCCATATTGAGTTCATCGCTGCGCCAGCGATAGAGAAGATCGGCGAGGCAATGATCGAATTTCGAGGCCAGCAGCAAGACACGCTTTTTGGCTGCGCGGTTGCGCAGGGTCCAGATCATGCCGAACCGTTCGGCGATGGGCGAGAGCCGCGCCTCGGGCGGCTCCTGCTCCAGAGTTTCATCGCAATCAAACACCATGCGCATGAAAAACCGGCCGCTCGTCACATCATCGAATTGCTGTGCATCGAGAATGTTATACCCCGCCTCGAACAGGGCGGTGGCAACAGCGGCGACAATCCCCGCCTTGTTGGGGCAGGAGAGCGTGAGAACATAGCTGATCATGCGAAAAATCAGGCTCCGGGCTGCGTGGCATTGGGGAAGAAGAGCGATTGCCCGTCGATCCTGTAATCCGCGATCGCCTTCTGGCCGTCCGGCCCCACCAGCCAGTCGATAAAGGCCTGCCCGTCCTTCGCCTTCACATGCGCGTGCTTCGCCGGGTTGACGAGGATAACGCCGTATTGGTTGAAGAGCCGCGCATCGCCCTCCACCATCACGCCAAGCGTGCCCTTGTTCCTGAAGCTGAGCCATGTTCCGCGATCAGACAAGGTATAGCCTTCCGCACTACCCGCCATGGTGAGCGCCGCACCCATGCCCTGCCCGATCTCGCGATACCAGGGCCCCTTGATCTGGTCGATATCAAGCCCTGCCTGTTTCCATAGCGCGCGCTCGGCGCTGTGCGTGCCCGAACGATCCCCGCGCGAGATGAAGGGGGCCGCCTTGGTGCTGATGGCCTTGAGCGCAGCAAGGCTGTCCTTGCCCCCGGCAATGCCTGCGGGGTCTGATTTCGGGCCGATGATGACAAAATCATTGAACATCACGGGTTTGCGCTCAACCCCGAAACCTTCCGCCACAAAGGCGAGTTCCTGCGCCTTGGCATGAACGAACACCACATCGGCATCACCGCGTTTGCCGGTATCAAGCGCCTGCCCGGTGCCCTGCGCCACAACCCGCACCTCGATGCCGGTTTTCGCTTTGAAGAGCGGCAGAAGATGCCCGAAAAGCCCGGAATCCTGTGTCGAGGTGGTGGAGGAGACGGTGATGAAGCGTGCTTCCTGCGCCACCCCCGGAACCGGCGTGGAAACCACAAGGGCGAGCGCCAGAAGGGCGCGGCGATGAAGATGAAAGAGGCGTGTCATGTGATGCTCCTGATCATGCGTGGTTCTACCATAAAAGATCGCCGGAAAGAAAGGCGCGTGCCTCCGGCGTTTGTGGCGCTGTAAAAAACGCCTGCGCCGCACCGGCTTCGAGCACCCGGCCCTTGTTGAGAAACAAAACCTCATCGGCAAGCCGTTTTGCCTGCCCGAGATCATGCGTGGTGATCAGCAATGTCACCCCCTCGGCTTTGAGGGTTGCGAGCATGCCCTCGATCTGCCGTGTCGCGCCGGGGTCAAGCTCGGCGGTGGGTTCATCAAGAAAGAGCAGCGCCGGAGCAAGCGCCGCCGCCCGCGCGATCGCCAGCCGTTGCTGCTCCCCGTCCGAGAGAAGACGCGCCGGGCGCTCCGCCAGCGCGAGAAGGCCGAACCGCGCCAGAGCGGCCTCCGCCTTGATGCGGCTGTCACCCCCCATGCCGCCTGCTTCGAGCGCGTGGATGATATTGGCACGGGCGGAGCGGCGCAGCATCACGGGGTTTTGCAACACCATGGCGTGGCGCGTTGCATGCGCCCATTGGATATCACCCCGCTCCGGCTGCAACAAACCGTGGCAAAGGCGCAGCAGCAGCGATTTTCCCGCGCCATTGGGGCCAATGACCGCGAGGGTTTCGCCTTGCGCAACGTTGAACGACACGCCCTCCAGCAGGCGCTCACCTCCCGCGCTGTAACAAAGCCCGGAAACGCGGAGCAAGGGCTGTTCCATCCTCACACCGCCCCGGAAAACCGCGCGCCGATGCGGCTGATGCCATAGGTCAGGGCATTGATCAGCACCGTCAGGCTGATCAGCACCAGCCCTAACCCCAGCGCGAGTGGCAAATCCCCCTTCGAGGTTTCAAGCGCGATGGCGGTTGTCATGGTGCGGGTATGGCCCGCGATATTGCCGCCGACGACCAGAACCGCGCCCACCTCGGCGCTCGCGCGGCCCAACCCCGCGAGCAAGGCCGTCACCAGCGAAAACCGCGCATCAAAGAGCAAAGTGGGGATGGCGCGCCACCCGGTGAGGCGCAGCGAGGTGAGATAATCCTTATACTCACCCCAGAGATCCTCGATGATCTGCCGTGTCAGCGCGATGATGATGGGCAGAACCAGCAGCATCTGCGCGAGCACCATCGCCCTCGTGGAGAAGAGCCAGCCAAGCCCCCCCAGAGGGCCGGAACGGGAGAGCAATAAAAACAACACCAGCCCCGCGACAACCGGCGGCAAACCCATCATGGAATTGATGAGGATGACCAACCCCGCCCGGCCGGGAAACCGCGCGAGGGCAAGCCATGCCCCCAAGGGCAGGCCGATGAGCGCGGCAAGGCCAACCGCCAGCCCGGTGACGGTGAGCGAGACCGCAACAATGTGCAAAAAATCGGCATCCAGCGAAAAAATCAGCGAAAACGCGCTGGAAAACGCGGCAATGACATCCATGGGTTTTATTATCCCCTTATCGTTTTATACCAAAGGTCATTGAAAATGACTCTTTGGTATTCCGCACGAGAATTTTTTATCCCTTGATAAAAATAAGAAATTCTCGTTTTTTCAACGGTCTTATGCGTCAGCATCCAAGGCCGTTGGTATTATATGCGAGTTATGCCCTCAGCCGGTTATACAGGATTCTCAAACATCCGGGTTCCATGGCACCATGTGCAGAACCGTGCCGCCCAGCTTCGAAAACGCCCGCTGGCGGCAGGAAAACACGATGATCTGCTGCCCACCTGCCTGCCGATGCAAAGCATCGAACATGCGTTCGATCCTGTCATCATCGGAATAAACCAGGGCGTCATCGAGAATAACCGGGGTCGGCTCGGCATCCTGCGCAAGAAGCCGCGCGAAAGCCAGCCGCGTGAGAATGGCAAGCTGCTCGCGCATGCCCCCGCTCAGAACGCCCACCTCTTCCTCAAGCCCGTTGCGGCTGATGCTGGAGGGCAGCAAGGTCGCCTCGTCAAAACGGACGCTGGCATCCTCGAACAAAAGCCCGAGAAGCGGGCGCAATTCCCGCATCACCGGCGCGAAATAATGCTCGCGCGCGGCGCTTTTTGCGGCCTCCAGCGCCTCATGAAGATGGTTGAGGAGCGCAACCTCCTCTTCAAAGGCGGCAACGCGTGCCTCGGCACCGGCAAGCTTCTCCCGCGCCTCCTGCCAGAGTTCCTCGACCGCCTCATCAGCCCGGCTCTTGATCGCGCCGTTCAAGGTGGCGATGGCCTCGCGCAGCTGCGTGATGTCTATCCTCTTCCCCGCTTCAACCGAAGAGAGGCGCTGATAGCGCGCTTCTATCGCGGCAAGATCAACGGCTTCCCGAGCATGGTCTGCCCGTTTTGCCTCGGCGGCTTCATAAGCAGCCTTCGCATCCTTCAGGCTGGCCAGCAATATCGCCTCTTTCGCTTCCCGCGCCGCCTCGTCCCCCAAACCGGCAAGAAGCGCGTCATGCTCGGCGCTGATGGTCGCGAGCGCGCCTTCGGCGCTGACAAGCGCCTTTTGCGCATCATCACGCGGGGCCTGTACCTGTCGCGCCGCCGCGCGCGTGGCGATCACGCGGGTTTCTGCTGCCTCAAGCGCGGCCTGAACCGCCACCGGGTCTGCCTTGATCTCTTCCGCCGCCCCGGCCTCAGCCGCGCGTAACGCGATCACGCCCTGCAGGGCGGCAAGCCCTTCAGGCGCAAGCAAGGCGATCTCTTGATTGAGAAACGCCCGTTCGGCGTGCTTCTCACGCAGTATATTCTCGCGCAAACGCACCTCTGCAAGGCTTGCAAGCCCGAGGGTTTTCAAAGCGGCGTCGCGTTGCGCCACACTCTTCGCAAGCGCCGCCTGCCCCTCCGCTTCGGAAGGCTGCGTGAGGGTGAGCTGGCCGATGCCGATGATTTCGAGCACAACATGGCGCGGCAAGGCCGTTTCAACCCCTTCAGCAAGCGGCACGCCATGGAGTGCAACGCTCCCTTCACGCCCCGGTTCATAGGCCACGCGGAGTTGCGGTGCGCGCGCCGCCTGCTCCGCTTTGAGCGTGATGAGCCGGTTTTCCAGCGCTTCAAGCGCCTTGATCGCCTGTTCCGGCAGGTTCAACGCCTTGATCTCGGCAGCGAGCGTTTCAACCTTGCTGCGCGAGGCCGACACCCTGGCCTCGGTCTCGCGCAATCTGGCGAGGTCCGCATGGGCGGCGCGCGCCTTCATCGCAAGGTCAAGCCGGGCGAGCAGTGCGCGGGCCTCGCGCTCCTCCCGTTCGGCGGTTTCGACTGTGGAACGGGCCTGTTGTTCGGCCTCAAGCGCCTGCCTTTGCATGGCTTGCGCGTCATCCCGCTTTTTCAGCGCATCCTTCAGCTGTGTTGCCAGCCCGCCCAAGCGCGCGCGGTTTTGCAGGAACATATCAAAGGCACCCTGCGTATTCTTCTGCTGGTTCTGCGCGAGATCAGCCACCAGCCGCGCGGATGTCAACGCCTCACCCTGCGCTTTGGCCTTGGCGAGCGCAGCCTCTGCCGCGTGCAATGCCTGCCCCTCGGCGGCGCGCGATTCCGGGTTTTCAAGGTCAGCGAGCCGTGTGGCAAGGCTGCGGCGCTCATCCAGAGCGGCGCGCAGTTTTGTAACCTCGGCGGCGCGCTCCGCTTCCTCCTGCGCCAACCTGTTGCGTTCCTCAAGCGCGAGGGCATAGGCCCCGCCCGCTTTGGGCCGCCCGGTGGCTGTCACCAGCCTCTCGCGTTCCGCCGCGCAAGCGGCAAGCGCCTGCGCCATGCGCCGCCCGCCGGTAAGGGTTTCAACCTCGCCCTGAACCGAGGTGAGAAGGCTTTCGCGCGCGCGTTTTTCGCCCTCTTCATCGCTTCTGGCGCGCCGTTCAAGGCCGGTCATGCCCTGCCGCACCCAGAGCAGACCCGCCGGGCCGCCGGTTCCCCCTTGAACGAGATTGGCGATGAAGCGCTCCGCCTCATCTGCCTGCGCGATGATGCGGCCCGTATCCAGCGCCAGAACCATGGCCTGTTTTTTGCCGTGAAACTGCTTCTTCACGCGAAAAGCGCCGGTTCTTGTCACAATATCGGCTTCAACCAGCGTATTGCCACCCGAATAGGGCCGCAGGGCGTGAATGCTGGCCGCGCTGCTGCTATGCGGCTGGAAAAACAATGCATGGAGCGCGTCAAAGCAGGTGGATTTGCCCGCTTCATTCGCGGCAGACAGCACATTGATGCCATCGCCCATGCCTTCAATGGCGATGCCGCGCCCTTGAAAGCGCCGGATATTGTGAAGCCGCAAAGCCGTGAGTTTCATGCGGGCATCGCCGCGCAATAAGAGAACAACCGCGCGAGCGCGGCTTCCGCCACAGCCCGTTCGGCAGGCAGGCGCGCTTCATCCCGGCTTTGCGCAAAAAGGCTGTCTGCTGCCGCGCGCAAGGCCCCGGCGCGGTCAATCGCATCAAGGTCTTCGAGCTCGCAATCGGTTGCCAGGCCCCCCATATCAAGCACAAGATGCGCGAATTCCGGTGCAATCGCGGCAATCGCCGCTGCAAACGCCGCCCGTGCCTCGGGCCGCAACCGGCCCGAAGCGGTGATATTGAGGAGGTGCTGCCGCCGCAAAACACCGGGCGGGAGATGCTGCTGCGCCAGAGCCGCGCCATCCTCGCCCGCCATCATCTCCAAGGTCAGGCTCTGCCAGCGGAAGAGGCCCGTTTCAACCGGCGTCACATCGGGCATGGCCCCCGGCCCTGCCACAGCCACCAGCAAGGCGCGGCCCGGCGCATCATGCTTGAACCGATCCGGCTCCGGCGTGCCCGAATACCAGGTTCTTGCGCCGATCGCCATCTGCCCGTGCCAATCCCCGAGCGCGAGATAATCGAGCCCGGCGCGCATCGCCCGGTCTGGCGCGATGATGTCGAGCCCCGTGCCATCCTCTGAAAAACTCTGGATCGGGCCATGCGCCAACCCGATTCTGAGCGCTCCTTCCGGGGTTTCAGCCGCATCCATCCACGCCGTGAGGTCGCGGCCGGGGCGGCGCGTGGTCGGGGGCGCGGGCAAGAGCGCCAGATGCGGCGCAAGCAGCAACGGCTTCGCCTCCAGGGCAAGCGTTACATTTGCGGGCAAGGCGGCGCAGGCAGCATGCCATAATTCCTCCGCCAGCAAACTGTCATGGTTGCCGGGCAGCAAAACCCAGGTGAGCGATGCATGCCCGGCCATGGCCGCCAGGGCCTGCCGCAACATGGCGGGGCTCGGGGTTTCGGTGTCAAAACAATCCCCCGCCAGCAGGATATGGCTGGCGCTGCCCCGTCGCGCGGCTTCGGCCAGCCTGTCGAGCACAGTGTGGCGCGCATCACGCAGGCGGCCACGCAGATCCTCCGGCATCAGGCCGAAACGCTTGCCGATATGCAGATCAGAGCTATGAAGCAACCGGATCATCGTGCTCACAAAAGGGGGCATGGTTTTCAGACCATGCCTTGCAACCATAGTGCATGCTGCGATGAGAGCAGGATGCTTTGAGACAGAATCGATAGGCAGTCTCGAAAGAAAGGCTGAATTCCCGCTTTCTGCTCCGCACAAGATGCTTCGCCGCGTCGGAAATCCATTTTACGACAGGGGTAACGCAATGGTTTGAGGCAGCGTTGCTTGCGCCAAAAACCGTCATGCCATAGAGCGTTTCAGGTGTCTCAATCCTTGCCGGAAACGCTCCAGGTTGGAACGGTTCATGTTCTGGGAACAGGAATTCCTCACCCGCGTTTGTTCTGCCGGTTTTCGATCAAATCATCCACCACCGAAGGGTCGGCGAGGGTCGAGGTATCACCCAGAGCGCCAAAATCATCCTCGGCGATTTTCCGCAGGATGCGGCGCATGATCTTGCCCGAACGGGTTTTGGGCAGGCCCGGCGCGAACTGGATTTTATCCGGCGTGGCGATCGGCCCGATTTCGTTGCGCACGGTTGTAACGAGCGCTTTTCGCAAATCCTCGGTCGGTTCCGTGCCCGCCATCAACGTGACATAGGCGTAGATGCCCTGCCCCTTGATGTCATGCGGGTAGCCGACAACCGCGGCCTCGGAGACCTTTTCATGCGCCACCAGCGCGCTTTCCACCTCCGCCGTGCCCATGCGATGGCCCGAAACATTGATGACGTCATCCACCCGGCCCGTGATCCAGTAATAGCCATCGGCATCGCGGCGGCAGCCGTCACCGGTGAAATATTTGCCGGGATAGGTCGCAAAATACGTTTCTTCAAAGCGCTTATGGTCGCCGTAAACCGAGCGCATCTGCCCCGGCCAGCTTTCGGCGATGCAGAGATTGCCCTCGGTCGCGCCTTCGAGCACCACGCCATTCGCATCCACGATCTCGGGTTTGACGCCGAAGAAGGGCCGTGTCGCCGAGCCGGGCTTCAGCGCGGTCGCGCCCGGAAGCGGGGTGATGAGAATACCGCCGGTTTCGGTCTGCCACCAGGTATCGACGATGGGGCAACGCCCCTCGCCCACCACATTGTAATACCATTCCCAGGCTTCGGGGTTGATGGGTTCACCCACCGAGCCCAGAAGCCGCAGTGATTGCCGCGAGGTCGCCTTCACTGGCGCTTCACCCGCGCCCATAAGTGAGCGGATGGCGGTGGGGGCGGTGTAGAAAATCGTCACCTTGTGTTTGTCGATCACCTCCCAGAAGCGGGAGACGGAGGGGTAATTCGGCACGCCCTCGAACATCAGGGTCGTCGCGCCATTGGCGAGCGGGCCATAGATGATATAGCTATGCCCCGTGACCCAGCCGACATCGGCGGTGCACCAGTAAATATCACCCTCGTGATAATCAAACACGTAATGATGCGTCATCGCGGCGTAAACGAGATAGCCGCCGGTGGTGTGGAGCACGCCCTTGGGTTTGCCGGTGGAGCCGGAGGTGTAGAGGATGAAAAGCGGGTCTTCCGCGTTCATCTCCTCCGGCGGGCAATGGTCTGAAACCTTGGCTGCTTCCTCGTGATACCAGACATCGCGCCCCGGCTGCATGGTGACAGGCCCGCCGGTATGTTTGACGACGATCACCTTTTCCACGGAAGGATGGGTTTTGGTGCAGGCGACATCGACGTTTTTCTTGAGCGGCACGGATTTGCTGCCGCGCAGGCCCTCATCCGCCGTGATCACGATGCGGGATTCGCAATCCTCGATGCGGCCTGAAATCGCATCGGGTGAAAACCCGCCGAACACGATGGAATGCACCGCGCCGATGCGCGTGCAGGCCAGCATGGCATAGGCCGCAGCAGGGATCATGGGGAGGTAGATCGTCACCCGATCACCCTTTTTCACGCCATTGGCTTTGAGCACATTCGCCATGCGGCACACTTCAAGGTGCAATTCCGTATAGGTGATGTGCCGGGATTGATCGGGCGAATCCCCCTCCCAGATGATCGCGACCTGATTGCCGCGTTTTTCGAGATGCCGGTCGATGCAGTTATAGGAAACGTTGGTGGTGCCGTCCTCAAACCATTTGATGCTGACATTGCCCGGCGCGAAGGAGGCGTTCCTCACCTTGGTGAAGGGGCGGAACCAGTCGATCCTTTTGCCGTGCTCACCCCAGAAGGCCTCGGGGTTTTCGATGGAGGCGGCATACATGGCCTGATACTGCGCGTCATCCACATAGGCTTTTTTCGTCCATTCGGCAGGAACAGGGTGGATTTTCTCGGACATGGCGCTCTCCCGTTACATCATTGCGGGCGAAGATAACCTTTGCCCCATCCTTATGCCTTGCTTTAGCGCAAAGCGCGCCCGGCGGGAAGCGGGCGCGGGCTTACCAATTGGAAGGGGGCGACGCCGTCAGAGCGTTTTTGGCAAAGATCGAGTCACCTGAAACGCTCTGTCTCCTTGTTGCGGCGCAATTCCGGACGCGAAACCGGTTCCCACCCCGCTTTCGCTGGAATTGCTCTGGCAGGCTGTTGAAAAACGCTGGGGCTGTCATTGCGAGGAGCGGAGCGACGTGGCAATCCAGACAAAAATTCCGCCGCTATCCGCAGACTTGGCAAAAAGAGAAAGAAGTCTGGATTGCTTCCCGCCACGCTTCGCTCGCGGTCGCAATGACGGGGGCAGGAACAGCCTTTCTCAACAGCCTGCTGAAGCGTTTCCGGCAAGGGTCGAGTCGCCTGAAACGCTCTGTCTCCTTGCTGTGACGCAATTCCGGGCGCGAAACCGGTTCCCACCCCCGCTTTCGCGGGGGCATGCTTTTTGCGCAACATGCTCTAGGCTACGCGCAAGCGGATGGGGCTGAGGCCATCCACCGCCCCGTCCAGCACATCCCCGCGCTCGACCGCTGCCACGCCTTCCGGTGTGCCGGTGAAGATAAGATCGCCGGGTTTCAATTCAAAAAACCGCGAGAGGATGGCGATCTGCTCGGGGATCGACCAGATCATCGCCTTGAGCGAGCCATCCTGCCGCGCCTTGCCATTGACGCTGAGATGAATGCGCCCATCCAGCGAAAACCCCCCCGCGCCCTGCGGTGTAATCGCGCCAACGGGGCCCGAAGCATCCGCCGCCTTGCCGATCTCCCAGGGGCGGCCCATTTTTTTAGCGATGCCCTGCAAGTCCCGCCGCGTCATATCCAGCCCCACGGCATAGCCGAACACGTGCTCCATCGCTTCCGCCTCCGGAATATCGCGCCCGCCTTTGGCGAGGGCCACGACGAGTTCAACCTCGTGGTGATAATCGCGGGTAGCGGGCGGGTAAGGCAGGGCGGCTTCCAACCCCGGCTCGACCGGCAAAATCGCCTCGACCGGCTTGAAGAAAAAGAACGGTTCCTCCCGATCCGGGTCGAACCCCATCTCGCGCGCATGGGCGGCGTAATTGCGCCCGATGCAGAAGCCGCGCCGCACGGAAAACCGCGCCGTTGTGCCGATGATCGCCAGGCTGGGGCGGGGTTCAAGCACGGGCAGGGCAAGCGACATGAGAGGGCTCCGGGAGGCAGGGGGACAAGAATGACACGGACAGAAAAGCGGGATAAACAGTCTTGTCCGAGAGAGTGGAAACGCGTAACTCGCCCGTTTCATACCTTGCGCCTCCTGCGCCGGAAAGCAAAAAAGCGACGTCAGATGCCCAAGGAAACCTGATGACCAAGGAAACCCGATGACCAAGGATATCGAAGCGCCGCCGCAAAATTCTTTCCTCAAGCTCGCGCTTGAAATGGGGCCGCTCGTTCTGTTCTTTCTGGCCAATTCCAGGCCCGATCTCTTTCGTCCGCTTGTGGGTGCGGTTCTGGGGCAGGGGCTGGTTGCGGCGGAAAAACCGCCCATCCTCATCGCAACGGCGGTGTTCATGGTGGCGATGCTGGTCTCGCTGCTGGTCACATGGCGGCTTTATCGCCGCCTGCCGGTCATGCCGATGGTGTCGGGCGCGGCGGTGCTGGTCTTCGGTGGTTTGACGCTCCTCTTGCAGGATGACACCTTCATCAAAGTGAAGCCCACCATCGTCAACAGCCTCTTTGGCGCGATCTTGCTGGGTGGCCTCGCCTTTGGCAAACCGCTTCTGCCTTACGTGCTTGACAGCGTGTTCCAGCTTGATGCGAAGGGCTGGGAAAAGCTCACCTTTCGCTGGGGCGTGTTTTTCTTCGTGCTCGCGGTGCTAAACGAGGTGGTCTGGCGCACGCAGGGCAATGATGTCTGGGTGGCGTTCAAGGTCTGGGGCGTGATGCCGCTGACGGTGCTCTTCACACTCGCGCAGACGCCGATGATGCTGCGCCACGGATTTGATCCCAAAGGGAAATAAACAGGGAAATGGAGGCGATTATTTCATCGCTTTCGTGATTTCCGGCTCAAGCGTGCTTTTCAGGCTTTCGCGTGTGAGCGGGCCGATCTGCTTGAAGAGAATGATGCCATCACCGCTGATGAGGAAGGTTTCCGGCACGCCGTAAACCCCCCAGTCAATCGCTATGCGCCCGCTTTCATCCGTGCCGACCATGGCATAGGGGTTGCCAAGCTGGCCCAGAAAACGGCGGGCGTTTTCCGGGTTATCCTTCATGTTGATGCCAAGAAGGGTGATGCGCGGGTCTTTCGCCAGATCCAGCAGCAAAGGGTGCTCGTCGCGGCAGGGCGCGCACCAGGAGGCGAAAACATTGACGAGCTTGAGTTTGCCATCGCGCAAATTGGCGTCTGAAAAGCCCGGCACGGGCTGGCCTTGTGCCATCAAGCCTTCAAGCGCGGGCAGGGTGAAGCGCGGCACGGGCTTGCCGATGAGGGTCGAGGGCAGCTTTGTCGGGTCGCCCGCGTAAAGCCGCACGAGAAAAATCGCGGCCAAGGCTGCAAAAGCGATGAGCGGGAGAAAGGCGAGCCAGTTGCGGCGCGGTTTTTCCTCTTCGCTCATGCATCACCGGATAGTGTTTGCGCGGCGTTGAGCATCGCTTCGAGGCGTTTCAGTCGCGCCTCCGCCGTGCGGCGCGCCAGCAGGCTCGATGCGATCAGATAGCCGAGGATCATCCCCGCCGCGCCATAGCTGAGCAGGATGAAGCTGGCATGCGGGCCCCATTCCGCCATGTCAAACATGTCCTCTATCCGCGATGAGGATTTCCAGCCTGTCAGCGCGCCGCGTTGCAAGCTCCGCCCGCATGCGGATGATGAGCAGAACGAGATAGAGCAAAAGGTAAGCAAGCCCCATCCATAAAAGCGGCGTGAGCATGGATTTGTCGATCGTCGGCCCGCCCATGCGGAACACGGAAGCAGGTTGATGCAAGGTTGACCACCAATCCACCGAAAATTTGATGATCGGCAGATTGACCGCACCCACCAGCGTCAGGATCGCCACCGCCCGGCCCGCGCGCTGGGGTTCATCCATCGCCCGCCACAGCGCCATGATGCCAAGATAGATCAGAAACAGGATGAGAACCGAGGTCAGCCTTGCATCCCATTCCCAATAGGTGCCCCACATCGGCCGCCCCCAGAACGCGCCGGTGATGAGGCAGACCAAGGTGAACCCGGCGCCCAGCGGGGCGGCGGCCTTCTGCGCAACATCGGCGAGCGGATGGCGGAAGACGAGCGTGCCCAGCGCGGAAAGGCACATGCCCGCGTAAACAAACAGCGAGAGCCAGGCGGCGGGCACATGGATGAACATGATGCGCACGGTTTCGCCCTGCTGGTAATCCGCCGGGGCGAGCACGAGCGCGCCATAAAGCCCATAGGCGAAGGTCAAAATCGTGGCAAAAGCCAGCGGCGCGGTGATACGATCCGCGAGGCGGGAAAAATTCGCCGGATTGGCAAGGGCAAGAATGCTCTTCATACAAGAAGGCTCTTCATACAAGAATGCTCGTCATGAATGCTCACTTAAGGGATGCCCGCGCATTCGGCAATGCGCGGCATCATCACATCCTTGCGCGCTTCAAGGCGAGGCTTGCGGCGAGCGGTGAGAGTGCGAGCGCGATGAGGCTGGTGCCACAAAGCAACAAGAGCGGCGTTATGAAGCCATGGCCCGCCGCCGCCTCCTTCACCACCGCGACGCCGAAAATCAAGGTCGGGATCGCGCTTGGCAGGATGAGGATCGAGAGCAGCAACCCGCCGCGCTTGAGGCTGACGGTGAGGCTCGCGCCGACAAGCCCGATGGCGGTGAGCGCGGGCGTGCCGATGAGGAGCGAGAGCGCCAGGGGCAGCATCGCCTGCGGTTCGATGGCCAGCATCAAACCAAGCAAGGGTGCAGCAAGGCTCAAGGGTAGGCCGGTCACGAGCCAATGCGCGAGGGTTTTGGCGTAAAGCAGCGCCAGAAGCGGCGTATCGCTGAGCAGCATCTGGTCGAGCGTGCCCTCCTCCTCATCGGTTTGCAGCAACCGGTCGAGCCCCAGCAAGGTGGCGAGTAAGGCCGCGAGCCAGAGAATGGCGGGCGCGAGGCGGCTGATCAATTTCTGGTCAGCCCCAATCGCGAAGGGCGTGATGGCGGTGAGGATGAGGAAAAACACCAGCCCCAGTTCCGCGCCCGCGCCGCCGCGCCGCGCCAACCGCAAATCCCGCATCAGCAGCCCGAAAAATCCGCTCATGCCGCGCGCTTTTTGCTGAATGCGACAAGATCAAGCCGGTTGGTTTCATAAGGAAGCGCCTGATGCGTCGCAACCAGCGCCATGCCGCCCGCCCGCGCGTGGTTCTCGATGAGCGTAGCAACCAGCGCCTGCCCCTCATGATCGAGCGCGGCGAGCGGCTCATCAAGCAGCCAGAGCGGGCGCGGCGCAACCAGCAATCTTGCGAGGGAAACACGCCGCTTCTGCCCGGCGGAAAGAACCCCCACCGGCAGATCCGCCAGAGCCTCGGCCTTGAGCGCGTGAAGCGCAGGCAGGATTGCCTCGCGCGCGCCGCCCAGCAGGCGCGCGGCGGCGTCAAGGTTTTCATGGGCGGTGAGCGCGGCGGAAAGCCCCTCGCGGTGGCCATGGTAATGGAGAACGGTTTCCGGCGGCTCATCCGCCCACAGCCCGTGCCATGTGATGCTGCCGTTCTCCAGCGGCATGAACCCGGCGAGAAGCCGCAGAAGCGTCGATTTTCCTGCCCCGTTCGGGCCGGTGAGCTGCGTGATGGTTCCCGATGCAAGCGTTACACCCAGCCCCTCGAAGAGCAGGCGATAGCCCCTGCGCATACCAAGCCCTTGCGCTTCAAGGCGCAGAGCGGGGGAAAAGGCAGGTGTGGCAAAAGGGTGCATCAGGGTGGGGTGATTTGATTGAAATTGCATGACCTCGACCATTGTTCGTGTAGCGGTGTTTTGAGAAATGATCTATAGGGGGTGAAGTTGCGCCGCGCGCGAGGTCACGCGCGGGGTTCGGGCACACCCGAAGCGGCGCACGCGAGGTTTCGCGCTTGGCGTGATGGTCCAACTCCATCATCACAAGGCTTGACGACGGCTCCCCCGGCCACCCCGCAAGGCCATCCCTTCATGGGATTAAACGAGGAAAAAACCGATGTCGCTCGACAGTTTCAAATGCCGCAAAACGCTTGATGTCCATGGTAAAACCTACACCTATTTCTCGCTGCCCGAAGCCGAGAAAAACGGCCTGACCGGGGTTTCGAAACTCCCCTATTCGATGAAGGTTCTGCTTGAGAATCTCCTCCGCAACGAGGATGGCCGCACGGTGACGAAAGCGGATATTACCGCCGTTTCCGCCTGGCTCGATAATAAAGGCAAGGTTGAAACCGAAATCGGCTTTCGCCCGGCGCGGGTTCTGATGCAGGATTTCACCGGCGTTCCCGCAGTGGTCGATCTTGCGGCGATGCGCGACGGCATGAACGTGCTGGGCGGAGACCCCAATAAAATCAACCCCCTGGTGCCGGTTGACCTCGTGATCGACCATTCCGTGATCGTCGATGAATTCGGCTCCGCCAAAGCGTTCGACCGGAATGTGGAACTGGAATACGAGCGCAATCAGGAGCGCTACAACTTTCTGAAATGGGGACAGGGCGCTTTTGCGAATTTCCGCGTCGTGCCGCCCGGCACCGGCATTTGCCATCAGGTGAACACGGAATATCTTGCGCAAACCGTGTGGACGAAGCGTGAGGCGGACGGCACCACCACCGCTTACCCCGATACCGTTGTCGGCACGGACAGCCACACCACCATGGTCAATGGGCTGGCGGTTCTCGGTTGGGGCGTTGGCGGCATCGAGGCGGAAGCGGCGATGCTCGGCCAGCCGCAATCCATGCTGCTGCCGGAGGTGATCGGGTTTGAGCTCACCGGCAAGCTCAATGAGGGCGTCACCGCGACCGACCTCGTCCTCACCGTGACGCAGATGCTGCGTAAACGCGGCGTTGTCGGCAAATTCGTCGAGTTTTTCGGCCCCGGCCTTGATCATCTCACTTTGGCCGACCGCGCGACCATCGGCAATATGGGCCCGGAATATGGCGCGACCTGCGGCTTCTTCCCCTGCGATGCGGAAACCGTGAATTACCTCAAGAACACCGGCCGCGCGGAGGATCGCGTGGCTTTGGTTGATGCCTATTGCAAGGCGCAGGGCATGTTCCGCGAAAAGGGCGCGGCAGCGCCGGTTTTCACCGATACGCTTGGGCTCGATCTTGCGACCGTTCTGCCGTCCATGGCCGGGCCGAAGCGCCCCGAAGGCCGCGTTGCGCTCACCGATATCAAAACCGGTTTTGCCGCAGCGCTTGTCAGCGAATATAAAAAGGGCGGCGATGAAGGCCGCAAAGCCCCGGTCGAGGGCAGGAACTACACGCTTTCCCATGGCGATGTTGCGATTGCCGCCATCACCTCCTGCACCAACACCTCCAACCCCTCGGTGTTGATCGCCGCCGGGCTGCTGGCGCGTAAAGCCCTCGCCAAAGGGCTTTCGGTGAAGCCATGGGTGAAAACCTCACTCGCGCCCGGCAGCCAAGTGGTGGCGGAATATCTCGCCAATGCCGGGTTGCAGAAGGATTTGGATGGGCTTGGCTTTAATCTTGTCGGCTTCGGCTGCACCACCTGCATCGGCAATTCCGGGCCGTTGCCGCCGGAAATCTCCAAAGCCATCAATGATAACGGCATCATCGCCGCCGCCGTTCTCTCCGGCAACCGCAATTTCGAGGGCCGCGTTTCGCCTGATGTGCAGGCGAATTACCTTGCTTCCCCGCCGCTTGTCGTCGCCTATGCGCTTGCAGGCTCTGTGTGTAAGGATCTGACGACCGAGCCGCTTGGTGAAGGGTCGGATGGCAAGCCGGTGTTCCTCAAGGATATCTGGCCGACTTCGGCTGAAATTCAGGAATTCATCTCGAAATATGTCACCCGCGCGCTCTTTGCCTCGAAATACGCCGATGTTTTCAAGGGGGATAGCCGCTGGCAGGCGGTGAAAACCTCAGCGGGCCTCACCTATGCGTGGAATTCCGGCTCGACCTATGTTCAGAACCCGCCTTATTTCACCGGCATTTCCAAAACGCCGAAAGCCATCACCAACATAAAAGGCGCGCGGATTCTCGCGCTCTTCGGCGATAAAATCACCACCGACCATATCTCGCCCGCCGGTTCCATCAAGGCGGCCTCACCTGCCGGGGGATATCTGCTCGAACGGCAGGTGCGCCCGGCCGATTTCAACCAATATGGCACCAGGCGCGGCAACCACGAGGTGATGATGCGCGGCACTTTCGCCAATATCCGCATCAAGAACTTCGCGGTGAAGGATGCGGCGGGCGCAACGCCGGAAGGTGGCTATGCCATCCATTACCCCTCCGCCGAGAAGCTCTACATTTACGACGCCGCGATGCGCTATGAGGCGGAAGGCGTGCCTTTGGTGGTGTTTGCGGGCGTGGAATATGGCAATGGCTCATCGCGTGACTGGGCGGCGAAGGGCACGGCTTTGCTCGGCGTCAAGGCTGTCATCGCGCAGAGCTTCGAGCGCATCCACCGCTCGAACCTCGTCGGCATGGGCGTTGTGCCCTTCACCTTCGAGGAGGGCACGAGCTGGCAAACGCTTGGCCTCAAGGGGAATGAAACCGTCTCGATCGAGGGTTTGACCGAGGTGGCACCGCGCTCGAAGATGAGCGCGACCATCACCCGCGCCGATGGCACGAGCATCAACGTGCCGTTGCTCTGCCGCATCGATACGCTCGATGAGATCGAGTATTACAAGAATGGCGGCATCCTGCATTACGTTTTGCGCCAGCTGGCGGCTTAAAATACTCTTCCGCTGCCGGTTTACCGGCAGCGGAAGGCCTCATCGAGAGGCGCACAAGCGACGTTGTGATCCATATTTAGAGCGTTTCCGGCGAAGATTGAGTCACCTGAAACGCTCTAACTCTTTGTTTTTACGCAATTCCGGACGCGAAACCGGTTCCCACTTTCGCTGGAATTGCTCTAGGTCTGGATTGCTTCGTTGGCCTTGCGGCCGCCTCGCAATGACGTGTGTTGAAGATTACACCCTCACACGTAAAGGCGCTCTTTTTCGAGGCCTTTGTAGAGCCCGGCGACATAATCGCCATAGCCGTTGAAGATCTGCGTCGGGATGCGCGTATTCGTGCCCAGAACCTCTTCCGTCGCCTGGCTCCAGCGCGGATGCGCAGCAGCAGGGTTCACATTGGCCCAGAACCCGTATTCGGAGGATTGCAACGCCTCCCACAAGCCTTTGGGCCGTTCCGCGACAAAGCTGATCCTGCGGATGGATTTGATGGATTTGAAGCCATATTTCCACGGCAAGGCGAGGCGGATCGGCGCGCCGAACTGTTTGGCCAGAGGCTTGCCGTAAGCCCCTGTAACCATGAAGGCGAGGTCATTCGCGGCTTCCGCCATGGTGATGCCCTCGATATAGGGCCAGGGATACCAGGGCTGCTTCTGGCCGGGGGCCATTTTGGCATCCATGAAGGTTTCAAACCGCACGTATTTCGCGCCCGAGAGCGGCTTTGCCCGCTCCAGCAGCGCCTTGAGCGGAAAGCCCGACCAGGGAATCGTCATCGACCAGGCTTCAACGCAGCGATGGCGATAAAGCCTCTCCTCACGCGGCATCGCGGTGATGAGGTCATCAATGCCGATCTCGAAGGGTTTTTCGACCAGCCCGTCGATCTGAACCACCCAGGGCCGGGTTTTGAGGGCCTGAGCGGCGGCAGCAACCGATTTCGTGGTGCCGAATTCGTAAAAATTATTGTAATTGGCGTTGATGTTTTCCGGCGTGATGTCGCGTTCGATGGTGTAGGCGGCGTTGCGCGGGAAAGGAAAAAGGCCATCGGTCGGCGCTGTCTCGGCCCGCGCGCGCGCGCCAAACGCCATGGCAAGCCCCGCCCCGCCCGCGAGCGCCAGCGCGCCGCGCCTGTCCAGCCGATGCGCCAGAGCCAGCGCCTCGGGCGTTGCGCGGTTTTCAGCGATCTCCCAGCCCTTGCGGCGAATGATCAGCATGCGTTTCTCCCTTGTCTGGTGGAAGAATAGGCCGCTTCGCCGTCAAGGCAAAATCACGAAAGCGTGGGAGCGAGGCATCAAACCGGTGGCTTTTCATCACGCAGCATGCGGCGCAACACCTTGCCGACATTGGTTTTCGGCAAGGTGTCCTTGAAGATGATGTGTTTTGGCACTTTATAGGCGGTGAGGCTTTCGCGGCAGAACTGGCGCAGATTGTCAGCCGTTAAGGCGGGGTCTTTTTTCACCACGTAAGCGGCCACCGCTTCAGAGGATTGCGCGTCCGGCACGCCCACCACCGCCACTTCCAGCACGCCGGGATGGTTGGCGATGACGTCTTCCACCTCGTTGGGATAGACGTTGAAGCCGGAAACAAGGATCATATCCTTGAGGCGATCAACAATTTTGAACATGCCATTCTCAAGCTGGATGCCGATATCGCCGGTTTTGAAAAACCCGTCATCCGTCATCACCCTGGCGGTTTCATCCGGGCGCTGCCAATAGCCCGGCATCACCTGCGGGCCGCGCACGCAAATTTCGCCCGGCTCACCAAAGGCAACGGATTTCCCCGCGCCATCGCGCAAGTCCACATCGGTCGAGGGCATGGGAAAGCCGATAGCGCCGGTGAATTCCTGCACATCCGGCCGGTTGATCGACACAACAGGCGAGGTTTCGGAAAGGCCATAGCCCTCGACGATGGCGCAACCGGTGACGGCCTTCCAGTTTTTCGCAACGGCGGCCTGTGTCGCCATGCCGCCGGCGACGCTGAATTTGAGGTTGGAGAAATCCACACTGCGCACATCCGGATGGTTGGCAAGGGCGTTATACAGCGTGTTGACGCCCGACATCAGCGTGAAGCGGGTGGATTTCAAAATCTTGATGAAGCCCGGAATATCACGCGGGTTGGCGATGAGAAGGCAGGATGCGCCGATCTTCATCATGAAGAGGCAGCAGCAGGTGAGCGCGAAAATATGATAGAGCGGCAAGGCCGTGACCATCACATTATCAGGAATGGGTTTGATGGCCCAGCCGAGCCAGGCCTCGCATTGCACCACATTCGCCGCCACATTGCGATGCGTGAGGGTCGCGCCTTTCGAAACCCCGGTCGTGCCGCCGGTATATTGCAGGAAGGCGATATCATCGAGGCTGACCGAAACCGGGCGCAGCATGGCCTTGGCGTCGAGCACGGTTTTGAGCATCACCGCCTGTGGCAGATGATAGGCGGGCACCACCTTCTTGATGTATTTCGCCACAAAGGCAATCACCGAGCCTTTCAGCCCGAGAAGATCGCCCGCCGTGGCGATCACAACCGTTTTCACGCCGGTTTGCGGCAAGGCCTCTGCCACCACATGCGCGAAATTCTCCAGAACGAAAATGGCTTTTGCGCCGGAATCATTCAATTGATGCGTCAATTCCCGCGTGGTGTAGAGCGGGTTGACATTCACCACGGTAAACCCGCCCAGAAGAATGCCGAACATCGCCACGGGATAGGCCATGACATTCGGCATCATCACGGCGATCCTGTCACCCTTCACGAAGCCCCTGGCTTGCAGCCAGCCTGCAACCGCGCGCGCCTCCCTGCCGATCTCGCGATAGGTGAGGGTTTTGCCGAAGCTCGTGAAAGCAGGTTTTTCCGCATAATCGAGGATGCTTTTGTCGATCAGCGCGCTGATCGTGGGCAGGCGCGTCACATCGATCTCGCGCGGGGCGGCATCCGGGTAATGGCGAAGCCAGGGGCGCGCGGCTTCAAGGCTGGCGTCAGTCATCTCTTCCTCCCGGCTCGGCCTCTGGGGGCGCGATTTTTATCGATTATGTTTATATATAAACTTTGTGACTCCACATTTCAAATCTAGATTGTCCTGTGCCTCTGGCAAGAGCAAGTTCGGAAAACGGCAAAATCACGGTTTGCAGCGCTTGCAGGGCCGAAATCCTGCTGCAAGGGCATCCGTGCGCGCCTCGAAAAACACGATATTCTCCGGTTTTGGCCGTGCAGGGCAGATGGGTTTGCAGAAGATGCCTGTGGTGCGCACGCCGATGAAAAACGCACCATCCGCCGCTGTCTCGCGCGCAAAAAATGCCGCGAGGCGTTGCGCTTCTGTCGCAAAGGCGTGATCAGCGGGCATGGGGCCTCCAGCGCAAAATCCGCCCGTCAATCATCAGAAGGCCAAAGGCGATGAGGGCTAAGCCGAACAAGGCGCGCAGGTTGATGGCTTCACCCAGAACGAGCGCGCCCAACACGACCGCCGAACAGGGCACGAGCAGGGTGACGAGTGAGGCATTGGTGGCCCCCGCCTTGGCCAGAATGCGGAAGAAGAGGAGGTAAGCCCCCGCTGTCGAGACAAGGCCCAGTGCCAGAAGAGCACCCAGCGCACGCGGCGAGGGCAAGGGCAGGCTGAAGGGCGCATCCATCATCAGCGCCAAAGGCAGCATGATGAGGCTCGATGCCGTGAGTTGGCCCGTTGCGGTGATGAAGGGATGAAGCCCGGCTTGCGCAAAGCGCCGCCCGAAAATCCCGGCAAAACCATAGCTCAGCGCCGCGCCAAGGCAGGCGACTTGCCCGATGATCTGCGCGTTACCGCTTTTGCCAGGCTCGAACAGGCTGGCCACGCCGCAAAATCCGAGCACAACGCCGATGACCTTGAGGGGTGCCAGCTTTTCATCGCGTGTGAAGACATGCGCGAGCACCATGGTGAAAATCGGCGTTGTTGCGTTCAGAATGGAAGCAAGGCCGGACTCGATCCGCCCCTGTCCGAAGGCGATGAGGCTGAAGGGGATGACATTGTTCAAAATTCCCATGCAGAGAAAAGCAAGAAGGATGGGTGCGGTTTTCGGGAAGGTGAGGCCCTTGACTGCCAGAACGACATGCAGCGCCAGCGCACCGATCACCACCCGTGACGCAACAAGCGTGAGGAAGGGCACCTCATGAACCGCCATCCCCATGAACAGGAAGGAACCGCCCCAGAGCAGGGACAAAATCAGCAGCATGCCCCATTCCCGAGCTGTCATGGCGCGAATGGCGGGGGCGGGATTGATGGTCATGGCAAAACTCCGTGCTATGCCAAAGGCCTCCGATGCTGACGCATGAGGCCTTTGAAGAGCCTGAATGGATCAAATACAGCCAATGGCTTGATCGATTCAGGGCAGAATACCAAAGAGTCATTGTCTTGTGACCTTTGGTATGGCTCCGGTTTTGCACAGCATGTTCGCCAGAACCACCCGATTTCGTGGAACCGGATGCGAGCGCCTCAATCCAGCGCGGCGCAGAAGCGCTGGATGCGGCGGCAGGCCTCTTCCAGCTTGTCATTCGAGGTGGCGTAGGAGACGCGGAAATTCGGCCCCAACCCGAAGGAAGAGCCATGCACCGTGGCGACACCCTCGGCCGCGAGAAGTTCCATCACGAAATCCTCGTCATTGTTGATCACCTTGCCTGAAGGGGCCTTCTTGCCGATGAGGGCCGCGCAGGAGGGGTAAACGTAAAACGCACCCTCGGGCTTGGGGCATTTGAGGCCCGTCGTCTGGTTCAGCATCGAGACGACGAGATCGCGCCGCCCCTCGAACACCATGCGGCTTTGCGGGATGAAATCCTGCGGGCCGTTCAGGGCTTCAAGCGCCGCCCATTGCGCGATGGAGCAGGCGCCGGAGGTCTGCTGGCCCTGGATCATATCCATCGCCTTGATCAATTTTTCCGGCCCCGCCGCGTAGCCAATGCGCCAGCCCGTCATGGCATAGGCCTTGGAAACGCCGTTCATGGTCAAGGTGCGCTCGTAAAGGTTCGGCTCCACCTCGGCGGGGGTTGTGTAGATGAAATCCCCGAAGACGAGGTGCTCATACATATCATCGGTCAGAATCCAGACATGCGGATGCTTCATCAGCACATCCGTCAGCGCCTTGAGTTCGGCGCGCGTATAGGCCGCGCCCGAGGGGTTCGAGGGCGAGTTGAACATGAACCATTTGGTGCGCGGGGTAATCGCGGCATCCAGCTCGGCGGCGGTGAGCTTGTAGTTGTTTTCCATTTTCGTCGTGACATAAACCGGCGTTCCACCGCAGAGCGCGATCATTTCCGGGTAGCTCACCCAATAGGGCGCGGGGATCACCACCTCATCGCCGGGATTGATGGTGGCCATGAACGCGTTGAAGAGAACCTGCTTGCCGCCGGTGCCGACAATCGTCTGGCTCGCCTTGTAATCAAGGTTGTTCTCGCGCCTGAACTTCGCGGCAATCGCCTCCCGCAGGGGCTGGATGCCCGAAACGGGGGTATATTTCGTCTCGCCCCGGTTGATCGCGGCGATCGCGGCATCCTTGATGTTCTGCGGCGTATCGAAATCCGGCTCGCCGACCGAAAGCGAGATGACGTTCTTGCCTTTGGCTTTCAGCTCGCGCGCCATCTGCGTCACCGCGATGGTCGCGGAAGGCTTGATGCGGGACAAGGCGTCAGCAAGAAAAGCCATGAAGGTCACTCCTCAAGGGTTATGGCGCGGGTTTGGCAAAAACTGATACCGATGGCCTTGGATGCCGATGCATAATACCAAAGGCCGCGGATGCTGACGCATGGGGCCTTTGAAGACCCTGAATTTATCAAATGCAGTCAATGGCTTGATAAATTCAGGACGGAATACCAAAGAGTCATTGTTAATGACCTTTGGTATAAGGCATTGAAGGGAACAAAATATCTCATTTTTCTCAAGGGATAAGATATTTTCGTGACGAATGTCAAAGAGTCATTTTCCTGTGCCCTTTGGTTAAATCGGATTTACAGCGTGCCGGCAAACTCGTCCTCGCTCTGGTTGGCGTCACCCCCGATCCAGGCGAGGGCAAGGACTGCCCCGGCGCTGGGGCGCAGCAGGAGCGAGGCTTCTTCCAGATGCTGACCCGAGGTTGCCACGTCATCCACCAGCAAAACCGGCCCCGGCACGCTATGCGCAAGGCGCAAGGGCGGGCGGGTGATGTTGGTTTTGGGATGTGATGAGCCTCGACTGCGCGGCAGATATAATGCGTCGATCACCGGAAGTGCCAGTTTTCGGCCGAGAATATGCGCAACATCGCGCGAAAGGCAGGAATTGGCGGGTGAATGGCCGCAGGGCATCGGCACAACGGCGTAAAACGCCCGCACGCCGATGAGCGCGCGAATGCCGATTTCCATCTCGTCCGCGATGCGGCTTGCGATCATGTCCGGGGCGGAGCGCTTCAAGGCCTTGAGCGCGCGGATCTGATGCGCGCGGATCGTTGCCCGCCAGGAGCGGAAGGTGATATACATGATACCGTTGCGACTGCGCAGCGCGTTGCGCGGCACCAGAGTTTCCTCAAGAAAATCGACGGTGGCATCAGCAGGCCGCGTATATTTTTCCGGCAGGCGCGCTTCGAGATGGTCGAGCGCGTTCATCCGTTCGGTGATGTCCTCCACCGTCACGAGCAGCATTGTCTCCTTGCCTTGAAGCGGCAGGATGGGCGTGCCGATGACCGAGAAATTCCCCGTTCCCATACCATCCGGCCCAAGACCCGAGAGTGCGACCTCGATATCCGGCGTGCTGGTGCCATTTTCCAGCGCCTTCTGGAAAAAGAAGAAAAAGCTCTCCAAAGCCGGAATATCATGCGGGCTGACCTGATGCCCGACGAGATCCTCACGCTTCTTGTTGCGAATGGCGAGCAGAGGGTCGCTGATGGCAAGTATCGTCAGGTTATGGTCGAGCAAGGCGACAGCGGTGTCAGCGCGCGCAATGCTGCGCAGCAGGCTGCTCCTGTCCAGCGGAACGCTGCCTGCGGCCAAAGGGTCGAGCATTTTTTCGAGAATGGTCTCGATTTCGACACGGATGGAATGGGCGATATCGCGCACCAGGGCCATGTCCTGTTCGGGAATGGGTTTATGTGGCTCGCGGCCATAAGCGATCAGCCCTATCGTGCGTTTTTCTTCCACCAGAACCGGTATGCGGAAGAAAAACCCGGTGCGCTCCAGCGCTGCCTTGTTCAAAAGCAGGTGCAGATCCGCCCGCTCACGCGCATCGAGCACGATGAAGGTTTCATCCCAGCGATAGGGGATGGTGTCGCGCGGCACATCGGCAACTGCAAAAGGATGCGTGATGCCAAAATCCGTCAGAACCCTAGAGATGCCGCCTTCGCTCAAAACCAGAATGGCGGCGTCTGTATCCAGCACCACCGCAACGGCACGCAACCAGCGCCGAATGGACTGAATGCTGCGCCCGTTGCGGTTTTTGATGGGGTGAGAGGTTTCTGCAAGACCATAAGGCGATATTTCAGGCATATCAAAATCTCTGCACCGGATTCTTCAGGGCGGCTTCAGTGAATCCGCATTCACCTCATTCGCTCCCGCTCTCTGTTTTGTCGTCTTTTCTTTCGGTCAGTCTGCGTTCACTCCCTCATATGGGGCGTGGTTTGGCTGGACAATGCCCCGCGCCTGTTTATAAGGTCTGCCCTGAGTTAGATAAAAGAACCCGCAAAAAAGCAAGAAAAACCTTGCAAAAAAACAATGTTTCTATTTTTTTACATAAAAAGGGAATTTTACTTTATTGCGTTCATGATATTTCTTATGGTATTATAAAAAATATGTTTAAATTTACTATAAAACATCAACCAATTTTCTTTCCGGAACCAGATATTTTTCAAGTGTAACATAATCGATCGCGACCAGGAAAAACGTTACGACAATAATGAGTGAAATACCACAGCATAGAGCATTTTGCGATGAACCGGTTCCATCCCCGCCTTTGCTGGGGCAGGCTTTCGCCGGAAACGCTCTAGATGTGGAGCCTCAACAGGTTGTCCTCTTTTAGATTGAGGCGGCTGATGGGTGGCTTTGAGTTTAAGCTGCCGTGCGGCCGATGCCAATTGTACATATGG
>Ga0209594_1000401_pt1 | contig 27426 bp, 21 predicted proteins | sample AshMeaCrysSpring_FD_184126 | JGI IMG/M metagenome (GOLD analysis project Ga0209594, IMG submission 184126) | Groundwater microbial communities from Big Spring, Nevada to study Microbial Dark Matter (Phase II) - Ash Meadows Crystal Spring... | ecosystem: Environmental > Aquatic > Deep subsurface... | reverse complement strand
GAGACGGCGCAGACGATTCGCTACGTGCTCGAGCACAGCGAGGCGAGCCTGCTGTTCGTGGGCAAGCTCGACACCTGGAAGCAGCAGCGGGCGGGCGTTCCGGAGGGCCTGCCCTGCATCGCCCTGCCGCTCGCGCCGCCGACCGGATTCGACAGCTGGGACGCGATCGTCGCACGCACGGCTCCGCTCGCCGAGCGCCCGCAGCGGGCGGCGGGCGATCTCGCGATGCTCCTCTATACCTCCGGTTCGACGGGGCAGCCCAAGGGCGTGATGATCACCTTCGAGGCCATCACGCGCGCGGCCCAAGGCATTGCTGCCGAGGTACGCCACCGGCTCGGGCGCGACGAAGACGGCCGGCTCTTTTCCTACCTGCCGCTGGCCCATGCATTCGAGCGCGCATGGGTCGAGGCCTCCTCGCTGGTCGACGGACGGGCCCGGGTCTACTTCGCGGAATCGCTCGATACGTTCGTCGCCGACCTGCGCCGCGCGCGTCCGACGCTGTTCATTTCCGTACCGCGACTGTGGCTCAAGTTCCAGCAGGGCGTGTTCGCCAGGATGCCGCCCGCGAAACTCGACCGCCTGCTCAGCATCCCCCTCCTCCGCCGCCTGGTGGCGCGCAAGGTGCTCGCCGGGCTCGGGCTCGACGAGGTCGCGATGGCGGGCAGCGGCTCGGCACCCATCCCGCCGGATCTCATCCAGTGGTATCGGCGGCTCGGGCTGCAGCTTTACGAGGGCTACGCGATGACCGAGGACAGCGGCTACTCGCACACCTCGAACGCGGATTTCAGCGAGCCGGGCTACGTCGGCGTCCCGCTTCCGGGCGTCGAGGTGCGCATCGAGAGCGACGGGGAGGTGCTGATCCGCTCGCCCGGGCAGTTTGCGGGGTATTACAGGCAACCCGAACTCACGGCGGCGTCCTTCACCGAGGACGGCTTCTTCCGCACCGGCGACCTCGGCGAGCGCCGTGCCGATGGACTGCTGCGCATCACCGGTCGTGCCAAGGAACTCTTCAAGACCGCGAAGGGCAAGTACGTGGCGCCGGCGCCGATCGAGAACCGGCTCAACTCGCACCCGCTCGTCGAACTGTCGCTGGTCTCGGGGGTCGGGCAGCCGGCCGCCTACGCGCTCGTGGTGCTCGCAGAGGAAGCCCGGTCACGCGTGCGCGCGGACCGGGGGAGGGACGAGGTGACGCGTGAGCTCGAGGCGCTGCTCGAGGAGACGAACCGCGCGCTCGCGGACTACGAGAGGCTGCAGATGCTCGTGGTGCCGCGCGAGCCGTGGACGATCGAGAACGGCTGCCTTACGCCCACCATGAAGGTGAAGCGAGCACGGATCGAGGCGGAGGTCGCCGACCAGGTCGAAGGCTGGTACGCGAGCCGCAGCCGGGTCATATGGTCCTGACGGAGCGACTGCCGGCCCGGCCCTGGGTTCCGCTGCTCGCGCTCCTGCTCGCGATCCTGCTGGTCGGCCTGGCCGCGCACTTCGTCTTCCGGCGGCAACTCGAGGTACACGGCCGCGAAGCCGCGAGCCGCGTCGAAGCAAGGGCGGAACTCGACGCGAGCCGGGTCACGGAGTGGTTCGCGGGCCACTTCGAGATCGCGTCGGACCTCATCGACAGTCCGTCTACGTCACAGGCGCTGAAGGACTGGCAGGAGGCGCCGACGCCCGAGCTCGAGCGCCAGCTGGAGCAACGGCTGAACAGGTTCCAGGGCAGTTACGGGTTCCTGGAGGTAGCCGCGTACGACGCCGCCGGCCGCCTGATCAGGAGCACGGGCCCGGGCCTGGCCGGCGACGTCGAGGTGGGCTCAGCCGTCGCCGAGGCCCTGCGCACCGGCGAGGTCGCCCTGACGCGGCCGCGGTTCCTGCGGGAGGGGACGTCGCTCGGCCTCGACTTCGTGGCGCCGATCATCGACGTCTCCAGCGAGGAGCGCCGCCGGGTCGGCGCGATCGCGATGGCGGCCGACGCCACCGCCCTGCTCGAGTTTCTCGGCCACGCGCTCGCGGCCGACGACGTCGGCTACGTCATCCTCGCCTGGCGCAACGGCGGCGCGTTCGAGTACACGCGGGTCGACCCCGCCTCCGATACGGCCCCGTCCGTCGCGAGATTCACCGCGCCCGCCCGCGGCACCTGGCAGGAGTCGTTGTCGGCGGGAAGCAGTGCGGCGCTCGAGACGACCGGAACGTCCGGCGAACCGGTCATCGCTGCGGCCCGGCCGGCGCAGGGCTGGCCGGCGTTCGTCGTCGTCGCGCAGGATCTCGCGGCGATTCGCAGTCACACCCTGCGGCTGGTGGCCGAGATCGCCAGCCTGGCGCTGGTCGGCCTCGCCATCGCCGCAGCCGTGATCCTCCTGTGGTGGCGCGCGGAGAAGCGCCGTGTCGCGACCGAACTGCGTCGAACGACCGAGCGCGCCGAGCAGGTCGAGGCGCGGCTGAGCTGGCTCAGCCGGGACGCGAACGACATCATCCTGCTGATCGGGTTCGACGACCGGATCATCGACGCCAACGAGCGGGCGGTCGCCGCCTACGGGCGCAGCGTGGAGGAACTGGTCGGCTTGCCGGCCGCGAACCTGCGCCCGCCGGATCCCGCCGTGATGGCGGGATGGCAGCAACAGATGGCTGACATCGAACGACTGGGCTCCCTGGTCTACGAGACCACGCATTGCCGGCGCGACGGGTCGACGTTTCCGGTCGAGATCAGCGCGCGCGTCCTCGCGAACGGCGGCCGGGTCCTCGTCCAGAGCATCGTCCGCGACGTCACGGAGCGCAAGGAACAGCAGGCGCGCATCCAGAAGAGCGAGGCCGCCTACCGCTCCCTCTTCCAGGCCAACCCGCACCCGATGTGGGCCTACGACGTCGAGACACTGCGCTTCCTCGCGGTGAACGACGCGGCCGTCGCACAGTACGGCTACAGCGAGGCGGAATTCCTCGGCATGACGATCGAGGACATCCGCCCGCCGGAGGAACTCCCGCGGCTCCGGGCCAACCTCGCCGAGGGCGGCGACGGCCAGCTGCAGCGCCCCGGGCTGTGGGTGCACCGCCGCCGCAACGGCGAGCTGATCGACGTCGAGATCGTCTCCCACGGGATGAATTTCGCGGGACGCCGCGCGCGGGTCGTGCTCGCGCACGACGTCACCCAGAGAGTACGGGCCGAGCGCCGCCTGCGGGCGAGCGAGGAGCGATACCGCCGTCTCTTCGACCAGGCCAGCGACGGCGTGCTGCAGTTCGGCGCCGACGGCACCGTGCTCGACGCGAACGCCGAGGCGCAGCACATGTTCGGCTACACGCAGGATGAGTTCCGCGCCGCCGGCATCCAGCGCGTGCTGGCCGAGAAGGAGCGCGGCCGCTTCGAGCGGCTCGCCCGGTCGCTCGTGGGCAATGCACAGCTGCCGGCCGCACAGCAGCAGTGGCGGCTGGTGCGCAACGACGGCTCGCGATTCACGGCGGAGGTGCGTACCCGCGCCCTGGACGACGGCACCTTCATCGCCACGATTCGCGATCTCACGGAGGTCCTCGCCGCCCAGCAGCGCCTGGCCGAGCAGCGTGAATTGCGGGCCGCGAAAGACCGCGCGGAATCGGCGGACCGGGCCAAGACCGCATTCCTGCGCAGTGTGTCGCACGAGCTGCGCTCGCCGTTGCATTCGATCATCGGCTTCACGGCGGCGCTGCTGGAGGGAATCGGCGGCGGACTGAACGCCGCGCAGCGCGAGCTGATGCAGATCGTGAACGACTCGGCGCGGCACCTGCTCGACATCATCAACGACCTGCTCGACGTCTCCCGCATCGAGGCGGGCGCCGTGTCGATAGAAGCTCGACCGTACCGGCCGGCCGACGTGCTGCGCCGGGTCATGCAGCGATTCAGCCTGCAGGCGGCCGAAAAGCAGCTCGACTTCCGGCTCGAAGCCGACGGGGGCGACCTCGCGTCGGTCGGCGACGAGCGCCGGGTCGAGCAGGTCGTGAGCAACCTGGTGTCGAACGCGATCAAGTTCACGATGCGAGGCGCGGTGACGGTCGGTGTGCGCGTCGAAGGGGACCGCCTGCACTTCGAGGTCTCCGACACGGGCCGGGGCATCGCGCCCGCCGACCAGTCGCGGCTGTTCAATTACTTCTCGCAGCTCGACCCGGCGCCGGATTCCCTCACCCAGGGCACCGGGCTCGGGCTCGCGATCGCCATGGGCCTCGCCGAGGCCATGGACGGCGACATCGAGGTCCGCAGCGAACCCGGTCGCGGCAGCCGGTTCGCCCTGGTGCTGCCGCTGCGCGCGCCGGTGGCCGCATGAGCGGCGCGGATCCGCGCGGCGTGGTGCTGGTCGTCGACGACGACCCTCGCGCGCTGCGCCTCATCCAGCTCGTGCTCGAGCACGACGGCTACCGCGTGCTGCCGGCCGCCGATCCGGCTACGGCACGCGACCTGTTTCTCGCCGGGACGCCGGACGTGGTCGCGACGGACCTCATGTTGCCCGGCATGAGCGGCATCGACCTCTGCCGGTGGATGCGCGAGCGCAGCGCCGCCGGACGCACGCCGGGCCTGCTGCTGATTACGGCGATGGACACGGTCGAGACCCGGAGCGCCGCTGCGGCCGCCGGCATCGACGACCTGGTCACCAAGCCGGTCGAGCCTGCGGAGCTGCGCCGACGCATCGAACGCTTGCTGGGCCGGGACGACGGGCTTACGGTGTGACGATGCAGAGCGACACCGAATCCACGGTGCTCGTCGTCGACGACGACGCGACGGCGCTCGACCTGGTGCGTCGCGTGCTCGAGGAGGACGGGCTGCGCTGCCGCACGGCCGCCTCGGCCGAGGCGGGCCTCGCCGAGCTGGGCTCGGCACAGGACGTCGACGTGATCGTGAGCGACATCTACATGCCGGCCACGGACGGGCTCGTGTTCCTCGGCACGGTGCGGCGCGAATTCGCGGATCGCCCGTGGCTGCAACTGATCCTGATCACGGGCCAGGCGTCGGTGGACACCGCGGTTACAGCGATGCGCCTCGAGGCCAGCGACTACCTCGAGAAGCCGCTGGAAGCCCGGCAACTGCGCGAGTCCGTGCGCCACGCCCTCGCGCGCGCGCGCAGCGTCCGCGAGGTGCGCAGCGCGCGCGGTGACTCGCCGCAGGGCCGCGAATTGCAGCGCATCGCTGCGGCGGCGCTCGAGCTCGCCGGCGAGATCGGCCGCGACCCGGGCGGCACCGGACCGGGGGGCTCGCCGGCCGGGTTGCGTTCGCTCGAGTTGCTGCAGAGCCTCGAGTGCGCACGCACGACCATCTTCGGCGACGCGGTGATGCCGGAGCCCGCCTGGGAAATGCTCGCCGAGCTGATGCGTGCGCGGCTCGAGGGAAAGCCGATCACCGTCTCGAGCCTCGCGCTCGCCTCGAAGAGCCCGATGACGACCGCGCTGCGGCGGATCGACGAACTCGTCGCCGGCGGACTCGCGCGGCGCGTTCCGGACCCCGAGGACCGGCGTCGCACCCACGTCGAACTGACGGACGAGGGTCGTGCCCGGATGCAGCTGTTCCTCGAAAGCTTCTCGCGGCTCGCGTCGTGAGCGAGACCGGCGACGAATTGCCGGTTGGTGCCGACGACTCGCGCCGCCGGCTGCACGACGCGAGCGGGCAGCTCTCGAACGCCGTACTGCAGCTTTCGCTGCTGCTCGAGGATGCGACGCTCGAACCGTCCCGGCGCCGCGAGCTCGAACTCGCGCTCGAGGCCTGCCGGGCCGCGGCCGGCCACCTCAAGGCGCTCTGGCCGCTGTTTCCCGGACGCTAGCCGAAGACCGACGCCAGCGCGGCGTCGAGCCGCGGGTAACGGAACTCGAAGCCTTCGTCCATCAGCCGCCTCGGGATCATGCGGTCGCTCACGAGCAGCAGCTCGGCCATGTCGCCGAAGAGCAGCCTGAGCGCCGCCTCGGGCATCGGCAGCAGCGCGGGGCGGTGCAGGGCGGCCGCCAGGGCCCGGGTGAACTCGGCGTTGGTCACCGGGTTCGGGGCGCTGCAGTTGTACGCCCCCGTCGCACACGGATTCTCGAGCAGCCACTGGCAGATGGCTGCCATGTCCTCGCGGTGTATCCAGGGGAAGTAGTGCCGCCCCGACCCGAGCCGACCGCCGGCGCCGAGCCGGAACGCCGGCAGCATCTTCGCGAGCGCGCCGCCGTCGCGGTCGAGCACCACGCCGATCCGCATCCGGCACACCCGCACGCCGAGTTCCACGGCGCGCTCCGCCGCGCCCTCCCACGCCGTGCACAGGTCGTGGGTGAAGCCCGGGGTCGGAGGAGTCTCTTCGGTGACCGGACGATCGCCCTGCTCACCGTAGTAGCCGACCGCCGAGCCCGAGATCAGCGCGGCCGGCGTCCGCTTCGCGCCGCGCATCCACTCGACGAGCCGCGTCGTCGTCGAGACGCGCGAATCGAGGAGCCGCTTGCGGCGCGCCTCCGTCCAGCGTCCATCGCCGATCGGCTCGCCGGCGAGGTTGATCACGGCGTCGAAGGACGAGGGATCCACGTCCTCCAGGCGGTTGACCGCGCGCGCTGATCCCTCGGGCAGGCCCGGGCGCGACTGGCGCGTCAGGACGGTCAGCTCGTGTCCGGCCGCGCGCAGCCGCGGGCAGAGCGCCTGGCCGATGAATCCGGTTCCGCCGGTGATGAGTACGTGCATGGTGCCCCTGAGTTCGCACCCGCGGGGCATCCGGAGTCAAGTGAGCGGGCGTATCATGCGGTGATCGGGGCGCGAGGGCGCGCCTGCTCGACACACATGGACCCGACCCACGCGAATCCCACTCCCCGCCTGCGAGGCGTCAACCTCGGTGGCTGGCTGGTACTGGAAAAGTGGATGACCCCGAGCCTGTTCGAGGGGCTCGCCGCCACGGATGAAACGACGTGGTGCGCCGAACTCGGCCGATCCGCGGCCACGCGGATGCGCGCGCACCGGGAAGGCTTCATCACCCGCGACGACTTCGAGTGGCTCGCGGACGCCGGCGTGAACGCGGTGCGGCTGCCGGTCGGCCACTGGGTCCTCGGGCCGCCCTACCCCCACCACCCGAAGTACGGCGTCGACCGTCACCCCTTCGTCGATGGCGCCGTCGAGATCGTCGACCGCGCGCTCGACTGGGCCGAGCGCTGCGGATTGCTGCTGGTGCTCGACCTGCACGCCGCCCCCGGCTGCCAGAACGGATTCGACAACGGCGGCATGCACGGCGTCTGCGAGTGGCACACGCGGGACGAGTACGTCGATTTCTCGGTCGACCTGCTCGGCCGCCTGGGCGAGCGCTATCGCGCGGCGCGGAGCCTGCACGCCATCGAGGTCCTGAACGAGCCGCGCTGGGACGTGCCGACTCCCCTGCTGGAGGCGTTCTACCGTCGCGCCTACGACGCGATCCGCCGCCACTGCCCGCCCGAGCGCGTCGCCGTCGTGTTCCACGACGGATTCCGGCCGCACGGCGAGTTCGCACGCTTCTTCCGCGAGAACGCCTTCGAAAACGTGGTGTTCGACGTTCACCGTTACCAGTGCTTCGACCGCGCCGACCTCGACATGGACATCCACGGCCACCTCTCCAAGGCCGGCAACCTCTGGCGCGAGGAAGCCCGCGCCGTGCAGCACGATCTCGGTGTGCCGGCCATCGCCGGCGAATGGAGCCTGGGGCTCGATCTCAAGGTCGTGTCGCTCTGGGCCCCGGGCCCTTACGATCACGCGCTGCAGACACTCGACCCGTTCCAGGAGGACATCGCGCTGCGCGCCTACGCGGCGGCACAGCTGCTCGCCTTCGAGCACTACCTGGGCTGGTTCTTCTGGAGCTACCGCACCGAGACGACGCCGGCCTGGTGCTTCCGCGAATGCGTCGAGCGCGGCTGGCTGCCACGACGCTTTCAGTGAGCGCCCTCGGCTGAGCCGCGCCCGGCACCGGTGGCGCTGGACGACGCACGTGCCAGCGGGATCTCGCGTCCGTACAGCGACCGCTCCCCGTTCCGGTAGAGGATTGCGACGATCGAGACCCCGGGCAGTTCGCGCTGCAGGAGTTCGAGCATTTCGCGCTCGCCGTCGCCGTCGACGCCGTCCGTCGCCTCCTCCATGAGGACCCAGGCGGGCCGATGCAGCAGGACCCGCGCGAAGGCCAGGCGCTGCTGGGCGTGCAGCGGCAGCGCCTGTTCCCAGTCGTCCTCCTCGTCGAGCCTGTCCGCGAGCCACGCGAGTCCCGCCACCCCGAGCGCCTGCCGGAGGACGGAAGCCCGATACGAATCCGGCGCACGCGGATAGCACAAGGCTTCGCTCAACGAGCCCTGGGGAAGGAACGGCCGCTGCGGCAGGTAGTCGATCTCGCCGTCGGCGGGCAACACGATCCTGCCGGCGCCCCACGGCCAGAGTCCGCCCAGGGCCCTGAACAGCGGGCCCGTCACGGCCGGCTCGCCGCGGATCGCGACCCGCTCGCCGCGGCCGATCACGGCATCGACGGGATCGAGCAGCGGACTCCCGTCCGACTCCGCGAGTGCGACGCCCTCCAGCCTGAGCTCGCCGCGGCCAGACCGGCCGATCGAGAGCCGCGGGTCGGCTGCAGGCCCGGACTCGCCGTCGAGCCGTCCCAGGTCCTCGTGCAGCGCCAGCACACGGTCGGCGGAGGCCCGGCAGCGCGCGATCTCACCTATGTTGTTCACCGGCCACGACAAGGCGGAGGTGAGACTCTGGAAGGCCTGGGCCGCCTGCATCAGCACTCCGAGCGACATCACGCCGGCGATGTACTGCGGGGCCGCGACCAGGATCGGGAACACCGGCAGCAGCGCACCGTACGCCGTGCCGAAGGCCACGAGCCCCATGTATGCCACCGACTGCCGGTCCCAGTCGCGCACGATCGTGCGGAACCGCACGTCGGAGCCCGTCCGTTCGCGCCGCTCGCCCTGCAGCAGCGCAATCGACTCCGCATGCTCGCGCGCGCGCGACAGGCCGAAGCGGAAGTCGGCCTCGGCGGACTGCAAGGCGTTGGTCGTGCTCACCAGCGGCCGGCCCAGGAGCCAGCCGAGGACGCTCCCGACCGCCGCGTACAGGAACGCCAGCGGCACCAGGTAGCCGGGCACCGCGACATCCGTGCCGGGCAGGACGATCGAGCCCGAGATCGACCAGAGGATGTCGGCGAACATCACGAGGATCAGCAGCGAGTAGACGAGCGTGTGCGCCAGCGCGATCGCCACCTCGGTGGCGATGCGGATGTCCTCGGCGATGCGCTGGTCGGGATTGTCGTGCTCGCCGCGGCTGAAGCGCAGCCGGTAGTGACGTCCGTCCTCGAGCCACTCGCCGACCACCTTCCGGGTGATCCACTCACGCCAGTCGAGCTGCAGCCAGCGCTTGACCACGAGGTGCGCCGCGGTGACGAGGATCGACAGCACGAAGATGATCGCGAACACCCCGACCTGCAGCAGCACGCCGCGAGCGGTGCGTTGCTCGAGGGCATCGAACAGCGCACGGTTCCAGTAGTTGCCCCAGACCGCGAGACCGACCTGGGCCACGGTGAGCAGGAAGAAGAGCAGCGTGGCGCCGCGGACCTTTGCACGCCGCTCGCAGTTCCAGTAGGGACCGGCGAGGCGCCACAGCTCGCGCAGCGGGCGCGGGCCCGCGGGCGCGGTGGTCGCGGAAAGCCCGGCGGTCATCGCAGATAGACGGCCTCGAGGAGCGCCACGGAAGCGCCGGACTCGTCGTAGAGCTCGAGGGTCTGCGCGTGGATCCGCCAGCGCGTGACGGCGGCGAGCGCATTCGTCAGCGAACGCTCGAGGGCCGCGAGCGACGGCGGACAGCTCACCGGCGCGGCCGTCGGGGGGCCGAACTCAATCTCGCCTCCATCGATCGAGTACGGGCCCGCCAGCCGACGGCAGCCGGTCACGGCCACGTATTCGCGCCACCCTTCGAGGTCTTGCAGCACGAGATGCGGCTCACGCTCGCCTTCCTCGGCGCGAACCGGCTCGCCCCGCAGTCGCACGAGGCGCCAGTAGGTGTTGGCGAGCGACGCGTGGGAGGCGGCACGCTCGCAGCGCTGCCCGGGCCAGGCGTTGATGAACCTGCGCACTACGACTGCCCGCTCGGTGCCCTCGCCCTCCATCCTCGCCCGGTCCGCGAGCACGCCCTGCAACGTGACGTACAGCGGCGACCCTGGCGGTTCGGCCGCCGCACTGTACGCGCGCTCGAGCGCGAGGTAGTCGCCCTCCATCGCAATGGGATACGACCGTCCCGTCATGCACTCGAGGAACGTCGCGGCGTCCGCGAAGTAGACCATCTCACCGCCCAGGACCTGCAATTCACCCTCGCCGGATGCCGCCGCCGGGCCCACGGACGTCCCGGCGGCCAGTCTCGCCGTCGCCAGCAACGCCAGCACGGCAATCGAAGACGCGGCGATGACCTTCAGGCCCGACACGAGCGAGAGCTTCGCACGCCGGACGCTGCGGCCGGAATACGCAGGTCCTGCAGCGAATCCCCGCCGGTCAGGCGCGGGCGCCTCAGGAAGCGATCGCCCCGGCGACCGGCAGCGACACGGCCGCGCCGATGCCGGTCATCGCGACCAGCACCGCGCCGAGCGGCGCGAACCCGGTGAAGTTCGTGACGAGGCTGGTGAGGATGCGGTGCAGGCCCTCGACGGAGAGCAGGCTCACCGGCTCGATGAGCTTGCCGGTTGCGGGGTGGGTCACTGCGAGGTCGAACTGTGTCGCGATCCCCGACAGCACTACGACCAGCGCAGCGAGCAGCGCAGCGAGCAGCGCGAAGAGCGTGACCGGATCGGGCAATGCGTTGCCCAGTCGCTCCATGACGTCGAAAAACCGGTCGACGCGCCGGCGTTCCGGCGCCGCGTTGCCCTTGTCGTCACTCATCGAGAGGTTCCCTCGTCCCGCCGCCGGCCTCGGCGTAACCAAATCGCGCCATCTGCGCGCCGTGGCGTGCGAGAACGCGCGCCGCCTGCGCCAGCGTGAGCGCGGTGCGCCACTGCCCGGCGCGACCGTCGCGGAAAAACCGCTCCGTCTTTTCGGACCGCTCGGCGAAACCCTCGCGCGTCTCCTGGCCGGACAGCCCCGAGAACGACGCATGCCGCACCGCGCGCTCGACGCGACCGCGGTCGCCGTCGAGCTTGAGCAGCCGTGCCGCCCGGGTGAATCCGGCGACGGGATCGGCCAGCAGGTCCTCGTAGCGAAGCACGACCACGCGCGGACCTTCGAGATCGGCCCAGCTGCGCACGTGGTGCGACCAGGAACCGAGTACCTGGGTGACGAAGAACTCGTCGTTGGCCGTAGCGACACGGTCGTCGCCGAGCCGCTCGATCGCCGCGTCGAGGTCGAGGCCGAAGTGATGCGACATGCTTACCGCGACGTCGCGCGGGTCGCGCACGACGTAGATCGCGCCGGCCGTCACCGTGGCCTCGTGCAGCGGGTGGCGCTCGATGAAGCCCGCGCAGTTGTGCGTCTTGACGAGCCGCGTGCCCGGCGACTGCGCGGCGATCGCGGCGTGCACGCGCGACCTGAGCGCGCAGATCTCCTCGAAGGTGAGCGTTGTGCTCGGCCGGCCGGCGACCGCCGAGAAGAGCTCGGGTCGCGCCTCGTCCTCGCAGTACTGCGGCAGCTCCGCGAGCGCGACGGGCTCCTCTGCGCCCGCGACCAGGTTTGCGAGAAATGCGCGCAGCCAGGTGTTCCCCGACTTCGGGTACGAGGCCAGCCAGACGATGTTGCCCATTCGCGGAGTGTCTCCTCAGCTCGAGCCCAGTGCTGCCGCCAGCCACCACACGAGCACCGCCAGCAGCACGCCGGCGGCGGCCGCGAGCGACTCGAGCCCGGGACCCTGTTTCATGAGACGAGCCGGCAGGCGGCCGAAGAACGGCGCCGCCGCCGCGATCCCGACCAACCCGGCCTCGACCGTCAGCGCACGCACGAGGCCCTGCGAACTCGCGAGCCACGCAAGCGCGACCAGCGGCCAGGCGACGGCCACGATCGGCAGGCACACCCGGAGGCCGGCCACGTATCCGCCGACGGCCGCAGCGCGGGGACCCGCCAGCGCGACAAGCATCGCGCGCAGCAACCAGGCGGCGTAGAGCAGCTGGGCCGAGGTGAGCTCGGCACCGAGGCCGCCCGGGATCGCGAGCCGCGTGGCGGCCAGCCACCACACCGCGAGCACGCCCGCCACGGCGAGGCCGAGTGCCATTCCCAGTCGCGTGCTCATGCCGTCACCCGGGTCCCGCGGCTGCCGCGCGCAGCAGCAGCCACGCCTGCGTCCCCGGCGCCGACGCCGCGACCCCGCCGAGGTCCAGCGGCCAGAGCAGCGACTGACCGTCGATAGGCGTGCGCTGGACCGCCAGGGCATCTGCGCCTCCGGTGCCCGGTACACCATCCGCCAGGTCGAGGTCGACCCTCTCCCCTGCGCCGAGCGCCGCGACCGCAAAGAGACGACCGTCCCACGCGAGCCGGCCGGCGGGCCACCCCGAGGCGCCGGCGTTCGTCAGCGCGAGACGACCCGCTGCGGCTGGCGACGCGACGGCGACCCGCGCCACCGGAAACTCACCTGCATAGCAGAGGGCCGCGGGCGCGAACAGTCGCCCTGCGAACGATGCGGTCACGAACCCGCCGGTCGCAGGATCCCAGCGCCACTCGACCGGCCGCACGCGCCCACAGGCCTGCGGGCGTGCAAGCTCGCCGAGCACCGGAACCTCGACTCCTCCGCGACGCGTGATCGTCGCCCGCTGCAGCGCCCGGTAGCGCGCCACCCGCTCGCCCGAATCGCTCTCCGCCCAGACCGTGAGCCGCGGCTCGACGGGTCGGGTCTGCATCAGGGCCACCGCGCCGCCTGCGAGGAGCGCGGGCAGCACGACGGCGGCGGCGAGCGACGACGTCAGGATACCCAGGATCACGACGGCCGCCGCGCACACGACCAGCATGGCCGCGACACGGTGCCACTCCGTCAGGTCGGGCGGGAAGGCCGCGGCGAGCGACGGCGCCTCGGGCGCGAGGTCGACCGCCTGGGCGACGAGTCCGGCCAGCCGCTCGCTCGCCTCCCCGGACGTGCGAACCACCGCGAACCTCCGCTCGCCGCAGCCGACCGCGGAGCGCAACAGCGCCTCGTCGGCCGCGGCCGCACTCACCAGCACCGTTGGACCGCAGCCGGCCAGGTACGAGAGCAGCGCCGCCAGCTGCGCCTGGGTCATGGAGGCAAGGACGTCGCGCTCGATGACCAGCGCGTCGATGGACGAGTAAGCCGCGGAACCGACAGGCAGCTGCCCCGGCGCGACGGCAACTGCGTGAAACCCGGCGACGGTCGCGGGCGGCGGGCCCCTGGCTACCCAGGCGAGCAACGGCGACTCGGAGAGCGCGAAGCGCACCTCCGTCACGGCTCCCTTGCGTCCCTCGCGTTCCACCGCGACGGCGATCGCCTCCTCGGCGACCACGGGGACGGCCAGCCGGGTCGCCCGTCCGGGCGAGAGCTCCGCGGTCACGCGAATCGCGGTCGAGGCCGGGCGAATGGTGATCGACGCCGTGTCGCGACGATCGGAGACGACCCGGACATCGAGTTCGGAAGTGCGGCCCGGGCGGCTCCATCCGCCCCACGCCGGGACGGCCTCGAGCTCGGGCGGCGCCGCGTGCCCCGACCCGGGTGCGACACCGAGTATTAGCAGCAGCGCGGGCACGGCCATCCGCTGCGGACCGAATCGCGCGATCAGACTGAGGACCACCGCGGCGAGCGCATAGCCGACCACGAGGCCCGGCAGTCCCGGGTAGGCCGCCTGCATCGATCCCAGGCTCGAACGGGCGTAGAACCACTGGTCGCGCAGCAGGTCGTGATCGGCCGCGGCCGACAGCTGCGTGAGCGGGCTTGCACCGACGATGAACGTGGCCAGGCCCGGCCAGCGTACTGCCGCCGCGTCGACCAGCGGCCCCGTCCACAGCGGTGCCGAGGCCGCCACCCAGAGCAGGGCGAGTACCGTCCAGACCGCCCACTCCCGGGCCGAGGCCCCGGTGGCTCCCAGGCGCTGCACCACCGGGGCGACCAGCGCGGCCAGCTGGTGCAGCGCCGCGGTGATCAGGAGCGCGAGCAGCCCGCAGGCCGCGAGTCGCTGCGGCGCCGGCACCATGCCGTGGAGCGCCCAGAGCACGGCGGCCACGGCGAGGGAGGCGGCCGCCTGGGCGACCACTGCGTGCAGCAGTCTGCGAAGGCCGGACGACTCGCGTGGCCAGAAGAGCGGCGCGAGCAGCAGCGGCACGGCGGTGGCGAGCAGGACCGCGGCGGACGGCGGCCAAGGACCGGAGCCCGAGAGCAGCACGGCGGCCACGATCGACGATACGGCCGCCAGCGCCAACACCGACGACAGGCTCGTGCGGATCACGCGCCCGTGCCCAGCACTCGCAGCAGCACGTGCAGCGTGATGCAGGCGACGACGCCGGCCAGCACGTCGTCGAGCATGATGCCGAATCCGCCACCGACGCGCCGGTCGCACCAGCGGATCGGCCCGGGCTTCCAGATGTCGAACAGGCGGAAGAGCGCGAATCCAGCGACTACCGCGACCAGGGTCGGCGGCGCGAGGAACATCGTGATCCAGAAGCCGACGAACTCGTCGTACACGATGCCGCCGTGATCGTGCACCCCGAGGTCCTTCGACACGGCATCGCAGAGCCACACGCCGAGCGCGAACGCCGCGACCACGGTGACCGCATACAGCCAGGCCGGGAGAGCGCTGATCGCGAGGTACAGCGGGATCGCGACCAGCGTGCCGAAGGTGCCGGGCGCGTACTTCGCGAGCCCGCTGCCGAAACCGAACGCGAGCAGGTGCCGCCAGTCGCGGAACACCTTGCGATTGATCGCCTGATCGAACATCGCGCTCGCCTCGTTCAGCCGGCCGCGTGACGGTCCGCCCGTCAGGCCGTCGCGGCGCGGTACTTCGACGCCGGCCCGGACAGCACGACCTCGAGCTCGCGCAGGAACCCGGCGACGTCCGCCTCCGGGAGGTCGCCCATCACGGCCAGCTGGAAGTAACACGGCGCGAGAGGCGCCTTCGCGCCATAGATGATGAATCCCCGCTCGCGCATCCGCAGGTAGAGGTCCTCGAACGCGATCGACGCCGGCACGGTGACAGTGACGATGGAACACGCCTCCGCGCCCGCCGGCAGTTGCAGCGGCTGGATGTCGAGCCTCGCGAGGCCCTGGAGCAGCAACGCACGCCGGCGCTGGTACTGCCGGCGACGCTCCGCGACGCCGCCCTGCTCGAGCAGCTCCTCGACTGCACGGTCGAGCGCCACGAACGCAGGCACGGCCGGCGTGAACGGCGTCTGGGCATTGGCCTCGATCTGCTCGTGATAGCGGCGCAGGTCGAGCGAGAAACTCGCCGCGCGCGCGCCGGAGCGCTCCTCGATCCAGTCGCGCCGCACGCACACGATCGCGATGCCCGGGGTGCCGTGCAGACACTTGCCCGACGAGGTCACGCAGACGTCGATCCCGTCGCGCGTGACGTCGAGATCCTCCGCGCCGGCGCTCGAGGTTGCATCGACGAAGCTGCGCGCATCGTGACGCCTCGCGAGCCGCCCGACCTCCGCGACGGGATTCACGAGTCCGCAGGACGTCTCGTGCTGCGTCATCGCGACGGCCACGATCGGCGGCCCTGCGTGGGTGGCGAACACCGCCTCGAGACGCGCGAGGTCGAACGGCTGGCCGAAGCCGAAGTCGACCGGCACGCAGGGGATTCTGAGCGCCTGGAGGATCTGTACGATGCGCTGCCCGAACGTGCCGTTCAGCGGCACGACGACGGTCCCGGAGTCCGGGAAAAGCGTGCCGCAGACGGCTTCGATGCCCGAGGTCGCGGGACCGCTGAGCAGCAGGACGCTGTGCTCAGGGCCTGCGCCGAGCAGCGTCGCGCAATTGCGGCGCAGGCGGGTCACGATCTGCGAGAACGCGGCGTCGCGATGACCGATCTCGCACTGCGCGAGCGCGCGACGCACCCCGGCCGAAAGCATGACGGGCCCCGGGCAGAGCAGCACCTCCCTCCGCGAGCGGACGAACGACGCCGTCACGGAACCCTCCGGACGAGCACTCGCGTGTAGCGCCAGGCCGCGGCACAGCTGAGCAGCAGCCCGACGGCCATGCTGACGACCGCGATGGGCTCGAGCCACGCCGCCGTCGCTTCGGGCACGTCGAGCATCAGGGCCACCGCCATGAGCAGCATCGCCCAGTAGATGATGGCGGTGGCGAGCTTGCCGAAGACGTGGGACTGGATCTCCACGCGCCCGAGCGCCGCGTAGCGGCGCACTGTCGCCACCCAGAACTCGCGCCCGAGGAACAGCAGCAGGAACACGAACGGGAAACCGCCCGCGATCACGAGCATCGCCATGGCGATCGCCGTCGTGTAACTGTCTGCTGCCTGGTCGAGCATCGCACCCAATACCGTCTCCTGGTTCAGCCGGCGGGCAAGGTAGCCATCGAGGTGGTCCGTGAGGCACGCGAGCGTGCCGAGGACCACGGTCGCCCGCGGGTAACCCGCGAAGTAAAGCAGCACTGCGACGGACACGCCGACGATGCGGGCGAACGAGACCAGGTTCGGAAGGGTGGTGAAATCCGCGGCGCGGATGCTCCCGGGGCCGTCGACCTGTGCTGATGCCGTGCCGGGGGTCATGCCCGCCTCATCCCCGTCCCGCCGACTGCGGGGCTGTTGTTCGCAGCGCGGAATACTAGCCGATCGGGCCCGCCTTTGCCGGGCCAGCCGCCGCGGCGGGCATCACGCGAAGGCAACGTAGACGCGCTTGTTGTGCCTTCCCTTGTTCTCGACCTTCGTAATGGCCACCGGTCCGATTTCGCCGGTGCGCGCGACGTGGGTACCGCCGCAGGGCTGCAGGTCCACCCCCGGGATCTCGAGAAGGCGGATCCGGCCCACGCCCCGGGGCGGCTGGACCGACATCGTGCGGACCAGTCCCGGCTGGCGGTCGAGTTCCTCGTCCGTGATCCAGCTCGACCGCGTCGAATGGTCCGCCCGGATCAGGGCGTTGACTGCCTCGGTCACCGCGTCTGCGTCGATCTCCTCCTGGGTATCGAAATCGAGCCGGCCCTTCACGTCGGTGATCTGGCCCCCGGTGACGCCGAAGCGCAGCACCGAGCCGAGCAGGTGCAGGCAGCTGTGCATCCTCATGTGGGCGTGCCGCCGCTCCCAGTCGAGGATGGCCTGAACCGCGAGGCCGGGCTCGGGCGGGGCCGTGCCCGGGGCGAGCACGTGCAGGACGCGGCCGCCCTCCCCCTTGCGAGCGTCGTGGACGCGCCACTCGCGCGCATCGGCAGTGCGCAGCGTGCCGGTGTCGCCGGGCTGTCCTCCACCGAGCGGATAGAACACCGTCCGGTCGAGCACCACGCCGGCCGGCAGCACCTCGAGCACGCGGGCACTGCACTCGCTCAGGTAAGCGTCGATCTGGAAGAGGGCTTCGGTGGCGGTCATCGGATCCTCCGGCCCGCGAGTGTAGCCGCTATCATCCGTCGGTTCTTTCGGGACTCGATGGGGGGACACATGCGGCTCGAGGCAATCAATGGCGCGTGGTTGCGGCGGGCGGCCGGCTTGCTGCTCGCCGCGTGGCTCACGTCCGGCGCGGCGACCGTTCATGCGGCCCAGAAGCACGATGTCGTCATCCGCGGCGGCACGATCTACGACGGCAGCGGCGGCTCGCCTTACGCCGGCGAAGTCGCGATCGACGGCGAGCGCATCAGCTACGTGGGCAAGCCACGAGGACTGCGCGGCCGCACCGAGATCGACGCGCGCGGCAAGGCCGTGGCCCCCGGCTTCATCAACATGCTGTCGTGGTCCAACGAGTCCCTGATCCAGGACGGCCTCGGGCAGAGTGAACTCCGCCAGGGCGTCACGCTCCAGGTCATGGGCGAAGGCTGGTCGATGGGCCCGCTGAACGAACGGATGCGGGAACTCGCCGTGCGGCGGCAGGTCGACGTCCGGTACCCGGTGGAGTGGCGGACGCTCGGCGAATACCTTTCCAAGCTCGAGGCTCGGGGCATTGCCCAGAACGTGGCCTCTTTCGTCGGCGCGACGACCGTGCGCGAGTACGTGCTCGGCGAGAAGGACGTGCAGCCGACCCCGGCCCAGCTCGACGAGATGCGCGGCCTCGTCCGGGAGGCCATGGAGGAAGGTGCGCTCGGCGTGGGCTCGTCCCTCATCTACGCGCCCTCGATCTACGCGAAGACGCCTGAACTGGTCGCGCTCGTCACCGAGGCGGGCCGCTGCGGCGGCATGTACATCACGCACATGCGCAGCGAGGGAAACCGGCTCGTCGAATCCGTGCAGGAGACGATCGACATCGCGCGCGCGTCCGGGGCCCCGGCCGAGATCTACCACCTGAAGATGGCTGGCCGGGAGAACTGGGACAAGCTCGACCGGGTCGTCGCCATGATCGAGGAAGCACGCCGCTCGGGCGTGCGTATCACGGCCGACATGTACACGTACATCGGCGGCGCGACGGGACTGAACGCCGCGATGCCGCCGTGGGTGCAGGACGGCGGCCTCGAGGCGTGGATCGAACGCCTCAAGGATCCGGCGATCCGCGCCCGCGTCATTGCCGGGATGCGCGACCCGCACGCGGGATGGGAGAACCTGCTCGGCCACGCGGGACCCGACCAGACGCTGCTGCTCAGCTTCAAGAACCCGAAGTTGAAGCCGCTCACCGGCCGGACGCTCGCATCCGTCGCAAAGGAGCGGGGAGTGTCGCCGGAGGACGCCGCCATCGACCTCGTGATCGAGGACGGCTCGCGGGTGGGCACCGCGTACATGCTGATGTCGGAGGACAACGTGCGTCGGCAGGTCGCGCTGCCCTGGATGAGCTTCGGCTCGGACGCCGAGGCGATGGCGCCCGAGGGCGTGTTCCTGCTCTCCAATCCGCACCCGCGCGCCTACGGCAACTTCTCGCGCGTGCTCGCCCGCTACGTCCGCGACGAGGGCGTGATCACGCTCGAGGAAGCCGTGCGCCGCCTGAGCGCGCTGCCGGCGCAGAACCTGTCGCTCGCCGAGCGCGGCCGGCTGCTGAAGGGCCACTATGCCGACGTCGTCGTCTTCGACCCGAAGGCGATCCAGGACCACGCCACGTTCGAGAAACCCCACCAGTACTCGACCGGCGTGTCGGAGGTCCTGGTGAACGGCCGGCTCGCGCTGCGCTCCGGCGTGCCCACCGGGGCGAAGCCCGGTCGCGTCGTGCGCGGTCGCGCGTATGCGGGCCGCCCGGGTGGCGGCTGCCGTGCCTCGAACCGTGACTGGACCTGGGCCTGGTGAGCGCCGAAGGGGCGCTTCGGCGCGACGATTGCGCGTCCCGGATGGTAGTCTCGCACCCCGCGACTGGATGGCCCGTTCCGTCCCGGTCGAGATACCGTTCATCGAAATCTGGAGCGTCCATGACCTGCACGCAATTGACTCTCTGTGCACTGCTGCTCGGCCTCGCCGCGCAGGCGCACGCCGTGACGGCGGAGGAACTCGCCGCGAAGAACATCGAGGCCAAGGGCGGCGCGGCCGCGCTCGACGCGGTGCAGAGCGTGCGCCGCAGCGGCAAGCTCGTGATCGGCGGCGGGCAGTTCGTACTCGGCGTGGTCGACACGCGCAAGCGGCCGGACTCGATCCGTGAGGAGGCGAGCCTGCAGGGACTCACGCAGGTGGAGGCCTACGACGGCAAGGACGGCTGGAAGATCGACCCCTTCGGCGGTCGCAAGGACCCCGAACGCATGCCGGCCGACGACCTGAAGGGGCTCATCGAGAGTGCCGAGATCGGCGGGCCGCTGGCCGGCTATCGCGGGCGCGGCGACAAGCTCGAGTACCTCGGCACGGAGGACATCGACGGCACCGCGGCGCACAAGCTCAAGCTCACCAGCAAGGCTGGCGACGTCCGCTACGTGTACCTCGACCCGGACTACTTCCTCGAGATCCGCATCGAGAGCCAGCGCAACGTGCGCGGGGTCAAGCGCACCGTGGTCACCGACCTCGGCGAGTACGAGAAGATCGAGGGCGTCTACTGGCCGTTCGCGATCGCGAGCGGGCGCAAGGGCGACAGCGATCCCGCCAAGGTCCAGTACGAGAAGATCGAGGTGAACGTGCCGGTCGACGCGTCGTACTTCGCCTTCCCCGTCACGGCCAGCAACTGAGGGCGCGCCAATGAACCGTTACATCCCGGCCACCCTGGCGCTCCTGGCCTGTGCCACCGCACCCGCCGCCGACGCTCCGACGGCTTCGTTCGACGCCAGCACGATTTCCGGACTCGGCGTGCGCAACATCGGCTCCGCCGCCATGAGCGGCCGCATCGCCGCGCTCGACGCCGTCGAGATGCCGGACGGAAAGCTCACGATCTGGGTGGGGGCGGCAAGCGGCGGCGTGTGGAAGTCGCTCGACGGCGGCACGACGTTCGAGCCCGTGTTCGACGACCAGCCGGTGCAGTCGATCGGCTCCTTGCGCATCGACCCGAGCGACACGAAGACCGTCTGGGTCGGGACCGGCGAGGCCTGGACGCGCAACAGCGTCTCGATCGGCGACGGCGTCTACAAGAGCACGGACGGCGGCGACACGTGGAAGAACGTGGGGCTCCCCGACTCCGAGCGCATCGCGGAGATCCTGGTCGACCCGCGCAACGGCCAGGCCGTGTACGCCTGCGTCACCGGCCGGCTCTGGAGCGACTCGGCCGAGCGGGGCGTGTACAAGACCACCGACGGCGGCGCGACCTGGCAACACGTGCTCAAGGGCGGCAACCTCTCGACGGGCTGCGCGAGCCTGAGCATGGACGCGAAGAACCCCGACGTGCTTTACGCCGCCATGTGGGACTTCCGGCGCAGGGGCTGGACGTTCCGCTCCGGCGGCGACGGTCCGGACGCGCCATCGGCGAGCGCGCTCATGGTCACGCGTGACGGCGGGCGCACCTGGACCGAGGTCACGCCCGAGGCGAACCCGGGCTTCGCGAAGAAGCCCTACGGCCGCATCGCGGTGAACGTCGCGCCGAGCGACTCTAACCGCGTCTACGCGTTCGTCGAGTCCCCGTCGAGCGCGCTCTACGTCAGCTCGGACGGCGGCCGCACCTGGGAGGCGCGCGACAAGAGCCAGTGGATGGTCTGGCGCCCGTTCTACTTCGCGCGCATGACCGTCGACCCGACGAACGCCGACCGCGTCTTCAAGGACGACGGCAACCTGATCCTGTCCGAGGACGGGGGCAAGAGCTTCAGCGTCGTCGGCGGCTTCGAGGGCATGCACGGCGACATCCACGACGTGTGGGTCAACCCGAGGAACCCGAAGCACGTCGTGAGCGGCGACGACGGCGGGCTGTGGCAGAGTCACGACGGCGGCAACCGCTGGTGGAAGGGCGAGAACCTGCCGATCTCGCAGTTCTACCACGTGAGCGTCGACGACCAGGACCCGTACAGGGTGTACGGTGGCCTGCAGGACAACTCGAGCTGGGTCGGCGACTCGGCCTACCCCGGCGGCATCACCAACGGCCGCTGGGAAAACATGTACGGCGGCGACGGCTTCTGGATGTTCAGCGACCCCGCGGACCCGGACTACCTCTACGCCGAGTACCAGGGCGGAACGCTCGCGCGCGTCAATCGTCACACGCACGAGGCGCGCGCCATCCAGCCGACGGCCCGGGCCGGCGAGAAACTGCGCTTCAACTGGAACACGCCGCTGCACCTCTCGCCGCACGAGAAAGGCACGCTCTATATCGGCTCGCAGTTCCTGTTCCGCACACGCGACCACGGCCAGACCTGGGACCGCATCTCGCCGGACCTCACGACCAACGACCCCCTGAAGCAGCAGCAGGAGAAGTCGGGCGGCGTCACCGTCGACAACTCCGCGGCCGAGATGCACACGACGATCTACTCGATCAGCGAGTCGCCGAAGGCAGCCGGCACGATCTGGGTCGGCACCGACGACGGCAACGTGCAGCTCACGCGCGACGGCGGCCGGAGCTGGTCGAACGTCGGCGAGCCGCTGCACAAGGGCAAGGGCGCGATGCCGAAGGCGTCGTGGGTCAGCTGGGTGGAGGCGAGCCGGCACGACGCCGCCACGGCCTACGCGGCGTTCGACCGCCACACCGTCGGCGACTTCGCCCCGTACCTCTACGTCACGCGCGACCACGGCAAGTCCTGGCAGCCACTCGTGACCGCAGCCAACCCGAAGGGCGTGCGCGGTTATGCGCACGTGATCAGGGAGGATACGGAGCAGCCGGGGCTCCTGTTCCTCGGCACCGAATTCGGACTGTGGGTCTCGATCGACGGCGGCGCGAACTGGGCCGAGTTCAAGTCCGAGAAGTTTCCCGCCGTGGCGGTACGCGATCTCGCCGTCCACCCGCGCGACCACGACCTCGTGCTCGGCACGCACGGGCGCGGCATCTGGATCGTCGACGACATCACGCCGCTCCGCGGCCTCTCGGCCGAGCTGATGCAGAAGCAGGCCGCGTTCCTGCCGGGCCGCCCCGCGCAGCAGCGGATCAGCGGCCCGGGTGGCTGGGCGAATGGCGCGGCCGTCTTCGTGGGCGACAACCCGGCCGAAGGCGCCGTGATCACGTACTACCAGAAGTCGCGCCACCTGTTCGGCAAGCTCAAGCTCGAGGTGATCGACCCGGACGGCAAGGTCATCGACGAACTGCCGGCCAGTCCGCGGCGCGGCATCAACCGCGTGGTGTGGTCCATGCGCACGAAGCCGCCGCGCGTCCCGCCCGCAGTGCAGCTCGCGTTCGCGGGCGCGCATGGCATTCCCGTGCTGCCCGGCGACTACAAGCTGCGCATGACCAAGGGCGGCGAGGTGTACGAGACGACGATCCCGGTCGTGCTCGACCGCCGCGCGACCTACACGCCTGCCGAGCGCAAGCTGCAGTACGACGCGGCGATGCGCGTACACCGGCTCTTCGGCGAGGAAAGCGCGCTGCTCGAACGCATCCAGGCCGTGCGCGGACAGCTCGGGGAGCGGCAGAAGGCGGCCACCGCTCCGGCGCTGCAGAAACAGCTCGCCGAGTTCGAGTCACGGGTGGACGCCACGCGCAAGCGCATCGTCGCCACGACCGAAGGCGGCGCGATCACGGGCGAGGAGCGCCTGCGCGAGCACACCGACACGCTCTACGGCGCCATCCTGAGCTACGACGGCGCGCCAGCCGCCTACCAGGTCGAGCGCATCGGCGTGCTGGAGTCCGAACTCGCGGACGTACGCAAGGAATTCGAGACCTTGATGACCCGGGACCTGCCGCCGCTGAACGCGGCACTGCAGGCTGCCGGACTGAAAGCGGTCGAAGTCCCGGCGGCCGCGGCGACGACGGCGGATGCGGGCCCCGGTGCGGGCGCCGGCACCCGCCAGGTGAGGTACAGGGATGAAGGCAAGCGCGCGCGGAGCCTGCCGCGCGAGACGGTCGTCTATCGGTGAGTCGGAGACCGGGGCGTGGCGGTCGCTGCCGTCACGCCCCGGTGCGAACCGGGGGGCTCAACCGCCGCCGCCCGGCTGCGTGGAGCGGCTCTGGTCGACGCTGCGCTTGAACCGGCGGGCCGCCTGACGCTGCGCCTCCCACTGGCTCCTGGTCATGCAGATCTTCTGCTTGCGGCCGATCGTGCCCGTCTCGACCTGCGAACGGCAGATGATCGGATCCTCTTCGTTGGCGGCGACGGTTTCGGGTTTGGCTTCGGGCTTGACCTCGGCGGCTGCTGCAGCAGGCACCGCCGGAACCTCGGCGTGCGTTGCCGCAGCCGGCTGCGCAGGTAACGTCGGGGCCTCGGGTACGGCCGCCGGCGCGGGGCTCGTTGCAGCGGCCGCAGCCTCGGGGCCGTCGCTATTGGCGGAGACACCGTAGGCGACCCAGGCCGAGGCAAGCAGCGCGGCGGTCAGAATTCGGGTCAAGCGCACGTCTTGCTCCAGGTCAGGCGTGAAAGGCTCGATAGGCTAGGCGGAAGCGCCGCCCACCGCAATCGGAAAACTCAGCCGCCCGGACGCCCCGTCCCGGGCGACCCCGAACTTGCGCCGAGGGCTTCGCCGCCTGGTTGCGTCGACCGGGCGCGTTGCATGTTGTTCAGGTACTTGCGCGTAGCCCTCGTGTGAGCAGCCCACTCGCTCTTCTTCATGCAGACCTTCATTCGGCGCCCGATCGTGCCGGTCTCGACATGGGTACGACAGACCATGGGATCGTCGGCGGCTGCAACCAGTTCGCCTGCCTGATCCCCCGCCTCTTCGTCCGGCACCTTTGCCAGGGTGACCGTGATGCCTGAGTTCGGAACCGCGACAGCCGGCGGCGCAGGCGCCGGAGACGACTCGGAGCCGCTAGACACGGACGGTGACGGTGCCGCGGGAACATCTGCCGGCGACGTCACTCCAGCAGGCGACGAGGCCTGAACCCCGGTGGAGTCGGCTGGTGCCACTTCGCCCTGAGCCCGGACCAGGGTCGGCTGCTGGAAAGCCAGGGAGAGTCCTGTCAGGAGCAGGGCTGGGATTCGCATGGAACCAGCTCGGACCAAAGCGAAACGCGACTCGTTCCGGGGCCGATCATAGGACGGCGGGCGACGAATGGCGAGAAGTCGTGAGGAGGACCCGCAGGCATTCTCAGTCGTGCTCACGCCTCCCGACGAAGGCGGTGACCGCGATGTCGGCGGTGACGTTGCCGACAGTCCGGAACATGTCAGGTATCGCTTCCACGGCCAGCAGCAGCGGCAACGCCTCCAGCGGCACCCCGAGCGCCAGGCAGATCGGGACACAGGAGGTGAAGAAGGTGATCTGCCCGGGCAGCGAGACCGCGCCAAGACTGACGACGGCCGCCACGCCGACCCCCGCCGCGAGTTGTGGCCACGCCAGGTCGATGCCGTGGAACGAGGCGAGGTAGAGCGCGATGCCCAGGTTGGCGGCCGGGCTGGTGTAACGGAACAGCGACACCGCGAGCGGCAGCACGAGGCCCGTCACGCGCGGCGGCACCTTCAGATGCTGTTGCGCGCCCTCCACCATTGCGGGCAGCGCGGCGAGTGACGACTGGGTACTGAACGCGACCACCTGGCCGGTCAGCGCAGCGCGTGCGAAGGATTTCAGGTCGAGTCGCACGGCCAGGACGGACAGGTACACGGATAGCGTGAGCAACACGCAGATCACCACGATCAGCAGCACGTAGTGGACGAGCGCGCCCGCCGCACCGAGCCCCACGCGAACGCCCAGCGCGAAGGCCAGCGCGAAGATGCCGAGCGGTCCAACGAGCAGCACCCAGTGCACCAGCACCAGCATCGCATCCGCCATCGCCTGGAAGAACCCGACCAGGCGCTGCCGGCTCTCCTGCGCGATGCGGCTGGCCGCGAACCCGAACAGCAGCGCGAATACGACGAGCGGCACCATCGCATCCTCGACGGCCGACCGCAGAGGGTTCGAGGGCACGAGACTCGCGAGCCACTCGCCGAAAGGCACCAGCGTGGGCGGGCTCCCGTCCGCTTCCCCGATCCCGCCGCGGATGGCGGCGACGCTTTCCGGGCTGATCGGCACCCAGGCGAGCAGCGCTTCCATCGTCACAGCGCCGAACGCCGCGCTCGCCAGGAGCAGGGCGAGGAACGTCGCGAGCGTCCTTGCGGCCAGGCCTCCGGCGGCCGCGGTGGCCGCCGCGGCGGCGGCACTCGTCACCAGCATCGCGAACACGAGCGGAACGATCGTCATCCGCAGTGCATTGAGCCACAAGGTGCCGGCGAGATCGGCCATGGCGAGCAGGCCCTCAGGCTCCGCGCCCGCGAAGGCGGCGCCCAGGAGGAGGCCCACGACCAGGGCGATGAAGATGCGCGTGGTGAGTGACATGGCCCCTCCCGGCCGGATCAGCCCGGAGTCTAAGGCGTATCGCGATCGGCGCGCAGGCTAGAGCTGGCCGGCGACGTACGCCGTGACGTAGGTGCCCCACCCCGCTGTCGGCGGCTCGGCGACCTCGCGCGAGCGCGCAAAGTCGGCCTCGAAGAGTTCACCCTCGAGCCGCCGGACGAAGACCAGGTCGGACGTCGCGACGTTGGTCTCGCGGTTGACGCGCAGGCTCAGCTTGTCGAAGTTCGCCGAGCCGAGGCAGGCCCAGCTGTCGTAGAGCGCGGCTTTCACGTGGGTCATGCCGGGGTAGACGTACACCCGCACGCCGTTGCGCGCGAGCACGCTGGCCGCGAGGAGATTCGCGCTGTTCATGAAGCGCGAATCGCCGCGCGTCGGGACCACGATGCGCACGTCGACGCCGCGCGCACGGGCCTCGATCAGCGCCGCGATGAGCGAGTCGTCGGAGACGTACGGCTGCTCGATCCAGATCCGGCGCTGGGCCCGCTCGATCGCGGCCAGCTGGGCGCGAAGCACCTGCGGATCGAGCGTGCGCGTGTAGAGGGGCCGCAGGTCGACGTAGTCCGCCCGAGTCTCTTCCCCGGCGAAGCGCTCCTTGCCGCCGAGCGCCTTGAGGTAGGCGAGATCTCCCCCGAAGCCGGCATACGCCCAGGCGACGTCGAAGTCGTACTGCAGGCGGCCGACGATCGGCCCCGAGAGCTCGACCATCATGTCGTGCCAGTCGTGGCGGTACTCGTGGCCGATGTTCATGCCGCCGAGGTACGCGAGCCGCCGGTCGACCAGGATCGACTTCGTGTGATCGGCCACGAGCAACGGGTTCGGATTCTCGCGCACGTCGATCGCCGAGCCGTCCCGCAGGTAGCGGACGATCGAGAATTCCCGCGCGCCGCGCGCCGCGCCCGCCGGCGCCGCCTGCCCCGCGCCGAGCGTACCCATCGCGTCGATCAGCACGCGCACACGGACCTCGCGCGAGCGGCGCTTCAGGAGGTCCGCGATCCTGAGCGCATAGTCGTCGTTGTCGAAGATGAAGAGCCGCACCTCGATCGAGCGCTCCGCGTCCTGGATCGCCTGCACGAGGCGCGTGAAGAAGACCTCGCCGTCAATCAGGGGCGCGATCGTGCCGCGGTATCTCGGCGGCAGCCGCATCGCGTCGAGTTCGCGTTCCCACGCCTCGGTATCCATGCTTGGGCGCTCGACGACGGGAGGCGGCGGCCCGTCGGGCTCCGGATAGTGTGGAGGCTTCAGCTTGAGCGTCGACTGCGTCACGAGCCACGCAAGGCGCCCGACCGAGCTCACCGGCCGCGTGAGGAGCCCGAGCGCCTGCCCGCGGACGATCAGTTTGCCCGGTGTGCGGACGAGCACGTTCAGCATCCCGTCGAGCGGCCCGCGACCATCCGTCGAAGGACCGACGATCAGCACCGACTGGCGGTGCGGCAGGTCGAAGAACACGAGGGAAACGTCCTGCGACTCGTCGGCCGACTGGAAGAGCAGGTACTCCTCGCCCGGATACCGGGAGCGCAGGACGGCCTCCGCGTTGGCCGCGAACTCGCCTTCGCCGACGAAGCGCGTGACGTGCAGGGCCGCCGGCTTCGACTCGAGGCGGTGCACCTCGAGCGCGCGAGCTGGAGTGAGGCCGAAGACGATCTCCTGACCCTGCACGAGCGTGAGCGCG